>Ga0136620_10000580_pt1 | contig 16722 bp, 14 predicted proteins | sample AntDrymUQ4162106_2_FD_104806 | JGI IMG/M metagenome (GOLD analysis project Ga0136620, IMG submission 104806) | Polar desert sand microbial communities from Dry Valleys, Antarctica - metaG UQ416 (21.06) | ecosystem: Environmental > Terrestrial > Soil > Desert | place: Antarctica: Dry Valley... | reverse complement strand
GCTGGAAAGTACGTTGCTAATGACACGCTTGGTACCTATCAACCCCTCGACAAGTACGAGTGGTGCTTCGTCCGCGATCGGCAGGATCTCAACAAGTGCCGGTAGGCGGGGCAACCCGGGTGGTGGGTCGCTCCGGAAGGGAGGAGGTCGGATTCCGATGAGCCGCTGCCGCGGCTCGGCTTCCCTTGCCGAAGTACGAGCCGCCGGCCCGGAGCTCACCCAGAACGGAGGAGTAGCGGCCGGGCCGGCAAACGGGCGCGACGTGGGCGTAGTTCTTCGCGGCGGCGCGCAGCAGTGCCGGGCCGCCGATGTCGATCAGCTCGACGGCCTCCTCCTCGCGCACGCCGCGCCCGGCGGCCGCAGCGAAGGGATAAAAGTTGACTCAGACGAGCTCGAACGGCTTGATCCCGTGCTCGTCGAGTGCGGCGACGTCCTGGGGACGGTCGGGGCGCGCGAGGATCGCTGCGTGGATGCTCGAGTGAAGCGTCTTCACACGGCCGCCGAGCAGCTCCGGGACGGGAGCCGCTAGTCGCCCCAGTCGAAGTCGCGCGAGCGGGCCCAGAGGCCCGAATCCTCGTCGACCGCCGCGGGTGGCGTGGGCTCGACGCTGTCGTCGCTCGGCCACTGGAGGACGGTGGGGCCGCCGCTCGGGCCGCCGTGCGCGGTCACCATGGGCTCGATGCCGTCCATCGTCTCCTCGAGGCGGGCCTGCTGCTCCGACTTGAAGAGCGGGTTGTTCTGGAAGGGGTCGTCGGGCTGATAGCGCTGGATCGGCATCGCCGGCTCGAGGTCTGCGTTTCGGTGCTTCAGGTCCAGGTGCTCCTGGATGACCTGGCTGAAGACGGACGTCGTCTCTGCTGGCATTCGCGGATCCTCCAGACGGTGGGGGTCGAGGGGGTTAAGGCGGTCGAGGGGGTTAAGGCGGTCGAGGGGGTGATTGTAACGGAACCCTAAAGGCCCGACCTACGCCCGCCCAGGCCGCGGTGCGGCACGCTGCACGCGCTCCGCTGGCCGCTCAGGCGCCCGCCCCGGCAACGACAAGGGCAGAAACGAGGGCCCGCCAGGTCACGGGTAGACTCGCCGGATGCCGAGGCTGACGCCACGAGCGAGCCCGATCGGGCTCGCCCTGACGGCGCTCGAAGTCTGGCGTCGCATCCCGCCCAAGCACCGCAAGCGAATCCTGAAGCAGGCGCGAAAGCACGGACCGCGCTTGGCGGCACGAGCCGTGAAGCGGGCCGCCAAACGGCGGCGCTCGCGGCCGTAGACGACTGGCGGCCCTAGGCGACCCTAGGGCCGAGAGCCGTCCGGGCGATGCGGTCCTGCTCGCGCAGGTGCGCCGTCGGATAGCCCTCGCTCGGGCTCGCGCGCCACGGACGGCCGACGTACCGAAGCGAAACACCCTCCCGCAAGGCCTCTTCCAACCGGTGGCGGGTCGCGCGCCAGCCGCCCATGTTCTGGGGCTCCTCCTGTGCCCAGACGACCTCCTCGAGGGCCGGGTACGAGCCCACGAGGGCCGAGACGGTGTCCGACGGATAGGGATAGAGCTGCTCGACGCGCCCGACAGCCACCTCGGCGGCTTGCTGCCGTGCCTCGTGGCCGACGATGTCGTAGTAGACCTTCCCCGAGCAGAGGACGAGCCGGCGGACCGACCCACGCTCGGCGGCGGGGTCGTCGATCACGGTGGCGAACGCCCCCCGGGACAGGTCGGAGAGGGTCGAGGACGCCTCGCGGAGCCTCAGCAGGCCCTTGGGCGTCATCACGACCAGGGGCCGTGCACGCGGCTCGAGCGCCTGGCGGCGCAGGAGGTGGAAGTACTGCGCGGCGGTCGACGGGTTCACGATCCGCACGTTCTCCTGCGCGGCTAGCTGGAGGAATCGCTCGAGGCGGCCGCTCGAGTGCTCCGGGCCGTTCCCCTCGTAGCCGTGCGGCAGAAGCAGCGTCAGCCTCGAGGTCTGCTTCCACTTCGAGAGGCCGGAGACGATGAACTGGTCGACGATCACCTGGCCGCTGTTCACGAAGTCGCCGAACTGTGCCTCCCACAGCACGAGCGAGTCCGGGGCCGCGACCGAGTAGCCGTACTCGAACCCGAGGCAGGCGAACTCCGAGAGCGGCGAGTTGTAGATCTCGAGCGATGCCGTCTCCCCGGCCAGGTGCTGGATCGGCGCGTACTGCTCGCCCGTCTCGGCATCGTGGAGCACCATATGGCGCTGCGAGAAGGTGCCTCGCTCGGTGTCCTGCCCGGTGAGCCGGACGGCGATGCCTTCGGTGACGAGCGTGGCGAACGCCAGTGACTCGGCCTGGCCCCAGTCGATTCCACCCTCGTCGAGCGCGCCAGTGCGCCGCTCCAGCTGGCGGGCGAGCTTCGGGTGGACGGTGAAGCCCTCAGGAACGCGGAGCAGCTCGGCACTCAGGCCGCACAAGCGCTCGTCCGGGACGGCGGTATCGGTGCCCGCGCCGGCGCCGGACGGCATGCGCTCGCTCCTTGTCTTCGACGGGATCGCCTGGTCGAACGAGGCGCGCAGCGCCTCGTGGGCCTCGCGAAGGCGGAGCGTCACGCGCTTGACCAGCTCCTCGGTCTCCTCGGGCGCGACGACTTTGCGCTCGGCGAGCGTCGCGGCGTACTGCTCGCGAACGGTCGGGTGCGCCGCGATCGCGGCAGCCATCAGCGGCTGGGTGTACGCGGCCTCGTCCTGCTCGTTGTGGCCCTGCCGCCGGTAGCCGACGAGGTCGATGACGACGTCGACGCCGAAGCGCCGGCGAAAGGCCATCGCGAGGCGCACGGCGGCGATCGCGGCCTCCGGGTCGTCGGCGTTGACGTGGATGATCGGCACGTCGAAGCCCTTGGCGAGGTCGCTCGCGTAGCGCGTCGAGCGGCCCTCGGCCGGGTCGGTGGTGAAGCCGATCTGGTTGTTCCCGATCACGTGCAGCGTCCCGCCCGTCGAGTAGCCGTCGATCCCGTCCAGGTTCAGGGTCTCGGCGACGACGCCCTGGCCCGCGAACGACGCGTCCCCGTGGATCAGGACCGGGAGGGCCACCGAGGGGTCGTGGAGACCTGCGCCGCCGCCTCTGTCGGTCTGCCTCGCCCGGGCCCATCCCTCGACCACCGGGTCGACCGCCTCGAGGTGGCTGGGATTCGCGGCGAGCGTGATCGTGATCTCTCCCGACGGGGTCGCGCGGGTGCCGCGAGCGCCGAGGTGGTACTTGACGTCACCCGATCCACCCTCCGGGTCGGCGACGACCGCCTCGTAGGACTTCTCGCCCTCGAACTCGCGGAGGATCGACTCGTAGGGGCGACCGACCACGTGTGCCAGCACGTTCAGCCGGCCCCGATGGGCCATCCCGATCGTCACCTCGTGCGTCCCACCCTCCGCCCCGAGTGCGATCGCCTCGTCCAGCATCGGCAGGAGCACGTCGAGCCCCTCGGTCGAGAACTGCTTCTGCCCGAGGAAGGAGCGCTGCAGGTAGCGCTCGAGTCCCTCCACCTCGGTCAGCCGCTCGAGCAGACCCCGCTGCTCCTCCTCGGTCAGCGGCCGGCGATACCGGCCCGACTCGATCGCCTGGCGCAGCCAGACGCGCTGCTCGTGGTCGGCAATGTGCTCGAGCTCGTACGCGATCGTGCCGCAGTAGGTCTCCTGGAGCCGCGGAAGCACCTCCGCCAGCGTCTCGCCCGCGACGAAGGTCCGAACGAGCGACGCGGGGATGCGCGCCTGGAGCTCCGGCGTCAGGCTCGGCACCAGCCGCGCCGGCTCGAGCGCGGGATCGCCCACCGGCTCGGAGCCGAGGGGATCGAGCCGGGCCGCCAGGTGCCCGTGCATCCGGTGAGCCTTGACGAGCGCCATCGCGGCGGCGACGCCGCCGATCAGCTCGGCGTCGACGCCCGCCGGGAGCGGTGGCGCGGGCGCAGCCGGCGCCGGAGGCGAGGCCGCCCGGCCGTTCCCGTCGGTCTCGAGCGTTCCGAGCAGCCGGCGCAGTCCCTGGTGGGCGGCGACGAGCTCGCTCTCGCCGCTCTCGAAGAGCGCGCGCCACTCCGACGGCACGCCCTCCGGGCTCTCCAGGTAGTCCTCGAGCAGCATGCGTGCGTACCCGGCATTCAGTCCGTCGACGTCGTGCATCCTCAGCTCACTCGGCGTTCCGTCAGTACAGCGGGTTTTCGGTCAGCACGGCGAGAATCGTGCCGGCCACGAACGCGACGGCGCCGAACGCGACCGCGGCCGCGGCGAGCTTTCCGTGCCTTCCCCCGATCGCGGTCGCGATCAGCGCGAGCACGAGCGCCACGGGGATGAGCCGGATCGGGCGGTAGGCGACGCCGACCGCCGAGGCTGCGATGGCGGCCGCGGCGATCAGGCCCCCCACGGCCTCGGCCGGGCGCTGCCGCGGGCGCGAGGGCTCGCTGCTCATCGAACGGTGAGGCGCCGGGAGCGGGCCGGTCCTCGGGCCGGACTGCCATGCGGTCTGTTCCGCCTAGGTCGAACCCGCGGCGGGCGGGCCCGGCCGGCGTCGAGCTCCGGCCCGGAGACGGGCTCGACAGGCACGATGGCCGGCTCCGGAGGCGGCGGGACGGCCCTCACGGCCCACCAGACGACCGCGCAGAGATACACGATCGGGATCTTCATGATCGCCATCAGGAAGATCAGCTCCCACATCGGCCCGGCCAGTGTACGCGATTGGAGTTGCCGTCGATCCGCCGCGGTCCGTAGGCTGCCAAGCCCGCCCTCCCCCGCCCGAAAGGACCCTCCGCCTTGCTCCCCTCGCTTGCTCGCCTGATCATCCGCCGCCGGCGCACGATCCTCATCTCCTGGGTGTTCCTGACGATCTTCGGGGCCTTCGCGGCCCAGAGGGTGTCCGAACGTTGGCTCGAGCAGTTTTCGATTCCGGGCTACTCGGCCTACGAGGCGAACCAGCGAACGCTGGAGCAGTTCGGAAACGGTGCGCAGGCACCGATCGTGGCGGTCTTCCGGTCGGACGGGGACGTCCGCACGCACGCCCAGGGGATTCAGCGGGCGATCTCGGCCGCCGCCGCGAAGAACCCCGGCGCGCGTGTGAGCTCGTACTTCTCGACGCGCGCGGACGTCTACCTCTCCGCCGATCGGCGAACCACGTTCGCGGAGATCTACCCGTCCGGGCAGCCGAGCTTCACCTCGAGCGTGGACATCGACGGGACGCGCGCGGCGCTGAAGTCGGCGGTCCCGCCCGGGGTGACCACCTACTTGACCGGCCGCGACCCGCTGTACGAGACCGAGGGCGGCGGCGAGGGCCCGAGCGTGCTCGTCGAGGCGATGATCGGGGGTGCGGGAGCCCTGATCATCCTCCTGTTCGTCTTCGGCACGCTGCCCGCGGTCGCGATGCCGATCCTGATGGCGATCGCCTCGATCCTCAGCACCTTCAGCCTGATCTGGGCGCTCACCTACGTCACCTCGGTCTCCCTGATCGTCCAGTTCCTCGTCGCGTTAGTCGGGCTCGGAGTCGCGATCGACTATGCGCTGCTGATGATCTTCCGCTTCCGCGAGGAGCTCGCGAACGGAGCCAGCGTCGACGACGCGCTGGTCGAGACGATGACGCACGCCGGGCGCGCCGTGATCGTCTCGGGCTCGACGGTCGCGATCGGCCTCCTCAGCATGGTGCTGCTCCCGATCCCGGTGATCCGCTCGATCGGGATCGGCGGGATGCTGATCCCGGCGGTCTCCGTGGTAGCGGCGCTCACGCTCCTACCCGCGCTCCTCCATCTGCTCGGCCACCGGATCAACCGCCTGCGCGTGATGCCGAAGCGTCTGGCGCACCCGGAGACCGTGGCGTCGGGATTCTGGGAGCGCTGGTCCCGGGTCGTGGTGCGTCGCCCGCTCGTCACGGCCCTGGTGGGGCTCGCGATCGTCGCTCTCCTCCTCATCCCCGCCTCGCAGCTGAACCCGAGCGAGGCGCTCGTCAAGGACTTCCCGGGCGCCGGCGACGCGGTGGAGGGTCGCGAGGTCCTGGCCGCAGCCGGAATCACCCCCTCGGTGTTCAAGCCGCTGATCGTCCTCGCGGAGAACGTCGATCCCGGAGAGGCATCCCTCATCACCCGCACGGTCGCGGAGACGCCGGGGGTGGCCGGCGCCGCCGCGCCGCCGTCGTGGCGCCGGGGCGACACCTTCCTGATCGAGGCGTTCGCGACCGAAGACGCCGCCGCCAGATCGGTCCGGAAGACGATCGACCGCTTGCAGGAGGACGTCCTCCCCGGCCTCGAGGAGACGGACATCGCCGGTAGCGGCCCGGGACCGAGCAGGCTCACGCTCGCGGGAGTCGGCCCGGAGGACCGCGACTTCGTCCACGCGGTCTACGGGAACTTCCCGTACGTGATGCTGTTCGTGATCCTCCTGACCTTCGTCCTGCTGATGCGGGCCTTCCGGTCGGTCGTGCTCGCGCTGAAGGCCGTCGTCCTGAACCTGGTGTCGCTCGGGGCCGCCTTCGGGATCATCGTCTTCATCTTCCAACAGGGTCACGGGAGCGAGGCGATCTGGGGCGTCCACGCGACCGACGCGATCATCGCCTGGATCCCGCTGATGATCTTCGCCTTCCTCTTCGGGCTCTCGATGGACTACGAGGTCTTCATGCTCTCCCGGATGCGCGAGGCCTACGACGAGACCGGCGACACGAAGCAGGCGGTGACGCTCGGCCTGGCGCGAACCGGCAAGCTGGTGACCAGCGCCGCACTCGTGCTCATGTTCGCCTTCTTCGTGCTGTCGACCGGGCCCGGCGTCGACATCAAGCAATTCGGGATCGGCCTCGCAGCCGGGATCATCTTCGACGCGACCGTGATCCGCGGGCTGCTCGTCCCCTCGCTGATGCTGCTGATCGGACGCTGGAACTGGTGGCTGCCCGCTCCGGCGGCCAAGGTGCTGCGCACGAAGCCGAGCCGGGCGGCGCCGGAGGGATCGACCTAGCTGGCCTAGAGGAGGGTGAAGCTCGAGAGCGCGAGGCCGGCCGGAGGTGCGACGCCCCGCGAGAGGAGGAGCAGACCGGGCGGGCCGACGATGCGCAGCCCGGCTGCGAGTGCGGCGCCGGCCAGGGCCGCGCTCGAGCCCGGCACGAGCAGGTGCCTGGGACGCCCGTCGGCGCGCCCGAGCTCGGCTCGGAGCGCGTCCGCCGCGCTCTCGGCGTCGCGCGCCGCGAGCGGCCCGATCCGCCCCTCCGGCCACGTATACGCGTAGGCGACCGCCCCCGCGGCGCTCAGCCAGACCGTGCAGCTCGCATGGGTCGACCAGTAGGCGTGGTCGACGGCGCGGTCGAATCCGTAGGCGTCGCGATCGAGGCGCGCAAGCGTGGTCGGATCCGGGGCGGCCGCCCGGAGGGGGACGGCCCCAGAAGCCGCGGGCGCCCGGCCGGCGAGGCTGAGGACTGGCGTCGCCGGGATGAGCCCCGCCCGCCCGTAGAGGCCGTTCGACACCGGCTGGATGGAGTCCGTCAACGTCAGCCGGCGCGCGTAGGGGCCGCCCCAGGACTGCTCGAGGAGCGCCCGGCCGAGGCCGCGCGCCTGCTGGCCGGGGTGAACGAAGAGGGAGGCGAGATGCCAGGTCTCGCCGCGGGCCAGGGCGGCGGAGTAGCCGACGACCCGCCCCCGGTCGAGGGCGACGAAGCATCGGTCGCCGTCATGGGCGAGGAGGTGGCTCTGTTGGGCCTCGAAGACCTCGTACGGGGGGTCCGGCGGCGCGAACCGGTGCCGCCGGAACAGTTCCCCGATCGCCTCGCGGAAGACCGCGAACTGGGCCGGGAGATCCGCCGCGGCAGTCGGTCGGATCTCCACGGCGGCAGGGCTACCGGCGCTGCTTCAAATACGCGACGAAGTCGCGCGCCAGGTTCCACACATCGGGGGTACCGAGCCCGGTCGAGTAGTCCCAGCCTGGGCCAGCGTTGTAGTAGCGATTGCCACCGCGGGTGACGTCGTGGAATGGGGGAAACGGCCGCTCGGTGCGCGCGAGCTCGTAGAGCGCCGGCCCGACGAACCCGAGCTTGCCGGCGCCCTCGCGCTCGGCGTATTGCCCGATCAGGAGCATCGAGGCGGCCCAGAACGGTGCTGCCGCGCTCGTGCCGCCAGACGAGCTCTGCTTGCCGTCGACGACGATGAACCAGCCGCTGTCGGGGTCTGCCGAGGCGGCGACGTCCGGCACCTGCCGCCTGCCGTTCGAGAATTTGTTGGCGATCCCGGGCACGTCTTTCTGCCAGGCCGGGCGTGGGTTCGCCGGGCTCAGCCCGCCGCCGCCGCCGCCGTTGCCGAGCACGTCCTCCCAGCCCGCCTCCTCCAGGTAGGAGCCATTGCTGCGGACAGACAGGAGTGTCCCGCCGACCGCGATCACGTTCGGGGTGCTGGACGGGAAATTGACCGTCAGCCGGTGGTCCTCGGGCATGAAGCGCTGGCAGTCGTACGCGCCCGCGTCGCCGCTCGCGACGAAGATGCTGATCCCTCGGGCGACCGCGGCCTCGATCGAGCGCTCGATCCGCAGGCGGTCGGGGTGAGCGTCGAAACCGGAGTCGCAGATGCCCCAGCTGACGGAGACGATGTCCGTGCGGCCGTCGGCGACGATCTTGTCGAAAAGGTCGGCAAAGTTCGAGATCGCATTCGGGGCCTCGTAGTTCAGGATCTGCGCGCGCGGCGCGATCCCGCGGATCACGTCGATGTCGAGGTCGACCTCCGTCTCGCCGCTGCCGGGGACCGGGACGCCGCCCTTCACGCGGACCTTCTCGACCGCCGGCGAGTCGGCGGGGATCCCGAAGGCCTTGTCGAACGCGGCCACGTCGGACTGCTCGAACGTGTCGAACGACAGGATCGCGATCGTCTGGCCCTTACCGTCGATGCCGAGGTCGTGCAGCGGCTTCACGTTGTAGGCGGCGCGCGAGTCCTTCGGCCCGAGGCCGCCACCCGGCACGTCCGCCGGCACCGGCAGGGGCTTCGTGCTCAGGCCGGAAACCGCCAGGACCGTGCGGGCGAGGGCCGCGGGAACCCGCGCCGGATGCGCCGGGACCCGGTAGCGGTGCCCGGCGGGATCGACGCGCTCGACGAACGAGGTGTGAAGGAACCGCCCGACGTCGGCGGCCGTGCCGCGAATGCCGAGCGCCGTCCTCTGCGGGTACTCGGCGCTCACGCGCAGGCCGGCCGCCTCGACGGCGCGCCGCACGCCCTGGAGCTGGGCGGCGCTCGGGCCGAACCGCTCGCCGAAGGCCGCCGCGCCGAGGTAGCGGCGGAAGCGCGGCGAAGCCGGGTCGGCGACCGCTGCGAGGTAGGTCCGGAGAGCTCGCTCCTCTCGCCGGAGCACGAGCGAGGCCTCGACGATCGCGGCCGGGTGGGTCGCTCCGAGCGCCCGGTCGAGCTGCGCGGCGGGAGGCTGCGCCGCCTCTCCCCCGGACCGGAGAGCCGCACTGCCGGCGCTGACGACGAGGCCCGCGACGGCCAGGGCGAGCAGTCCTCGGCGCCGTCGGCTCGTCATCGCGGCGCCGCCTGTGGCGCCGGCTGGGAAGGCCAGCGGAAGGTGTTGAGAAGGGAGTCGGCCAGACCGAAGATGTGTCGATCCGAGAAGGTCGAGGCGACCGAGACGACCGCGCTCGCCTGGCCGTCGGTCGCGGCCATCAGGAGCACGGAGGCCGGGCTCCCGGGCCCCTGGGGCGTATCGGTCGCGCCCGAGTACGCCGCGCCGACGTCCCCGTCCACGTAGCCGATGCTGGGGCCGAGCAGCGCGTGCTTCGGATCGGTGTCCTCCTCCAGGCCGAGGATGCTCCCCCGCAGGTCGCTCACGCGCTCCTGGGCCAGTGCGCTCGGGGCCTTCGAGGAGGCCGGCACGGCTCGCACCCAGAGGAAGAGGTCGATGTCGGAGCGGCCGGGGATGTCGAGCTTCAGCTTCAGGTTCTCTGCATCCTGGTCGACCACCTTCCAGATCCGGGGGTAGTACTCCATCTGCACGCCGGCGGCCGACCCCTTCCACAGGACGCCGCTGACGAGTGGCGGCGCGTCGTCGACGGGCGGGCGCCCGCAGACCGGATCCTCCGGCGGGCACGGAGGCGCGTCGGCCTCGGGCTTGGCGAGGGCGATCGCGAGCACGGAGAGGCCGAGGACGAGCCCGAGCACAGCCCCGAAGACGAACAGGACCTTGCGGCGGGTGTTCTTCGCCCCGCGGCGGCCCGGAACCGCGACGGGGACGGACGCGGCAGCGCTCAAAAAGCCTCCTGACCGGCCGGTGGAGGGGCCAGCCGCCCGGGCCGGGTCGCCTTCGGCAAGGCCTGCAGGGAGACCCCGCACGAGGCGCAGAACGTATGTCGGGGCGTCGCCTTGCCGCAGTTGGCGCAGGCAACAGGTGGCCCGATCTCGATCTCGGCCGACTCCTGGCGCAAGCCCACGTCGATCACGTGGCGCAGCCAGAGCAGGGCGAGGAGCGAGGTCGCGACGAGCAACGCGAGCTGGAGCCACTCGCGGGTGTAGAGCTGGATCAGCGCGGCTCCAACGACGAGCGCGCCGGCGAGCGGGATCGCGACTGCGGGGTTCCCGAGGAGCCCGAGCGCGTTCCGGTCGCGCGCCGGGGCACGGTACTTGAGCCAGAGGGAGCCGGCGGCGCCCCCCACCGAGCCCGCGGCGATCACCGGGATCGCGACGGCGAGCGCGATCACCCTGACCGTCCACGGAACCACGTCCCCGACGGGGCGCAAACCGCTGCCGAGATACGAAGCGGAGTGAGTGAGGAGCCCGGCGCCGACGAACGCGACCGCGGAGGCGGCGCCGAAGGTGGCGCCGTCGAGGACGTCGTTGAACTTCCGGTAGGGCAGCAGGACGAGCGGCCCCACGAGCATCAGAATGACGCCGACGAGCGGGAGCACGATCCCGAGCCAGACGACGGTTCGCCCGGTCCGCTCGGCGACGAAGCCGGCGTCGACGTCGACGATCTCCTTCGAGAGGAGCCCCATCGCGACCCCAGCGACGGCGCCCCAGGCGACGGTGAGCGCGATCACGTGCACCGGCTCGTCCTCGTAGAGGTCGACCTCCCAGAGGTAGAGGATCAGGAGGAGCGGCGTCAACACCGCGGCCGCGACGAGGGCGAGCGGGAAGAGCCGCCCCAGGGCGAGGGCGATCACGACGGCGACGCCGGCGCCGAGCGCGAGCTGGAAGGTGTCGAGCTCGTTCCGCGGCAGCTGCGGGAAGAGCGTCGAGAGCTTCGGCGCGAACCTCGATTCGTTCGGCGCCGCGCCGAACCCTCTCCGGGCGGTCGGGTGGCTCGCGAGATCGTCCTCGAGCCACTCGCCGCAGCGCACGCAGTACGGCGCCGCGGGCACGTCGTACCCGCAGTCCGGGCATGGGACCGTCGTCGGCAAGGCTGCCTCGCTCACGAGCGCGGCGAGTCTAACGCGGCCGGCGCGAGCGACGAGCGGGTGCCGAGTCCGGAAACCGCGACGACGCTGCTCCGCAGCCCCCGGGGAACCGTCGGCGGTCGACTGGGCTCGTGGTAGCGGTGCCCGTCGGCGTCGCGGTAGTCCACGAGCTCCGTCCGGAGGAGGATCGAGGTGGCGCGCGCCGTCCCACGCACCGGCAGAGTCGTCCGCTGCGGGTTGACAGGTCCGACCCGGAAGCCCCGGCGCTCGAGCGAGGCCTCGAGCTCCGCGAGGGCCCGCGGCGCGAGGCCGAAGCGCTCGCCGTACTGGGCGGCCGTGAGGAACCGGCGGTACCGGGGGGAGTCCGGGTCGGCGACGTCGGCGAGGTAGCGCCGGATGCCTGCCTCGTCGACCCGCAGGAGGAGCGAGAACTCGACCGTCTCGCCGGCCCGGGTCGGCCCGAGCCGGGTCTCCTTCCCGGTGCTCGCGGGGGGCGGCGGAAGCGTCGGCATCCGCATCGTCGTCGTCTCGGCGCTCTTGTCGCCGCCGCACCCCGCCGCGAGGAGGACACCGAGCAGAGCGCCGGCGAGCCTCGCCCTCACCGGCGGGCCGAGGCCAGGAGCTCGCCGGCCTCGACGCCGCGGATCGAGGCGTCGATCAGCTCGACCGGATGGAGCGTCGGCAGCGGCCGCCCGGCCCGGCGGAGCCCGGCCGAGACCTGGATCAGGCAGCCGGGGTTCGCGCTCGAGTAGACGTCGGGGTCGACCGCGAGCACGTGTGCGGCCTTGCGCGCTCCGAGCTCGGCTGCCGGCCCCGGCTTGACGATGTTGTAGATGCCCGCACTGCCGCAGCAGATCGCCTGCTCGGCCGGCTCGGCCAGCTCGAGGCCCGGGATCGTCGCGAGCGCCGCCCGCGGAGCATCGCGGATCCCCTGCGCGTGCGCGAGGTGGCACGAGTCCTGGAACGCCACCCGCAGCCGGAGCTCATGCCTTTCGGCGCGCCGGCCTACCGCCGCGAGAAGCTCGGTCACGTCGCGGACCCGGGCCGAGAAGTCTGCCGCCCGCGCGGCCCAGGCGGAGTCGCCGGCCAGCAAGTGCGCGTAGTCCTTGAGGTTCGAGCCGCAGCCGGCGGCGTTCGAGACGACGTGGTCGACCTCCGCCCACTCGAATGCCTCGATCGTGCGGCGCGCCCGCTCGAGCCCGTCCGGCCGGCGGCCGCCGTGGATATGGAGCGCGCCGCAGCACCCCTGCCACTTCGGAGCCACGACCTCGAATCCCTCGGCGGCGAGCACGCGGACGGTCGCAGTGTTCACGTCTCCGAAGAGCACCCGCTGGACGCAACCGGTCAGCAGCCCGACGCGCCCGCGGCGCGTTGCCTGCGCTGGCGTCAGCTCGGACGGCGCCTCGGTCGAGCGCCAGGGGGGCGCCAGCTCCACGAGCGTCCCGAGCCGGCCTGGCGCGGGCACCAAGCGCCCGAGGGGCGCCAGCGCGAGTGCCGCCCGCAGACGCCGCGGATGCGGGAAGAGCGCGTAGACGAGGCTCCGGAGGGCCCAGTCGCCCGGCTCCCGCTCGAAGTGCTCCTCGATGTGGGCCCGGGTCTGCTCGATCAGGATGTCGTAGCGGACGCCCGAGGGGCACGAGGTCACGCAGGCCATGCAGCCGAGGCAGCGGTCGAAGTGCTCGACGGTCGTGGCCGACAGGGGCACAGTGCCGGAGACGAGGCCGTCCATCAGGTAGATACGGCCGCGCGGTGAGTCCATCTCCTCCTGCCAGAGCGGGCCGTAGGTCGGGCAGGTCGGCAGGCAGAAGCCGCAGTGGATGCAGTCGGCAATCAGCTCGCGGTCGATCGTCAAACCAGGACGGAGGTAGGATCGAACTCGGATCGGATCCGCTCGGCGAGCCGTCGGACGGCCTCCGGGCGAGGGTCGGGCGCGGGCCCCGGAAGGTAGGCGACGCCGGCGCCGACCCGCACGAGCGCCTGCGGGTGGGCCTCGAGGACGGCCTCCAGCTTGCCCGGCGGGAAGGACGTCCGCCCCTTCGAGGCGAGCTGGCGCTCGGCGACGGCCCGCCAGATCTCGCCGTCCTCGGCGCCGCCCAGGAGCTCCTCTGCCCGCATGAGCTCGGCCGCCGCCGCGCGCTCGCTCCCCTCCAGGAGCAGCGCCAGCCCGCCGGGCCAGAGCAGGTCGACGGCGCTCGGAACCAGGGTGGAGCGGTGCACCGCCGCCGCAGCGTGCTGCGCGCCGGACGCACTTTCGACGGGCACCACGAGCGTCCGCGCGGCGGGCGGGCGGGGATGGAGCCTCAGGCTGACGCGCGCGATCAGGCCGAGCTTGCCCAGGGAGCCGCAGAGGAGCTTTCCGAGGTCGTAGCCGGCGACGTTCTTGACGACCTTGCCGCCCGACGAGACCACCGTCCCGTCCGCGAGGACGACGGTGACGCCGAGGACCAGGTCGCGTGCGGTGCCGTACCGGTGCCGCCTCGGACCGGACAGGTTCGCCGCCACGCAGGCGCCGACGGTCGGGTCGCCCGGCGGGTCGAGGGCCAGCATCTGCCGATGTGGCGCCAGCTCGGCGGCGAGAGCCGAGAGGCGAATCCCCGCCTCGACGGTGGCGGTCAGGTCGCCCGCCTCGTGCTCGACGATGCGGTCGAGACGGCGAGTGGAAAGGCAGACGTCACCCCCGCCGCGATTGATCGACACGCAATGCCTGGACGCTGCGGCCTCGCGCAGCGCGGCCGCCGCCTCCCTGACGCTCGCCGGCTCAGAAACGCTCGGCAAGGCCGGCGCGCTCCAGCGGGTGCGCCCGGTAAGGGCCGGGAACCTCGCCGCAGAGCCGCGGGGTCGGGAAGATCTTGCCGGGATTGGCCAGTCCGTCGGGGTCGAAGGCGCGCCGCAGCCGCTGCATCGCCTCGAGGTCGTCCGGCCCGAAGAGGAGCGGCATCGAGCAGGCCTTGTCGGAGCCCACGCCGTGCTCGCCCGTGATCGAGCCGCCGGCATCGACGCAGGCCTCGAGGATCCGCTCTGCGAGCAACTGGGCGCGCTCCGCCTCGCCCGCGTTTCGCTCGTCGTAGAGGACGAGTGGGTGCAGGTTGCCGTCCCCCGCGTGGAAGACGTTGCCGACACGGAGACCGAACTCCCCTTCGAGCTCGGAGATCCGGCGCAGGACGGCCGGGAGCTTCGTTCGCGGCACGACGCCGTCCTGGACGTAGTAGTTCGCAGCCACGCGCCCCATCGCGGCGAAGGCCGCCTTGCGACCCTTCCAGAGCAGCGCCCGCTCCGCGTCGTCGGCGGCGACGCGGATCTCCTCCGCACCGGCGTCCCGGCAGAGCTCGAGGACGCTCTCGAGGTCCTCCTCGACCTGTGCGGTGGCCCCGTCGAGCTCGACGATCAGCACCGCGCCGGCATCGGGGTAGCCGGGATGGACCGCCGCCTCAGCCGCCTCGATCGTCAGCCGGTCCATCATCTCGACCGCCGCCGGCAGGATGCCGGCCGCGACGATCCCGGAGACGGCCGCGCCCGCCGCGTCGGTCGACGGGAAGCCCGCGAGCAGCGTCCTGACCGCCTCGGGGCGGCGGAGGAGCCGCAGGGTGATCCGCGTCGCGATCCCTAGCGTCCCCTCGGAGCCGACGAACGCGCCGAGGAGGTCCGGGCCAGGCTGGTCGAGGCCCTCGCCGCCCAGCTCGACCAGCTCGCCGTCGGGAAGCACGACCTCGAGGGCCGTGACGTGGTTGACGGTGAACCCGTACTTGAGGCAGTGCGCACCGCCGGAGTTCTCGGCGACGTTGCCGCCGATCGTGCAGACCTGCTGACTCGAGGGATCTGGCGCGTAGTAGAAGCCGTCGCCGAGGACCGCCGCTGACACGGCCAGGTTGGTCACCCCCGGCTCGACGACCGCGCGGCCGCTGTCCAGGTCGAGCTCGAGGATCCGATCCATGCGAGCGAGCGAGATCACGATCCCGTCCGCGACCGGCAGAGCCCCACCGGAGAGGCCAGTCCCGGCCCCCCGGGCGACGAACGGGATCCCCGCAGCGTGGCAGGCGCGGACGACCGCCTGCACCTCGGTCGTGCTCGAGGGGAGGACGACGAGCGCGGGCAGCGTGCGGTGTCCGGTCAGGCCGTCGCACTCGTACGTCTTCAGCTGCTCCGGCTCGCGGACGATCGCGCCCGCGGGGAGCGCGGTCTCGATCCGGGCGAGGAACTCCGCGGGGAGTGCCATCGACGCGACTCTAGCGACGCCGCCGCCGGTTGCGGTTCCACGCCCGGGGTCCGTCGCCCGGCAGGTCCGCCAGCCTTGTCCACCGCGGCCCCCGGCACCGGCTCCGACGGCCATGGCCCGGTGCCTGGCACCTTCCCCTGGCCGCTACGGCCACTGCTCCCGGCAGGCCGAGCCGCGCCAAAGCGCCGGGCCTCGACGTTCTCTGCACCTGCTGGACATCGTGGTGCCTGGCACCGGGTCCTGGCTCAGCAGGACACGTTGGCCGGTCAGACCGGACACTGGCTCTAGCTGGCAGGGAGGGCGCGGCGCAGCAGGCGCCGGAGGTTGTCGCCGAGCACCGCCTCGAGACGATCGCCCACGTAGCCGCGCCGCCGCAGCGCTTCGACGAGGTTCGGGTAGTCCTCCGGGCCGGCAAGGCCTTCGACGGCGTCGTCCAGCGAGGCGCCCGGCGGCAGGAACTCCTGCTCCTTCGCGGAGATCCGGGTCGCGCCCGCGCGAAAGACCTGCCGGATGAAGTCTCCTCCGAGGCCGACGTGCTCGATCCCCATCACCGAGACCGCGTGGTCAAGGTGGTCGCACAGGCGCTCGATCGTCGCCCGCTCCGGGTCGACGACGAGCGGTAGCGCCATCAGCCCGAGCACGCCTCCTCGCTCGGCCACGGCGCGCAGCTGATCGTCCGAGGCGTTTCGGGGCGTGTCGTGGACGGCGCGGCAGCAGGCGTGGCTGATCACGAGCGGGGTATCCCGGGAGCGTTCGACGACGTCCGCGAACGTCCGCTCGGAGGCGTGGGCGAGGTCGAGGATCGCCCCCAGGTCGACCAGGCGGTCGACGAGCTCCCGTCCGAGCGCGGTCAGCCCGCCCGGCTCGGCGAGGCCGTCGGCGAACGCGTTCCTGCGGTTCCACGTCAGGCCGACCATCCGCACGCCGAGCGCCCAGAAGGCCTCGACGAGCTCGGGCCGGTTCCCGAGGGGCTCGACGCCCTCGAGCGAGAGCATCAGCCCGATTCCCTCGCCGTCCACGTCCGCGCGAGCGCAGACCGACCGCACCCTGCCCGCGTTCAGCCGCAGAGCATGGTGAAAGGCGGCGACGTGTCGCAGGGCGACACGCGTCGCCGCGTCGGGCAGATACTCCAGTTCGACGAACACCGGGCAGACCTGGAGCCCGACCCGGCCCCGCTCGAGGACGGG
>Ga0136620_10000579_pt1 | contig 16733 bp, 18 predicted proteins | sample AntDrymUQ4162106_2_FD_104806 | JGI IMG/M metagenome (GOLD analysis project Ga0136620, IMG submission 104806) | Polar desert sand microbial communities from Dry Valleys, Antarctica - metaG UQ416 (21.06) | ecosystem: Environmental > Terrestrial > Soil > Desert | place: Antarctica: Dry Valley... | reverse complement strand
GCCGAGCGCGCTTCGTGCCGTCCCTCCGCTGCACGCTCGAACAGCGCGTGCGCGATCTGCGAGCGTCCGGCGTTCTGGACGCACACGAAGAGCACCCTCATGGCTTGGGCTGGGCCTCGAGCTTGTAGCCGACGCCGTAGCGCGTCTGGATGAAGGTGTGGTCGCGCGCGCGCCGGTCGATCTTCTCTCTGAGCTTGCGGACGAAGACATCGACGGTCCTGTCGCGGTGGGTCTCGCGCCGGCCCCAGATGCGCTGGAGGAGCTCGTCCCGGCTCACGACCCGGCCCTGCTCGAGGGCGAGCGCGTAGAGCAGCCGGAACTCCGTCGGCGTCAGACCGGCGTTCTCCCCGTGGACATACGCCTGGACCTCTCGCGGATCGATCCGGAGCTCCTCGATCTCGACCGCGTCCCCGCGCTGCTCCTGCTCCGGCCGGGTGCCTCGCCGGGCCGTCGCGCGCACTCGCGCGACGAGCTCCTGCATCGAGAAGGGCTTCACCAGGTAGTCGTCGGCGCCGATCTCGAGGGCGTGGACGCGGTCGTGCTCGGTTCCCCGGGCGGAGACGACGATGATCGGCGTGCCGATTCCCTCCGTGCGAGCCGCCTCGATCAGCTTCCACCCGTCCGTCCCGGGAAGCATGAGGTCGACGATGCAGACGTCTGGGCGCTCATAGCGGAGCCTCGCCAGCCCGGTGGTGCCATTCTCGACGCGGATCGGGTCGAACCCCGCCGCGGTGAGGTGGCGCGCCATGCCCTCGGCGATGACCTCGTCGTCCTCGACGATCAGGACCTTCGCCATACTCCTCCCGGATTATGAAGTGGTGGCCCTTCGCGCCGGACCGCGAGGCCCCCGACGAGGACGTCGAGCAGCTCCGCGTCCAGGCCGAGCGGGCGCGCACCCTCGTCGAGGAGAGTCGCGAGCTGCTGGTCGTCCTCGACGACGACAACCGCGTGATCGCCGCCAGCCGCCGAGCCCGCGAGGGGCTGGACGGCGTCGCCGAGGGCCGACCGCTGCCCAACGAGCTCCTCACCGGCGGCGGAGGCGAGGAGCCCCTGCATGTGGCGTACGAAGTGGACGGACGAGCCGAGTCGCTCCTCTATCTCAGCGCGCCGGGAGAGCTCGCGGCGTACGAGGAGTTGCGCGCCGGCTTCACGGCGGCCGTCTCGCATGAGCTCCGAACGCCTCTTGCGCGGCTCCTCGCCCTCCTCGAGACAGCGGTGCTGCCGGGCGAGGATTCGGCCGCACTGGTCGAGCAGGCCCGCGCCGAGGTCGACGTGATCCGGGAGCTCATCGACGACGTGCTCTTCCTCAGCGAGCTCGAGACGGGGCGGGCGGTGGTAGCTCTCGGCGCGACGCGGGCACTGCCGGTCGTCGACGAGGTCCTCACCGGCCTCCGTGAGCGGGCCGACCGCGCCGCCGTCGAGCTCCGGGTCGAGGGCGACCCCGACGCCGAGTTGCCGCTCCGACCCCGGATGCTGCGCGTCGTCGTAGACAACCTCGCGCAGAACGCGATCCGATACGCAGGCGCCGGTGCGGTTTTCACCCTCTCGGTCGGACCGGGCGAGCTGAAGGGGTCGGACGACGGCACCGGTGTGTCCGAGGAGGATCTCCCCCGCCTCTTCGAGCGCTTCTTCAGGGCAGACCGGGTCCGCGGATCTCGGGGGACCGGCCTCGGCCTCGCGGTCGTGAAGCACATCGCCGCCGCCGCAGGCGGGACCGTCGACGCTGCCGGGGCGCCAGGCCACGGGCTCACCATTACCTGTCGTTTCCCACCCGAGGAGGCGGTTCACCACTTCGACACCAGAACTTCACCACATGCCGACCGGTGACCGCCGGAGAATTACCCCGTGCGCTCCGCGCTCCTTGCCGTCCTCCTGATCGGCCTCCTCGTCGTCCCGCTGACCGGCTGCGGCCGCGAGCGCCCGGAGGCTGCGCCTGCAGGTGCGGAGCCGTCCGAGGAGGAGTCCCTCGGCTCCTTCGAGGAGGAAGAGCTCAGCGGCCGGATCCAGATCGACGGCTCGAGCACCGTCGCGCCGCTGATGAGCTTCGCTGCCGAACGCTTCCGAAAGCAGGAGCCGAAGGTGAAGGTCACCGTGGGCACCTCTGGAACGGGAGGTGGGTTCGAGCGCTTCTGCCGCGGCGAGACCGACCTCTCCAACGCCTCTCGTCCGATCAAGGACGAGGAGGTGGAGTTGTGCGCGAAGAACGGCGTCGAGAATTTTTCGCTTCAAGTTGCCAACGACGGCCTCTCGGTCGTCGTCAGTAAGAAGAACACCTGGGTGAACTGCCTGACCGTCGACCAGCTGAAGAAGATCTGGGAGCCCGAGTCGAAGGTCGACAGCTGGAGGGAAGTCGATCCGAAGTTCCCCGACGAAGAGCTGAAGCTCTTCGGCGCCGGCACCGACTCGGGGACGTTCGACTACTTCACCGATGCGATCGTCGGCGAGGAAGGTGCGAGTCGCAGCGACTACACGCCGAGCGAGGACGACAACGTCACCGTCCGCGGCGTCTCCGGCCAGAAAGGCGCGCTTGGCTACTTCGGGCTCTCGTACCTCCTCGAGAACGCGGAGCGAGTGAGGGGAGTCGCCGTCGACGGCGGCGAGGGGTGCGTCGGGCCGAGCATCGAGACGGTGCAGGACGGCTCCTACAAACCGCTCTCTCGCCCACTCTTCACCTACGTCAACGAAGACTCGCTCGCCGAGAAGCCCGCCCTCGATCCTTTCCTGACTTTCGTGCTCGACAACACGACCCGACTCGCCCGAGGAGCGAAGTTCGTCCCAATGACCCCCGCACAGGTCGACCAGGCCCACACGGCGCTCGAGTCAGGAGGGGTGGGGGTCGAATGATCTGTTCACCGGATCGCAACCAGACCTTCACGTCCCTGGAACCCACGGGCACGGCGGGGGTCTGAACAATCGAATGCGACCAGGCAGGACTTCGAAAGGGGACAACAGAATGAGAAGGATTCGTAGGCTCCTGCTCGTCGGAGGCGGAACAGCGGTTGTCGCGCTCGCGACTGTCGCAGCCGCCGTCGCCGGCGCGCAGGCAATCAGGGGGACCGTTCAGGCGGACGGCTCGAGCACGGTCGCGCCCTTCGCCCAGGCCGGGGCCGAGAGTTACGAGCGCAAGTACTCCGGCGCCCGCGTCGTCGTCGGGGTCTCCGGCACGGGCGGCGGCTTCGAGCGCTTCTGCAAGAACGAGACTGATCTGTCGAACGCGTCGCGGCCGATCAAGCTTTCCGAGGCGGCGAAGTGCCAGGCCGCCGGCGTCGGTTACATCCAGTTCCTCGTCGCGAACGACGGCCTCTCGCTCGTCGTGAATCGGCAGAACACATGGGCGAACTGCCTGACGCACGCAGAGCTGACGAAGATCTGGGACCGCGGGTCGAAGGTCGACAACTGGAGCCAGGTGCGCTCCGGCTTTCCGAATGTCCCGCTCAAGCTCTTCGGAGCCGGCACCGACTCGGGAACCTTCGACTTCTTCACGGAGAAGATCAACGGCAAGGCCGGGCGGAGCCGTTCGGACTACTCCGCCACTGAGGACGACAACGTGACCGTTCGCGGTGTCTCCGGTGATCGTGGCGCAATGGGCTACTTCGGCCTCTCCTACTACCTCGAGAACAAGAGTCGTCTCAAGCTCCTCTCGGTGGACGGTGGCAACGGCTGCGTCCGCCCGAGCAACACGACTGTTCAGAACCGTTCCTATAAGCCTCTCTCGCGCGGCCTCTTCATCTATTCGAAGAAGAAGTCGTTCAAGCGCGATGTCGTGGCCGCGTACATTCGTCACCTGATCGTGAACGAGCGGGCGATCGCACGCACGGCGAAGTTCGTGCCGCTGACCAAGGCCCAGCTGCGCAAGGCGCAAAGGCAGTACAACACCGCGATGAAGAACCGCAGGAACTATTGATGAGGTGGAGGTGCCAGGCTTCCAAGCCTGGCACCTCGTAAAGAGAAAGGGAACGCAGAGCCGGAGTGGCGACACCACCAGCCGCAGCACAGCAGCCACTCCGGCTCCGCGCCACACGTAGGCGCTGGGGCGAGGACGTCGTCAAAGTCGTGCTCGCCCTTTGCGCCTTCGTCTCGGTCGCGACGACCGTGGGGATCGTCGTGGCGCTCTTCCAGCCCGCGATCGAGTTCTTCCGTGCGATCTCGATCGTCGACTTCCTGACGGGGACGGACTGGTCGCCCCTCTTCGTGCCGGCGTCCTTCGGCGTCCTGCCGTTGATCGCCGGCACGCTGCTCGTCACGGGGTGCGCGATACTCGTTTGCGTGCCGTTCGGGCTCGGAGCGGCGATCTATCTGAGCGAGTATGCCCAGCCGCGGACGAGGAAGACCCTCAAACCGTTGCTCGAGATCTTGGCGGGCGTTCCGACGGTCGTCTACGGCTACTTCGCTCTCACCTTCGTGACGCCCCGGCTTCAGGACCTCGGCCTGCCCGTCGGCGTCTTCAGTGCGCTGAGTGCAGGGCTCGTGATGGGTGTAATGCTCCTCCCGACCGTCGCATCGATCTCGGAAGACTCGATGTCGGCGGTGCCGCAAGACCTTCGTGACGGCGCCTACGCCCTCGGATCGACGCGGCTGAACGTCTCGACGCTGATCGTCGTCCCCGCCGCGATCTCGGGGATCATCGCCTCGTTCGTGCTTGCCATCTCCCGCGCCGTCGGCGAGACGATGATCGTGCTGATCGCCGCCGGCGGGCAGCCGAACTTCACCTGGAACCCCCAGGAGGCGGTGCAGACCATGACCGCCTTCATCGCCGCGACCGGTCAGGGCGACGTCCCGACCGGAACGATCGAGTACAAGACGATCTTCGCTGTCGGCGCCACGCTCTTCGTCATGACGTTCGTGATGAACCTTTTCGCGATCAGGCTCGTCCGCCGTTTCCGGGAGGTGTACGAATGAACGCGGCGGCGGGAAACCTGCGCACCAAGCGGCCCCGCGGGCTCTGGACCGGGCGGCTCTTCTACGGCTTCCTCGTCCTGTCGCTGCTGATCGGCTTCCTTACGCTAGGAGCGCTGCTCGCACAGGTTTTCCTCGAGGGGTACAAGTGGGTCGACCTCGTTCTCTTCCTCGAGGCTCCTTCGGCCGATCCGAGGATCGCCGGAGCCGAGCCGGCAATCCTCGCGACGATCTACATCGGCATCCTGCTCCTCGCCTTCACGGTCCCGCTGGGCGTGGGAACCGCGATCTACCTCGAGGAGTACGCAAACCGGGACCGCTGGTACAACCGCATGCTCGAGGTCAACATCCAGAACCTCGCAGCGGTGCCGTCCATCGTCTACGGGATCCTCGGGCTCGCCTTCCTGGTTCGCGGCCTCGGGCTCGGCCGGGTGCTGCTGGCGGGAGCGATGATCCTCACCCTGCTCGTGCTCCCGACGGTGATCATTGCGGCCCGGGAGGCGATCCGCGCTGTGCCCGACTCGATCCGGCAGGCCGCGTACGCGCTCGGCGCGACGAAGTGGCAGGTCGTCTGGCGTCAGGTGCTTCCGGGTGCCCTTCCAGGGATCGCGACCGGCTCGATCCTCGCGCTCTCGCGAGGCCTGGGGGAGACAGCGCCCCTCCTCCTGGTCGGCGCGCTGACCTACGTCTCGTTCAATCCGACCCTGCTGGGCGACTTCACCGCGCTTCCCGTGCAGATCTATCAGTGGATCGCGCGGCCCCAGGAGGAGTTCCGGACCCTCGCCGCCTCCGCGATCATCGTCCTGCTCGCGATCCTCCTGACGCTGAACGCATTCGCGATCTGGCTTCGCAACCGCTATGAAAGAAGGTGGTGACCCTGTGTCCGTCACAATGGCCGGCGTGAACGTCGACGTCACCACGCAAGCCCGGCCCCTTCCCGCCAAGGAGTTCCGCGAGGTCGTGTTCGACGTCAAGGACCTCGGCGTCTCGTACAGCGGGAACCAGGCCCTTCAAGACGTGTCTCTCGAGATCTACCGCAACTTCGTGACCGCGTTCATCGGTCCGTCGGGTTGCGGCAAGAGCACGTTCATCCGCTGCTTCAACCACATGAACGACCTGATTCCGAGCGCAAAGGTCGAAGGCACGATCCTCTACCACGGGGAGGACATGTATGGGCCCGAGGTAGACGCGGTCGAGGTGCGCAAGCGGATCGGGATGGTGTTTCAGAAGCCGAACCCGTTTCCTAAGTCGATCTACGACAACGTCGCCTTCGGGCCGCGAGTGCTCGGAATGACCGACGGCCTCGACGAGCGGGTCGAGCGTGCGCTCCAGCAGTCGGCGCTCTGGGACGAGGCCAAAGACCGGCTGAAGTCGAGCGCGCTCAGTCTCTCCGGCGGCCAGCAGCAGCGTCTGTGCATTGCCCGCTGCCTCGCAGTGGAGCCCGAGGTGATCCTCATGGACGAGCCCGCCTCGGCGCTCGACCCGATCGCCACGACGCGGATCGAGGACCTGATGCACGAGTTGAAGAAGGACTACACGATCGTCGTCGTGACGCACAACATGCAGCAGGCCGCCCGGGTCGCCGACATGACCGCCTTCTTCAGCGTCAACCGCGGCGAGGAGGGCCAGCGGACCGGAATCCTGGTCGAGTACGACGCGACCTCGAAGATCTTCACGCAGCCGTCTGACAAGCGGACGGAGGACTACGTCACCGGAAGATTCGGCTAGGGAACCCACATGGGGGTCTCTCTTCGCGACGAGTATCCTGACCAAATGAGGCTGAGCTTCCAGGAAGAGCTCGACCGCCTCGAGGCAAACCTGCAGGAGGAAAGCGAGCTCATCCTCCGGTCGCTCCGAGGCGCGATCAACGCGCTCGAGCAACAGGACGCCGAGCTCGCCGACGAGGTGATCGCGTTCGACGACGAGGTCGACGCGCGGTACCTCGAGATCACCAAGGGGATCGAGCAGCTGCTCGCCCGCCAGACACCGGTCGCCGTCGATCTCCGGCTCGTGCTCGCCGTGCTCCACATCAACCTGGGGCTGGAGCGCATGGCCGACCTCTGCGTGACGATCTCGAAGCTGACGAAGCTGTCGGCCGATCTCAAGCCCGACGACACCCTCGTCGAGGCTTTCGAGGAGATGGGTGCACGGGCCGAGGAGATGATCCGCGTCGCGATGAAGTCGTTCTCGGAGCGTGAGCTCGAGGGCGCCGAGAGCCTCGTCGATCTCGACGAGCTGATCGACCGCGCGAATCGCCGCGTCGTGAAGCACGTGTTCGAGCTGGGCAATGACCCGGCAGTCCGCGAGTGGGGCCTGCGGATGATCATCGTCTCGCGGTGCCTCGAGCGGATCGGCGATCACGCAGTCGACATCGGCGAGCAGACCGCCTACCTCGTCACGGGCGAGTTCCGTGAGTTCACGGATGCCTCGCATCCCGAGGGCGTTGCCGGCGAATAGCGACGAGCCGTCGTTCTGTTAGAGGTTCTTAACAGACACTCAAACGGCCATTAACCGGGCGCAACCCACGGTTCACGGTCGCTTCGGTAGAAATCCGTTGTGCTGAGACCTCCCCCCGTTCTGTCCAGAGCGGCCCCGCTACTCGTCGCAGCAGTGCTGGGTGGCGGGGCCGCGCTGGCCGGTGCGGAGCTCACCGGTGCCCTCGACGACACCAAGACCGTTCAGGTGCTAGCAGCAGAGCCGCAGGGCTCGGCGCCGGCGGCGTTCGCCGACGACCGCCGTCTCTCCGTCAACGAGACCTACCGACGGAGCGCACCCGGCGTGGTGCAGATCACGACCACGAGCACGCAAACCGTCGAGCCGGACCCTTTCCTGAACCCGTACGGTTTCCCCCAGGAGCGACGCCAGCAGGCGCTTGGCTCCGGGTTCGTGATGGACACCAGGGGTCACATCGTCACGAACTTCCACGTCGTCGAGGAGGCAGACGAGATCGAGGTCAGCTTTTCGAACCGCGACAGCGTGGTGGCGAAGCTGGTCGGCAAAGACCCGTCAACAGATCTCGCGGTGCTCAAGGTCGACGTCGACGCCCGCGCCCTTACGCCCCTCGAGCTCGGGAACTCAGACCGCTTGCAGGTCGGCGACTCGGTCGTGGCGATCGGCAACCCCCTCGGCCTGGAGCGGAGTGTCACCGCGGGGATCATCAGCGCGCTCCACCGCCCGCTGACGGCACCCAACGACTTCACGATCGACGACGTCATTCAGACGGACGCTGCGATCAACAGTGGGAATTCGGGAGGTCCGTTGATCTCCGCGAACGGGAAGGTGATCGGCGTGAACACCGCAATCGCTACCGGGAACACGGGGGCGAGCGGGAACATCGGCATCGGGTTCGCAGTTCCGATCAACACCGTCGAGAACGTGGTGCGGCAGCTGATCGAGGAAGGTCGGGTCGAGCACCCCTTCATCGGCGTGGGGGCACAGGCGATCGACGCCCAGATCGCCGAGCTGTTCAATCTGCCGGTCGAGCGAGGCTTGCTGGTCGTCCGCGTCTACGGCGGCAGCGGGGCCGGCAAGGCCGGACTTCGGGCAGGGATGACGGAGGTCGTCGTCGCCGGCCAGAGCTACCGGCTGGGGGGCGACATCATCGTGGAGATCGACGGCCGGCCGGTTACAGCCCCAGAGGACCTCCGTCAAGCCATCTCAGGCAAGAAGCCCGGCGAAAAGATCACCATCGAGGCTTACCGAGGCGACGACAAGCGAACGTTCGAGGTCACCCTCGGGCGACAGCCAGCATCTCTCCAGGCCAACTGACAACGGGTCGAGCCGAGCTCGGGTCTGCGAGGTAGGTTCGTGCGGTGGAGATCGCAGCTTTCCTGGGAGTCTCCCTGCTCGTCATCGTCACCCCCGGACAGGACACGGCGCTGACGATCCGCAACTCCCTGGTCGGTGGGCGCAGAGCGGGCATCTTCACGGCACTCGGCGTCTCGGCCGGTCAGGCGGTTTGGGCTCTGGCGACGAGTCTGGGGATCGCCGCCCTCATCCTCGCCTTCGAGCCCGCATTCATCGTCCTCAAGGTGGCGGGCGCCGCCGTGCTCGTCTACCTCGGACTGCGGGCCTTCCTCGACGCGGTCCGCGGTCGCCGGACGGACGATCGCGAAGTGGGCGGTGCTCTCAACGCCAGCAGCGCATTCCGTCAAGGCGTGGTCAGCAACCTCGGCAACCCGAAGATGGCCCTGTTCTTCACGAGCCTCGTCCCGCAGTTCGGCGGGCGTTCGGCGCGGTGCTCGGCGCCACGCTCGTCGCGTTCGGGCTCCGCGTTTGCGACGGAGGGTCGCTGAGAGATGACGATCGAGCAGCGATTCGGCGAGAGCTCACCGCTCTCGATCGGAGTGGAGGAGGAGGTGATGCTGCTCGACGCGGCGACGCTGGCGCCTGTTGGGGCAATCCGCGACCTGCTTGCCCGCACCCAAGGGCTGGATTTGCCGGGGACGCTGAAGACCGAGCTGCACGCCTCGGTGGTCGAGCTCACCACCGGCATCTGCGCCACGGCGGAGGATGCTGTCGAGGCAATCCGTGTCCTCCGAATGCGGACCCTGGAGGCCCTCACGGGCCTCGGGCTCACGGTGGCGGCGGCCGGCTCGCACCCCTTCGCCGAGCCGGAGGAGCTTCCGATCACCGACGAGGAGCGCTACCGGGAGATGGTCGGGTACGCCGGTGTAACGGCTCGCCGACAAGGTGTGAACGGGCTTCACGTCCACGTCGGGATGCCGGGGCCCGAAGAGTGCATGAGGACGCTCGAGACGATCCTGCCGTGGATGCCGGTCGTCCTGGCTCTCTCGGCGAACTCTCCGTACCTGGCCGGCCGCGCCACCGGGCTCGCCTCCAACAGGGCGGAGATCCTCGCGCAGCTGCCGCGGAGCGCCGCGCCGCCCCTCTTCGAGAGCTACTCCGCCTGGGAGCGGTGGATCGAGAGCTTCATCGCGACCGGCCTGATGAAGGACTACACGCAAGCCTGGTGGGACGTTCGGCCACACCCGCGCTTCGGCACTCTCGAGATTCGCATGCCCGACCAGCCCACCGACATCAGGCAGACGGCCGGTTTCGTCGGTCTCCTGCGAAATCTCTCGGCGTGGGCGCTCGAGCATCCTGCCGCCGAGCCGGCGGATCGCGGGATCTACCAGCAGAACCGCTGGGCCGCAGCGCGCTTCGGGCCGGAGGCGGAGCTGATCCACGAGGGGAGGCTCGTGGCCGTCCGGGATCTCTACGACGCGCTGCCCGTCGAGAGCGCGCTCGATCCTGCGGTGTCGGAGGCGGCGCTCCAGCTCGGACACGGCGATGTCCGGGCGGCTTGCGCAGATATCGTGGCGCGCACATGGCCGTCGTAAGCGAGACGATCGAGGTCAGCGGGATCCGCTGCGAGCGCTGCGTCAACCGCCTCCGGGCCGCCCTCACGGGTCACGACGGGCTCGAGTCCGCGACGGCCAATCTCATGGGCGAGGTGCGGCTCGAGTGGAACGACGAGCGCACGACCCGTGACGCGCTCGTGAACGCAATGGCCGGCGCCGGGTTCCGGCAGACGGCCTCCGCAGCGGAATAGCCTGCTCCCAGCGGTCGTTTCGACCCTGTGAAGACTGCTGCTACGGTCGAGCCCGTGAGTGACACCTCCGAAGGCGCGGCCAGGCAGCTTGCAACGGACGCGCGCGACCGCGTTCGATTCGAGGAGGAGGCGCTCGGCCTGTCCGACCAGGTGTACGGAGTTGCGCGACGGCTCGCCGGATCGCGCGAGGAGGCGGAGGATCTCGTACAGGAAACCTTTGCGCGTGCGTTCCGCAGCTGGCGCTCGTTCCAGCCCGGGACGAACCTGCGCGCCTGGCTCTTCCGCATCCTGACCAATCTGAACATCGACCGGGGGCGGCGGATCCAGCGGACGCCCGACATGCAGCCGCTCGAGGAGAGCGACTACTTCCTCTACAACAAGCTGGAGGAATCGGCGGCGGATCAGAACCCCGACGAGCGGCGCGTCGTCGAGCGCCTCTCGCAGAATGACGCGGTCGTGGCGCTGGCCGAGCTTCCCCACGATTTTCGCGACGTCGTGCTGCTGGTCGACCTCGCCGACTTCACCTACAGCGATGCTGCGCAGATCCTGGACATTCCGATCGGAACGGTGATGTCGCGCCTCCACCGCGGGCGCCGGATCCTGAAAGGGCATCTCGCGGAGACGGCGGTGGAGCAGAGCTGATGTCCGGCTTCGCGTTCGACCCGTGCGACAAGTGCGAGCAGATGATGCAGCCATACCTCGACCGTGTTCTCACGGACGTCGAGCTCGCAGAGGCCGAGTCTCACCTCGACGGCTGCGATTACTGCGCCAGGCGCTACCGGTTCGAGGAAGACTTCCGCCGGTTCGTCCGTCAGGCGGTGGCCGTGCCCATGCCGCCGGAGCTGAAGGAAAAACTGCGCGCTCTGCGCACTCCCCTCTAGCTGCGACCTTCCAGAAGCAGGGCGCCGCTTCGCGAACGCGCGGCGCTCGCCTCGATTAGCCGAGCGCTCGGGGCTGGCCGACTATTACGACGAGCCGGCGGGAGTTCTTGCCACCCGGAAGGGGACGGGCGTTGACGCCGAGCTGGCTCGCGAGTCGGCGGCCGATGGCTTCGCCGCCCGGCGGGAAGTACACCGAGGTCTCCGAGTAGTCGAACCGGCCGGCGCGGGTCACGCGCTTGATCTGATACGCGAACGAGCCGACCCGGTCGGCGACACGGCGGGTTGTAGTTGATGTCGCCGCCGCCGTTGAGGACGTCCACGGAGATTCGCCAGGTGGCGGAAGCTGCCGAGCGGTCGAACTGCCCGAGTCGGCCCCAAGCCTCGGTGGGAGCAGAACTGCGCCCAGGACGGCGAGCATCGCCGCCACGAGCGCGGCTGCGACGGCGAGACGGGCCCGAGGGTTGCTGGAGAGCGGTCCGACCGGGAGCCCGGACAGCCGACGCGCCTCTCGGCGGTCGATGCCCAGCGACGTCGCATAGAGCAGGAGCGCGAGGGTCGCGCGCTCGCTCGAACGGAAGCGGTAGAGCCGGCCTTCCTCGAGCCACTCGACCTCATCCGGCGTCAGCCTCGCCCGCTTGGCCGCGTCCTTCGGGGTCAGCTGACGCTGCAAGCGCGCTCGCGCGAGGGCCGTCGGCTCCTCGCCGGCGTCTTGCATCAAAACGGCTTCCATGAAGGCGTTCATTCTCCGGGCTCCTCCTTCAACCTCCCGGGCACCTCATCGGCAAAATCGACGTCTCCCGGAGAGCCCAGATCATCGCAGGAGACGAGAGCCGGTTCGAGCGCGCGGGCGCCCTCATCGGGAATGCGGGCCCAAATGGCACGGCCGAGCACGACGGGATGGCCTCGAACGCCGCCGTAGGACGCTGCCACGACCTCTCCGGCCCCTCCCCGCCAGGCGGCGATCACCCGCGTGATCGCAGCGGGAGAGAGGTCGGGCCCGTCGGCCAGGACGACCACCGCCGCCTCGATCTCCGAGGGCAGCGCGCGAAGCCCGCAACGAAGCGAGGCACCAGCTCCGAGCGCCCACTCGGGACACTCGATGATTCGGGCATCGATCTCTACCAAGTGCGCCCCGCTGACGACGACGACGTCGTCGACAGGACTAAGGCGCACCCGCCGCAAGACCTCGGGTAGCAACAACGCCTGCTTGGGCTCCCCGAACCGGGAAGCAGCCCCTGCAGCCAGCACAACCGCCGCGATCACAGATCAATTCTCACGCCGCGGAACGGGCTCCGCCCGTTCCGCTCACCAACGGAGGGTTCCCCGCCCAACGCGCCCCGCTGTCGAGCCGCGCGCCGCGAAGCGGCGCCCACCCTCGCGGGTCTGGAATCGCTGAAAGTCGAAAGACTTTCAGCGAAACGAGCGGCAGTCCGCGTCAGCGGCAGCCGTGAAGTCGCCGCCAGTTGCGTGTGACGTTGGCGACGTAGGTGAGCGTCTCGGCGTTGGGGGCTCCACCGGCTCGTGTCACGGCCGTGGGGCCGGCGTTGTATGCAGCGAGGGCGAGGTCGGTCGAGTGAAGCGGTCGAGCATGAGCCTGAGGTAGCGCGCTCCCGCAAGCACGTTCGAGGGGCGGGTGATCCGGGTTCAGCGCCAGCTCACGGGCGGTTGCCGGCAGCACCTGGAGCAGTCCGCGGGCTCCCGCATCAGAACGGGCCTTCACGCGGAGACTCGATTCCACTCTTGCCACCGAGACGAGCAGTGCGAGCGGGAGCCCCGTGCCCGTGCTGCACGCCCGAAGGTAGCGCGGAACCGCCGAGGGAGCGGACAGACGGTGCCCGACGCCCGAACGACACGCGGCTCGGGTGCCACGAATGGAGCCTTCTCCGACCGAGCGGAGGCGGAGACCGCCGCAGCGAGCCAGGTGCACGCGCCGGCGACGACGAGGAGAGCGAAGAGACGGAGCCGCATTTCGAGTGGAGGAGACTAGCCCCTATAAAACGTCGATGGAGACCGTCGTGCGCTCGATGACGACGCGCTCCGTCGGCATCTCCGTCTGGGGATCTCCGAGCTCTCCGATCTCTTCGACGGTGTCCAGGCCTTCGACGATCTTCCCGACGACGGCGTAGTCCGGCGGAAGCCCGGCGTCGGGGGCGGTGACCACGAAGAACTGGCTGCCGCCGGCGCCCGGAGGGTCGGCCTGGGACTTCGCCATGGCGACGACGCCCTTCGTGTACTTCGTGCCCGGAGGCGGCGTGTCCACGGTCATGTAGCCGGGGCCGCCGGTTCCGGATGCGGTCGGGTCGCCTCCCTGGATGATGAAACCGGGGACGATCCGGTGGAAGCGCGTGTCGTCGAAGAAGCCGGCCCGTGCGAGATCGATCAGCGAGTCGCCGTGGCAGGGCGCCTTCGCAGCATCCAGCTCGACGGTGAACGCGCCGCGGCTGGTCGTAAACTCGATGCGGTACGTCTTGGCCGGATCGAGCGGGGCAAGGCTCGGGGCGCGGGCGGAATCCTCGACGGTCACGTTGCAGTCGCCGGACGAAGGCTCGGCCGAGTTCTCGTCTTCGCCACCGCCGCCGCAACCGGCCAGCAACAGCGCAATCAACAGGAACGGGCCAGGGTTCACGACCCGACCCCGGCGAGGGCGCGGTGAATCAGCGCGCGCGCGATCTCGAGCTTGTACGCGTTTCCGGGCAGGGGGGTCGCCTCGTCCAGGGCTTCCTCGCTCTCCAGGAGCCACGGGATCGGTGCCATGCCGGCGAGCGCGAGCCGCGTCCCCTCCGACGAGCGGGCCGCGGCGACGCCGACGAGGGCGAAGGCGAAGCGCTTGCGGTCCATGGCCTTCAGGTAGGTGCTCGCTGCCGGCATGGGGACCTCGAGCTCCAGGATGAGCTCGCCCGGCTCGAGCCCGGTCATCCGGCGGTCGTCACCGGTCGGCAGCCGGTAGAGCTCGGCGATCGGAAGCTCGCGCCGGTCGGTCCGCACGGTTGCGCCAAGTGCCAGCAAGGCGGCGGCCACGTCCGACGGATGAGCCGAGGCGCATGGCGCGTTCGCGAAGACCGCGTGCTCGCGATGGAGCCCCTCGCGCGCGAAACAACGGTCGCCACCGTGGAGCCAGCACGGGTACTTGAGGCGCCAGTACCAGCAGCGGGTCGCCTGTAGGAGGTTCCCGCCGATCGTTCCCATCGCGCGCAGCTGGGGCGAGGCGGCGAGGCGGCAGGCCTCGCGGAGCGCGTCCGGGATCTGGGGATCGACCTCGAGTTCGCCGAGGGTCGTTCCCGCCCCGATCCGCGTGCCTTGAATTCCTCGCGGAACGGCGTGCCGAATTTCGACGAGCGTGTCCGTCTCGACGATCCGGTCCCGGAGCAGCGGAACGAGCTCGGTGCCCCCGGCGAGAGCGACCGAGCCGTTCTTGAGCGCGGCGCGAGCCGCCTCGAGCGAATCAGGCCGCAGGATCTCCAACAGGCTCCCGCCGCCGCTCCCGTGCCTCTCGCAACCCACGAAGCATCTCTTCGCGAGTAATTGGCAGCGACCGCACGTCGGCGCCCGTCGCATCTCGAATCGCGTTCGCGATCGCGGCGGCCGTCGGGATGATCGGCGGCTCGCCGAGTCCCTTGGAGCCGAGGTTCGTGAGGTGCTCGTCCGGCACGTCCACGAGGTCGGTCACGATCTCCGGAACGTCGGCGATCGTCGGGATCTTGTACGCGTCGAGCGTCTGCGTCAGGTTCCCCCCCGTGGACGGGTCGAGCAGCCGCTCCTCGGACAGCGTGTGCCCGAGGCCCTGGATGATCCCTCCTTCGACCTGGCTCGATGCGCCGAGCGGGTTGATCACGCGGCCGACATCGTGGATCGCAACGATCTTCTCGACCACCACCTCGCCCGTCTCGACGTCCACGGCGACCTCCGCGACCTGCACGCCGAAGGTGAGGACGCGCATCCCTGTCGGATTGGGCCCGCGCGAGCCCTTGCCGAGGATCTGACCGGACTCGAGGAGGCCGGTGATCTCCTCCAACGGCCAGGAGCCGCCGTCGGACGACACGATCTGACCGTTCTTCAGGGAGAGGACGCGCTCCTCGCGGTCGTAGCGCTGAGCGGCGATCTCGATGATCTGCCGGGCGGCGTCGGCGGCCGCCGCTCGGACTGCCGGCCCCATCGAGGGAATGGTCGAGGAGCCCGCCGAGATCGTCGCGTAGGGCCCCCGGGCGGAGTCGCCCAGCGCGACCTCGATGCGGTCGACCGGGAGGCCGAGCTCCTCGGCGGCGATCTGCGCCATGGCGGTGGCACTGCCCGTGCCGATGTCCTGCATCCCGGTAAGGACTGCGGCACGGCCGTCGCCGCCGATCCGGACCCAGGCGTATGACGGCGGCCCGCCACCGCCGTACCAGACCTGGCTCGCAAGACCGACGCCGCGCTTCCACGTCGCGTCCGATCGGGCGCGAACCTCGTCCCGGCGCTCCCAGTGCGGATCGGCTCGCCGATAGCACTCGAGCAGCTGCTTCGAGGAGAACGGCCGCTCGTCCACGGCGTCGTGAGTGGAGTGGTTGCGCCGGCGAAGCTCGAGCGGATCGATCTCGAGCTTCGCGGCGAGCTCGTCGAGGAGGCACTCGAGACCGAATGTCCCCTCCACGAAGCCGGGCGCCCGAAAGGCTGCCATCGGCGGCGTGTTCAGCTTCGCGCCGTACTCGACGGTGCGCACGTTCTCGCAGGCGTAGAGGAGCCGCATCGGCCCGCCCGTCGAGGCGAGCCAGCCGTCCCAGCCCGTGGCGTTCACGAACTCGCCGTCGAGGAACGTGAGCGTCCCGTCGGAGCGGGCTCCCACCCGCAGGCGCTGGATCGTCGAGTTCCGGTTACCGGAGTCGAGATTTTCCTCGCGCCTGGTCAGCGCGCATTTGACGGGTCGGCCTGTCGCACGCGAGAGCTCCGCGGCGATGTACGTGTAGTCGCCGGCACCGTTCTTCGACCCGAAGCCCCCGCCCATGTACCGGCAGACGACGCGGACATGATCCTCGGGCAGGCCGAACCGCTGCGCCACCTCCCCGCGGACGCCCCAGATGAACTGCGTCGAGATGTAGACGGTGAGGCGATCGTCGCCCTCCCACTCGCAGATCGCCTGATGCGTCTCCATCGAGTTGTGGAGGACTGTCTGCGTCCGGTACTCCGCCTCGACGACGGCGTCGGCCTCCGCGAGGCCGCGCTCGACGTTTCCGCGCTTCTCGCGGCTCGGCTCCTCGATCAGCTCGTTCCGCCGGATCGCCTCCTCGGGGTCGAGGAGCGGCTCTAAGAGCTCCCACTCGACCTCGATCAGGGAGACGGCGGCGCGAGCCTGCGCGAAGGTATCGGCGGCAACGGCTGCGACGGGGGCTCCTTGATATGCGGGCTCGCCGGTGAGCGGTTCGGTCTCG
>Ga0136620_10000578_pt1 | contig 16741 bp, 11 predicted proteins | sample AntDrymUQ4162106_2_FD_104806 | JGI IMG/M metagenome (GOLD analysis project Ga0136620, IMG submission 104806) | Polar desert sand microbial communities from Dry Valleys, Antarctica - metaG UQ416 (21.06) | ecosystem: Environmental > Terrestrial > Soil > Desert | place: Antarctica: Dry Valley... | reverse complement strand
CGCGGCTTCGAGTCCCACTCGGCCTTCAGCTTCTGGTACGTGATGGGCAACAAGGCCGTCACGATGATCGCCAACGTGATGTACGACAGCTGGCTCGCCGACATCATGACCTGCCACAAGGCCATGCGGACCGACGTGATGCGCTCGCTGAATCTCCGCACCCGTGGGTTCGACCTGGAGGGCGAGATCACGGCCGGCGTGCTCAAGGCCGGCCACCGGGTGTTCGAGGTGCCGATCGCCTACCGCGCTCGTGCGCGGGAAGAGGGCAAGAAGCTCACGGGGGTCGATGCTCTGCGCGTGGTCGCGGTGCTCGTTCGCCGGCGCTTCAACCGCTGACGCCGTGGCCGCCACGGCCACCCAACCGCGCTTGTTCCTCTACAACCTCGCGGTGGCCGGCGAGCTCCAGGACCGCGGGGTGGACGAGTGGGTGCCCGACGGCCGCTTCCTGTGGCTCGGGCTTGCCACGCTGGTCGTCACGGTGACGCTGGCCGCCGTCAGTTACTACCTCGTGGAGCGCCCGCTGCTGCGGCGCAAGCCCTACCGCCGACCCGCGTCGTGAGGGCGCGCGCGGCGCTGGCCGTGGTGGCGGTTCTCTGCCTCGTCCCGCTGGGCTTCTGGGCCCGGGCCTCGGTGCTGGAGACGCGCGCACAGCGGATATCCGACGATCCGTTCCAGGTGACCAAGGCCCCGCGAGTGGCGGACGCCCAGCGCAGCCTGGAGAGCGCGGCGGGCCGCAACCCCGACCATCGGCCGGCACTGGCGCGCGGCCTATTGCTGATCCGCGCGGGCCGCGAGCGGGAGGCGGTCACGGTGCTCGAAGAGCTCACACGTACCGAGCCCGAGAGCGTGGAGGCGTGGGCGCAGCTCGCGGTGGCTTTGCAGGAGGTGGACCCCGCGCGTGCCCGCATCGCGCGCGAGCGTGTGCTCGAGCTCAATCCGCTGGCGGCGGACTGACCTCGTCTCCGGCCGCCACCAGGCCGGCCGCGAGCGCCACGGCCAGCAGGCTCACGGCCGGCATCTCCCAATCCCAGTCCAACCCCGCGTGGGCGGCCCACACCGACAGCCCGGCTACCGGGCCGGGCGCGAGACCGGGGCGCGAAGTCATGCCCCGGCGGGCGCACTCGGCCACACCGCCGAACAGCAGCGCCAGGGCGAGCAGGCCGGCCAGCCCCAGCTCCGAGGCGGTCTCCAGGTAGATCGAGTGGGCGTCCTCGGCCGGCTCCTTGAAGGGCCGCTCGCGCAGCCACTCGACCCGGAAGCCGCCGGAACCCACGCCGCCCAGGGGGTTGTCGGCGAAGCTGTGGACGGCGACGTTCCAGTAGGAGGACCTGTTGCTCTGCACCGATCGCAGCCGTCCGGGACCGGATCCGGCCTCCGGACCGGCGGCGATATTCCGCTCATCGCTCGAGGCCACGGTGACGGCCACAGCCCCCATCAGGCAGACGACGATCGCGGCGGCGGCCACGATCCTGGCCGTGCGAAGGCGCACCCCGCCGAGGTGACCGTCCCTGCCCTCGGACCCCGGACGCCGGGCCACGTAGGAGCCCACGGCGCCGGCCCCCAGCAGGGCGACGAGCATGATCAGGCCTGACAGCTCGGGCGAGGCGGCCGCTGCATCGAGCGACCTCACGGCGGGAAGGGGCAGCGATGCGGCGCTCACCAACAGGCCCAGGGTCGCGCTCGTGACCACTGCCCGCAGCTGCAGTGGCGATGGGGCGACCAGCACGAGTACCGCCAGCCCCACGGCGCCCGCCGCGATCGCGCCCCTCGACAGGCTGAGGAACAGCCCGAGGGCGAGGGTGGGGGCGATGAACCCGGCGGCGGCCCGCAGCCACGCTGCACGGTCGCCGTCTCCGGAGAGCCGGGTGCACAAGACGAACCCGATCGCCGCGAGGGCGCCCATCGCGTTCCAGTAGGTGAGTGGCTGCTCCAGGCGCCCGGCGGCGCTGATGCCGCGATCCAGCTCCACGAGTCCCGGCAGCAGGCGCTCGGAGAGCGAGTAGGCGATCACGATGAACGTCCCGCCTGCCAGCGCGGGCTCCAGCACCCGGGCGTGCTGCGGCGGGTGGAGCAGCGCGATTCCTGCCGCGAACGCGCCCAGGTAGACCAGCAGCCGCTGGGTGTCGTCCACGGCGGCCGAGCTGAGCGGCGCCCACGAGATCGAGGCCGCGCTGAGCCCCGTGAGCAGCGCCATGCCGGCGAGCGCTGCCCAGGCGGGCCGCGAGCGGGGGAGGGGGCGCGCCGCGGCCACCGCCGCCACAAGCACCAGCACCCACGAGCCGATGCCGAGCACCAGGCGGGGGCCGTCGAAGTAGCCGCCGGAGTAAAACGCCGCCACCGTCGGCGCAGCCAGCAGGACGGCAACCGCCGCGCCCGTAAGCAGATCGTGCGCAGCCGGCCGGGCCGGCTGCTTCGCCGGAGAGATCCGCTTGGCGCGCACGTCCGCGGCCGATCTTACGTGCTCCGCACTACGCTGCCGCCGGAGATGCCGTCTCTGCTCAGAGGGTTCCACGTGGGGCTGCTGGCGATCGCCGCCGTGGGGCTGGCGATCCGGGTGGCCTACACCGTCTTGGTGGCGGATGACATCGGCGGCCTCGGCGACTATTTCTTCTACCACGACTCCGCGAACTTCCTGGCGGAGGGGAAGGGCTTCGTCAATCCGTTCGCGCTCGCAACCGGGCCGGCCGCGCCGACGGCCGAGCACCCTCCGTTGTGGTCGTTCGCCCTTGCGATCACATCGCTGTTGGGCGGCACGGGATTCGAGTCCCACAAGCTCACGGGCTGCATCGTGGGCGCCGCAACCATCGTTCCGATCGGCCTGCTTGCCCGGCGCGTCGCGGGCGACCGCGCCGGGCTGGTGGCGGCCGGGCTCGCGGCGGTCTATCCCACGTTGATCGCGGCCGACGGGTCGCTGATGAGTGAGTCGCTGTACGGGCTGCTGGTGGCCTTGGCGCTGCTCGCGGCCTACCGCCTCCGCGACAGGCCCGGGTGGGGGATCGCGGTGGCGCTCGGGGCGTTGCTGGGACTGGCCGCGCTGACCCGCGGCGAGGCGTTGGTGCTGCTGCCGCTGCTCGCGCTCGTGCTGGCCCTGGGTGAGCAGGCGCCGTGGCGGCGGCGCGTGCTGCGGTTCGCGGCGATCTGCGCCGGCGCGGCGGTCGTGATCCTGCCGTGGACGGTCCGCAACTGGGCGGCATTCGACCGGCCAGTGCTGGTCTCGATCAACGGCGATGCGGTGATCGCGGGAGCCAATTGCGACGAGGTCTACTCCGGCGAGAACATGGGCTTCTGGGAGATCAAGTGCGCGGCGGGGGTGCCGCGCAGCCTCTCCGAGCCCGAGAAGGCCGACGTCTGGCGCGAGCGCGGACTGGACTACGCGCTCGACCATCCCGGCCGGCTGCCCGCGGTGGGGGCGGTGCGCGTGTTGCGCGTCTGGGATCTGTGGCAACCCTGGCGGCAGACTCTGGCCGAGGGCCGTGACCGCACGGTGCAGGCCTTCGGCACCGGGATGTTCTACCTGCTGGTGCCGGTGGCGGCGTGGGGACTGGTGCTCCTACGCCGCCGCGGCGCGCCGCTGGCCCTCCTGGTGGCACCGGCTGTTGCCGTCACCTTGTCAGCGCTGCTCGGCTGGGGGCTCCCCCGGTTTCGCCACGCCGCGGAGATTCCGCTCGTGGTCCTGGCCGCCGTGGCGTTGGCGCAGAGCCGCTCCCGATCGTGACCGCGGCCCTGCGGCGCGGCTCGCTGCCGCTCGGGCTGGCCGCCGTCGCCTACCTGCTGGCGCTGCTCCAGCGTCCGGGGGAAGCGGCCGCCGACACGAAGATCGACCTCCACGTGGACCCGGTGGGCTTCTTGGCCGACGTGACGTCGGTGTGGAGCTCCTCGGGCGGCCTCGGCCAGGTGCAGGCCGGCCAGTACGCGGGCTACCTGTTCCCGATGGGCCCCTTCTACGCGCTGGGCGACCTCGTTGGCCTGGCGCCCTGGCTCGTGCACCGGCTGTGGCTCGGCACACTGCTCGCGCTGGCGACGTGGGGCGCGGTGCGCCTCATGGACGCGCTGCTGGACCGGCCCCGCGGAGCGCCGCATCTGGTGGCGGGCCTGCTGATGGCGCTCAACCCCTACGTGACGCTGTATGCCAATCGCACGAGCGTCACGCTGCTCGGGTTCGCGGCGCTGCCATGGCTGCTGCTGTGCGTGCACCGCGGGATGCGCGAGCCGCGCAGCTGGTACTGGCCGGCCGCCATCGCGCTGCTGATCGCCTCCACCGGCGGCGGGGTGAACGCCGCCGTGACCGCCTGGGTGCTCCTCGGCCCCGTGATGCTCGCGGGCTACGAGGTGCTCATCGGTCCGGCTCGATGGCGTGACGCCGCCGGCTTCGCCGCCCGGGCCGGCGCGCTGTCGGCGATCGCGTCGCTGTGGTGGATCGTGCCGGTGGCCGAGCACGCACGCTACGGGCTGAACTTCCTGCCGTTCACCGAATCGGTGGGGGCGATCTGGGCCACCACCTCCATCACGGAGAGCCTGCGCGGGATGGGCTACTGGATCAGCTACCTCGGCACCGGCTTCGCCGACCCTCTGCGGCCCTACTTCGGCACCTCGGAGGCGCTGCTGTTCGACCTCCCGGTGGTGATCGCATCGCTGCTGGTGCCCGCGCTCGCCCTGGCGGGGTACGCCTACACCCACCGGTTGCGCTACGCGCCGTTCCTGCTGGCAATGACGCTCGTGGGCACGCTGGCGGTGGGGGCAGGATTTCCGGAGGGCACTCCGCTGAGGCGCGGGCTCACGGCCGTCTACTACAACCTCGAGCCGGTGCAGTTCCTGCGCACCAGCCACAAGGCCGCGGCGCTGGTGATGGTGGCCGTGGCGTGCCTGGCGGGGCTGGCGGCGGGGGAGGCGTGGCGGCGGCTGGGGTCCCGGCCAGCGATGCGCGCCACGGTCGTGGCGGTTGCGGCCGTGCTGGCCGGCCTGTCGGCCTGGCCACTGTTGCAGGGCCGCGCGATCGACGAGGAGATCGCCTACGAAGAGGTGCCCGAGGCGTGGACCGGCACGGCGCGGGACGTAGAGCGCGAGGTTGCCCCGGGCGAGCGCACCCTGGTCCTGCCCGGCCAGCCCTTCCCGTTCTACCGCTGGGGCAATCCGCAGGACCCGATCCTGCCGGCGTTGACCGACCGGCCGGTGGCGGTGCGCACGACGGTGCCCTACGCGGACCTGCACGCCGCCGACATGCTCGTGACCACCGACTCCCTGGTCCAGCAGCGGCGGGTGTACCCCGGGCAGCTGCGGACGTTGGTGGAGCTGATGGGCGCGAAGGCGGTGGTCACGGGCACCGACGACGACCCCGCCCGCAGCGGATCCGTGGAGCCCGCGGTGGCCGACTCCCAGCTGCGTGCCGGGTCGCTCGTCGAGGCCACGGCTTCGCGCGGGCGCCAACGCCGGTTCGGGCCGCCGGCAGGCGAGCCGGGCGCGGAGGTCTCGCTGCCCGAGGTGCGCCGTTATGACCTGCCGCGCGCCAGGGACATGGTGCGCGTGCAGCCGCGCGGGGCCGAGACGATCGTGGACGGCTCCGCCGCGGGCATCGCCGGCCTGGCGACCCTCGGTGGCGTGACGGGCGATCGGACGATCTCCTACGCGGGCGACCGCTCCGCCGCCGACCTGCGCGACGCGGCAGCCGCCGGGGCGGAGCTGGTGGTCACCGACACCAACCGCCGGCGCACGTTCCTGGCCTCGCGCGCCCTGCGCACGACCGGGGCCACGCTCGGGCCTGCGGACCCGATCTCCTCCGACGCGGCCGTGCTGAACCCCTTCGCCGCGCGCGGCGTGGACGGCCAGACGGTGGCCGGCTACGACGGCGGGGTGCGCTACGTCCGGGCGCCGTTCTCACCCAACTTCCCCCAGTTCCCCGAGCACCGGCCGTATGCAGCCTTCGACGGCTCGTCCGCCTCCCACTGGAGGGCCGACCGCAACCTCGAAGAGGACCGTCACTGGCTGGAGATCGGCTTCACCTCCCCTCGCGATGTGCCCTTCCTGGATGTGCTGCCGCGGAGCGAGAGCGGCACCTCGGTCGAGGCCGTGGAGGTGGGCGGTCGCAGCTATCCGGTGGACCCGGGCTGGAACCGCCTGGACCTGGGCCTGCAGCGGGCCCGCAGCCTGCGGGTTCGCATCGACGGCGTGCGGGGGCCCGAGGAGGCCGGCGCCGGCGCGCTCGCCGAGGTTCGCGTGCCCGGTCTGCGCGTGCGCGAGCTCGCCCGCGTGCCCACGCTGCTCACGGGCGGGCTGCGGGGAGCCGAGCTGGATCGCGCGTCGCTCTCGTACCTGTTCGCCCGCGAGACCGGCGACAACCCGTTGCGCGATCAGTCCGCCGACGCCGAGACCGAGCTGCGGCGCTCCTTCGACCTGCCCGCGGCGCGGGCGTTCGGCCTCGCCGCGCTCGTGTCCGTGGCGCAGCACGCCCCCGACCATCTGCTCGACGCGATCGCCGGCGCACGGACCGGCGGCACCCGCTGGGTGTCGTCGGGGCGGTTGGAGGGCGCGCCCGGCCGGCGCGCCTCGCGTGCCTTCGACGGAGATCCGGAGACCGCCTGGATCTCCGGTGCGGAGAGCCCCCGGTGGATCGGCTGGCGCGCCCGCGAGCCTCTGGAGCTGCGGCGATTCTCGCTGTCGCCCGCGGGGCCGCGCGTGAGCGCTCCGAGCACGGTGCGAGTGCGTTGGCGGGGTCGGAGCACGCAGGCGCTGCCCGTCTCCCCCGCGGGCGAGGTGGATCTGCCGCGGCCGGTGCGCTCGCGCGGGTTCCGCATAGAGGTGGTGGACGTCCTGGAGCCCGAGCCGGGGCCGGGCAGCGTGCCGGAGGCGGTGGGGATCGCCGAGCTGAGCGTGCCGGGGCTGGACCGCGCGGCCGCGCCCGGGCCGCGCCTGCGTGCCGGCTGCTCGGTCGAGGTCCGGGTAGAGGGGGAGAGCGCGCGCCTGCGCCCGCGCGGGTCGATGGCGGACTTCGACGCGGGCAGACCGCTGCACGCCAAGGCCTGCGGCCCTGCGCCGCTGCGATTCGCACCGGGTGACGACCTGCGCCTTCAAACGTCCTCACGCGCATTCCGGACCAACCTGCTGCGGCTGCGCTCGCCGGCCCCGGCCGGCGTGCCCGCGGCCGGCGGCGGCGGGCGGGTGCTCGACGCCGGACGCCCCGGCCGGGGGCGCTACGACAAAGTTCGCCTGGAGACCTCCGGGCCGGCGTGGCTGGTGCTCGGCGAGAGCTACAACCGTGCCTGGCGGGCGTGGTGCGGCGCCCGCGACCTGGGCGAGCCAGCGCCAATCGACGGCTACGCGAACGGGTGGCGCATCGACGGGCGCTGCGCCACGGCGCGGTTCGAGTTCGCGGCCAACTCCGCCGCCCGGCTGTCGTACTGGCTGGCCGGCGCCGGCTGCCTCGGGATGCTGGTCCTGCTGGGCATTGGATGGCGCCGCCGGCGCGGGCGGGTGAGCGCGCCGGAGCCGGAGCTCGAGCCGGCGGAGGGGGCGGCTCCGGTGGCGGACCGCCCGCTGCACATGCCGCTTGGCCGCGCCGCGGCGGTGGGGGTGGCGGCGGCCGTGGCATGCGGGCTGGTGTTCGCCCTGCGCGCCGGTGTGATCGCTGGTCCGCTGATCGCCCTGATCCTCTGGCGCGGCGTGGGCGCGCGATCGCTCAGCCTGGCCGCCGGGGCGCTCCTGGCGGTGGCGGTGCCGGCGGTTTACGTGGCGTTCCTCCCGCGCGACAAGGGCGGCTTCAACAGCGACTACGCCCAGGACCTGCTGGGAGCCCACTGGCTGGGCGTGGCCGCGTGGCTGCTGCTGGCCCTGGCGCTGCTCAGGACGCTGCAGTCGGTGAGGGCGGCCGGCGCCGGCGCTCTACAAGAGCCACCAGCGCCAGCGCAGCCAGCGCCACCAGCGTGACATCCGCGGCCACGCGAAAGCGCGTGAATCCGTAGGCCCCGATGCTCACGAGCGTGACCACCACGGCGGGCGCCACCATGATCACCAGCGGCTCTCCGCGCCTGCGCAGCAGCACGAGGCCATAGATGGCCAGCGGCACCAGGAGGTAGTAGAAGGCCACCCCGGCCTCGGCCAGGAACAGGTTGCGGCCCTCGAAGAAGGACTCGAAAGTGGCCTGCTGGCGCGGGCGGTAGAGCTCCCAGGTGCGCATCACTCGAACGGGGATGACCACCGGCAGGCGTTCGGCGTGATCGCGTGCGTAGCGCAGGCCCAGGTCGCGCAGGTCCGCCGACGCCTCCGCCTCGCTCTTGCCCGCGTTGTCAGGCAGGCAGTCGAAGCTCCACTGGCCGAGGAAGTCGCCCGAGTAGACCTGGTCGCAGTTGGCCCCCGCCAGCAGCCCGCCGGAGTTTGTGGAGATGGCCACCGGGGCGTCCAGCTGGATCCAGGTGCGCACCAGCCACGGGGCCAGCACCAGACCGCACGCCGCCATGGATATGGCCATGAGCGCCGCCCGCCGACGGCCCTGGCTCGCTCCCCTCAACGCCAGTGGCAGCGCAATCAGCACCAGCAGGGCCACGGCCTCGCTGCGCGCCAGCGCGGCCACGCCGATCGCCGCACCCAGCACGGTGGCTCGCCGGGCGTCGGTGCGGTCGAGGTAGCGGTAGGCCGCGATCAGCACCAGGGCGGTCGTCAGAGCGAGCGGCGACTCGCTTCGCAGTGATCCGTCGGTGGCCACGAGCACCGGGTAGAGGGCCGCCAGGACCGCCGCCACCAGCCCCACCCGATAGCCGCCCAGCCGCCGGCCGAGGAGCCCCACCGCGACCACGGTGGCGGTGCCGATCAGCGCACCCGCCACCTGGTGGGCCTGCCAGGTGCCCCCCGAGATGACCGAGAAGGGGGTCAGCAGCAGCGAGTACAGCGGTGGCTTGTCCGCGGTGGGCACCTCCTCGCCGGTGGCCAGGAAGGGGCCGGGCGAGCTGTAGCCGTGCCCGTCGGCCAGCAGGTTGGCGATCTGATGGAACGCCAGCCCGTCGCCCAGCAGGGGGTCGTCCTGTACGAGCAACAGCCCGTAGGCCAGCCGGAGGGCGAGCGCGAGGAGCCCGATCACGGCCAGGCCGCGGCCGAAGGACGGCCTCAGTAGGGCCAGTGTCCGCCCCGGTGTCCGAGCAGACGCGCCACCGGCCGGGCCCGAGCCATCAAGGCCACCTTGATCGCCACGTTGCGCGCGAACCAGGGCAGCTGCGCCAGCTGGCGCGCGGCGTTCGCGACTCGCTCGCGGCCCACCAGAGGCGTTCGCGAGTACTCCGCCAGCGAGCCGTCGCGGCCCTCGTAGCGGAACTCGCGGCCGGCAACCAGCAGGCGCAGCAGCGCCAGGGTCACGCCGATCGAGGAGAAGGAGTCGTGTACGAGCAGCCTGCCGCCCGGCGGCACCCGCGCGCTCCACCCGGCGATGTCGTCGCGGGCGGGTCCGTAGCGATGCGCGCCATCCACGTAGACCATCGCCACCTCGCCGGTCACCTCGTCCAGGGCGTCGTCGGATCGCAGCCGGAGGTGCTTCACGCGGTCGCTCACGCCCGTCCGCTCCAGATTGGCCCTGAACAGCCTGTTGTCGCGCTCGCCTTCCTCCTCGGTGCCGTGGATCTGCTGCGGCCCGCGGTCGTTGCCCGCATGGGGGTCGATGGCCAGCACCTCCACGCCCTCGCGGGCGGCGTGACCGAGGACGATGGCCGAACGCCCGCGGTAGCTGCCTATCTCCACTATCCGCGCAGGGGGTGTGAGGGCCTCGGCGCGGGACCACAGGCGCCTGGCCTGGGCGTCGGTGAGCCAGCCGTCCACGCCGGATGCGGCCGCCAGCGCAGCCTCCGGGGAGCGCCTCGGGGCTGCCGCGGGGTCGCCCGGCCCGTACACGCGCGGCAGGCTAGTAGATGCACTAGCTGCTGGAATGCCCGCCGTGGGGGAATCGGGCCGTCGGCCAGCGGAGCATCTCCTGGTAGCGGCCATCGGTCTTGCCGCCGCGTTGCCGGTGATCGCCTCGGCGATCACCGCGATCGCCAACAACTGGATCCCGGTGGGCGACGACGCTGTGATCGCCGTGCGCGCCTACGACGTGTTCAGTGCCCACACGCCGCTGCTGGGCCAGTACTCAGCTGCCTCCGGCCTGTCCGGCGGCACCTCGCACAGTCTCGGGCCGATGCTCTACTGGCTGCTGGCAGTGCCGGTGCGCGTGGGCGGCTCCACCGGGCTGGTGGTGGCCATGGGCCTGCTGAACACGGCCGCGGTGATGGGGTCGGTGGCGCTGGCTCACCGGCGCGGGGGCTTGGTGTTGGCGGTGGCAACGGGAATCGGGATGGCGCTGGTGTGCGCGTCGCTCCCGCCCGAGACCATCCACAGCGTCTGGAACCCCTCGGCCGGTCAGCTGCCGCTGGTGCTCTTGATCTTCCTTTGCTGGTCGCTGGCGTGCGGGGAGATCCGGCTGCTCCCGCTCACGGCGCTCGTGGCCAGCTTCCTGTTGCAGTGCCATCTCACCTACGTGCTGCCCGGTCTCGGTCTGCTTGCGGTGGGCCTGGTGGGACTCGCGCTGGCCCGCGCGTGGGAACGCCGGCAGGTCATAGCCGCCGGAGTGGTGGGCCTTGTCTGCTGGAGCTTCCCGCTGATCGAGCAGGCCACCACGTGGCCGGGCAACTTCGGTGCCACCGCCGCCAAGGCGGTGTCCGGTGATCCCACCCTGGGGCCGGGGGCCGGGCTGCAATCGGTCGGCCGCGCCGTGGGCGTGCCGCCGTGGTGGCTGCGTGGGCCGCAGGATCCGCTCGCGCGGCTGGGCGACGTGGTGAGCGCGCCGTCGGTGTGGCAGTCGCTGTCGGCCGTACTGGTGGTCGCAGGTCTCATCTTGGTCGTGACGGTGGGATTGCGCAGGGGACGGCGCGACGTGGCGGCGGCCGGTGCCATTGGCCTCGTGCTGGCCGGCGGGCTGGCTCTGGTGGCGGCCTCCACACCGAAGGACTCGGGCCTCGTCTTCACGATCGCCTACACGCTGCGCTGGGCCTCCCCGGCGGGCATGTGGATATGGCTGGCGCTTGGCTGGGCGGCCGCGGTGCTGCTCGCTCCCCGGGTGGGCCCCGTGCGGGCGCCGGTGCTCCTGCGCCCCATGGCAGTGGCGGCTGTGGCGCTGGTGGGAGCGGTGGTGGCCGCGGCCAGCGGCCCCGACCTGCTCGAGCGCCGCTATGAGCCGGCGGCCGAGGTGGCCGACAGGGTGCGCGCGGAACTACCGCCCATGAGGCCGGTCTCCGTTGACGCCGGCCTGGATGCGTTCGATTTCCAGGCCGCCACGGTCTACGAGCTGCGCCGGAGAGGCGAGCCGGTGGTGGCGCCCTTCATCGCGCCGCAACTCGGGGGTCAGTACGACCACCAGGAGCCCGCGCCGGAGTACGTGGTGCGCATGCGCCACGGGACCCCGGAGGCGGGGGAGGGCCGCGTGGTGGCGCGGGTGCCGGACAACCCGGACGGTGGTGCGCCGCGCCCGGGGGACCCCGAACAGGTGCTCAGCGTGACGCTGGCGCCGGCGCGCCCGGTCCGCTGACACCGTTCATGCCGCGGCGGAAGGCCAGCGTGAGCAGCGCGGCGGCGCAGGCCAGCTGGAGCGCGAACAGTGCCACGGCGATCTGCGTGAGATCGGCCCCGATGGCCAGTAGGAGCAGCACCTCGGCCACGGCGCCCGCGCCGAGCACCCAGATGAAGCTCGCGCGGCCCAGCGCGAGCAGGTACTGCACCGAGAGGTAGGCGCACGCCAGCAGCGCCATGGCCAGGCCCAGCCAAGGCAGCGCGCCGGCGGCGCCGGCGTTCTCGCTGCCGAACACCGCCGACAGCAGTGGCTCGGCCGCCAGCGCGTAGATCAGCACCATCGGCACTCCCGCCAGCGCGATGAGCGCCAGCGTGCGCCGCAGGATCGGACGGGCGTCGATGCCCGTCCGGCTCCGCCGGGCCGCCTCGGGAAGGAGGTACATGCCCAGTCCCACGGCCACCCAGATGATCGCCTTGGCCGCCACCGCGGCCACGGCCCACGATCCCGCCGCCGCCTCGGAGGCCTCGTGCTTGACCACGATCACGTGAATTTCCTGCAGCGCGAACAGCGCGGTGAGACCCAGGACGGGCGCCCAGGCGCCGGCCAGCAGGTCGCGTAGGCGGGCGTCGTGGTGGCCCTCGGCGACCTCCGGGAGGTGGTGTGCCAGCGGGATCGCGAGCACGATGGCCATCGCCGCCAGCGCCGCCGCCGTTCCGAGGAAGGCGCCGGTCACGTCGAGCCCCGCCGCCACCAGGACGAGCGCAAACAACAGGCGGGTAGACCCCTCCCCGATGAGGCTCCAGCCCACGGCGCGGTAGTGCCCGAATCCCTGCAGCGCTCCGCGCTCCACCGACACCATCATCCACAGCATGCTCGTCACGGGCACGGCGGCGGCGGCCCAGACCTCATCCACCGCGATCACCGCGGCCAGGGGCTCGCGCAGGGGGATCGCGGCCGCGGCAACGAGCGCCGCGGCGAAGCCGAGCCGCGCAAGCCATCGCCTCACCCCCGCTCCGGCGCGGGGGTCGCCGTCGGCCACGGAGCGGCTGACCTCGCGAGCCACCGCGATCTGGAGGGCCGAGCCGGGGACCATGAGGATGATGAAGGCCGAGAGCAGGGCCGCGAGCGAGCCGTAGCCCTCCGCCCCGAGCACGCGCGCGAACACCACCGTGAACAGCAGCGCGACGATGTTGGTGGCGATCACCGCGGCGGCCAGCCCGGCGGCGCGCCCGGTGTCCGACGCCGCGAATGACCGCAGCAGGGGCTGGCGCTCGACGGCCGCCGAGCGCTCGCGTTCCAGGCTGTCCAGCGAGCGCTCGGCTGCGGCCTCCCAGGTGAAGTCCCTGGCGCGTTCCAGCGCCTGGCGCCCCAGCCGCTCGCGCAGCGGGGGGTCGCGCACGATCCGAGCCGTCTGGTTCGATAGCTCGTCCACGTCGTGGGCCAGCAGGCCCGAGCGGCCGTCGTCGATCGACTCCGGCAGCCCGCCCACCGCCAGGGCGGCGCTGGGGGTGGAGCAGGCGGCCGACTCCATCACCGTCAGGCACCACCCCTCGGCAGAGGAGGCCGTCAGGTTCACCCAGGAACGCTGGAGCAACTCGAGCTTGCGCTCCTCGCTCACATGGCCATGCATGCGTACCCGGTCGCCCAGGCCGCGGCGTTCGATCTCGCCCTCCAATTCCTCCCGGTGATCCCCGTCACCGGCCATGTCCAGCACGGCCTCGGGCACGTGCTCGAGCACGTCCAGCAGCAGGTCGATGCGCTTGTAGCGCTTGAGCCGGCCCAGGTAGAGCAGCGTGGGCTCGGCGGCACGCTCGCCGGGCGCGAAAGCGGCCAGCTCCACCCCGATGTAGTTCACGTCGATCAGGTCGCGGTCGATGCCCAGCTCCGCGATCTCATCCGCGGTGGACTCTGAGATCGTCGAGAAGCGCGAGCCGCCGTAGAGCAGCCTTAGCGGCAGGCTTTCCAGCAGCAGGGCCGCGAGCGCGCCCGGGCGTCCCAGCTCCTCCACGTAGTGGTCCTTGTGAATGTGGTGCACCAGCGTCACGCGCGGCTTGCGCAGCCACAGGGGGGTGAGGAAGGTGATTCCGTTGACCACCTCGAGCACCACGTCGGCGTCGGGCAGCTGGCCGCGGAGGCCTCGCCAGATCACTCGTGGGAAGACGGTCGAGCGGCCGCCCAAGCGGTAGATGTCCAGCTCACCGATCTTCTGGTAGGGCGCGCCACCCTCGTAGCCGCAGGCCACGATCGAGACGCGGTGACCCCACGCCAGCCAGCGGGACACCTGCCCGTAGAGGTTCGCGCCCGTGCCCCCGCCCTGGGGGTGGGTCCAGTCGCGGTCGGTTAGGACCAGAATGTGCATCTACCGGCCCCCTCCTTGTTGGCGAGCGGGCCGCCTCGATGGTTTCACTTGCGGCAGGCTACCGAGCGAAATGGCCATCGATGCCGACACGCTCGCTCGCGACACAGCCGCGCTCGTGGCGATCCCAAGCGTGACGGGGTCCGAGCTGGCCGTGCTCGAGCGGCTGGGGGAGCTGGCGGCCGGGCTGGGGCTCGACCCCGAGCTGCGCGAGCACGACCTGGCCGCACTGCGGGCACACCCCGGCCACCCGGGCGAGGAGGCCGAGCGCGAGGAGCTGTTCGGCCTCGCCGTCATGCTGCCGGGTTCGCCAGGTGGCCCGCGGCTGGCCCTTGACGGGCACGTCGACGTGGTGGCGCCCGGAACCGAGGAGTGGCGCCTGGGCCCGTGGTCGGGCGCCGTCGAGGACGGCTGCGTGCACGGCCGCGGCTCGGTGGACATGAAGGGAGCTGTGGTGGCGGTGCTGCACGCGATGGCGGACGCCCGCGGGCGCAACCGCGGCGAGGTGGTACTGCACGCGGTGGCCTCCGAGGAGGACGGCGGCCTGGGCACCTTTGCGGCCCTGGAGCGCGACTCGCGTTTCGATGCCTGCCTGATCCCCGAGCCCACCGGCATGGACGTGGTCTGCGCCCAGGCCGGGGCGCTCACTTTCACAGGCGAGGTGCGCGGCCGTGGCGCCCACGCGGCCATGCGGCTGGAGGGTGAGTCGGCCATCGACGCCTATGTGGGCGTGCACGCCGCACTGGCCGTGCACGAGCGAGAGGTCAACGCCGGCGTCGAGCACCCCCTGATGCGCGAGCTGGAGCTGCCCTATCCGCTTTCCGTGGGCCGGATCGAGGGGGGGCATTGGTCCAGCTCGGTGCCCGACCTCGTGCGCTTCGAGGGCCGGCTCGGGGTCCGCGTGGGCGAGACCCTCGACGAGGCCGCCGACGGCATGAGGGCCGCTCTCGCCGGCCATCCCGTTCAGCTGAGCTTCACCGGCGCGCGTTTCGCATCCGGCCAGACGGCGCCCGACCACCCGTTCGCCGCCCTGGTGCGCCAGGCGGCCTCGGCCGAGGCGGGCCGCGATGTGGCGGTGGCCGGAGTGTCGTACGGAGCCGACATGCACCTCTTCTGTGAGCGCGGCATCCCGTGCGTTATGTGCGGAACGCCGGGCATGGAACGGGCGCACGCGGTCGACGAGCGGGTTGCGGTCGACGACCTGGTACGTCTGAGCCGCACGATCGTGCGGGTGATCGAGGGCTTCGGGGCCTGAGCCTCAGCTTCCAGTCCCGAGCCTGGAACGCCTATCCTGACCTCCGCATGGACGAGCGCTCCCTCACCGAGCGCCTGATCACCTACGACACCTCCACCCTGGACGGCATGAAGGGTGCCGCGGCCTTCGTCTACGGCTGGCTGGAGGCGCGCGACATCGAGGTGAAGGGCGACAGGCACAACGATCTGCCGGTGCTGGCAGCCACCGTCGGCGCCTCCTCGGGCCCCACCGTGACCTTCCACGGTCACCTCGATGTGGTGCCCGCGCACCCCGAGCAGTTCGAGCCGCGACTCGAAGGCGACCGCCTCTATGGCCGCGGCGCCTATGACATGAAGGGTGGGTTGGCGGCCATGATGTGTGCCTGCCGGGACCTCGCCGAGCAGGACGAGGTCAAGGTCCATTTCGTGTGCGTCAGCGACGAGGAGTCCGACGAGAAGGGCACGCGCGGCACCGACTACGTGGTCGAGCGTGGCTACGCGGGCGACTTCGCGATCACCGGGGAGCCCACCAACCTGCGCGTGGGCGTGCAGGCCAAGGGCGTGCTCGCCGTGCGGCTGGAGGTCTCCGGGCGGTCGGCCCACGGCTCGACGCCGTGGCTCGGCGACAATGCGGTGCTCAAGGCGGTCGATGTGTTTCGCAGCATCGAGTCGCTGCCCTTCACGCGGGAGTCCTCCGATATGTTCGACCGCGCATCCATCAGCCTGGGCCGGATCGCCGCCGGCGGCGCCGTGAACCAGGTGCCCGACCTGTGCAAGATCGACCTCGACATCCGCTATTTGCCGGGCCAGGACCCCGATGCGATCCTCGAGGCCATCGCCGCGCAGGAGGGCGCCGAGATCGCCAAGGTCTTCCACCGCCAGCCGATCGTGGTCTCGCGCGACGAGCACCACGTGCAGGTGCTGGCCGAAGCGGTGTCGAAGGTCAGTCCGGTGAGCGAGAGCATCGCCGTGGGACGCGACGGCACTTCCGAGGTCATCTCATTCCTCAATGCCGGCACGCCCGCGGTGGAGTTCGGCCCCATCGGGGACGGCCACCACGGGCCCGAGGAGTGGGTGTCGGTCGAGTCCCTGGACCGCTACCGTGAGGCGCTCGTCGAGTTCGTCCGCCTGTTGCCGCAGCGCTCGCGCAAGCCGGACCTGAAGATCGCCTAGGCGATCACTATTCATTGAGTCCCCTCGAGGAGACACCCCGCCCCGGCATCTGGAAGCGCCTCCTGCTGGGCGCGGCCCTCGTGGTGTTCGCCACCGCCGGCGCCACCTCGGTCGCCGCCTTCCGCGAGGTCGACAAGGTGGTCAGCGCGCTGAAGGACCAGGAGAGCCTCAACCTCGGCACCGACATCGCCGAGACCGATCCCGGCAAGCCGCAGACGATCATGCTGCTGGGCTCGGACCGCCGCCCGGACAACGCCACCGACGGCGGCGCGGGCACCGGCGCGCGCTCGGACACGATCATCCTCGTGCGGCTGGACCCCGACAAGCAGGCCACAGCGCTCATGTCCCTGCCGCGCGACCTGAAGGTGGAGATCCCCGGGCACGGCACCGACAAGATCAACGCTGCGTATGACCTCGGTGGCCCGAGGCTCACCGTCAAGACGGTCAAGCGCCTGACCGGCCTG
>Ga0136620_10000577_pt1 | contig 16744 bp, 17 predicted proteins | sample AntDrymUQ4162106_2_FD_104806 | JGI IMG/M metagenome (GOLD analysis project Ga0136620, IMG submission 104806) | Polar desert sand microbial communities from Dry Valleys, Antarctica - metaG UQ416 (21.06) | ecosystem: Environmental > Terrestrial > Soil > Desert | place: Antarctica: Dry Valley... | reverse complement strand
GCATGGACATCATTCCCGCTATTGGCCCCGGCAAGCGCGGCGATTACCTCGTTCGCGTTCATGTTCGAGCTCGTGCCGGAGCCGGTCTGGAAGACGTCGATCGGGAACTGGTCGTCGAGCTCTCCCGCGGCGACTCGCTCGGCAGCTGCGGCGATTCGCTCTGCCTTGTCCGCATCGAGCAGGCCGAGCTCGGCGTTCACACGAGCCGCGGCGCCCTTGATCCGGCCGAGCCAGTGAGCGACGGGCGCCGGAATGGCCTCGCCCGAGACGGTGAAGTTCGCGACCGCCTTCTGCGTTTCCGCGCCCCAGAGCTGGGTCCGCGTCTCGACGTCTGCCACGCCGAGGAGTGTAGTGAGGCTGTGGGCAGCCTAGACGACGCGGAGGCGGCGGCGGTCGATCGGGCGCTCGCGGAGCATTCGACGGGCCATCTCGTTCAGGTCGGCGACCTGCGCCCACCCGACATAGCCGCACCGTTGGCATTCACCTGGGTCGAGGTGCCGCACGGGGCCTGCTGCGCTCCGGCGGGAACCACACGAGAGACACTCGATCCGGAAGGACTCCACGGACTGGAAGTCGGCAGCGCAGTCAAGACTTCAGACCCTCGTTCGAGTGATGCCTGAGCTGCCGAGGAACGGGCTCAGAGCCAGCGCGCCGCGGCCGGCAGCGCCGGGCCCGGCTTCCGGACCGTCGCGGAAAGTCGCGAGACTTTCCGCGACGCGCTAGTCCGTCGAGTACTTCGGCTGGACCTTCTCGCCGCGGATCAGCGCGATGGCATTGTTCGCCGAGATCGCCGCCTCGCCCATCCCGATCGTGATCAGCGTGATCTTGCCGGGGTAGCCGGCGACGTCGCCCGCCGCGTAGACACCCGGCAACGAGGTCGCGCAGGTCATCGGATCGATCTTGATCTGCCGCTTGCCCTCGAGCTCGAGGTCCCACTCCGCGATGGAGCCGAGGTGCGACACGAAGCCCAGCAGTGTGATCAGCGCCTCGCACCCGTAGCGCTCCGCCTCTCCGGTCGCCGTGTTCTCGATCGTCACCGCTTCCATGTGCCCGTCACCGTGGACCTCGCGAACCTCGTGCGGGGTGAGGATGCGGACCGCACCCTCGGCCTCCAGCCGCCGAGCCTCGTTCAGTGAGGTCTCGAGCGCTCGGAACCGGTCGCGCCGGTGGACGAGCGTGATCGGCAGATCCGCCGTGTCCTGGAGCCCGAGCGTCCAGTCCAGCGCCGAGTCTCCGCCCCCGACGATCACGCACCGCTTGCCTGCGAACTGGGCTTTCTCCTTGACGACATAGTGGAGGCCGCGCCCCTGCCACTCGTCGATTCTCTCCACGGCGAGCTTTCGCGGCTCGAAGGCACCATGGCCGGCCGTGATGATCATCGCCCGTGAGAGGTACGTGTTGGCCTCGTTCGTCGAGAGCGCGAGCAGCTCCTCCCCGTCTTCACTGACGCGCTCGAGAGTCTTCGCCTCCTCGCCCAGTCGCACGTCGGCCCCGTACTGCAGCCCCTGCTCGGCGCACATGTCGACGAGCCTTTGGCCGAGGATCTTTGGAAAGCCCGCGACGTCGTAGACGTGCTTCTCGGGGTAGGTCGCGGCGACCTGCCCTCCGATCTGCTCGAGCGACTCGACGATCCGGACAGAGGCATCGCGGTGCCCGGCGTAGTACGCCGCCGCAAGGCCGGTCGGGCCCGCTCCCAGGATGGTGATGTCGACGACGCCGTCGCCGTTCATTTCCGAGGGAATGCTAGATGGGCTAGTGCTGCTAGCAGCCGCAGCCGGAGCCGCAGCCGCCGCCGTTCGCGTGCGAGTGAGTCTCGGCGCCGGCCTCGTCCTCGACCTGGAACGAGTGACCGCAGCCGCAGCCGGCCGTCGCATTCGGGTTGTTGATCGCAAACCCGCCCTGCAGCCCGTCCACGAAGTCGATCTCGGTGCCTTTCAGGTACGGGGCGCTGAAGGGATCGACGACAACCTGGATCCCGTGAGCCTCGAGCTCGAGATCGCCCTCCATCGAGGCGCGGTCGAAACCGAGCGCGTACTCGAAGCCGGAGCACCCTCCGCCCTGGACCGCGATGCGAAGGACCGACGCTTCTCCGTCGGGCTCCTCGGCCATCAAATCCCTGACCTTCGTGGCCGCCCGCTCGGTCAGGGAGACGACGGTGACTGGGCGCTCGGTGATCTCCATCGGCGCGCCAATCGTAGCACCGGGCCCGGTGGCCGCCGTTCCCCCGGCGGGGGGCTCTCGCAGGCTCGAGTTTGTAACACCTGATTCACGCTCGGTTAGGCGGTTTGCGACCACCCTCGTGGCAACCATGAACAGGTGTAGAGTGCCGCGCACGGTGGGGGCCGAAGCGCCACGCAGCGATGCTCGATAACTGGCTGCCCTTCCTGATCTACGGGGCGCTGGCGCTCGCGATCCCGCTGTCGATGCTCGGGATGTCGTTCGCCTTCGCGACCCGGCCGTCGCACCGGACGAAGACGCGGACGATCCCCTTTGAGTCGGGCGTCTCCCAGGGGCCGCCGCGACTCCAGCGCTTCACGATCAGCTTCTACTTGACAGCGCTGCTCTTCATCGTCTTCGACATCGAGATCGTGTTCCTCTACCCGCTCGCGGTCGTGCTCGAGCCGCTGGGCTGGTTCGCGTTCTGGGAGCTCACGTTCTTTCTCGGGATCCTCGGGGTCGCCTACGTCTACATCTGGCGCAAGGGAGCCCTCGAATGGCGGTAGAGGGCGGCGGCAGCGGCAAGCCACTTCGCGACTATGGCCTCGGCTCGGAGCGCGTGCTCTGGAGGGGGAAGGGGCCCGGCACCTTCGAGCAGGAGCTCGGCAACCTCGAGGACAAGCTGATGATGACCACCGTCGAGAGGGCGGTGGCGTGGTCGCAGGGCAGCTCGATCTGGCCGGCGACCTTCGGGCTCGCGTGCTGCGCGATCGAGATGATGTCGATCGTCTCGTCGAGGTACGACGTCGCACGGTTCGGCGCCGAGGTCTTCCGTTCGTCCCCGCGGCAGGCCGACCTGATGATCGTCTCGGGCCGGGTGGCGCACAAGATGGCCGCGCCCCTTCGCCAGATCTACGACCAGATGCTCGAGCCCAAGTGGGTGATCGCAATGGGAGCCTGCGCGAGCTCGGGCGGGATGTTCAACAACTACACCGTCCTCCAGGGGGTCGACAAGGTCGTTGCGGTCGACATCCACGTGCCCGGGTGCCCGCCCCGCCCGGAGGCGCTCGTCGAGGGCATCGTCCGCCTTCAGGAGAAGATCAAGGCGGGCGTGCCGCCGGCGTACGAGATCCGCGGGGTTGCGTCCTGACGTTCGAAGGCGTACCCGGCCTGATCGAACGAAGGGAGGGGCACGGGGAGACCACCCTCGTCGTCGACCCGGCTCGCCTGGGCGAGGCCTGCCTCCACCTCCGCGACGCCGAGGGCTTCAACTTCCTCTCGGACATCAGCGCGTCCGACTTCCTCGGCTGGGGAAAGCGAGGAGTCGCCGGCTACTACGGGACGCAGCAGGGCCGCGACCTGAACTTTCCGTCCACGGCCGGCGCCTCGGTCGCCTCGCAGGGCTACGGGCGCGTGCCGACCCCGAAGCCCAAGCGCTTCACGGTCAGCTACCACCTCCTGGCGTTGCGAGAGGGTGCGCCCCGGGTTCGCGTTCAGGTGTGGCTCGACGATGGCGAGGCGGTCCCCAGCGTCGTCTCCGTCTGGCCGACGGCGGACTGGCACGAGCGCGAGGCCTGGGACATGATGGGCATCCGCTTCGAGGGGCACCCGAACCTCACCCGAATCCTCATGGAGGACGACTGGGAGGGGCATCCCCTTCGCAAGGACTATCCGATCGGCGGCGAGCCCGTCCGGTTCTCGGGCGACGAGTAAAAGCTGTGGCCACCGTCGAGCGCCCGAGGATCTACGAGGGAACACGAATTCCGTCGCCGATCCCGACCATTCTCCGGCTCTCCGACGAGCTCCGGGATTCGCCGGACGTCATGCAGGTCAACTTCGGGCCGAACCACCCCTCGACACACGGCGTCCTCCGACTGATCGTCGACCTCGCAGGCGAGCGGGTCGAGGGGATCGAAGCCGTGATCGGCTACCTGCACACCGGCTTCGAGAAGACGATGGAGCAGAAGACGTGGTGGAAGGCGATCACGTATCCCGAGCGGATCGACTACGTGGGCTTCCAGAACGACGAGCTGGTCTTTGTGCTCGCGATCGAGAAGCTGCTCGAGCTCGAGACCCCCCAGAAGGCCGTGTGGATGCGGATGCTCCTCTGCGAGCTCAACCGGATCCACTCCCATCTCGTCTATCTGGGGACCGCGGCCCTCGAGCTGGGGGCGATCTCGATGTTCTGGTACTGCTTCCGCGAGCGCGACCTGGTTCTCGACCTGTTCGAGCTGGTCACCGGGGTGCGAATGCACACGCGGTACTTCCAGGCGGGCGGCCTCGCGGAGGACATCCCTCCGGGCTTCTACGCCGAGTGCCGGAAATTCACCGAGTGGATGCCAAAGGCGGTCGACGACTACGAGTCGCTGATCGACCGCAACGAGATCTGGCTCGAACGCACGCAGGGCGTTGGCCTCCTCTCCGCCGACGACGCGATCGCGCTCGGCCAGTCCGGCCCGGTGCTACGCGCCTCTGGCGTCGACTGGGACCTGCGGCGAGCCGAGCCGTACCTCGCCTACGACAAGGTGGACTTCGAGGTGCCGGTCCTCCCGAACGGCGACGTGTACGACCGCTACCGAGTCCGGATGATCGAGATGCGGGAGTCGACGAAGATCGTCGCCCAATGCCTGGACCGCCTGGAGGGCATGGAGGGCGAGCCGTGGATCGCGGACGACCGCAAGGTCGTTCTCCCGCCGCGGCACGAGCTGCACACGTCGATGGAGTCGCTGATCCACCATTTCAAGATCGTCACCGAGGGATATCGCGTCCCCGAGGGCGAGGTCTACGTGGCGATCGAGTCGCCGAGGGGCGAGAAGGCCTGCTACGTGATCTCGGACGGCGGATCGCGGCCGTGGCGCGTGAAGTTCCGAGCCCCGTCCCTCGTCGCGCTCGAGGCGACAGCAACCTGCATGCGCGGCGCCCTCGTCGCCGACCTCGTCGCGATCGTCGGCTCACTCGACTCCGTGATGGGGGACACCGACCGATGACCCCAGCCGAAAATGCGCATTTTCGGCTGCGCGTGGAGGAGATCAAGGCCGTCTATCCGGATTCCCGATCGGCCATCATGGGCGCTCTTCACCTGGCTCAACGAGAGCACGGGGGCTGGCTCCCGCCCGAAGCACTCGAAGAGGTGGCAGAGGCCATGGAGCTCACTCCGGCCTATGTCCAGTCGGTCGCATCTTTCTACGACATGTACCAACTGGAGCCGGTCGGGAGGCACACGGTCGAGGTGTGCACGAACCTCTCGTGCGCGCTTGCCGGAGCGCAAAGCGTGGTCGACGCCTTCGAGCAGGAGCTCGGCGTGCGGGCCGGCGAGACGACCGAGGACGGTGCCGTCACCTTCCGCATCGTCGAATGCGCCGGCGGGTGCGGCTCTGCCCCCGTCGTCGTCGTCGACCACCGGTACCGCGAGCCCGTTCGCGCCGAGGACGTCCAGGAAATCGTCGAGGAGCTCCGTGGCTGATCGGTTGACGGTCTTGACGGGCGCGGAGGGGCACGACCTCTCGAAGCTCGAGCAGTACCGGGCCGCCGGTGGCTACGCATCGCTCGAGAAGGCGCGCGGGATGACACCGGCAGAGCTGATCCAGCAGATCTCGGACGCCTCGCTTCGGGGCCGAGGGGGCGCCGGCTTCCCGATGGGCCGGAAGCTGAGCCTCGTCCCGGGCCCCGACAAGCGATCGGGGCCGAGCTACGTCGTCTGCAACGCCGACGAGTCGGAACCGGGAGCGTTCAAGGACCGGGAGATCATGCGCCGGGTGCCCCACCGCCTGATCGAGGGGTGCCTGATCGCGGCCTACACGATTCAGTCGAAGAACGTCTTCATCTACATCCGCGGCGAGTACCTCGCCGAGTACGAAGTGCTGGCCGCCGCCGTGGAGGAGGCGCGGGCCGCAGGGCTCTTCGGCGACGTCGAAATCCTGGTTCACCGCGGCGCCGGTGCGTACATCTGCGGCGAGGAGTCCGCCCTGCTCGACTCGCTCGAGGGCAAGCGCGGCCAGCCGCGGCCGCGTCCGCCGTTCCCGCCGGTGACCGGGCTGTACTCGGGTCCGACCCTCGTCAACAACGTCCAGACGCTGGCCAGTGTCCCTTCGATCCTGGAGCTCGGCGTCGAGGCGTACAAGCAGCTCGGAGTCGCGTCTGCGCCGGGCACGGTGGTCTACTCGCTCTCGGGCAATGTGTCCCGGCCGGGGAACTACGAGCTGCCGCTCGGCACCACCATTCGCGAGCTGGTGTTCGAGCACGGCCACGGCGTCGCCGGCGGGCGGGCGCTCAAGGCGATCATCCCCGGCGGCTCCTCGGTGCCGGTGTTCACGCCCGACCAGCTCGACGTGGCACTCGACTTCGACTCGGTGCAGGCCGCAGGCTCGTATCTCGGCTCCGCGGCGATCATCGTCGTGGACGACCGCTGCTGCATGGTGCAGCTCGGCCTGCGGGCGGAGAAGTTCTACATGCACGAGTCCTGCGGTAAGTGCACGCCGTGCCGGGAGGGCACGCGCTGGCTCGTCCAGCTGCTCCAGCGAATCGAGGACGGCCACGGGCGGCAGAGCGACCTCGACCTGCTTAGAACCGTGTGCGACCGGATCCTCGGCAAGTCGCTCTGCGCCCTCGGAGACTTCGCCGTCTACTGCGTGGCGAGCTACGTGGACAAGTTCTACGACGAGTTCCAGCGTCACATCGACCTGGGCGGGTGCCCCTTCGGCAGTCATTCGTCGATCGATGGCATCGTCGCCCCGAGCGACCAGCACGCCCACACCGCGATGCCCGACCCGGTGACCGCATGAGCTCGCTCGAGCTCGTCACAATCGTGGTGGACGAGCGAGAGCTCCAGGTGCCAAAGGGCACGGGGCTCGTCGAGGCGGCGGCGATGGCAGGCGTCGAGATCCCGGTGTTCTGCTACGAGCCTCGGCTCGGGCCGCCGATCGGCGCGTGCCGGATGTGCCTCGTCGAGGTGGAGGGGATGCCGAAGCTGCAGGCGGGCTGCACGCTCACCGCCCAGGACGGAATGGTCATCCGCACCGCGCAGACCTCGGAGAAGGCGGCCGACGGACAAGAGGCGACGCTCGAGTTCATCCTCGTCAACCACCCGTTGGACTGCCCCGTCTGCGACAAGGGCGGCGAGTGCCCGTTGCAGGATCTGACCTTCAGGTGGGGCCCGGGCAACACGCGGATGACGTTTCCGAAGCGGACGTTCGACAAGCCGATCCCGATCAGCCCGCTGATCGCCCTCGACCGGGAGCGCTGCATCCTCTGCTACCGCTGCACCCGGTTCTCGGAGGGGGTCTCGGAGGACGGTCAGCTCGTCGCCCGGAACCGGGGCGCCCAGTCGGTGATCGCCACCTTCGAGGACGAGCCGTATCGCGGCCTGTTCACGGGGAACGTGATCGAGCTCTGCCCGGTCGGCGCCCTGACCTCGACGCCGTACAGGTTCGAAGGGCGGCCCTGGGAGGTTCAGAACGTCCCGACCGTCTGCGGGATGTGCCCGGTGGGCTGCAACGTCAGCGCGACGACACGGGAGGGGAAGGTCAAGCGGATCGTCTCGCGCAACCACCCCGAGGTGGACGAGGGCTGGCTGTGCGACAAGGGCCGGTTCGCCTACCCGCACCTCCGGGCGCCCGACCGGCTCGTGGATCCCATCCGGCGGGCGCGTCCTCGCTGGGAGGAGCTCTCGTGGGACGCCGCTCTCGACGAGGCCGAAGGGATGCTCCGGGCGGCCGAGGGGCGGATCGTCACCGCCCTGTCCGGCTCGGAGACCGTCGAGCTCGCCTACGCGCTCGGAAAGCTGATGCGCCAGGGGCTCGGCGCACACACCGCCGTCCTGCCGGAGGAGATCGACGCCGCACTGGCCTTCGACGCCTTCTGCGCGCCGCTCTCGACGATCCGCGACGCGGAGATCGTGGCCGTCCTCGGAGACGAGCCGGTGGCGGAGCGCGCGCCCATCGTGGAGCTGTGGATCAAGGCTGCGGAGCGGAACGGGGCAGAGATCGTCCGGCGCTCCACGATCGACTCGGCTCTCGACCAGCGGCTGCGCACGGCCGAGCGGGCCGTGCTCGTTTCTTCCGGGCCAGAAGGCGCGCAGGCCGCGAGGAGCGCCGGCCTCGACCGTGAAGGCTGCGGTGCGTTCTATCTGCCTCGAACGTCGAACGGGCGAGGCGTTGCGGACGCCTGGGCCGCCGCCTCCGACCAGGAGCCCGAAAAGGAGCCGGATCCCATCGGCCTGCTCGTGGTCTCGGGCGACGAAGCCGCGTACGACCGCCACGTGCAGGCGCTCGCGCATCACGCCGAGCAGGTCCTCGCGATCACGATGTTCCGGCGGCTCGTCACACCGTGGGCCGACCTCGTCTTCCCGGGAACCAGCTACCTCGAGCGGGACGGGACGTACGTGAACCTCGAAGGCCGGCTCCAGCGGCTGCGCCGTGCCTCGATCCCGCCCGCACCGGACGAGCTCGCCATCGTCTCACGGCTCGCTCAGCGCTTCGACGTCGAGATCTCGCCCTATCCGTCGCTCGTCTTCGACGAGGTCTCGGCGATCGTCTACGGCGGCCTGCCCTACGGCGGCGTCGGCGAGCAAGCCTCGCTCCGGCCTCGCGTCCCGACCGAACAGGTCCCGGTGTCAGAGACCGGTCGTGTCCCCGAGGGACCCGGCCTCCGGCTCGTCACCTACCGGCCGCTCTTCGCAGGCCCGGCGGTCGAGCGGGTGCCCGAGCTGCAGTTCCAGCGGCCGGAGGCCGAGGTCGAGCTTTCCCGCGACGACGCCGACCGGCTCGGCATCGGCAACGGACAGCAGGTGACGGTCCGGTCGAACGGCACATCTCGCGAGCTCCGCGCCCGCCTGACCCGCGAGCTCTCGCCGGGAGTCGCCCGCATCGCGGAGGAGCACGCTGCGGGCCTCGAGCCGCGCGTGGAGATCACGCCATGAATTTGAACGAGCCCTGGTGGATCGACGCCATCAAAGCGCTCGTGATCATCAACCTCGTCCTGGGCGTCTTCGCGTACATGACCTGGGTCGAGCGGAAGGTGATCGGGCGCATGCAGCAGCGGTACGGCCCGAACCGGACGGGGCCCTTCGGGCTTCTCCAGCCGATCGCAGACCTCGTGAAGCTGATCCGGAAGGAGAGCTTCTTCCCGGGAAGCGCGATCGATGTCCTCTACATCACGGCCCCCGTCGTCTCGGCGTTCACGGCCCTCGCTGCCTTCAGCGTGATCCCGTTCGGCGCCGGATGGCAGGTCGGCGGCTATGACATCACCGGGCAGATAGCCAATGTCCAGATCAGCCTGATCCTCCTCTTCGCGCTCGGCTCGTTCGGGATCTACGGCTTCATCGTGGGCGGATGGGCCTCCGACTCGAAGTACTCGCTGCTCGGTTCCATGCGGACCTGCGCGCAGCTGGTCTCGTACGAGGTGTCGCTCGCGCTCTCGGTGCTCGGCGTGATCCTCATGGCCGGGTCGCTGTCCCTCGTGGACATCGTCCATTCTCAGGAGGCGGACTGGTGGTATGCGGTGCCGCAGTTCATCGGGCTCATCGTCTTCTTCATCGCCGGCACAGCCGAGACCAACCGCGCGCCCTTCGACCTCCCTGAGGCCGAGCAGGAGCTCGTCGCCGGGTATCACACCGAGTACAGCGGCATGCGCTTCGGCCTCTTCCAGATGGCCGAGTATGTGAACCTGATCGTCCTGTCCGGTCTCTGCGTGACGCTCTTCTTCGGCGGCTGGCTGGGGCCCTGGGAGCCGCTCGGCCCGCTGTGGTTCGTGCTCAAGGTGCTGCTCGTCCTCTTCGTCTTCATCTGGATGCGGACGACCCTCCCGCGTCTTCGCTACGACCAGCTGATGAGCTTCGGCTGGAAGGTCCTCCTGCCGGTGGCGACGCTGAACGCACTCGTCACGGCCGCGCTGGTGGTGGCGCTGTGAGCCCGCAGCCCTACTCTTCCATCAAGGGCTTCGGGGTCACCTTCAAGCAGATCTTCAAGAAGCCGATCACGCAGCAGTACCCGGAGTACAAACGGCCCGTCTACCCGCGGTTCCGCGGTCGCCACCGCCTCTGGACGCACGAGAACGGTCTCGAGAAGTGCGTCGGCTGCTCGCTGTGCGCAGCCGCCTGCCCAGCGGACTGCATCCGCGTCGTCGCCGCCGAGAACACGCCCGGGAACCGGGTCTCGGCCGGCGAGCGCTACGCCCGGATCTACGAGATCAACTTGAGCCGCTGCATCTTCTGCGGCTACTGCGAGATCGCCTGCCCGTTCGACGCGATCACGCTGGAGGCCGAGTTCGAGATCTCGGAGTACTCGCGCGACGACCTGATCTACACGAAGGACATGCTGCTCGCCGAGCCGATCAAGCGCGTACCCGTCGCCGACCGCCAGCTCTACGACACGCCGATCCCGGCGTACAAGGCCAAGAGCTAAGTGCCCTTCCCAGCAATACGCGACCCAGAAACAGGGCAGCATCACTGGAAGGAGCACTGATGGGCGATGTCCTCGTCTGGGCGGTCTGGTTCGTGGCAGCCTTCGGCTGCCTCGGCTCGGCCATCGCGGTCATTTCCTTCTCGAACCCCTTTTTCGCCGCGATCGCGCTGATCGGAAACCTCGCTTCGCTCGCCGTGCTCTTCCTGCTGCTCTCGGCGGAGTTCCTTGCTGCCGCGCAGGTGCTCGTCTACGCCGGAGCCGTCATGGTCATGTTCCTTTTCGTCATCGCCTACATCGGAACGGAGACCGACGCCCCGTTCGCCGGCGGCCCCAGCTGGCAGACGATCGCCGCGGTCGTGGCAGCCGGGGCGATCCTGGTCGAGATCGTCGTCGCCATCGGGCTCAAGGCCGGCGGACGCCTCTCGGACGGAACGGAGGTGGACGGTCTCTTCGGGGGACCGTACGAGATCGGCCGCCTCTTCCTGACCGACCACCTGCTCGCCTTCGAGATCACCTCGATCGTCCTGCTCGTCGCCGCCGTCGGCGGAGTCATCCTCGGCAGCGAGACGCGCCGTGGCCAGACGCCGGAGTCGCGCCAATGATGGGGCCCGATGTCAGCTGGTACATGGTGCTCTCGGGGTTCCTCTTCACGACCGGGGCGCTCGGCGTGCTCCTCCGCCGCAGCCCGCTGATCGTCCTGCTTTCGCTCGAGATCATGCTCAACTCGGCGAACCTGGCCCTGATCGGCTTCGCACGTCACCTCGGCGAGCACGACGGCCAGATCTTCGCGCTCGCCGTGATGGCCGTCGCCGCCTCCGAGGTCGTGGTCGGGCTCGGCCTGATCGTGGCGATGAACCGGAGCAACGTCGAGCTCGACGTCGACAAGCTGACCACGCTCCGCGGCTGACCATGATCGTCTCCGCCTGGATCTGCCTCCTCTCGCCGCTCGCAGCTGCCGTGCTCATCACCCTGCTGGGGACGCGCATCTCCCGCAAAGGCGCGGGCTACCTCACCGCGCTTTCGGTCTTCGTCTCGTTCATCTCGGCCCTGGTGGCCCTGTTCGTGCTCGTGGGAGAGGAGCCGGAGGAGCGCTCCCACGCCTCGACGCTGTGGACCTGGCTCTCGGCGGGAGAGTTCGAGGTCGGCCTGCGGATCCTCGTCGACCCGCTCTCGCTCCTGATGATGCTGATCGTCTCCGGTGTCGGCGCACTGATCGTCGCCTACTCGATCGGCTATATGCACGGCTCGGACGAGGAGCGCCGGTTCTTCGCCTACATGGGGCTCTTCGTCTTCTCGATGCTGCTGCTCGTCCAGGCCGGCGACCTGCTGATCCTTCTCGCCGGGTGGGGCCTCGTCGGCCTGTGCTCGTACCTCCTGATCGGATACGACCAGCACCGGCCGGCGGCGATCGCCGCCGCGAAGAAGGCCTTCATCATGAATGCCGTCGGAGACGCGACGATCGCCCTCGCCCTGTTCGTGCTGGTTCAGCAAGTGGAGACGCTCGAGTACGGCGAAGTCTTCGGCCGGATCGACGAGGTGGGCGGCGACCGGGCGATGACGCTCGTCGCGCTCGGTCTGCTCGGCGGTGCCGTCGCCAAGTCGGCCCAGGTCCCGTTTCACACCTGGCTTCCCGACGCCATGGAGGGCCCGACGCCGGTCAGCGCGCTCATCCACGCCGCGACGATGGTGACGGCCGGCGTCTACATGCTGGTCCGGCTGAATCCGATCTTCGAGGAGGCGGCGCCGATCCAGGATCTCGCCGCCGGCATCGGCGCCGTCACCCTGCTGATGGCCGGGCTCATCGCCCTCGTGCAGACGGACATCAAGCGGGTGATCGCCTACTCGACCATGTCCCAGATCGGCTACATGTTCCTCGGCGCCGGGCTGACCTCGTACGGCAACGGCATGTTCCACCTGATGACGCACGCCTTCTTCAAGGCGCTGCTCTTCCTCGCCGCCGGAATCATCATCCACGCGCTCGTGATGGAGCAGGACATCCGGCGCATGGGCGGCCTCCGGCACATGCTCCCGAGGACGTTCGCCGCCGTGCTGATCGGAGGTCTCGCTCTCTCCGGCATCCCGCCGCTCTCGGGCTTCTTCTCGAAGGACTCCGTGCTGGCGGCGGCGCTCGACGCCGGCCTCTACGGCCAGATCCTCTGGGCGGCCGGCCTCGTCGGCGCCTTTCTGACCGCGCTCTACACGTTCCGCATGATCTTCCTCGTCTTCGGCGGTGAGCCCTCGCCCTTCGTTCGCGAGCACCTGCACCGGCCGAAGCTCGACGAGCCCTCAATGTGGATGGCGTGGACGGTGGGAGCTCTCGCACTCCTCGCCGTCGTCGGCGGTTGGATCCAGATCGCCGGCGTGTGGCACCCGCTCTCGGACTTCATCGAGCCGGTCGCGGAATCGCACGTCGAGCCGACCGTGGCTCAGGACATCCTGACCAGCGTCCTCGCCGTAGCTCTCGGTCTCGCAGGCATCGCCCTCGCCTGGTGGCTGTACTCGGCCCGGCGTATGGCCGTGCCGCGGCTCGCCCAGGGCGAGCGGGTGCTCGAGCGCAAGCTCTTCTGGGACGAGGCATACGACCTCGCCTTCTACCGACCGGCCACCTGGATCGCGGCGTACGCGTATCGCTTCGTCGAGCAGCCGCTGATCGCGGGATCGATCAAGGGGCTGACCGCCGGCGCCCGGTTGCTCTCCGGCCGGACGACCGACGTCCAGACCGGTCTCCTCCGCACCTACGTGCTCGCGCTCGGCAGCGGCGCCGCGCTGCTCGCACTCGTCTTCCTGGCGGTCCGAGGCTGACATGGACGACTGGCTGACCACCGTTCTCATCGCCCTCCCGCTCGTCGCCGGCCTGGCGGTCTGGCTGCTCCCCTGGTCGAATCGGGCCGCGGCGTCGTTCGCTCTGCTGGCCGCGTTGGTCGAGGTGGGGGTCTGGATCAACGCGGTCACGCGCTTCGACTTCGACGGCGGCCTTCAGCTCGACCAGCAGCGCGAGTGGTTCGGCGACCTCGGGGTCTCGTATCACGTGGGGCTCTATGGGTTCTCGCTCTGGCTCGTCGGCATGAGCGTCGTCGTGATGGCGGCAGCGATCGCGTACGCCTTCTGGGTGGGCCGGGAGAGGTCGCGCGCCTACTTCGGCCTGATGCTGTTCCTGACCGGCGCCGTGGTCGGGGTCTTCTCGGCTCAGGACCTCCTCGTCTTCTACGTCTTCTTCGAGGCGATGCTAATCCCGCTGTATGTGCTCGTCGGCGTCTGGGGAGGGCCCGGCCGAATGGGCGCCACGATCAAGTTCGTCATCTACACGATGGCGGGCTCGCTGCTGATGCTGGCGGCAATCATCGTCTACGGCCTCTCGGAGGGGACGTTCGACCTCGTCGAGGGCGGGACGAGCACGAACGAGTGGGCGTTCCTCGGCTTCGCCGCCGCATTCGCCGTCAAGGCGCCGCTCTTTCCTCTGCACGGCTGGCTGCCGGACGCCTACCGAGAGTCGTCGCCCGAGGTCGCGGCTGTGCTCTCGGGCGTCGTCTCGAAGGCGGCGGGCTACGGATTCCTGGCAATCGCGATTGCAAAGTTCCCGGAGCCGGCGCGCGACCTCCAGCCGCTGCTCCTCGGTCTTGCCGCCACCGGGCTCGTGTACGGCTCGTTCCTCGCCTTCCGCGCGCCTGACGTTCGCGGCGTGATCGCCTACTCGAGCCTCGCGCAGATGAGCCTGATCACGGTCGGGCTCTTCGCGCTCAACGACCTCGGGCTGAACGGCAGCGTGCTGCACATGGTCAACCACGGACTCCTCTCCGCAGCCCTGTTCCTCCTTGCCGGAGCGATCGAGCGGCGCACGGCGACCGGCGACCTCGATCGGCTCGGCGGCATGGCTCGCGGGCGACCCGCTCTCGCAACAGTTCTCATGACCGTAGGCGTCATCGCGCTCGCCGTCCCGGGCTCGAGCGCGTTCGCCGGTGAGTTCCTGATTCTCGCGGGGGTCTTCAGCGTCGGCTGGGCGTGGGCGGCCGTCGGCGCCTTCGCGATCGTCCTCGCTGCGATGTATACGCTCCGCCTGATCTCGGCGGTGCTGCACCGCGACGTCGGGCCGGCGGTGGCCGACGAGGCGCTCGACCTCCGGCCGGCCGAGCTCGCCGTCGTCGTCCCGCTCGTCGCCTGCCTGCTGGCGCTCTCGGTCTGGCCGGCCGGGATCACCGACCACATCTCGTTCCCATGACGACGCCGGCCGTCGACTGGTTCGCCCTCTCGCCGACGCTGGCGCTGCTCGCGGCTGCCGGTCTCGCGCTGCTCGGCTCCGTCCTCGTCCCGCACCGCGCCACTCGCGTCTTCTCGGCCGTCGTCTGCGCGCTCGGTTTCGTCGGTGCCGGCGTGGCCGCGGGGCTCCTGTACTGGAAGAGCCCGAACGCCACGCTCGAGGTGGCCGACGCCATTCGGCGCGACCGGTTCGGCGCGCTGGCCCAGATCGTCCTCGCCGGAGTCGGGTTCCTCGCCGTCGGGATCTCGTACGCACAGCGTGTCCGGCGAGACCACATCGGCGAGTACTACGCCCTGCTCGCCGCGGCCGGCGGGGGCATGGTCTTCCTCGTCGAGGCCCAGAACCTGATGACGCTCTTCCTCGGCCTCGAGTGGTTCTCGATCTGCCTCTACATCCTCTGCGCGATCGAGATCGACCGGGTGGGCTCGCTCGAGGCAGGGCTGAAGTACCTGATCGTCGGGAGCTTCGGTTCGGCGATCCTCCTCTTCGGCTCCGCCCTCGTCTACGGCGCCACCGGCGCACTCGAGTTCGGCGAGATCGCGGCGGCGATCGAACAGGGGAGCCTGCAGGACGACGGCCTCGTGCTCGCCGGTCTTGCGATGCTGCTCGCGGGCCTGGGCTTCAAGGCCTCGGCCGCGCCGTTCCACATGTGGACGCCCGACGTCTACGAGGGCGCGCCCACGCCGGTGACTGCGTTCATGGCGGCTGCGACCAAAGCAGTCGCCCTGGTGCTCACGATGCGGATCCTCGTCACCGCTTTTCCGGCGGAGGAAGATCTTTGGACGATCGCGGTCGCCGTGATCGCGTGCGTGTCTCTCGCCTGGGGAAACATCGCCGCGCTCGTCCAGCGGAACCTGAAGCGGATGCTCGCGTACTCGTCCGTCTCACACGCCGGCTTCATGCTGATCGCGATCGCGGCGAACAACGAGCTCGGCGGCCGGGCGCTCCTCTACTACCTGATCCCGTACTCGGCGGCGTCCCTCGGGGCTTTCGCCGTCATCGCAGCACGGGAGCGGGAGCTCGACGACCGGGTTACGCTCGAGAACATCGGCGGTATGGGCTGGGAGCGGCCGACGCTCGGGGTCGCCATGTGGATCTTCATGCTCGCGTTCGCCGGACTGCCGCTCACCGGCGGCTTCGTCGGGAAGTTCTACGTCTTCGCGGCAGCCTACGACCGGGGCTGGTGGTGGCTGGTACTCGCGGGTGTGATCGCCACGGCGATCTCGCTCTACTACTACCTCGCGGTGATCCGCGCGATGTACATGCGGCTGCCGTCCGAGCTGGCCTTGGCGCCTGCCGGCGGCTCACCGCCGCGGGAGGCGCTGCTCTCAGCGTCGGTCGTCGCGTGCGCCGCGGTCACCGTCGGGTCGTTCTTCGTCGTCGAGCCGTTGATCGACCTGGCCGAGAAGGCCGCCTCACAGCTCCCGTTCTAGGCCAAGTAACAGTCTGTACTAGGACTCCGTTGCCGCTGCCGGAGCGCGTTTTCTGGGCAAGTAACACTCTGTTACTTGGAGCTCTTGAGCTCGGCGGACGCTGCGAGCGCGACCTGCACACCGACAAGCGTCAGGCACGCCGCGAGCGCTGCGCTCCCGAGCGACGGCAGGGCCGCGGTGGTCGTCACGAACACGAGGCCGATCGTGCACAGCGCTGTCTGGCCGACGCTCCCCCCTTCCCCCGCCACGAGATCCCCGTACGAGGCCAGCGCAACGGCCGCGATCACCGGAACCGCCGCGAGGAGGAGGTAGAACGCAAGCTCGTGGCGACCAGCGGCATCGGCGAGGCCTGCTGCGACGAGGACGAGGACCGGGGCGAGCTGTCTGCTCACGCCTCCCAGTTCGGCCCACGGCCCGGCGCTCCTCCCGCAAAGGTCGCCGTGTCAGTCGGTTAGATTCCGTTCGGGATGCCCGAGGTTCAGATCACGTGGCTGGGCCAT
>Ga0136620_10000576_pt1 | contig 16748 bp, 6 predicted proteins | sample AntDrymUQ4162106_2_FD_104806 | JGI IMG/M metagenome (GOLD analysis project Ga0136620, IMG submission 104806) | Polar desert sand microbial communities from Dry Valleys, Antarctica - metaG UQ416 (21.06) | ecosystem: Environmental > Terrestrial > Soil > Desert | place: Antarctica: Dry Valley... | reverse complement strand
TCTCGTCGCCTTCGAATCCGATCAGTCAGCGGAGGCCGTAACGGTCGATCACCTGTCCATCGGATGCGCCCCAAGGTCGCGCCTGCAAGTCATCCAGGATACGGCCACCTTCGGCGAGACTGGTGAACCAGTTGCGCAGGGTGGATGGGGCGGCCGTACCAAGCAGGGACAGCATGATGCCCGCGCAGCGGAATGGGGCCTCATCGCCGGTCACGTCGGCGGCGAAGAGCGCGACCGGCCCCGCGTCGAGGTAGCCGTGGGCGATGGCATCCGCCGGGCCATCGCTCCTGCTGAACTCGTCGAAGGTGTGGAGCTGTACGGCGCAGCCGAAGACTTCGCCATAGAAGTTGAGGGCGTCACGAGCAGTGCCAGGAAAATGCAGCTAGGGCGTCGGTGCGGTCATGGTCGGATGTTAGGCGTCGAAGGTCGGCAGCCGCTGACATCGCCCAGTGCGCCCCGCGTACCAGTATCGACGGACGGATCGCGGCATGACAGGAAGCATCGGTCGTCCCGTTCGGGTCACCTACTGGCGGCGATATGACGCACCCGCCAGCAATCGGTCGATCGGCCCACTCGCCTGTCCGGGCGATTGAGATGCGATCTCGCGCGTAACCCCAAGACGATCCCGCCTTGGGGGGCGCCAGGCGTCTTCATTACGGCGGCGCAACGTAGAACAGTCAGACCGACCGAGGGGATGCCCAGACGTGGTCGATCGACCTAAGGCAGCCTGGGGTCATGGGTCGCAAAGATCGCACCGAGATGGTCCTGCAAACACGTGCCGCGCTTATTGTCGCCGCCATGCGACGTTCGATCGGGACCTACGGCGAACTCGGCAAAGCCATTGGGATCGATGGCGTGGCACTGCGCAACGAGATGCGTCACGTCCTGGACGAGCTGTCCCAGGACTGCATCGACAGGGGGTGAGCCATCACTAGCTGCCTTGGTAGTCAATCAGCGAACAGGTGCCCATGTCAGGGATGGACTGATGGCATCTATCCCTGGCGCTGGGAGATGCAGGCTGTCCTCCGCCGCGGGCCTAACGGTCTGATCGGGCACGGGCACGCACGTCACCCCAGCAGCAAGCAACGTCAATTGACTCCAACGCTCGTTTCAGGCGATGGGGCCTCATGCGCTGTCGCGTCGATTCAACGCTCTGCCCTCACCCGGTGGCCCACGCCGGTGCCGCTCGTGGTTGCCATGGGTCGGACTCAGTCCTACTGTCGAGACGAGTAGCGTCGTGGATGTCGCGTCTCGTATGAACGCGCGTGAGAACTAAGAAGATCTGTCCCATGAGGCCAGCGTCTGTCGGACGTTCACTGGTGCACCAGTAGTCGCACGGCGCTGCTCCTCACCTCGTGAGGAGTGGGTGGTGGCCCAACACGCTGGCTTTGCCGCCGCAGTGACCATCCGGGAGCGGACCCTGGCCATCGCGCTCGAGGCGGCCTACGCGAACGGCTCGTTTCCCACGCGCCTCGCCGAGGACCTGCCCTTCGGTGGCCCGAAGGTCGTCACCGATCTGTTCCTGGGCCAGCCCGAGGTCCAGTGCGAAGGCGCGACCAGTCTGCTGGTGCTCTCGCTAGGGGTCTGGGGTCGGGTCCGCGTCACCGAGGGTACCGATCCGGAGCAGCTCGTCGACATGGTCGGTGACGTGGAGATCACCCTCGACGCCACCTTCGGACCCGGCAAGTCCGTCCAGCTGGAGGCCGAGGGTGACGCCATCGTCGTCCGCCGCTGGACCGCCGTCGTCACCTCGCCGAGCACACCGGTAGGCATCACGGCGTACCTGACGGGCGACGAGTTCAAGGACCGCATCCAGGACATCCTTCGAGGTGCCGTCCTGGTTGGGAAGATCGCGCTACCGTCCATCGACGTCAGCTTCCTGGGGCCCATCGGACCCCAGGCACAGACGGTCAAGGGCAAGGTGCGCAACGGCGCACTGCTCCTGGGCTTCAACGTCGACAATGACACGGCCACGATCATCGGCGACCCTGGGGCGCTTCTAGACTTCGCCGGCAGCAACGAGATCGCCGCCGTGGTGAATGCCGACGCCACCGCGGTGCTGCTGGACGACCTGCACACGCGCTTGCTCGACGCGGTGGAGGAAGAGGATGCGAGCCTGGATCGGTTCACGGTGACGCCCCGGGCCGGCTACTTCTACGTCGACGGCGCAGCCAGCAACTCCGACGGCACCGTGAACTTCACGTTCCATCTCGTCCCACAGATGGTCCACACCCGTCCCGGCGCCTTTTTCCCGGCCGATCCGACCAGCCGCCGGGTCAAGCCCCGCACGTGGCCCGCACTTGAGTTCCGCATCGAGGGGGTCGAGACGGACGTCGACCGGTCGTTCTGGACGATCGTGAAGGAGGCCTTCTTCGGACTCCTGACTGCGGGCCTGGCCGTGCTGTACGCCGAGTCGCTGATCAGTGCGACGGCGGGCTCGTTCAGCAGCCAGCTCCAGTCCGCGAAGCCGGGTTCCGCCATCGCCCGCGTCCGGCGGACCCTACCGCCCTCGGGTGGGGTGGGGGTGCGCATCGGCGTCGAACAGTTCGACATCTCTCCGGCCGGTACCTTCGTGGGGATATCGGTGCGGTCCACCGCGACTGCTGCCGCCGTCCTCGGCCCGACGGTGGTGCCCAGGGACTATGCGGGCGAGCGGCTGCGCTACGACGTCAGGCTCCCGTCGGGCAGCCATCTGCACGACCCCGCCTTGCGAGTCCGTTGGCGGCTCGAGGATCGCACCAACAACCTCGTCCTGGTCGACGACGACCGCCCAGCGATGGGACGAATGCGACTGGAGTTCACGCCCTCCGCGTCCCCCTCGGCCAGTGACTTCTCTGTGGTGGCTCGGGTCTACCGCCAGCTCAGCACCCAGGTAACCGAGGTGGCCACGCAGTCGCTCAACGTCCACCTCCGAGAGGCACTGCCGTCCGCGGCGTACACCCGCTGGCGCTCGCAGGTGAGGAACCCCCAGATCAAGCTCGATCCGGTGGCAGACACCTGGAGCTATCAAGGCGACGCACAGGTTCGGCGCTGGTCGGAGTGGCACCGCACCGATGCGCCCTGCCACGCCGTGAACGCGACCAACCGATACCGCTTCGAACAGGAGGTTGCCGACCGTCTCCCGTTCCCGATGCGGCTGTTGGAAACCCACCGCAAGGGCCTGTGCCCCTACTGCTTCTACGGCGGCCCGGCAGGGGTGAACCCGGCGCTGTAGGCATCCTCTGAACTCGCTGCTGACCTTGACGACGGACTCGAGGCCCGACCGTTCGCCGCGCTGTTGTCACCCCACGCCAGCGTCGCGCGCAGATCGGCGTGAGCGGTCGCTGAGCTAGCTTCACAAGCGGCGGACCTACCCACAACGAGCCGCGGCAATCGAGATGCGCGTCGGATACCCCGCTGGGTCAGCCCAGCACATCGGGCGGTATGCCAAAGGGGCTGCGGCCGAACCAACGCGTGACCGCGCACGAGCTCTCGCTCGATAGGGGCGATTCTCGGGAGTCTGTGTTGTCTGGGCGGGTCTAGGCGCTTCCGCGGCGCGGGGCGGGAGGTCGCGAAAATGTCGCAGTTCTCCAGACAGCAACCCCCGTGGTCGGCACAGTGGCGGGACGCGGCAGATGCGGACCCCGGCCTCTCCGAGAAGGAGCTGTTTCGTGCTGGTGAGCGATACCGGGTTTGAACGGCAACTATTCGCCGCCGGAGTGGGACCCCGCCACTGCTCCTGAGGCATGGCGCGTGGGCGACAGACCCGGCGCGGCGACCTAGGGAAGAATTCGTCGATCCTCCGGTCACTGGAGTTGAGCCGACCTGCGATCGCGTCAGACAAGCTCAGCCCTGACAACTCCTGATAATAGTGGACTGCCTGTGGCAGCTGGACCCGTCACGACGAGATGGCTAGTGACAGCCACCCGGACAACGACGACAATGGCGCGATCCGGGTTCAACCATCGTCGAGGGCCCCATGGACAAGTCCACGTTTCGCCATCACCTCTCGGTTGCCGGCTGGGACGAGTGGCACTTCCACGCGTTCGTGCGGTCCGACGACGGCAACATCGAGCACTACTGGCCGAGCGACGACCAGGTCTCCATGTTCGGGCCCGAGGACCTCGGCGGGCGCTTCGACTCCGACCCCATCGCGGTCTGGCGGGCCACCTCGACGACCCTGGAGCTGCACCTGATCGGCCGGTCGGGCATGGAGCTCATCGACTGGTCCTGGCCGCACGCTCAGGTCTGGGGGCGCACCCTGCTCCTCGGGGCACCGACGGTCCAGAAGCTGCCTGCCTTCGCCGTGGCCGATCCTGAGGTGATGGTCTCCGGCCGCACGATCCACCTCTTCGCGCCGAGCCTGGACGGGCCGATGCGGCACTGGTTCTCGGAGTCGGTGGAGGGGGGCTGGTCGGGCCAGGAGGTCCTGTCCGAGCACCCCGCCAGCCACGACGTCAGGCCGTGTGCTGTGGTCAGGGCTCCCGGCACGCTCGACCTGTTCTCGGTCGACGGGGAGACGAGCGGGCTTCGGCGCTGGTTCCTGGACGCGGACGGGTGGCGCTCCGAAGACCTCAGCCCGACACCGGCCGGACGGAAGCTCGCCGGTCGGCCCACCGCCGTGTCGTTCGCACCCGACCGCCTGGACGTGTTCGCGGTCCGCGAGGACGGCGTCCCTGTGCACTGGGGCTGGGACGGCAGGACGTGGTTCGGGCCGGAGCAGCGGCTCGGGGGCGAAGGAGTGCTGCCTGGCGACCTCCAGCTGTTGAGCACAGACGAGAAGCAGCTCACCCTGGTGGCCAGGCATGCTGACGCGGCTGGGCAGCCGCAGTTGCTGTCGTGGACCCTGGACCCGGGGCAGGGTGAGTGGCGCGGCCCGCACGGCGTCGGTCCCTGCCCGTTCCCGATGGCTGCCAGGGTCACGCTCTCGACGGACGACGTGCAGCCGCAGGAGGGCGGCCAGGAGCCGCTTGGCAAGATCTCGGTGCTCACCCGGTCGGCGGACGGCTCGTTCACCGTCAACCTGTTCGTGCTCACCGACGAGCACTCGATAGACGGCGTGCCAACGTGGGAGGACGACGGCTTGTTCCGCCTCACCCGCGACGATCCGGCCCCACCTCCGGACGGCTTCACCCCAGCCACGACCGTCCCCGAGCTGGTCGCCCGCCGGGCCGAGGACCTGGTGCTCCTGGGCGTGCGCTGGAACGACTCGGTGGAGGTCGAGACCGGCCCGCCCCTCGAGCTGGTCGCGCACGCGGGTGCCGAGCTGACGGTGACGCTGCCGCCGCAACACATCGCGGAGGAGGTCGTCCGGGGCAAGGGCTCCTTCACGCCGCCGGTCGCCGCCGACTTCACCGGGGGCGTGCCGGTGTGGAGGTCCAGCGTCGCCGGCCCGAGCCAGGTCGTCGTCGCCCTCGACGACGGCATGCGGGTCCCGCTGTCCGTCGAGGGCGTACTCACCGCCCTGAGCCAGGGCCGGCTCGTCCCGGCGGCCGACCTGACCGACGCGCGAACCCAGCTCGAGCTGCCGACCGGGATGCTGATGACCCCGTTCCGCGGCGACGACGCGAGCATCGTGCTGGACCACCCGGCCGGTGCGGTGCTGGGGCCTGGCGGCACGGTCGGCCTCTGGAGTTCACGCGTGGCCGCCGCAGGCGTCGCCCCGGACGACCCCGCCGGCCTGACCATGCGACCGCTCGGGGCGGAGACGAGCGATGCATTCCCGAGCAGCCTGAGGGGCGGATCCCGGGCGCGGATTCTCGCGGAGGAGCCGACCGCGCGCATCGACCGGCTCCGGCTCAGCGCGCTGGGTGCCACGTTCACCGCGGCGGGCTCGTGGCCGACGTTCGAGTGGGACCACCACGCCACTATGGGTCGAGACCAGCAGGTGCGCACAGCCACGCAGGGCGTCCTCTACCCGTTCGGGCATCGGGCGGTCTACGTCGAGACTAGCGAACGCCTCATGGTGCCGACGGGCGACGGATCGATCGCGCACCTGCTCAAGAGGTCGCTGTTGATGATCACCGAGCCGGTCAAGGACCTGCCGCCCTCACGCGCCTTCCCGTTCACCCGTGTCGAGGTGCAGCAGACCCTGGTCGACTTCGACGCGGATCCCGAGTTCGAGACCAAGGACTTCCCGAACCCCACGGCCCAGGAGATCAGGGCTGGGGAGCTCAGGACCATCGTGTCGCTCGTCGTCCAGCTCAGGCAGGTCGTGCCGGCACGAGAACCAGGCGACCCGCTCGTGGAGGACCTCGCGCACCTTCTCGTCCCCGCATCGGACGAGGAGAACGAGGCGGCGGACAACTTCTTGGTCGGCTGGGTCAGGGTGAAGCGGAACCGGGAGATCGCAGCCGCCCTCGAGGCTGGCGCCACCGCCCGGTTCGACGCGTTCTTCGTCCCGCCGGGGTCGTCGGCCAGGAACGGCGGCAGGCCGTCTCGGGACGTGGCCAGGCCGATCCGCTTCCCGGTCGTGCTGTCCGGTCGCTCCGGCCAGGTTTTCGTCGAGATGCCGATCGTGTTCGTCGCGGATATCCGGCTCTCCGAGGGCATGCTGCATCCGGCGTACCAGTCGCTGCAGGACCCGGACATCCACCAACGCGTGGCGGACGCGTACAAAGCCGTGGATGACGGCGACGTCGCGGTCGGGCCGGTGCGCATCGACATGGTGGGCGCGCCCCAGGCACAGCCCGCCGACGCGCCTCAGGTACGCCGTCTCCACATCGTGGGCGAGCCGCGTGACGGCGGCTTCGCGCCCAGGCTCGGTGTCGCCCCGGTCGCCGGGGAAACCGTGCCCCCAGCCAATCGGTGGGCGTTCGAGATGGCGATGACCGAGCTCGCCACTCTGGTCGGACAACCGGCGTCGGCCGGGCCGCCGAGCCTACGGGTCGCGCTGAGCCCGGAGCTGCTGAGCGGCGCTCCCGACCCCGGCCTGCTGTTCGTGGCGCCTCAGGGAGTCGATGCGCTGGCGGCGGAGTTCTCCCGCAACTCCGCGCGCAGTGGGGGGCTCGCGGCGCCCGACCTCAAGGTCGACGGCGTCTCCCGCTCGCAGGGGCCGGTGCACGCCGAGACCTTCCTTGCGCAGGTCCAGCAAGCCGACCTAGACCCGGACAAGTTCCTGGGCGACGGGGCGAACCTGATGGGCTTTAAGCTGGCCGACCTGGTCGATGGGAGCAAGGTCGCGGGCACCCCTCAGATCCTGTCCGACGTACGGCCGGGGCAGCCGCCCAAAGTGACGATGTTGTGGAGCGACGTGCCCTTGAAGGCGGAGGACGGCCTCCTGGTGACCTCCGACGCGTCCAAGCTAACAGTGGACGTGACCCTCGCGCCGGACTCCCAGAAGGTGATGTGCACGGTCAAGGAGATCACCCTCGTGTTCCCGGAGCGAGCGGAGGAGAAGAAGCTCCTCGAGGTGCACCTGCGAGAGGTCGTGTTCACTCAGGAGGGCGGCGCGGCCCCGACGCTGAGCGTGGACGGCGTCACAACGAAGTTCTTCAACTTCCTCAAGCTACTCGAGAAGCTCCAGGACGCCGTGAACCTCGACTCAGCCCCGGCGATCCAGGCGTCCGATCGAGGCGTCACCGCGACCTTCGACCTGCCCGTGCCCGACGTGCCGACGGGCGGGTTCCAGCTGACCGGGCTGACCTTCCACAGCGTGATCGACGTGCCATTCGACAAGCGGCCCGTCTCCATCGAGCTGGCCTTCGCCAGCCGCGAGGACCCCTTCAACGTCAGCATCCTCGGCCTGGGTGGCGGTGGGTACGTCGACATCGCCCTCGACAGCGGCGGCCTCAAGCGGCTGGAGATCGCGCTGGAGTTCGGTGCCAGCCTGGAGGTCGACTTCTTCGTCGCGACCGGCGAAGTCCACGCGATGGGCGGGATCCGGGTCGCTCACGAGAAGGGTCTTGAGCTCGCGGGCTACCTCCGCTTCGGCGGCCTGGTCGAAGTGCTCGGGCTGGTCTCGGTGTCAATCGAACTGGTCGTCACCCTCGAGTACGTCGAGGACGACAACGCGATGGTCGGGCGAGCCACGCTCGTGCTCGAGGTCGACCTGCTGCTGTTCAGCGAGAGCATCGAGCTCGACAGCGGGCCCTGGGTGCTCGCCGGTGAGACCCCGGTCATGGACCGAGGTCGGCTGCCGCCCGGGCTGGTCCCCGGGGCGGATCCGCTGCTCGAGCCGGCCCTGGGTGACCGGCTGATGCCCGCAGACCTGGGCGGCGGCCCGGTCCCGTTTGCCGGTCTCGACGCCGAGGCGTGGCGCAGCTACCGCGCCGTGTTCGACGAGGCGGCCCTGTCATGAGCGACCTGATGTGGATCCCCGTGCCTCAGGGACGAGTCCGGGCCGGCAAGGCCGTGCTCAGCGTCGTGGTCACTCCCCGGCTGACCGAGGAGCTTACCGCCGCGGGCCCGGGCGACTGGCCGGTCGCGTTGAGCGACGCCCAGGTGCGGGTGCAGACCCGCCCCGCCGGGAGCACCACGCCCGACGGCAACGAGCCCACGGCGACCGTCCGGTCGACGGCCAGGCAGGACGTCTGGCAGCAGTTCACCCAGAACCTCACGGTCGCGCCGTTCTCTTCTCCCCGCGGCTACCACCCGCCGGCGGTCGCCAAGACGTCGGACGACGCCGACAAGGTGCGTGCGACCTACACAGCCGCGGTCTCCGCCATCGGCGCTCAGGAGACGGTCGAGGAGGAGCTCCAGGGCTGGCGGGGCGACGCACCGCCGCTCCAGCAGGAGGTCCGCGACGAGGCCGTACGCCGCGACGGGCCGCCCGACTTCCACCTCTCGGTGGCGAGGCTCCGCGAGCACCCGGAGATGCTGCGGCTGCTCGGGCTGATTTTTGACGTCGAGCTCGAGGGCCTACGGGAGTCGGCGGCCGACCGCGAGATCTCCGTGACTTGGGACGATTCGCCCGTCCCGGTCGTGCCTCGCTGGACGAGGTACGAGTTCGACGGCCAGCTGTTTGTGCCCGCCTCGCAGGGCGACGTCTCCAGCGGCCTGGTGGACCTGACGGTGCCGGGCCGGTGGCGGATCGTCACCTTCGACGTGGACGGGGGCGTCGCCAAGCTGCGGAGTGCGGCGCGGTCACTCGCCGAGGACCGGTCCCGGCAGTCGGAGGGTGCGCCCACGGCGGGTGCAAGGCCGAGCCTGCCCCCACTGCGCTCGGCCGGGATGATGCTCACCCGGGTCGGGCGCGAGGCCCGGCTCGCGCAGCGGACCGCCGAGGGGCTCGCGGCGGCCACCGGCGGCCATGGCGACAAGGTGCTGATGGCCGAGGACCTGGTGCTCGGGTACCGCATCGACGTGCGGCCCCAGGACGGCGACACGTGGTTCTCGCTGCACCGTCGCAACGCGTCGTACCGGATGGGCGAGGTGCCCGACATCGTGGTCGAGGACGAGGAGGGGCACGTCAAGCCTCATGCGGCGGTTATCGACGACGCGGGGCTGCGCACCGACGAGGTCGTCGCCCGGTGGGACGGCTGGAGCCTGTCGGTGCCGCGCCCGCGGCTGGACGGCAGGCCGAGCCCCGTGCGTCGCGGCGGGTCGGTGCACATGCCGTACGACTTCGAGGTGCGCTACGAGCCCGTAAGGGCGTCCCTCCTGGAGCTGGAGTTCGGCCAGGCCTATCAGATGCGGGCGAGGGTGGCCGACATCGCCGGCGGCGGGCTGCAACGCAAGGATCCGTCTGCCGAAGGTGCGGCTGCGCAGGAGACCTACGCGCGGTACGAGCCGATCCCGCCGCCGCGCGTGGTGTCGCCAGACGGCCTGCTGGTGCTCGACGACACACGTACCGGCGGCTTCCGGATCGACTCGTCCGTCGTCGGTCCCGGTGGTTCGCTGGAGCGGCTGGTGATCCGCTCCGAGCCGACCGCGGGCGGCTTCTTAACGGCACCCTTCGACGGCGACCCGACATACCCCGACAACCACGCCCGGCGCGTCGAGGTGCCAGGGACGACGTTCACCATTGCCGAGCACCACGGATTCCTCCGGATCGCCGACGAGACCGGCGTCGCCAACGCGTCGCGTGCATTTGTTGGCGGCCGGGCCGGCGAGCCGCCCGTCGACCTCGACGTGACGCCCGAGCTGCCTGATCCCGCGTCGCTGGGCATGGCCGTCACCGTCCTCGTCCAACCAGGCCTTCTTGAGCAGGAGAAGCACGACGACCGGCCGTGGGAAGGCGAGTGGCCGGCGATGGTGGGCAAGACGCTTGAGCTGGCCGCCGGCTCGCGCGGGTCGCAGCCGCGGGTGCGCTGGCTCACCGAGGACGACCAGGGGTCGCCGGACGGTGCCGTGTCGCCCCGCGTGCAGGTGATCCTCCCGCCGGGATGCCGGGTGGACGTGGAGCTGAGCTCCACCGTGCTGCAGGACTGGATCGACCGGTTCGCCCTCAACCGCTTCCTGGCGGACGGCTCGCCCGCGGGCACCCCGACGGCCGCTCAGAATGCGATGGTGCGCGGCCGGCACCCGCTCCTGAACGCGCCGCGGACACTGATGCTGACCCATGCCGTCCGGCAACCGCTGGAGCAGGCGCGCGGCGAGGCTGAGGTCGAGCGCTTCGTCGGCGAGACCGTCGCCAGTGTCCTGCCCACCGACCTGCCGACCTGGGGCATCGACGTCCCGAGCACGGGTTCGGTCGACGTCGTGGCCCGCTGGGAGGAGTGGGGGGACGGCCCGACCCCGACGGCCTCGTCCGCCCTGGTGGCCCAGCTCAGCCTCCTGCGGGGCAGCACAAGCCTGCCCGACATCCGGCACGACTTCGGCGACACCAGGCACCGGATGGTCACCTTCCGACTGACGGCGGTCAGCCGGTTCCGCGACTGCTTCGCCGAGGGCGACCAGGCGGACCTGTTCCGCCTGGACGGCGACCTCGACGAGGTCTCGGTCAAGAGCACCGCACGACCACGGCCACCGGTCGTGGTGTCGGTGGTCCCGGCGTTCGCCTGGCAGGAGGAGCGGGGGAGCGGCACCGTGACCCGGACCCGCCTGGGTGGGCGGCTGCGCGTCGAGCTGGCGCGCCCGTGGTTCACCACGGGCCAAGGCGAGTCCCTGGCCGTCGTGGTGTGGCCGCACGACGAGGGGTCTCTGCTGGACGACCCCTCGCTGCAGGAAGGTGACGTCGAGCGGGTCACCTGGACCAACCGTGACCCGATCCACGCGACGCAGTCGCCGACGGCGGTGCCCGCGGAGTCGTCGTTCTCGGACTTCGCGAGCGCGCACGACGTGCCCCTGTTCGAGGGCGGACCGATGGTCCGCGCGCTCGTCTACCCGGTCTTCTTCAACGACGGCCACTGGTACGCCGACGTCGCGCTGCCGGGCGTCGCCGCCGCGTCGTACGCGCCGTTCGTCAGGCTCGCGGTTGCCCGGTTCCAGGGCGAGAGCCTGGTCGGTCCGGACCTGGACCTGCGTATGTCGACCGTGTTGACCGCCGACCTCGCCCAGGTACTGCCGGACCGGAAGCTCGTCGTACGCCGGTCCGGCGACCGTCTAGAGGTCTCTCTGTCCGGGCTTGCCCGCCTCTCCGACACGCAGCCCAACCGGGTGTTCGCGTCAATTGAGCGGCTCGATCCCGACGCTGCCCCGGACGGCGTGGACCTGGCGTCGCCCGACCAGGGTGACCCCGGCTTCCCCGCGTGGCAGCGCGTCGCCGACGGCACGGAGAGCGGCACCGTCAACGCCGACCTGCCGTCGATTGCGCTGCCGGCCGGACCCGGCAGGTTCCGCCTCGTCGTCCGCGAGGTCGAGGAGCTGCGCGCCAACGTGTCGGAGATCGGCATCGACGCGCCGTCCGAGTTGGCCGATCGCACTGTGTTCGTCGACGTGATCGACCTGACCGACCTGTAGGGGGTCAGCCCGCCGTCACTGGCACAGCAGTGTGGTGAACGGCGGGAACGGCGGCGACGTGCCGCTGAACGTGGTGACCGCGACTCGACAATGCCACTCACTCCGCCGGGACGACGATGGTGATGTCGCAGTCGCCTGGGAAGGGGACTCCGTGTCGGAATGCACGATCGTGGTGAGGTCGGCCGGCACGCCGCCGAGGGTCACCGTCGGCGGTCTCCCGCGCGCGGGACCGGCGGTCTCTGCCGCCCGTAGTAGCACGACCACGACACCGCGAGCACCGGCAGGCGATCTGGACAGGGATGCTCTCGGCGGCCATCACCTCGACGGCCGAGACTCGCCTTTTGGGCTCACCTCCTGCCCCAGCAGCTCCACGGCGCGGCGGGCAGCCTTCAACTCGGTCTCAAGCTCGGCGATCCGCGTCTTCGTCGAACTCAGCTCGGCCTTCTCCCTGCTCGCTAGGCCCGGGACGAGACCCTTGTCGATGCGGTCCTGGCGACGCCAGGTGTAGATCGACTGCTCGCTGATGTCGAGATCATGCCCTGCGCGACGCTGCGACTCTCCTCGAGCAGGTCGAGGACCTTACGACGAAACTCCGGCGGGTAACCCCGTCTTTCCACTCGGACCTCCTGGTGTCAGGGCCCAAGAATCCAGAAATCCAGACGCCGTAGAACCCGGGACCCACCACATTGATCGCGCGGAAGGTGGAGTCATGCCGGAGCTTGGGCCGGTAGGGCAGCACCGAGCCCAATGGGGTCAGCCCGACCATCGAGTTGGGTGTGCCGGGGGTCCCCGTGCCCTTGCGAGGTGACCAGCCGGACGTTGTCGCCGTGCCGGAGGGACCCGATCACCTGGGGCAACTAGTCGACGAGGCAATGACGTCTCTGTTCGGGCACCCGCCGACGCGCGACAGCGACGGGGACATCCCGATCCGCAGCGGAAGCGCCATGGTCTTCGTACGGGTGATGCCAGACGCGCCAATCGTGGAGTTGTTCGCTCCATTGCTCCTCGATGTCGCCGGAACAGCGCTGACCCTGGAGCGCCTGGCACAGATCAACCAGCGGGTCCGCTTCGTCAAATTCGCCTGGCGCACCGGGACGGTGTTCGCGGAGATGCAACTGCACTGCCTACCGTTTGTCGGTGCCCATCTCCGCCACGCTGTGGCGCTGATGTCGGAGGTCGCGGACCGAGCGGACGATGAGCTGCGCCTAGAACTCGGCGGGCGACTGTTCTTCGCCGACGACGCGGATCGAGACGTCGAGCAGGAGGACTCGCTCCCGCCGGAGCTGCTGACGCTTCTGCACCTAGACCCGCATGGCACCGGTGAGGTCGATCCTGAGTTGGCGGCGTCGGTGTGCAACGGGGACCGCGACCTAATTCTCCAACTCATCCGACAGTCCGAGGAGCAGATGCTCTCGTGGCTGCGGTTAGCCGAACGAGCAGCGGAGCAGGGTGACGAGGAAGAAGCTGCCGCCTGCCACCACGAGGAGGGTGCGTGGCAGAGGACGGTCGACCTGCTACGAGCCGCCCTGCGGGTGGTCGTCGGCGGGTGACCCAGCGAAGCGAACTGGGGGTCGAGTGGGTCTGGCTTCCCAAGCGGCCTTCAGGGTCTGTACTCGGAGGCATACCTGACCGCCAAGACCAGAAGCTGCAGGTGTCGTCCAGCACGTCACTGACGAGCTGCGACGGTATCTGCTGTGGCACGAGCTGCTCCACCACGTGCTTCCCGGACATGGTCACGATGTCGGGTTCCGACATAGAGGCCCCCGGGCCCCCCGCACTCGACCTTGATCGCGAGCTTGACACCCTGCTCGAGCGGATCGGCGGTTGAGATGCGCGGAGGACGAACTCTGTGCGGGCCCACGCTTGTGCGATCCGGGACGAGCTGGACGTCGTAGGCATTGAGTGACCGTCATCGAACGGCCTCACTAGGGTTGGCGTCCGCAGGCCAGGCTGTCACCGGTCAACTGCTCTCACGCTGCGTGAAGTGTCGTGCGACCGGACAGGTGGCTCGCCGGCCAGGACTCCGCTGATGGAGCCGCTTGGCTCGGTGATCTCGGCGATGATGATCGTGGACCAAGCGTGGGCTGAGTGACGGAAACGGCGGTATCTAGGGGCATCTAGCGGCGTCTAGCCGTCGGATCCGAGGGACCAAAGGAGAACCGAACATAGGCTCTGAACTGCGGTTTTACCCGGAGCGGGTGACGGGAATCGAACCTGCACTGTCAGATTGGGAAGCCCGGCAGGGTAGTGACGGGATGCAACATAGCCACCGACCACCTCCTACGGTACGTACGGCGAGTTGCTCTGCCGATCCGCATGGGTCCCGACGATTCGCCTCCGGTGACATCCAGCCGGTCCCGGCGGCGTCCAGAACCAGGGCGTAGGCACCGTCCAGGCTGCCCTCCGGTGCGTTGGACAGAGAGCAGACCAGCGGGCGGTCCCGTCTGGGGCTGCCGCGGTGGTCAGGTGATCGTTGTCCTCGTAGAACGCGTCGCGGGAGTAACCGGTCATCCACGCGGCCCCTTGCGGATCGCTCGGCAGATCGGCGACCGATCCTGCCGTGACGGCTCAGCGGAACTCGGATCGAAGCACTAGCCGCGGTCGCCGTCTTGACCCTGCGCCGGCGCGACCCCAGACCTGCAGGCCAGCGTCGGCAGCCGCCACAACAGTAGGAGTCCGCAGGATCGCTCCGGGACCTCGGGGGATACACCGCTGGCCCCCGTCGGTGCGTGACATCCGGGTGGACCGGCCTGACGCCCTCCGGGCGACCAGGCCCCATGAACGGATGGGGGCGGCGAGAGCCGCCGTGAACTGCGACGCAAGGGGGCGAGCCCGTGCTGCACAAGCATGGTGGCACATGAAGAGGCGGTCGAAGGCCGGCGCCTCTTCTCCTCGCCGTGCCCTTCGCGTGCCCTAACGAAGGGCACGAAAGGGTCCCTGAGGGTCATTTGGGGGCAGTAGCGGTATGATGACGATGCGGCGAACGTGCAGGTCAGACGGCATATGCGCTGCTGGGAGGGCTCGCATAGCGGCCTAGTGCGGCGGTCTTGAAAACCGCTAAGGGGGGTGACTCTCTTCGTGGGTTCGAATCCCACGCCCTCCGCAATCGTTGTAGGCGGACGATCGTCTTTCACACCCGATCGAGAAGTGACGGTCGGCTCCGCACTGATCTGGCCAGCCGGGCTAGCCCGACGGCCGCGCGTCTTGCATGGGAACCACTGCACGATCGTGACGGCGACCTGGACCACCGCGCGCGCTTCCTGCAGCGACGGAACGCGCGTCGTCCCACCGCCGTGGCGGTCATGGTTCGGCCACATGAGACGAAGCATTGCGACGAGCGGCGCCGCCGCATGAGACAGATCGTGGCCCGGCAGCACCATCTCCAGAGTTGGCCTTGCGCGTCCAGCGAGCCGACCACGTGACCGAGATTCGGTTTGCTCTGGTTCGGTGCTACCAGCGGGATGAGAACGTGCTCGACGGCTTTGATGGCGTGGTCCCACGAGTCCGAAGCATCCGGAGTGCGACCGTACGCATTGCTCCAGGCCACGGAGAGTTCGTTGCTGAGACTGTCCGGCGGCGAGGTGGCGTCGTCGAAAGACTGCTGAGCCGCCTCCTCGACGGCCAGCACCAGGGCTTGATCGTTCGAAGCCACTGTCCACACCGATCCCCCGAGCCGAAGTAGCGCCCGTAGCTCTTGAGCCGCATCGCCGCGGCGGTACGCCTCCAGCGTGAACAGAGCGCCGTCGACGAGATCCAGAACGCTGTCCTCGTCTTGAAGAACCCACTCAAGCAACACTGTGAACACCTGGTAGCCGGCAAGGTTGGCGGGCACCGGGCAGCGCAGTTTGAGGAGTGATTGTGCTGCGGCTCGACGACCAGTCAGCGGCGAGCGCATGCAGAGCCATCGAAGATCTGGCCTCGACGCACAACCTCGAGCCGCTCGTTGGATGTGTCGTCGTCTTCCAGCGCGGCCTGCTTCGGAATCCGGCGACCCTGACCGCGTCTGCGAGCGGCAGGCTCTGGTCGCAGGCGTCGACATCAGGTAGCGAGCTACTTAGGGTGTGAAAGCCATCCCATAACTCCGCAATCGTTGTAGGCACAACAGCATCGCCTGCGTTGCGAACCCGGTCAAGGTTCGAGAGTCCTGAGGGAGCCCCAAGACGGCTAAGGTGTCGCCTCGCAGCCGATGTGTGAGCCAGGACACCACGCCCTCCGCAGTCTGATTAGAAGACGCTGCACACCCCGCGGGCGAGGGCATGGTCGGTGCGGCAGCCGACACTTGGACATCGAAGCGCTGGCCTCGACGCGTGATTTCCTGCCGTTGCCCGGCGGCGTTGTCATCTACGCGCGGCCTGCTGCGGATCCGACGACCCTGAGCAGGGGCTGCGAACACACGCTGTCCGCGCGTGAGTCACCTCCTTCGGCCGTTGGCCGGGGATCGCGCTGCCCAGTACGGTCGATGCCGTGGGCTCCAAGGACTTGTTCGCGACCGATCGCCAGGATCCGCCGGAGTCCGGCGCGGAGCGTCCCATGCTGGACGGCTGGCTGGACTACCACCGCGACACATTGCTGCGCAAATGCGCGGGCCTCAGCGCAGATCAGCTGAGACGGCGCTCCTTTGACCCGTCGACTCTGACCCTGCACGGGCTGGTCCGGCACATGGCCGAGGTGGAGGGCTGGTTCAACAACGACTGCGCCGACGGTGCAGTCCCGCCGATCTTCTACTCCGAGGAGCGACCCAACGACGACTTCGACGCTCTGGACGACGCCAGTATCGAGGATGACGTCGCGACCTTCCGCCGGATGGTTGAGCGCTCCCGGGGCTTCACCGCCCGTACGCAGGACCTCGACACGGTCTGCGGGACGAGTCGCAGCGGTACAGACATCACGCTGCGCTGGATCTACCTGCACATGATCGAGGAGTACGC
>Ga0136620_10000575_pt1 | contig 16749 bp, 13 predicted proteins | sample AntDrymUQ4162106_2_FD_104806 | JGI IMG/M metagenome (GOLD analysis project Ga0136620, IMG submission 104806) | Polar desert sand microbial communities from Dry Valleys, Antarctica - metaG UQ416 (21.06) | ecosystem: Environmental > Terrestrial > Soil > Desert | place: Antarctica: Dry Valley... | reverse complement strand
GTGGTGATGTTCTCTCTGCTCCCCACTGATCGCTCGTAAACCTTGGTCGAAAATTAGCGCCTGGTGGTCATTTTCGACCAGAGTTAGGGCTAGCCTTTGAGGGCCCCTGTGGTCACGCCTTTGACGAACTGGCGTTGGGCTATCAGGAAGATGACGAGCACAGGGACCGCCATGATCAAGGCACCCGCTGCGATCAGCCCGTAGTCCTGGGTGCGGCCGGCGGCGAACTGGTACAGGCCGGTCGCAAGCGGCCGATTCTCGGTTCCGGGCAGATACAGAAGCGGCAGCAAGAAGGTGTTCCAGGTCTGGAAGAAGACGAGCACCGACAGAACCGCGACGCCCGGGGCGGACAGCGGGAGCATGACTCGGTAGAAGACCTGGAACTCTGTTGCTCCATCGACTCGCGCCGCCTCTGCGAGCTCGTTGGGGAGGTCCAGGTAGAAGCCTCGCATCAGGAATACCCCGAGAGGAATACCGAAACCGGCCGAGCCGGCTACCGCGGGCAGGATTACCGCCCAGATGGATCCCAAGAGCCCCATGTCCCGAAGCTGGTAGAAGAGCGGAATCATTACCGACGTGAACGGAATCATCAATCCGAGAGTGAAGAGCAGGAAGACCAAGCCCTTTCCGGGGAAGTTCAGCCGCGCCAAGGCGTAGGCCGCCAGCACGGACAGCGCCACCACCAGGGCCACGACTGGAACGGTGATCTTCACCGTGTTGAAGAAGAAGCTGCCGAACTGGCCGATCTGCCATGCGTCGACGATGTTCTGAGGGTGGAATGAAGAAAAGAGCTGAAAAGGGTTGACGCTTATCTGCAGCGGATCCTTGAGCGCCGTCGAGACGACGAGAATGAGTGGGTAAGCGGTAATGAGTGCGAAGAACCCAAGGATGACGTACTTGAGGAGCGTCCCACCGGCGCGCCGGGCGCGGCCGGGAGGCGCAACGGCGGCCCCCGACGCGGAACGATTGACGGCCCGTGCCTGTGCCAATTTACTGTTCACGCTCCCTGAAGCGCAGAAAGGCAACCGCGGCGACAAGCGACAGGACGGTGATCAAGATCGACAGAGTGGCGCCGTACCCGACGCTGTTCTGCTCGAAGGCCTTGCTGTAGGCATAGCTGCCGAGGACTTCGGATGCCGTCCCCGGTCCTCCCTGGGTCATGATGATGATGTAGTCGACGACGGCAAACCCTCCGATGAGGGTGATTGCGGTGACGAGGGTTAGCACAGGCGCAATCATCGGAATGATAACGAAGCGGGCGCGCTGCAACCAGCTTGCTCCATCCACCTCCGCGGCTTCCACGATTCCTCTGTCGACGCCTTGGAGCCCTGCGAACAGCACGACTGTGACAAAGCCGAAGCTTCCCCAGATTGCTGCCACTATCACGGCCACCAGCGCAGTGTTCGGGTCTCCCAGCCAGCCCCGCGTCAACGAGTCGAGCCCGAAGAATTCCAACATCGAATTTAGGATGCCGAACAGCGGGTGGTAGATCCACCCCCACACAATTCCCGTGACGATGACGGGGATGACGAAGGGAATGAAGTACAGCGTCCGAAAGAAGACGACGAACTTCGTGTTGCTCCACAGGAGCAGCGCAAGGAGTAATCCGATCGCCACCGGCACCGATGTTCCAACGACGATCCAGACCACGGTGTGCCAACCCGCGGACCACAGCAGCGGGTCCTTGAACATGTCGATGTAGTTAGCGAGTCCGACGAACGGCATGTTCACAGTCGCTCCGTTCCAGTCCGTGAAGCTGTAATAAATGGACTGGATGAAGGGGAACAACATGAAGACTGCGTATAGGAGGAACCCCGGCGCTATGAACAGTGCAGCCGTGCGCAGCTCGGCGCCCCGGATGGTGCCGCCCGTGACGGCTTTTCGCCTGCCCGTTGCGTTCAGACGACTGCCGATGACCCCTCTGCGGGTGCCTTCTGCAGTCTCCTGTGTTGCCGTCAAGCGCGATCGGGTGCGTGCCATCGTCGCCCTACGGCGCTTCTAGCGTGTCTCCGGCGGCCTTTGCCTCAGCCCACGCGTCTTGCAGAGCGTCGGCCTGCTCTTCGGGGGTCCTGGTCCCGTTAAGGACCTCCTGGAAGCCTTCGAACATCACCGTATTGAAGTTAGCCGGCGTGAGGACGTCGATGTTGTAACCGTACGCGTCTGGATTCGTTGCCTCGGAAAGCTCGTCCAAAACGGTCTCGAATAGCGGGGAGACGCTGTATTCGGCCGGATCGATCTGGAAGGCGGGGATCTCGTTGAAGGTCTCGATGCCCCTTTCGACCGACTCTTGGGACATCGTGTAGTCGAGGTACTTGAACGCCGCCTCGGGAACCTCGGTGTTGGCGGCGACGAACAAGCCACCGCCGACCCCTCCTGGAGGGCTTATCGAAGATCCGTCCACGGACGGGAAGGGGAAGAAGCCGACCTCGAAGTCCTGCACCAGCTCGTCAAGGTCGGGGATCAGCCAAGTGCCTGTCGGCAGCATCGCTGCCTCGCCTGCATAGAACAGGGTGTTGGCGTCGTCGTAGGTGATGGCGTTGACGTCGTCGGGGTAATAGCCATTCTCGGTGTACTGGGAGAACATCAGGTCGATGGCCTCCACCACCTGGGGGTCGCTCCACTTGCCGTCGCCGTAGAGAATGTTGTCGATTCCCTCACGGCCCAGGATGTTGCTAAGAGCCATGCTGAAGAGGTGGCCGGCCGGCCACTGCTCCTGGTCGCCGAAGGCGAACGGCGTGATTCCTTCGTCCTGGGCCGCGTTAGCAATAGCGTCGAGGTCATCGGTGCTCTGGGGCTCCTCGAAGCCCATGTCGCTGAACAGTTCCTTGTTGTAATAGACGCCGAGCTGTTCGACGCTGCCGGGTACCCCATAGAGGGTCCCGTCGTAGGTGACGCGCTGTTGCGCCCAGTCGTAGATGGGCCAGTCATACTTCTCGTAGGCATCCTCGAGCGAATGGAGGAGATCGGCCTTGGCCAGGACCCCGGCAAAGCCCGGGCCGGTGTCGTAACCGAAGACATCGGGGGGCTGGTCGGAACGCAGCCGGGTCTGGATCACGGTCCTCTGGTTCTCGACGGCGACTGACTCCCGCTGCACGTCGATGTCTGGGTTCTGAGCTTCGAAGTCCTCGATGGCCTTCTCGGCCTCGGCCTCGAGCCGGGGGGTCTCCTGAATGCCCTCGAACACCCGCAGGATGGTGGTCCCACCCTCTTCGCCCCCGCCGGACGCGTCACCCCCGCCTGCGCTGCTACCGCCACAAGCAGCCGCCGTCAGCAACATTACGAGTGACGCCGCCGTCAGCGATGACCATCTCTTGACCACGTGTAGCCTCCCTTTTGCTGAGCCCGAGTCCTGAGAGTCTACGCCCTGACACCGGGCCCTATCACGCTTGTAGTAGACGGACGTAGTCTGTGGCCGGATCGAGGGCCCGACGGGATGGAGGCGCCGGCAACGGCGATGGCAGAGACGATGAAGGCGGCACGGTTTCTGGGAGAGGGACGCATCGAGCTCTATGAGGCGCCGATTCCGGAACCCGAACCGGACGAGGTCCTGGTAAAGGTCCATAGCTGCGCCCTCTGTGGCACCGACCGGAAGGCGTATCGGGATGGGAGTGCTGTCATTCCCGGACACGAGGTGGCCGGGACGGTGGCGGCAATGGGCGAGGAGGTACCCGCGCTCGATGAGGGCGTCAAGGGGGTCGTGTACCTCGTCGACTTCTGTGGCGACTGCTCAGCCTGCAGGGCGGGCTCGACCAACATGTGCCTGAATCGCCGGAGGATGTACGGGTTCACCGCGGACGGGGGCTTTGCCGAGTTCGAGGTTGTGCGTTCGAGATGCTTTCTGCCCGTTGCCGGTGACGTGCCCCTCGACCTGGCCACGACGCTCCTGGACTTCTACGGGACCAGCCTCCATGCGTTCCGACGCGCCGGGCCACCTGCTCCCCAGGTCGTCGGGGTCATCGGCTGCGGGCCCATCGGCCTCGGAGCGATTGCGGTGGCCCGGGCGCTGGGGGCGCAGCAGGTGTTCGGGATCGACGTGGCCCCGTACCGCCTCGATCGCGCGGGTGTCCTCGGCGCGGTGCCCGTCGATGCCCTGCCGGGAGACGCCACCGCAAGGGTATTGGACCTTTCGCCCGGGGGATGCGATGTGGTCATCGAAGCTGCAGGTATCACCGCCACACAAAGGCAGGCCATAGAGTTGGCGGCGCCCTCCGGGCGTGTCGTGTTCGTAGCCCACAACCCGGAACCCCTCGAGGTGCACACCCTGACGGACCTGATTGCGCGCGAACGGACATTGCTCGGTTCCGAGTACTTCCCCATCGGAGCGTTCCCAGAGGCGCATGCACTGGTGACCTCCGGCGCACTCGACGCACCCTCGGCGGTGACTCACCGCTTTCCTCTCGATCGTATAGGTGATGCGTTCGAAGCCTTCTGGTCGGGCGCCACCGCCAAGGTGCTGGTGCAGCCTTGACCTCGGCAACGAACGGGCGGTTGCGTGCAGCCGTGGTGGGTGCAGGCTTTGTGGGCGCCAATCATGCGCGCGCTCTCAGCGATCACCCCTCGGTTGATCTCATCGCAGTTTGCGGGCGCACGACACCCAAGACAGATGCGCTTGCGTTAGCGCTCGGCGCGACGGCGCGTGGTTCGGTCGAAGAGCTGATATCCAAGGACGCTCCCGATCTGGTTTGCGTCTGCACCGGAAACGACCAGCATCTCGAACCGACTCTCGAGAGCCTCGAAGGAGGGGCGCATGTCTTCGTCGAGAAGCCGATGGCCTTTCGGCTCGACCAGGCGCGCCGGATGGTAGAGACCGCCGACCGCGAGGGCCGCAGCCTCGGGGTGAACTTCAATCACCGCTTCTCCGAACCCTATCGCCGGGCCCTCGAGTTCGCCGCTGGGGGCGGCGTTGGCGCCATCGGCTATGTCGACATCAAGTTCGCCGGGGACCTCTACAAGGAGCTGAACGATCCCTATTGCATGCTGATCGAGACCCAGGGTCACAGCTTCGACCTCATGCGCTTGTTCGGCGGCGAGATCAAGAGCCTGTCTGCACACTTGGCCGATCCACGAGGCCTCGGCGTCTACACCAGCGCGGCCGTAGCGGTCACCTTCGAGGGAGGCGGCGTGGGCTCATTGCTGGGAAGCTGGGATGGCAGCTACGGGAATCCGGGGGCTCAGATCTTCGAAGTCGCAGGCCTCCGGGGCCGGGTGGTGGTCGAGGACGTGGTGGGCTCCGTCAGGCTTTACGCCCAACCGGATCAGCTCTTCAGCCAATGGAGTCCAGGGATGTTCGATTCGGACGCACGCGACTTCTGGCGGACAATCGACTCACATCTGCGCGCGTTCGTTGATTCGATCCTGGCGGGACAGGAGCCGCCGGTAACCGGACGGGATGGGTTGAGGGCTCTCGAGCTCTCCTATGCGGCGATCGATTCGTTCGAGCGCGGACTGACAGTCGGCACCTAAACCCCCTATTAGATCCGCACGCTTGTATTGTTGGTGACGTCAACCCAACCTCTAGCCGACGGCAGGTGAGAGTTACTCGATGGCACGCGCGGTGCGTTTTGTTTCTCCTCGAACGGTAGATATTGCAGAGTACGAGGATCCTCACCCCCAGCCCGGGGAGGTTCTGGTCGAGACCCTCTTCTCGGGCATCTCGGCCGGGACCGAGCTGACCGCCTATCGCGGCTCGAATCCTCATCTCAGCAAGCGGTGGGAGCCGGAGCGCCGCCTCTTTCTCGATGACAGCGCGGTGACCCTCGAATATCCGGTCCAAGGATGGGGCTACGAGGAGGTGGGCCGGGTGACAGAGATCGGCGAAGCGGTCACCCAGGTCGCCGTCGGTGACGTTGTCTGGGGAGCGTGGGGCCACAAATCTTCGGTGGTTCTGGCCGAGGATTGGGCGGCAAAGCGCCTGCTCGATAAACGCGTCGATCCGGTCCTGGGGATCTTCTCCGTGATCGGGGCCATCGCTTTGAACGGGATCCTGGACGCCGACATTCACGTGGGGGAGTATGTGGCAGTCTTCGGCCAGGGGATACCCGGTCTGATCGTCACTCAGCTCGCACAGCTCAACGGTGGAACGGTTATCGCCGTCGATGGAATCGAAAGGCGCATCGAGCTGGCAAGAAAGCTGGGGGCCGAGTTCACCGTGGACTTCACAAAGGAGCGTCCCGGAGAGGCCGTAAAATCTCTGACCGGAGATCGGGGCGCCGACGTCTCGATCGAATTCAGTGGCAGCTCGAGAGGACTTCACGACGCCATAAGCGCAACCGCGTACAACTCCAGGGTCGTCGCAGCGGGCTTCTTCCAAGGCGAGGGCGCCGGCTTGTATCTGGGACAGGAGTTCCACCACAATCGTATCGAGCTCGTCTGCTCGCAGATCTCTGGAGTCAACCCGAGACTCGACCACCGCTGGAGCCCCTACCGGCTCGAGAGGACTTTCATGGATCTAGTGGGGGCCGGGAAGGTCGATTTGCAACCGCTCATCTCCGACACTTTCCCCATCGATGAGGCCGAGGAGGCATTCCGGCTCCTGGACGAGGACCGGCAGGATGCGCTGCAAGTGGTGCTCGAGTTCTAGTGGTTCGTCGCGCAAGTAGCGCCTGCACCGAGAGCGTCCCGGCGCGCCGGGGGCAAGGCGCGAGGAGTCGAGCGTACCTGGAGGTACGTGAGCGACGAGAAACGCAGCCATCGGCGATGCAGGGGCGCTCGAATGCGTCGGTAATTTGCGCGACGAGGCACTAGTGCACCCTTGTTAGTGGCATGAAGCTCACCTGCCAGGAGCATCTCATCCCCGGACACAACCTCCTCGACAAGTGGGAGTTCATCTCGGGCGCAGGTTGGGATGGGATCGAGCTTCACGGCCATGGCGACTTTGCCTTTCGGGCGCGCCTACCTGAGCTCAATGAGGCGCGGCGCGCCGGCGTGGTAATGCCGTCGGTCTGCGTGATCATGGATCACTTCATCGGCGATTTCGATGCCACGCGGCGCCGGGACGCAATCGCGAACATGAAGTCGCTGCTTTCGGTCATAGCCGAGATCGGTGGATACGGCGCCGTCACCCCGGCCTCCTACGGAATGTTCTCGACTCGGCTGCCGCCCTATCGGCCGCCTCGGAGCCCCGCCGACGACCGCAAGGTACTCATCGAGGGTCTTTTCGAGCTGGGTGAGCACGCGGACCGGGAAGGCGTCTTTGTGCTTCTCGAGCCGCTAAACCGCTTCGAAGACCACATGCTCAATCGACTGGATCAAGCGGTTGACCTGTGCGAGGCGGTAGGGATCGACTCGCTACGGGTGATGGGAGATCTCTTCCACATGAATATCGAGGAGCCGGATATACCGGCGAGCATTCGTGCATCGAGCCACTATCTCGTACATGCCCATCTTGCAGACAGCAATAGGCTACAACCGGGTACGGGACATACAGACTTTGCTTCCGCCTTCGCAGCGCTTCAAGAAGTGGGCGTGAAGAGCATCGCCATGGAGTGCGGCATCGAAGGAACCCCTTCTGAGGTGCTCCCCAGGATCGCTCGGGAAATGAGGGCACTCCTCTAGGGTCCTGGCCTGCGTCGATCCTTCGGGCGAATCCAGCTTTTTCAAGTAAGAGGCGGTTGGTGCCGACACACGCTCTATGGCAATAAATGCAAATGTCGCCGCGAGCGGCACCAGGGTCCCGGTTAGGCGGCCAACTAGGGACAGGTCTCCTGAAGGCCGATCCACCTGGCTTGATCGCTGGCTCGCCACATGTTCAGACCTCGCACGCCTGAAGGATTCTCATCCAATGCTCGATGCCGTCATAGACGAGGTCGACGGACGGATGATCAAGGTCGGGGACCGTTGGCTGGCCGATTTTGCGTCCTGTAACTACCTTGGTCTGGACCTCGACGCAGAGGTTATCGGGTCCATCCAGGGTTACCTCGACGAATGGGGCACCCACCCGAGTTGGTCGCGGTTGCTTGGGAGTCCCATCCTCTACGAGGAAATAGAAGACAAGCTGACCGGCCTCCTTGGCGCCGAGGACACCCTGGCCCTCCCCACTATCACCCATATTCATATATCGGTCATATCGATCCTGGCCGGCTCCGGCACGATCTTTCTCGACAGCAGAGCCCACAAGACCATCTACGACGGTTGCCAGTTGGCACGTCATCATGGGGCCACAGTCAAACGATTCTTGCACGACGACCCCGATGACCTCGCGTCGCTGCTCAAGAAAGACAAGGGCAACCCCCAGCTCATCTGCATGGATGGCGTGAATAGCATGACGGGGAATGCACCCGATATTCGTCAATTCGCAAGAGTGGCGCGCGAGCACGATGCTCTGCTTTACATCGATGATGCGCATGGTTTCGGCGTCATCGGAGAACGCAGTCCCCATGAACTTTGTAGCTATGGGACGCGCGGCAATAGCATCGTTCGCCACTTCGGGGAGACGTACGAAAACATCATCCTCGTAGGCGGACTCTCGAAGTCGTATTCGTCGCTGCTGGCGTTCATCGCCTGTCCGACAAGGCTCAAGAGTATGTTGAAGGTCGCGGCACCTCCCTATCTCTACTCCGGTCCTTCGCCGATAGCTTCTTTGGCAACCGTCCTTACGGGATTAAAAGTGAATGAGGAGAGAGGCGACGCCCTCCGCCTGGCCCTCCATCGCAAGACCGCAAAGGTGCTGGATTGCCTAAGAGAGCTAGAGATTGCCACCCCGAACGAGTCTGGACTCCCGATCATCGAGATCCCCCTGGCCAAGCACCAGGATGTCGACGAAGTGGGCCGGTTTCTGTTCGAGCGGGGGATCTACACGACGATCGCCGCCTATCCCCTCGTGCCAAAGTCTGAGGTGGGATTCAGAATTCAGATCACCGCTGCCAACGACGACGACCAGATCGAGACTCTTACTGGAGTGCTGAGCGAACTGTCGGAGAAGTTCCGCCTGCAGACAGCTCGAACGATGTCGAAATGGTGGGATGCCCCGCAAAAAGCATCCGCGGCTCGGTAAGGTGCGCTTCTTGTCCCCAAGGATGACTACGCGGGTCAACCGGCTCTGGCAGGCCTATCTTGCTTTCGGCCTCCTGTGCGTGCTCCTCTACTACTTCGTTCCGCCGTTCAAGCAGAATGGTGTTCTCTTCAATGTGATCGGCCTATCGTCGGCCGTGGCCATCCTGATCGGCATCAAGCTTCACAAGCCGGCCTCCCGGCGCGCCTGGCAGGCTTTCGCCGTCGGACAGCTGTTCTTCGTCACCGGGGATGCCTTCTACTACGGGTACGACGCGATCTTCCATCAGGATGTCCCTTTCCCTTCTCTCGGTGACGTCTTCTATCTTGCCGTGTACCCGGCGCTTATCGCAGGGTTAGTCATCCTCGTGCGGCGCCGAAACCCACTCGGTGATCGCACCAGCCTGATCGATGCCTTGATTCTTACGACCGGACTCGCTCTCATGTCCTGGGTGTTTCTGATGGCGCCTTACGCGCACGACCCGACCCTCAATCTGCTCGAGAAACTAGCGTCGATAGCCTACCCACTGATGGACGTGTGTCTGCTCGCAGTTGCTCTACGCTTGGCTGTCGATCGGGGCACCAGACAAATGTCGCTGACCCTTCTCATGCTCAGCATCGTCTCGTTGCTGACGGCCGACACTTTCCTCGGAGCCCTCACTCTCGAAGGCGGCTACTCGGAAGGCGGGCTGCTCGACATGGGGTGGGCGGCCTACTACCTGCTGTGGGGCGCAGCGGCGCTTCACCCGTCCATGAGGCAGCTCGAAGACCCAGTTTCGAACCGGGGGAAGCCGGTGTCGACTTCTCGCCTGACGCTGCTTGCAGGCGCCTCTTTGATACCCCCCGCCGTCCAGGCGGTTCAGATTTATCGCCACGCCGACCTGGAGCTTCCCGTGATGATCGCCGGCTCGACGGTTCTTTTCGCTCTCGTCGTGGCCCGCATGGGGGGCTTGATACGGGAGTCTGAACGCTCTGCCCGGCGAGAAAGAGCGCTGCGGGAGGCAGCTAGGGCTCTGGTAGGGGCTCGCGGGCGCGAAGAGGTGTATCAGGCCGGCTTGGCGTCGATGAAGACCTTGATAGGCGAGGAGCACCCCGTTCGGTTGACCGCCTTTACTCCATCCGGAGAACTTCGCGCCCAGGCTGTTGATGCGACGGAAAAAAGAGAGGAATGGTTGTTGCGTGCATCCCACCTGACTTCGCTGGACGCTGCGAGCCTGCGCCAACGGGGATCTCTGGAAATCGTCCTTGCCGGCTCCGGTTTGGAGAAGGCCCTTAGGCTTCCGGCAGGCGGTGTCGAAGCAATGGTGTTTCCGCTGTTCGTTCGAGAAGAGCTAAGAGGCCTGATTTTCATCGGCGCATCGGTCTCGTTATCGAATCAGATGAAAGACGCAGTGCAAACTCTGTCGGTCAGCATTTCGTTGACCCTGGAAAGTGCGATTCTCACTGAGGACCTGCACAGGCGTAAGGGCGAAGCGAGGTTCCAGTCCCTTGTTCAGAACTCGAGCGACCTGATCACGGTCATAGACGGGCGAACGATGATTCAGTATCAGAGTCCATCGGTCCAGCGGGTCCTCGGGTACGAGCTCGATGAGTTGGTCGACACGAGCTTCTCGGATCTGCTGCATCCCCACGAGCGCGAGAGGGTGGTCGCTCTGATGCTCGATGAGAGGGAGAGCTCCTCGAACACAGACGTCGCCGTCGAGTGCCAGTTGCGCCACTGTGACGGCACCTGGCTGATTTTCGAGATATTGCGCACAAACCTGCTGGCAGACCCCAATGTGTCCGGAATCGTTCTCAATGCACGAGATGTGAGTGAACGGAAGGAATTCGAACAGCAGTTGACCCATCAGGCTTTCCATGACTCGGTCACGCAGCTGGCAAACCGGGCGCTGTTCACCAACCGCGTCGAGCACGCTCTCTCGCGCCAGACACGCGATGTGGGCGGAATGGCCGTGCTCTTCGTCGATCTGGATGACTTCAAGATCATCAACGACAGCTTGGGTCATGCGATTGGAGATGAGGTTCTCAAGCTTGTAGGCGAGAGATTGTCGCGATGCGTTCGGCCTATGGATACGGTCGCCCGCTTCGGGGGGGACGAATACGCCGTCCTGCTCGAAGACATTCAGCGCCCCGAGCAGGCCATTGAGGTGGTAGATCGAGCTTTCGAAGCATTGAATGAGGTAATGAAGCTCGACGACAAAGATCTGTTCATCCGCGCGAGCATAGGGATCGCGATGCTCGAAGGAGAAGACGCGATGACGTCGGCGGCTGATGATCTCATGCGTAACGCCGATGTCGCCATGTATCGAGCAAAGCGGGACGGGAAGGGCGCATACCGTATCTATGAGCCTGAGATGCACTCGAACGTGCTGGAACGATTGGAGCTCAAGGGGGCCCTGCAGAAGGCGATCGATCGAGAAGAATTCCAGTTGTATTTCCAGCCGATAGTCGGGATGGGTGACGGTCATGTGGACGGTCTCGAAGCCCTTGTCCGGTGGAAGCACCCGGAAAGAGGAATCGTGTTACCGGGGGGATTCATCCCCTTGGCCGAGGAGACGGGACTTATCGGAGCGTTGGGTGAGTGGGTGCTGCGTGATGCCTGCCGGCAGATGAAGTTCATGCAAGACCTTGGGCTGTTGACGAACGCACAATCTGTCTGTGTAAACATCTCGGTCAAGCAGCTTCAGGAAGGGCTCGTGGAGTTGGTGTCCGAAGCGCTTAGGGACTCGGGACTGAAGCCTCAGTGTCTGACGCTCGAGATAACAGAGACGGTCTTGATGATCGATACCGAAGCTACTATCGAGAAGTTGCACCAATTGAAGGCACTGGGTATCCGATTGTCGGTGGATGACTTTGGCACTGGTTATTCATCACTGGGATACTTGAGCCGTTTTCCGGTTGACGTCTTGAAGATCGACCAGACCTTCGTCAGTCAGATCACCTCGGCCGGACACGGTTCGGTGTTGGTTGCCGCTATAGTGAAGTTGGGCGAAGCACTCCACCTGGAAACGATTGCCGAAGGGATCGAGCTCGAGGTTCAAGCGGACAGGCTGATCGAGCTGGGGTGCCCTCTAGCCCAGGGTTACTACTTCGCAAAGCCCATGGATATCGACGCCACGTTGGAGTATCTGGGAGCCCGACCTGCGGTGGAGGGACGGCATGACGCCGCCCCGCACAGCGGCGCCTGATGCACAATTACGAAGGCCTTGACGGCCCGGGTGGATATTCGCGCTCGAATCTTCTGGCGCCCCTGAAGAACCGGGACTTTCGGCTGCTATGGACCGGTTTGTTTGTTTCCCTTCTGGGGGATGGGATTTTCCTCATTGCGGTCGCGTGGCAGGCGTATGAGTTGTCGAATCTCCCCGTGGCACTCTCACTGGTGTTTCTTTCGATGACGGTCACGCATGTGTTTTTTCTCATGCTCGGCGGGGTCGTGAGTGATCGTTTCGAAAGACGGAAAATCATGCTGGCGGCAGACGTCGTGCGTGGCCTGGCCCTGGCCGGAATGGCTGCACTGTCGCTCGCAGGCAGCCTGTCGCTGGGCTCTCTTGCGGCTCTGACCGCCGTCTACGGCGCGGGAACTGCTTTTTTCGGGCCGGCCTTCGATGCCATTGTTCCCGACATTGTTCCTTCTCGCCTCCTGCCGCAGGCGAACTCACTGGATCAGTTGATCAAACCGCTTGGGCTTCGTCTTTTCGGTCCTGCCCTTGGCGGCTGGTTGGTAGGAGCCTGGGGGCCCGGCGCTGCTTTCGCGATCGACGCCGCCACATTTGCAGTGTCCGCCGGCGCCTTGATGATGATGAGCCACCGAACGAGTCACTCGTCGGCCGGCACGAAGTCCTTCATGTCAGAGCTCCGATCCGGCTATTCGTTCGTTCGAAAGCATGTGTGGCTGTGGGGTACCTTCAGTGCGGCAGCGCTTGCTTATCTTCTCTTCATGGGGCCGGCTGAGGTGCTCCTTCCCTACATTGTCAAGGTGGAGATGAAGGGGTCCGCTGGTGACCTCGGGCTCATCTTCGCAATTGGGGGAGTCGGGTCGATACTTTCCGCAATTGTAGTGAGCACCGGCCATATGCAGCGCCGGAACATTACCTTCATCTACGTGACGTGGACATTGTCCACCCTCGCCGTTACCGGGTACGGGCTTGCCCGATTTCCGTGGCAGCTGATGGTCGCGAGCTTCGCCTTCAACTTCCTGGAATCGGCCGGAACGATCGTTTGGGTAACGACCAAGCAACGGATGATCCCCTCAGCACTCCTTGGACGAGTCTCCAGCATCGACTGGTTGATCTCCATAGGGTTGGTGCCGCTGTCTTATGCGGCGACTGGTCCGATATCCAGTGTGCTCGGGGCCCGGGCTACTCTCGTGGGCGCGGGTGTTCTGGGGGCGGCGGTGACGATGGGAGCCTTCTTTCTTCCGGGCATGCGCGACAGCGAGCACGTCGGTGAAGGGCCTTCCGACTTGGTTGATGCGCTGCCCATTGCCGAGCTCAAGGCGTCCTAGCAGCGCCTTCCTAAGCCCAATACATTTCGCCGGGCTGCTCGCGGAACATCAAAGAGCTCAGGAAGTCGATTGCCTTCTCGAGCCCTTCATCGATCGAGAGCAGACTGTCTTCGTGTTCGATGCTCATGACGTAGTCGTAGTCGACCGAGCGAAGAGCACTGAAGACGTCGCGCCAGACCTTGTCTCCTTGGCCGTACCCGACTGTTCTGAAGACCCAGGATCGGTCCAGTATCTGGTCGTACGGCTTGGTGTCGAGTACCCCGTTGTGACGGATGTTGTCGTGATCAAGGTACGTATCCTTCGCGTGCACATGGAAGATGGAGTCTGCTCGGCCGAGTTGCTTGATCGATGCGACCGGGTCGATCCCTTGCCAAAAGAGGTGACTAGGATCGTAGTTGGCGCCGATTTGCGGCCCGACCGCCTGGCGCAGCCTCAGCAACGTTTCGGGGTTGTAGACGACAAACCCAGGGTGCATCTCGAAAGCGATCTTAACCCCGTGATCGCGCGCGAACGCAGCCTGGTTGGTCCAATAGGGAATTACGCGTTCATTCCACTGCCATTCAAGGATCTCTTGGAAATCGGGAGGCCATGCGCAGGTCACCCAGTTCGGAAAGCGGGCACCCTCATGGTCGCCCGGACAACCTGAGAACGCATTTACCACCGGCACTTCAAGCTGCTCGGCGACCAGAACGGTTTGCCGCCAGGTTTCGTGCGCGCTCGAGGCGATATGTTCGTCAGGGTGCAGCGGATTGCCGTGCTGACTCAACGCACTGATCATGAGCCCCCGGTCCTCTACCGCTTGACTGAGCGCCTCGAGCTTCGACGGATCTTCAAGCAGCGCGTGGGGGTCGGCGTGACTGTTGCCGGGGTAGTTGCCCGTTCCCAGTTCGACCGCCTGCGCGCCCATGCCGGCGATCTTGTCGAGTGCCTCCTCCAATGGAAGGTTCTGATAGAGGACCGTCATTACCCCTAGCTTCATGCGTCTGCCTCCAGTCCAGTGGTTGTGACCCAGCCTCTTGATCGATGGCTCTCGACGATCGCCTCGACCGCGCGCACCACCTGGTGAGCGTCTGCGAACGTCGCGAAGGATGGGCTGAATTCGCCCGCACTCCCGTGGGCGTCGATGGCCCCGTAGAAATCGATGAACATGTTCTTGAGCCCGTCCGGCCAGCCTTCTTGGTGTCCCGCAGGAAAGTGAACCAAACGGGCCGCCTCCGGCGCCAACAACCCCGGATCGCGCACAAGTTGGCAGTTCGCTTCGTCACGCCTTCCCAGCCAAAGCTGGTTGGGTTCCTCTTGATCCCAGACCAGTGCTGCTGATGTTGCATCTATCTCGAACCAGAGGCGGTTCTTTCTGCCGGGACTTACTTGCGAAATGCTCATGGCGCCCCGGGCTCCATTGTCGAAGCGAAGGAGCACGTTGCCGAAATCCTCGGTGTCGACGGCCACCGTCTCCGCCCCTGTTGAATCGCCCGTCGCGAAGGTCTGCGATCCTTCAGCAGGCTTGAGCCTGCTCAGGTGGACTGTGGAGAGGTCGGCACAAACCTCGCTTACCCGCTGGTCAGTTATGTACTGCACCAGATCGAGCCAGTGGGAGCCAATGTCTGCGATGGCGCGTGAGCTTCCGGCTTTGTCTGCTTCGAGCCGCCAGTTCCAATCGTTCTCGAAGAGCAACCAATCCTGCAGATAGCTGCCATGGGCGAGATTCACCGGCCCGTATTCACCTGAGTCGATCATGGCTTTGGCTTGCCTGACCATGGGGTAGTGGCGGTAGTTGAAGCACACGCCACTCACGATTTCGGATGCCTCAGCCTGCTGCACGAGTGAGGCCGTTTCGACGCTGTTCATCGCCAAGGGCTTCTCCGACAGAATGTGCTTCCCAGCGTCCATCGCTGCTGCGTTGACCTGTGCATGCAGGAAGTTCGGTGTGCAGTTATGCACAACCTCGACAGCGTCGTCGTCGATGAGCTCACGGTAGCTGCCAAACGCCCTATCGATACCGTGCTCGGCCGCGGCTGCATCCGCTTTGGCCTGACTGCTTCCTGCGAGTCCTACAAGCCGGATCCGGGGCAGCCGGTGCAGCGCCTCGATGTGGGACGTCGCAGCGAAGCCTGTGCCTACGACTCCGACGCTAATTGTCATCTCCGCCTTCCTCGAGCTCGCGGGGACGTGGTGGGGGTGGATTGCTCGGTCGACGCCGCCGCCGCGACCCAGTAAGGGAGCCGTACGCAGCATCGACGATTGTTGTCGGCCCCCCGGGTGGGGGCGCCAACCTGAACGGTAAGGATCTCGGGCATGTGCGAAAGGTAGCCCAAATGTCATTACCCTTCACGCCGTGGCCGGCGGTTCGTCTGAGCGCATCGAGGATCTTCCCATTCCGGCGCGCCGCATCTTCGATGAAGCCCGGCGCGCTTTTCTCACCTCCGTAGGACGGGAAGGCCGGCCGCACAGTGTGCCGGTGTGCTTTGCCCTGCGCGGGAGTGATGTCGTCATCGCAATCGACCACAAGCCCAAGGGAGGCCGGCGTCTGGAGCGGCTTCGCAATATCAAGGCCAATCCGGCTGTGGCCCTGGCGGTCGACCGTTGGGACGAGGACTGGACCCGCTTGGGGTGGGTGATGGTTCAGGGCGAGGCAACCCTGGAGCCGCCGGGCCACCCACCCAGAGAGCTCCTTGCCCGTTACCGGCAGTATTCGCAGAATCCGCCTTCGGGAGAGGTAATCGTGGTGCGGCCTCGGCGCGTCTTGTGGTGGTTGTGGGCCTGACTCGCCCGGCCCCCCGCCTCGCCGCAGGAACCTCGCACCGCCCGTTTCGACAGGGCAGCGTCGAGGTGCGAAAAACCCGTCCGGTGCCGTCAATCAGGGGCCTCTGGATAGATCTTTGCTCTGACCGGGCTCGAGGGCGGCCTGTATGGCAGGACGCCGCCGGACGGGGCCGCTTTAGGGTGCACCACATGCCCATCGATCAGGAGCTTGCACTCGAGCGTGTGTTGAGCGAAGGGGACGAGTGGCGATCGTGGCGCGCCCTGAGACTGGGCGGTGACGACCCGGGACCCATTCCTGCAATCCCGGGCCAGGATCCACGCGGCGCCTTCACGGGGCCCTCGGACCGGCCGTCGCCTGGGGCGACCGGGCAGGGGCTCTGCCTGCTCGTGGTGCTCGGAGCCGGGGATACAGGGCCGGCGGCCGTGGCAGGGGATTGGCTCGAAGAGGCACAGACCCCCGCTCGGGCGTGGCTCGACGCTCCCGATGACGTCCC
>Ga0136620_10000574_pt1 | contig 16752 bp, 18 predicted proteins | sample AntDrymUQ4162106_2_FD_104806 | JGI IMG/M metagenome (GOLD analysis project Ga0136620, IMG submission 104806) | Polar desert sand microbial communities from Dry Valleys, Antarctica - metaG UQ416 (21.06) | ecosystem: Environmental > Terrestrial > Soil > Desert | place: Antarctica: Dry Valley... | reverse complement strand
GCGATCCTGCTGGCGGTCTTCGCCGTCGTCCTCTGGCTCGCCGACCGGCGCCCGGCGCGGCGGGAGATGGCGAGCCTCGGACCCGGCACTGCGCTCGCGATCGGTCTGGCGCAGTCGCTCTCGCTGGCGCCAGGGGTCTCGCGTTCGGGGATCACGATCTCGGCGGGCCGCTTCCTCGGGCTCGATCGCGACTCGGCGGCGCGGCTGTCCTTCCTGCTGCTCGTTCCGATCACGTTCGGCGCGATCGCCTTCAAGGGCGTGACCGAGGTGCTGCTCGGTGACCTGCCGGCCGGAACGGGCGGGCCGTTCGTCGTCGGGACGCTCGCCTCGGCCGCGAGCGGCCTCTTTGCGATCTGGGCGCTTCTCGGCTACGTCCGTCGCCACGACTACTCGCTCTTCGTCGTCTATCGCCTGCTCGCCGCGGCGGCGGTACTGCTCCTCATCGCGACCGGGGTGCGGGCTGCGACGTTCTGACGCGAGAGGTTTCACTGCGTTCTGTCGGCGGCACGATGAACGAGGCGAAGGCAACGGCGCCACCCATGGTTCTCAACACGAGGGAGGCGGACGCGAAGCAGCTCGCGCGCGACCAGGGCGATACCAATGGCGGGCGCTCGAGGAAAGACGCTGCCGTGAACATCCACAACGAGGACGGTTGGTCGACAGCATCGACGAGCCGAAAGTTGATCAGGAGCCGGTCACCGCGTTGCGACGGTCGCCCGACCATCCAACTCCTCCTGCGCGTGGGCTCGCGCCGAGCCGAGGGCTGAGACGCCTCAGATGCGCGGACCGAAACTAGTCGCCAGACAGCCAGACGACGACGAACAGGAACGCGATGGAAATCGCGCCCAAAGCGAGAACGACGAGTGTGTCGCGCTTCATCGAGGTTGGAGGGGAGAGTTCGAGACGACTGTCACTCTTGGTGTGCATCCTGAGGGTAGCGCCGAGAACCGGGGATCCCACGACAGTAGGAGATCGCGTCTCAACTTGACATAACACCCGTTAGCGTGCATTGCAGGCTCGAAGCTTCCAGGCTTGCGCGTTCGCGCTCATGAACCTCCGCGGCAGTTGTGGCAGCTCACGGTCGAGAGCCAGTTCTCGGTCGGAGAGACGAGCAATCGGCTCATCAGCTTGGCGACGCTGTCGGGCTTGAGCTGCGCCCGTCTGATTGTTGATCTTCGGACATCCCAAGGGCGGCACGCCGTTGCTGCAGGATGACCACGAGTCCCGATGACCGATCCGCTCGCGTCCGTTAGCGTGGATTCGAAGAAGGTCCTTCGAGAGGCGGCATGAGCCTCAGCAGTCGAGCGTGGCCCCGGCGACCCGGCAGATCTCGTGTTGGCGTGGACCCAGCGACCCTAGCCGCCGCACGAGCATGACCTTCGGGAAAGGTCGAATGTTGTCGAAGGAAGCGACCGACTGCACCGGCAGGCCCTCGGCGGCGCCCAAAGTCAGCTCGCTCGGCAGGCCACGCACGCGCCTGGTCACCGGCGCCACGAGGACCCGTCGCATCGTTTCGTTGGCCGCATCCCGGCTTACCACGAGGAACGGGCGGCCCTTCTCGTCGGGCGCCTCACCCCACCAGACCTCACCGCGCCCTACCACCAACGCTGCCACGGCTCTTCGTCGATCGCATTGACCGCGAGACGAGTCGCTTCGGCAATCTCCTCGTTCGTTTCGGGAAGCCGGTCCATGGCGTGTCTGTATTGCCGGTCGATGGCCTGGCGACGCCGGCCCGCGACCATCGCCTCGAGGCCGCTGCGTATTGCCTGCGAGCGGCTGTCGAACGCTCCGTCCTGAACGAGCCTGTCAATGGCGTTGACCAAGTCGTCTGGCAGCTTGACCGCAATCTGTATCGTCATACCGATAGCATACCCTTAGGTCGTACGACGCCTGGGGTCCCGAGTACGGAGTCCACCGCGGCTCGAAAGGCGCGCGGAGGCTGCGTCGCTAGCGCTCGGTGGCTACGTACGCAGGTACAGCTCGAGATCAGGCGCGACCGCGCGCAACTCCCGCAGCGCCCGGGACTCGAGCTGACGCACGCGCTCCCGGGTGATCCCGAGCACCGAGCCCACCTCCTCGAGCGTGTGCGGTGTCGAGCCGTCGAGTCCGAACCGGAGTGTGAGCACCCGGCGCATGCGCGGGTTCAAGTGCTCGAGCGCGTCGGCCAGCTCCCGGGAGCGCAGCTTGAGCGCGGTCGCGGCGTCGGGCTGGTCGCTCTTCGTGTCTTCAATCAGGTCGGCGTACAGGCTCTCGCCGTCGCCGACCGGGGTCTCGAGGCTGACCGGATCCTCGACCAGGCCGAGCAGCTCCCGGATCCGCCGCTCGGGGAATCCGCTCTCGGCGGCGACCTCCTCGACCGTCGGGTCGCGGTTCAACTTCTGGGTGAGCACGCGGCGGGCGCGCATCATGCGCCGCACCTGCTCGGCGACGTGGACGGGCAGGCGGATCGTCCGGCCCTGATCGGCGAGTGCGCGCGTGACAGCCTGGCGGATCCACCACGTCGCGTAGGTCGAGAGCTTGTAGCCCATGCGGTAGTCGAACTTCTCCACCGCGCGGATGAGACCGAGATTGCCCTCCTGGATCAGGTCGAGCAGAGGCACGCCGGCCTTCGTGTAGTTGCGCGTGATCGACATCACGAGGCGTAGGTTCGACTCGATCAGCCGCTGCTTCGCCAGCTCGTCGCCCTCGTCCTTGCGCCGGGCGAGCTCGCGCTCCTCGCTGCGCGTCAGCAGCCGGCCGCCGCCGATCTGCCGCACGTAGAGCTTGAGGGGATCCTGTGTCGGTTCGACAGCGGCGGGTCGAGCGATGTCGTCGCTGTCGCGCTCCACGACCACGTCGGCCGCTACAGCCTCGAGGCGCGGCTCGGCGTAGGGCTCGAAGGAAGGGTCGAGGAGGGGCCGCTGCTCCACGGTGCAGGTATCGGCGCCGCGGGGCTGGCGCTTGAGCGAGCCGCGCCTCGTCCGGGGACATGACGCAATTGCAAAGAAAGGGTAAGACTGGCGGGAAAGTCGCAACCGTTCTCGTAGAGAAGGCGTCAGTATCAGGTGAGAGCGCCCGGCGGGGCGCTCCTCGTTCTTTCTTCGCTATGTGTGGAATTGCCGGCTACAGCCTGAGCCCGGAAAGCGGCATCGACCGCAAGCTTGCCGTGCAGGTGCTCCTGGCCGCGATCGCAGAGCGCGGCGCCGACGCGGTGGGCTATGCCTGGCGCGGCCACGAGCCGGAAGTGACGATCCACAAGCAGCGCACGGGCGCGACCGCGCTCCTCGAGCAGGTCGAGGTTCCCGACATGGCACGGGACGTTCTCGTCCATGTGCGTGACTACACGAAGGGCCACCCGACCATCGCGGCCAACAATCACCCGGTTCGCCACGGCGCAGTCGTCGGCATCCACAACGGGATCATCGTGAACGACGAGGAGATTTTCGACGAGCTCGGGTTCGAGCGCGCCACCCCGGAGATGACGGTCGACTCGGAGGCGATCTTTGCGCTGGTCGAGAGCGAGCCGGGCCGGACGAGCATCCTCGACCGGCTGCACGGCTCGATGGCAGCAGCGTGGATGGACGAGCGCCGGCCCGACGCCCTCTTCCTCGCGCGCGGCGTGGGACGGCCGCTCTGGGTGGGTCGAGGGCCGCGCGAGGTCTTCTTCGCGTCGACGCGAACCGCGCTCGAGCTGCTCGAGCGCTACCTCCGTACGAGTTTGCTGAAGCGGGAGCTCGACGAGGGCAGGCTCGCCGTCCTGGTCTCGGGTCGGATCGCCTCGACCGAGCGCTTCAACCCCGACCGGTCGTTCCGCGAGGAGCGACAGCTGCCCGCGGTGCGCGCGCCGCACGAGGGCGCGTCGTGCCTCCAGCGCCTCGCGGCGCTCATCCCGGCGGGCTGAGCCTCGATCCACCGCTTTCGGACCTACGGTGTGAGGGGGTCGGAGTGGCGAGCCTGATCTGAGGCGTCCGGCTCGAGCGGCGGGTCGCGACCACGAGCTGTCTTACGATGTAGTCGTGCCCAGCGACGAAGTGTTCTCCGACGTGCTTGCCGCGAACGAGGCATACGCACACGACTTTCGACTCGCAGGGCTCCAGGCGCACGCGGCGAGGGGTCTCGCGGTCCTCACCTGCATCGACTCGCGCATCGAGCCGCTGGCGATGCTGGGTCTTGCTCCCGGCGACGCGAAGATTCTACGAAATGCCGGTGCCCGCGTCACCGACGACGTACTCCGCACGCTCGTGCTCGCGTCATACCTGCTCGGCGTCGATCGCGCGATGGTGATCGCGCACACGAAGTGCCGAATGGCTGCAGGAGGCGAGAACGAGGTGCATACGGCTGTAGGCGAAGCCGGGGGGCCCGACACCCGGAGCCTTGCCTTCCTTGTGACGAGCGACCAGGAGGCGACCCTCCGCGGCGACGTCCAGCGGCTGCAGTCGTGGCCTTACCTCACGCGCCTCCGGGTGGCCGGGTTCCTGTACGACGTCGACACCGGGCGCGTCACCCAGCTCTGCTGACCGCCGCGCCACGTGACGGCTGCCGAATGGCAGCTCGAGACGACGCCGGGCTTCCGATCGGTGGATCGAGGCTCGAGAGCCACCCTCCCCCAGCGGTACGCTCGGCTCCATGGCCGCGCTGCGCATTCCGCTCTCCCTCGAGGTCGCCGCCGCCCGCGCCGCCGCGCGGCTCTCGCGCCTCGCGCGCACCGGGGGCGGCACGACGGTGCCCGGCAAGCTCCTCTGGAAGCTCGACCCCGGCGCGATCGACCGGCTCGCCGCGCGCCTGCCCCTCGGCTCGGCACTCGTCTCGGCGACGAACGGCAAGACGACGACGGCCTCGATGGTTGCGGAGGTTTTGGAGCCGCGCTTACGACTCGCGCACAACGCGGCGGGAGCGAACCTCGTATCGGGCGTCGCGTCGGCGCTCCTCGCCCGGCCCGAGGCCGAGCTCGGCCTGTTCGAGGTCGACGAGGCGGCGTTGCCCGAGGTGGCGCGGCGCGTCAAGCCCCGGGCACTCTGCCTCGGCAACCTGTTCCGGGACCAGCTCGACCGCTACGGCGAGCTCGAGCTCGTCGCCGAGCGCTGGCGGACGGTTGCCGCGGAGCTTGGCGGCGGGACGACGCTCGTCCTCAACGGGGACGATCCCCAGATCGGCGCCCTGGTCGGCGACGCCCGCCGAGCCGTCGTCTTCGGCATCGACGATCCCCGCCATGCGCGACCGTCGCTCGAGCACGCCGCCGACTCGAAGTACTGCATCGCGTGCGGCACCCCGTACGAGTACCGCGCCTCGTACGTCGGCCACCTCGGCGATTACCGCTGCCCGCGGTGCGGTCACGCGCGGCCCGACCTCGAGGTCAGTGCGACGGCGATCGAGCTGCACGGGCTCGAAGGAGCGGCTTTCGTCCTGATCACACCGGACGGCACCCGTGGGATCGAGCTCCGCCTGCCGGGCCTCTACAACGTCTACAACGCCCTCGCAGCGGCCTCGCTCGCACGTGAGCTGGGAGCCTCACTCGACGAGATTGCGGTGGGTCTCGGCCGGTTCAGGGCAGCCTTTGGCCGCTTCGAGCGCATCGCGATCGAGGACCGCTCTTTGCTCGTGCTCCTGATCAAGAATCCGGCGGGCGCGAACGAGGTCGTGCGGACGCTCGTCGCCGGAGGAGCGCCGCGCCTCGCGCTCATCGCCCTCAACGACGCGATCGCCGACGGGCGCGACGTCTCCTGGATCTGGGACGTCGATTTCGAGCCCCTCCTCCCCTCTCTCGAGCGGCTCGTCGTAAGCGGCGATCGCGCCGCGGAGCTCGCTCTGCGCTTCAAGTACGCCGGCTTCGACCCGGCAGCCATCGACGTCCTTCCCTCGCTCGACGACGCGCTCGATCACGGCCTCGCGCTCACCCCGTGCGGCGGCGAGCTCGCCGTCCTCCCGACGTACACCGCCATGCTCGGCCTTCGTGCGCTCGTGACGGAGCGAGGCTACGCGCGGCCGTACTGGGAGCGGGCGGCGTGACCCGGATCGTCGTCGGACATCTGTACCCGGACTACCTGAACATCTACGCCGACCGGGGTAACATCGCCGTGCTGGCGCGGCGGGCGGCGTGGCGGGGGCACGAGCTCGACGTGCGCCCGATCTCGGTCGGTGACGATGTGATCGCCGGCGAGAACGATCTCCTCTACATCGGTGGAGGGCAGGACCGTGAGCAGGCGCTCGTCGCGCCGGATCTCGCCGCCAAGGGTGCGGGGATCGAAGCCGCGGTCGAGGGAGGCGCGGCGCTCCTTGCCGTCTGCGGCGGCTATCAGCTGCTCGGTCGCGGCTACCGCGTCGGCGGAGGCGCGGAGCTGCCCGGTGTCGGCCTCTTCCCGCACGTGACGGTCGCGGGCGAGCGGCGGATGATCGGCGACGTCCTGCTCGAGTGCGAGCTCGAGCCCGGCGAGCGACGCACGCTGGCGGGCTTCGAGAACCATGCCGGCCGGACGCGGTTGGACGTCGCTGCCGAGCCGCTCGGGAGGGTGGTCGCCGGCTTCGGCAACGACGGCGTGAGCGCGCACGAAGGCTGTCGCGTCGGGCGCGCCATCGGGACCTATCTGCACGGTCCGCTGCTGCCCCGGAACCCGTGGCTTGCCGACTGGCTGCTCCGCCAGGCGCTTGCCCACCGGCTCGGGGGGGAGCCACCCGAGCTCGAGCCCCTTCCGGACGAGCACGAGCGTCGCGCGCACGAGGTTTCGGCGGGACGAGCGCGGGCGCGCGGCGGGCGCTACTCGTAGATCGACCGCCCGTGTCCCGGAAGCGCGTTCTCGGGGTACGTCACGAGGTCGTCGGTGAAGCGAGGCTCGCGACGGACGCGATCGAGCCAGGCGCTCACCGCGGGACACCGCGTGAGGTCGTAGCCGGCGTCCTCGGCGACGTGCGTGTACGCGAAAACCGCCACGTCGGCGATCGACAGGCGGTCGCCGACGAGGAAGGAGCGGTGGGACAGGTGCTCTTGCAACACCTCGAGCGCCCCCTCTCCGACTGCGAAGCGGGCGGCGACGCCTCGGGGGTCGAGCCGGTCGCGGCCGGTCAGTTTGCGGAAGCGAGCGAGCCGATGCCCGACATGACCCGTTCCTGCTCGAAGAAGAGCCACTGCGCGACGTGGGCGCGCTCGAGGGGATCGTCGGGGAGGAACGGCGTCCCTTCGGCCACGTACCAGAGGATCGCGTTCGACTGGACGATCACCGCGCCGGAGTCGAGCTCGAGAGCCGGCGTCTCGCGCACTGGATTGAGCGCCCGGTACTCGTCGGTGAGCGTGTCGCCGGCGAAGATGTCGATCGGCACGCGTTCGTACTGTCGGTCGAGGAACGCGAGCAGGAGTCGCACCTTGTAGCAGTTGCCGGACGCGTTGTAGTCGTAGAGACGCACTGGTCTTCTCTCTGGAACGCGGGTCCGGCCTGAGCTGTGAGCTGCCGACCTACGCGACTTCCGCGGGCAGCCGAGCGGCGGCCCGCCGGATCGCCTCGATGGAGCGCTCGACGTCCTTGGCCGTCGTGCGCCAGTTCGAGACGGAGATGCGCATCGCCGCCTGCCCCTGCCAACGCGTCCCGCTGAGCCAGCAAGTCCCGTCGGCCTGGACGCGCCGCACGATCTCGTTCGTCCGGGCGTCGTGTTCGCCGTCAGGGTCGAGGAAGCGCACGAGCACCTGATTCAGGACGACGTCGTTGAGGATCTCGACGCCCTCGTCCTCCCCCAGCAGCTCGGCGAAGCGGCGGGCGTGCCGGCAGCAGCGCTCCACGAGCTCTGCGACGCCAGAGCGGCCGAGCGATCGAAGCGCCGCGTAGACGGCGAAGCCACGCGCGCGGCGGGAGAACTCGGGTGTCCAGTCCATCTGGTCGCGCTCGCGGTCAGGGCCGGCGTGGATGAGGTAGTCGGCGTGCACGGACATGGCCGCGCGGTGCGCCTCCGGGTGTCGGCAGAAGGCGAGCCCCGAGTCGTACGGCACGTTCAGCCACTTGTGCGCGTCCGTGGCCCAGGAGTCGGCGAGCTCGACGCCCTCGACGAGGTGGCGCAGGGCCGGGCTGGCCGCCGCCCACATGCCGAAGGCGCCGTCGACGTGGAGCCAGGCACCTGCCTCCTCCGCCGCGTCCGCGACGGCGGGCAGTGGATCGAAGGCGCCCGTGTTCACGTTTCCGAGCTGCGCGCAGACGATCGTCGGCCCGCTGCCCGACGCGAGTGCCTCGCGGAGGGCGTCCGCCCGCATGCGGCCCTGGCCGTCGGCAGGAACAGGCTCCAGCTGCGCTGACCCGATCCCGAGAAAGCGGAGCGCCCGGTCAACGGTGACGTGGCGTTCCTCGCCGACGAGCACACGGATCGGCGGCGAGCCGGCGAGACCGTCCCGGGCGACATCCCACCCGACCCCCGCGAGCACGTGGTGCCGAGCTGCCGCGAGCGCGGTGACGTGCGCCATCTGGCAGCCGGTCACCAGGGCCGCCGACACCCCGCTCGGAAGTGCGAGCAGGTCGGCGAGCCATCCGACGGCAACCTCCTCCACGACCGATGCACTCGGTCCCCCCACGTAGAGACCCGCGTTCTGATCCCACACCGAGGTGAGCCAGTCGGCGGCGAGCGCAGCGGGGAGCGCGCTGCCGATCACGAAGCCGAAGTAACGCCCACTCGGGATCGACACGACCCCGGGTTCCCCGCCCTCGATCAGGTCGGCAATCACATCTTCGGCTGCGCTCGGGTGCTCGGGAAGAGGCCCTCCGAGCGCGTCCCGCAACTCCTGCACCGAGGCGGTCGCACGAACCTCGCGGTCGCCGAGCGACTCCAGGTATCGACGCGCGTAGGCGGCGGTGAGTTCGAGCGCGCCGACGTCAGACATGGGCCCACCGTACTCCACCGCTCCCCGGCGGCCCGGCTCGAGCCCGACGTTCGGCGCGGACACGTGCGACAAAGGAACGTTACGCGCCTGCCGCCTTGCAGCCACGGCGCGAGCGCGCTTGCACGGTGCGGCTCGGCTACGACGCAGGTTTGTGCTTGGCTCGGGCGCAACATCGTCGGCCAGGCCGTAACCGCGTCGACGTTCCGGTCACGCACGGTCGTCGTCGATCTCGAGGCCGAACGAGGCGCGTCCGCGTAGGCGTGTTCGTGGCTTTCAGCTTCGGGACCGACGGAAGTGCCAGCCCGCGCGACGGTGGCGGTGCGCTCAGGGAAGCCGCTGCAGCACGTCGCGCGGCTCAGGCCAGAAGAGAAGCTCTGTTGCTTGTACCCGCGAGCACCAACGGTAGTCGTCGTGCTCCCAGTCGAGGTTTGGCTCCCACTGCGGTCCGACCTCCGCCATAAAGCAGTCAACTCGGACGGGGCCGATGTTCGCGTGAGGTTCCCACGCCTCCGGCACGTACGAGAAAGCGGCGTCGACCGCAGTCGGCTCGGCATCCAGCCCGGTCTCCTCGCGCAGCTCGCGCCGTGCGGCCTGCGCGGCCGTTTCGCCCCGCTCGACGCCACCGGCGACCGAATGCCAGTAGCCGCCCTGGCGCTCCGAGCGGTGCAGCACGAGAAACTCGTCGCCGCGGCGGACGAAGATCAGAACCTCGTGCGGCTGCCTCACGCCGGGAAGATCACCTCGGCCCGCAAGCCGCCGACGTTCGTGTGCGCAAGCGTGCCGCCGAGCTCGTCGCGTACGAGCCAGAGGGCTGTGCCGTTCCCTTCCCCGCGGAGCCCGCCGCCACCGTCTGCGATCGCGAGCGAGGAGCGCGAGCGCTGTCGCCCATCCTCCCGCGAACGAGGGGGGCTCGAGGACGCTTCGACGGCCGCCCCCGAGACGAGCCCTGCACGAGCATCGCCCGCGGCGCTCGATCGCTCGCCGAGGTCGACGTCGTTCTCCCGATGCTTCGTGAGCACCTCGTGGACGGCGGGCGATCGCGTGGATCCGGTTGACCGAGTCGATCAGTGCCGCCGAGGGTAAAACGGCGCGGCCAGTCGGGGTCGTACGGGACGACGACGATCGACTCGTCGCTCACGGCAGCCACAGCTTCCCGAGGTACGCCACGGGATCGCCAGGCCGCCAGCGCTGGAGAAAGCGCTGGATCGGCGGGTGCAACACGACCTCGCCGAGCTCGTCGGGCTCGAAGAGGCGATGGCCGCGCACAGCGGAGTCGCTCGAGCGAATCTCCTCGAGCGAGTCGTGCGGAAGCTCGCCGGCGAAGATCACATGCAGGACGTGCTTGCGGAGCAAGCTGCCCCGTGGAGCGATCGAGTCGACGAGCGCGACCGGGCCTTCGAGCGGAAGCTTGACGCCGTCCTCGAAGACCCCGACCTCCTCGACGAGCTCACGGTGGAGCGCCTCGGCCAAGCTCTCGCCGACGACGACCCCGCCGCCGGGGAGCAGCCAGTGCTCGCGCCCCGCCTTTTCGTGCCGGCAGAGGAGGATACGCCCGTGCCACTGCAGGAGCGCGGAGACGCGGATCCTCGGCTCACCGCCCACCTAGCGGGTCACCGTCCCGAGGAGCCGAGTCCGCCCTCACCCCGCTCGCTGTCCGGCAGCTCGTCAACGAGGAGGGGCTCCACGGCGGCGACGGCCTGCACGACGAGCTGCGCGATCCGCATCCCGGGCTCGACGACGAACGTCTCGTGCCGGTCGGTGTTGAGCAGGATCACCTTCAGCTCGCCGCGGTAGCCGGCGTCCACCAGGCCGGGCGCGTTCAGGACGGTGACGCCGTGACGGGCTGCGAGCCCCGAGCGCCGCAGCACGAAACCGGCGTGGCCCTCCGGAATGGCGACGGCGATCCCCGTCGCCACGACCGCGCGCTCACCCGGCGGAAGCACGGCGCCCTCGCACGCGGCGAGGTCGAGACCCGCATCGCCGGCGTACGCCCGGGTCGGGAGCACCGCATCGGCGCGGAGGCGCCGCACCGGCAACTCGATCAACGCGAGGCGCGAGCCGAGGCGGGCGGCGCCGATTCGGCGACGAGGAAGGGCGCGAAACGGCGCAGCTCGGCTCGAGGCAGACGCGCGCGGATCAGCACGCCCTCCGGCGAGTCGACGCGCTCGTCGATTGGAGCACCGAGCGCGTAGAGCTCGGCCAGGCGGGCACCCTCCTCGTACGGGAGCAGCAGCCGCACGGGCTCGAAGCGGTCGCTGAAGCGAGAGGCGATGCGGGCGCGGAGCTGCTCCAGACCCTCGCCGCTTGCCGCCGAGATCTGCAGCGCCTCCGGAAACCGGTTCTCGAGCCGGCGGCGGCCGAGCGGGTCGACGGCGTCGATCTTGTTGAGCACGAGCTCGCGCGGGAGCTCGTGCGCTCCGATCTCCTTCAGGACCGCTTCGACGGCGGCGACGGTCTCGTCGAGACGCTCCTCGGGCACGGAAGCATCGGCCACGTGCAGCACGAGATCGGCGACCAGGGTCTCCTCGAGGGTTGCCGCGAAACCCTCGACGAGCTGGGTCGGGAGGCGGCGGATGAAGCCGACCGTGTCGGTGAGGAGGTAGCGCCGGCCGTCGTGCTCGAACGCCCTCGTCGTCGGATCGAGTGTCTCGAAGAGCCGGTTGACGACCGAGACGTCGGCATCGGTGAGCGCGTTCAGGAGCGTCGACTTGCCGACGTTCGTGTAGCCGGCGAGGGCCACGGTCGGCGCGTGCGAGCGGCGGCGCTCGCCTCGGCGGGTCTCGCGCTGCTTCGACAGCTCCCGCAGCCGCCCACGGAGGAGCGAGATGCGGCGGCGCGCGAGGCGACGGTCGGTCTCGAGCTGCGACTCGCCGGGGCCTCGCGTGCCGACCCCGCCGCCGAGGCGCTCGAGGTGCTGCCAGAGGCCGCGCATGCGCGGAAGGTTGTACTCGAGCTGCGCCAGCTCGACCTGGAGCTTGCCCTCGGCGCTGACGGCATGCTGGGCGAAGATGTCGAGGATCAGCTGCGTCCGGTCGATCACGCGGGCCGAGAGGGCGTTCTCGAGCGTTCGCTGTTGTGCGGGTACGAGCTCGCCGTCGACGAGAAGCGACTCCGCGGCCGACTCGGCGAAGGCGTGCTTTAGCTCGTCGAGCTTGCCCTTGCCGACGTAGGTGCGTGCGTCCGGCCTCTCCCGATGCTGGACGAGCTCCCCGACCGGCCGGACGCCCGCCGTGCGCGCGAGCTCGCGCAGCTCGGCGAGCTCGGCTTCGGCCTCGACCCCGCGCGGCAGCACGGCGAGCAGGAAGCCGCGTTCGGGCCCGGCGCCGGGAAGGGGATCGGGTTGACGGTTCGGCACAGGGCGATTATGCCCCTCGACGATGGATCAGAAAAAAAGACGTCAACGGATGTGGGATACCGTCAGGCCCCGCTGAGGGTTCCATTCGGCGGTGGTGAGGCCTGGTCAGGTCTTGGTCAGGTGCTCGGTGAACCAGTCGCGGGCAGCGGCGATCACGGCCTCGCAGTGGATGCCGTAGACATCGAAGTGCCCGCCGGGTCGCAGGAGGAGCCGCTTCGGTTCGCAGGCCCGCTCGTAGGCGGCGAGGATCTCGTCGGTAGGGGTGACACTGTCGTCGGTCATGCTGATCATCAGGAGCGGGGTCGGGGCGATGCGGGCGATGTGGATGCCGGGCTCGTAGCTCGCGTACAGCTCCAGGGAGCGCAGGCTGATCTCGTTGCGCCAGGTCATGAGCCGGTCACCCGGTGTGCCGGTGATCCAGGCGCCGAAGTCGTTGCCGACCCGCTCGCGGGTTGCATCGCGACCGTCGGTAAGCGCGACGTTCGCCGGATCCAACCCCGGAACGATCGGCACCATCACGGGCGGCTCACCGCGCATCCGGCCGGCCCGGTCGGCGGCGAAGCGCTCGTGGATCTCCGCTATTCCATCACCGGGCAAGCGGCGCAGAGTGTTCCGTGCACCGCTGATCGTGGGTACCTGGGAGACCACGGCGCGCACCCGTCGGTCGGTGGCCGCCAGCACCAGGACGTGCCCACCGCTGTAGCTGCTGCCCCATACGCCGAGTCGCGTCGGATCCACTCCGGGCAGCTGGCCGGCGTAGGTGATGGCGTCGCGGGCGTCGGCAACCTGCAGGAAGGGGTCGATCTCTTGACGCGGCTCACCGCCGCTGTGCCCGAAGCCGCGGTGGTCATAGGCCAGACAGCCGAGGCCAGCGCCAAGCAGTCCGTCGGCGACCACGTCGAGGTACATCTCCTTGACCGCGCCGAACCCGTGACTCATGACCACCACCGGCCAGTTGCCGCCCGTCTGTTCCGGTCGGTAGTACCAGCCGCGCAGCGTCGTTCCGTCCGTTGCAGAAAAAGCGACGTCTTCGCGCATCGATCCCCCTGCCTACCGGACTTGGCGACGGTCGCTAGTACCGTCCTGGACGCACCGGGAATGACGCTGACGACCGATCTCGTAGAGAAGGATCGACGCCGCGGCCGCGACGTTCAGCGAGGTGGCCGAGCCGACGATCGGGATCGCAACGAGCGCGTCGCAGCGCTGCTTCCACCCCCAGCTCAAGCCGCTGGTCTCGCTCCCGACGACGAGCACGGTAGGAGGCGAAAGATCAAGCTCGCTCACAGCCGTCTCCGCTCTTGCGCTGCTGCCGACCAGCTGGATCCCTAGCCCCCGCGCTCGCAGCGCGACGATCCACTCGTGCACAGCCTCGGGCGAGCCGGCTCGGACGACGGGGAGCGAGAAGAGCGAGCCCGCGCTCGAGGCGACCGTCTGGGGGTCGTAGACGTCGGCCGCGTGGCCGGTGACCACGACTCCGTCGGCTCCGAACGCGTCAGCCGAGCGGATCAGCGAGCCGAGGTTGCCCGGGCGAGCGAGCCGGTCGCACACGAGGACGACCGCGGCGGCGTCGGGCTCGATGCGCCCGAGGTCGTCAGGGGGGATCTGGGCCACGGCCAGGAGCTCGGACGGGTCGTCCTTGCCGCTCAGCTCGGCCATGAGCTCGGGTGCCCACTCCACGTGCAGCCGTGCACATGAGTTGGCGAGGATCGACTCGGCCCACCGCGAGAGCGGCCGGCCGGCCGCGTACCAGAACGCGTCGATCGACCAGCCTCCCGCGAGCGCCCCGTCGATCGCGCGCACGCCCTCGACGACGAACCGGCGCTGCTGCTGGCGCTGCCTCCTGTTCAATCGCAGCGCTAGCGCGAGCTGGAACTCGTCGTTGGCGGAGCGAACGCGCCGTGTGGACGGCATCGCCGGGAACACTAGTGCGCTATCCGGCGAATGCGGCACGCCCTGACGAACGCAAAGACTGCGCCATCGGACAGCGCACTTGGCCGGATAGGCTGGGGCGCGTGACCCAAGCGGACGGCCTCGCGCACCGGCTCGCGGCGCGGACGCTCGCGCTCGTCGACGTGCCCTCCCCCAGCCGCCACGAGGCGCGGCTTGCCGAGCGCGTCGCCCGTGAAGTCTCGCTCGAGCTCGTCTTCCGAGACGAGGGTGCGCTCCTGTACGCGACCTCGCGGCGGTCGGGCCGGCCGCTCGTCCTGCTCGCCGGCCACCTCGACACCGTGCCGGCCCAGGGGAACATCCCGGGGCGGATCGAGAACGGGGCCGTCTGGGGACTCGGCGCAAGCGACATGAAGGGCGGCCTCGCCGTCATGCTCGAGCTCGCCGCGACCCTGCCCGCCGAACCCGCCCTCGACGTGGCCTTCCTCTTCTTCGCCCGTGAGGAGCTGCCTGCCGAGGAGAGCGCCCTCCCCGCCGTCTTCGCGGGCGCGCCGCTCGTCGACGAGGCCGAGCTCGTGATCGTGCTCGAGCCCACCGACAACGCGATCCAGGTCGGCTGTCTCGGCAACCTCAACGCGACGCTCACCTTCACCGGCGTCAGCGCCCACTCCGCGCGGCCGTGGTTGGGCGTCAACGCGGTGGCCCTCGCGGTCGACGGTCTCGCGCCGATCGTGCGCCTGCCCCCACGCGAGGTCGAGGTCGCCGGCCTCTGCTTCAAGGAGGTCGTCACGGTGACCGGGATCGAGGGCGGGATCGCGGCCAACGTCGTCCCCGATCGCGTCACCTGCCGGCTCAACTACCGCTACGCGCCCGACCGCTCGCCCGCCGAGGCCGAGAACGAGCTGCGCAAGCTCGTGGGAGGCGAGGGGACGCTCGTCCTCGACAGCAACTCGCCGCCCGCCCACGTCGTTGCCGACTCGGCCCTGCTCGAGCGGCTGTGCGCATCCGGAGGCTTCGCCGTCGAGCCCAAGCAGGCGTGGACGCCCGTCGCCGAGTTCGCCGCCCGTGGGCTCGACGCCGTCAATCTGGGCCCCGGCGCGCCTCGCTGGGCCCACACCCGGGACGAGCAGGTCGAGGCCGCGGCGCTCGCCCGCACCTACGAGGCGCTCCGACGCTTCCTCACCGACGAGCGTGGGGGAACCCATGGTTCCCCCACGAATCCCCTCCTTGAAGCAGACGCGCCGGGGCCGCGTTGTGGCTGCGCCGGGCGGAGCCCGGCTCCGCCGAAAGAGAGCGCTCAGGCAGCAACAGAACTTGTCACAGCCTTCCGAGTTTCCGCCGGCAAGAAGGGCTAGCGCACTCGTGAGCGCGCCCCTCTCCCCCGTCCTCGAGCAGCTCGGCACCTATCCCTTCGTCCGGCTGGAGCAGGCGAAGCGGGAGGCCGCCTCGCGCGGGCTCGAGGTGCTCGACTTCGGCGTCGGTGATCCGCGGGAGGTCGCGCCGCCCGCGGTGCGCGAGGCGCTGGCGGCGAGCCTCGCCCAGCCGTCCGGGTACCCGCTGGCGCACGGCCTGCCGGAGTGGCGAGCCGCCGTCGCGGCCTGGTGCGACCGGCGCTTCGGCGTCACGCTCGATCCCGACAAGGAGCTGATCCCGACCCTCGGGAGCAAGGAGGCGATCTTCAGCCTCGCGCCCGTGTTGGTCACGCGCGGCGGCGAGCGCGACACGGTCGTCGTCACCGACCCCGCCTACCCGGTGCCCGAGCGCGGAGCCCTGGTCGCGGGTGCGCGGCTCCTGCGGCTGCCGCTCCTCGAGGCGAATGCCTTCCTGCCCGATCTCGACGCAATCGACGAGACGGACTGGGCTCGGATCGCGCTCTTCTGGGTCAACTACCCCAACAATCCGACCGGGGCGACAGCGCCGCCCGCCTTCTTCGAGCGGCTCGGCGAGCTTGCGCGCCGGCACGGGTTCGTGCTCGCCTCGGACGAGGCCTACACCGAGCTCTGGTTCGACGAGCCCCCCCACTCCGCGCTCGAGCTGTCCGAGCGCGGGAACCTGCTTGTCTTCAACTCGCTCAGCAAGCGCTCCTCCATGACGGGCTACCGCTCGGGCTTCGTCGCGGGCGACCCCGTGCTGATCGAGGCCCTGCGGGCATTCCGGCCCAACGCGGGAACGGCGCCGCAGGAGTTCGTCCAGCGGGCGGCGATCGCCGCCTGGGGCGACGAGGAGCACGTCGAGGCGGCGCGCGACCGCTATCGCGAGAAGCGTGAGCTCTTCCTCGGGCTGCTTGCCCGCAAGAGGCTCGAGGTCGTCGGCAGCCGGGCGACGATGTACCTCTGGATCCGGGTTCCGGAAGGGGCCGGCTCGGAACGCTTTGCGACGCGGCTGCTCGAGCACGGCGTCGTCGTCTCGCCCGGGGCGTACTTCGGCGAGGCCGGGGAGGGCTATTTCCGGATCGCGCTCGTGCCACCGCTCGAGACCTGTCGGAGGGCGGCTCAGATCCTGGACGAGGTGCTGTGACGGAGCTCGCGGTCACGATCGAGCGGCTGTGGGAGGAAGGGGGCCGCGAGCTCGAGCCCGTCGAGGAGGCGATCCGGCTGCTCGACCGGGGCGAGGTGCGCGTCGCCGAGCCCGGCCCGGACGGCTGGGTCGTGAACGAGTGGGTGAAGAAGGCGATCCTCCT
>Ga0136620_10000571_pt1 | contig 16772 bp, 16 predicted proteins | sample AntDrymUQ4162106_2_FD_104806 | JGI IMG/M metagenome (GOLD analysis project Ga0136620, IMG submission 104806) | Polar desert sand microbial communities from Dry Valleys, Antarctica - metaG UQ416 (21.06) | ecosystem: Environmental > Terrestrial > Soil > Desert | place: Antarctica: Dry Valley... | reverse complement strand
AGGGACCTCGTGAGGTGACCGGCTGCTAGTGGTCTAAGCCTCAGAGCTTCGGATTCTGGCCAGCTTCAAGTTTGGGCCACGGGCAGAGTCCAACCCGGTTCACCGGCATCAACCGCACCCGGCTTGGTCCACCGGGCGCCAAACGGCGAAGAGCGGGGGGTGGAAGCTTCGCAACCTACCGGCGCAGGGAAACCCCTGCGCCGGTTCTTTTTCCAGGGCAACCGGGAGCTGATGAAACGGCTGTTTGCGGTTGCGCTTGCCGCCGGCGGCATCGCCTCGGCCGATCCGGCCTACGCATGGCCGGGCACGGGTCGCCAAGTGTTGGCGCCTGTACCTGTAGACCGTGTGGCGGGACCGGGACCGCCAACCGCACCGGTCCAGCCAGACAACCCCACAGCCCGTCTTACGGGACGAGGGTCGCCTTCGTCACCTCGCCGGCCCTGACGTCGTCCAGGGCGTCGTTCACTGCTTCGAGAGGGTAGGACGACACCAGGCGGGCGAGGTCGAAACGCTCGATCAACTGCGGGAGAGACACCACGAAGTCCACCACGTCGGCCCCGGAAAGAGCCCACGAACCGAGTACCCGCAGTTGCTTGCGGGTGATGAGGTGCGGGTTCAAAGGGGTCGGGCCGTGGTCGGTGTACTGGCCCAGCACCAGGTAGGTCCCATTGGGCCGGCACATCTCGAGACCCTCAGCCACGGCCGAGGGCACACCGGTCGCCTCCACGACGAGGTCGGCTCCCCTGGCCCCCCGCGTCTGTTCGATCACGACGCCGACCCGCATGCCGGGATCGGTTACGTCGAAGATGTCGACGTAGGCATCGGCGACCCCCAGGCTCTGTGCAAGCTCCAGGCGGCCTGGGGGCCCGCCAACCATCACGATACGCCCGGCGCCGGCGAGCCGGCCGAACATCGCCGCGGCGAGGCCGACCGGCCCACACCCCTGCACCACCACGGTGTCCCCCACCCCGGGCTTGGCGATCCCCAGCAGTCCATGCACCACGGTCGGACCGGCGCACCCGAGAGCGATGGCGGCCTCGAAGGTGACCTCGTCCGGGAGGCGCACCACGGTCGACCCGGCCTCGAGGTACTGGAGGTCGCCCCACGACCCGAGAAGATGAGGCCATCCGTCGGAGCGGCGCGAGATGCCGTACACGCGCCGGTTCTCACACAGCGTCGGCTGGCGCTCCCGGTGGCAGTAGAAGCACCGGCCGCACGCGATGCTCGACGCCCAGGTGACACGGTCTCCGTCCGCCAGTGGTGTTCCGAGCGCATCGGCGGGTACGTCGCGACCCAGCGCGGCCACGACGCCCACTGCTTCGTGGCCGAGAATTACGGGAGTCGGCATCGGCAAGTGTCCCGCCTGGAGGTGGACATCGGTGCCGCAGATGCCCGCGTAGGCCACCTTGACGAGCAGCGCACCAGGCTCGGGATCGGGCACATCGAAGGACTCGATCTCCAGTGGCGCGCCGAACGACCTCAGCACCGCTCCCCGGCTTTGCATCACGTGAGACTACCGAGCAGGGGCCGGCAAGCACCGCCTCTGCCAAGCCACCGCTCCACCGTTGCCGAGCCGGACCGGACGCGGGGGCTCTAGGAAGCGGCCCGGTCGAGGAGTTGGCCGAAAGCGGCTTCGTCGAGAACCTCCACTCCCAGAGCGAGAGCCTTGTCGTATTTGGACCCGGGGCTGTCTCCCGCGACGACGAAGTCGGTCTTCTTGGACACACCAGAAGTGACCTTGCCGCCGAGAGATTCGATCGCCCCGGCAGCCTCGTCCCGCGAGAACGCTTCAAGCGAACCGGTCAACACGAAGCTCTTGCCCTGAAGCGGTCCATCGGTCCTCTTCTCCGGGCCCCTGGGGTCGACCCCCGCCACCTTGAGCCTGTCGATTACGGCAAGGTTGCGGCTCTGAGCGAGAAAAGTCTCGACCGAAGCAGCAAGGGTGGGACCGATTCCGTCGATCGCCTCCAACTCCGCGCGCGTCATCGTGCGAAGGCGGTCAAGGGTGCCGGCTTCTGCGGCGAGGTCCTGAGCGGACGTGGCGCCGATATGGCGGATTCCCAATCCGACCAGCAGATTGCCGAGTGAACGTCCTTTCGACGCTTCAATCGCGGTCATCAGGTTGTCGACCGACTTCTCGCCGAAGCCATCCAACTCGGCCGGTTGCTCGCGGGTGAGGTAGTAGATGTCGGCCACATCCGCGAGCCAACCCTTGGCTATGAGGGCCTTGATGGTCATGTAACCGAGTCCCTCGATATCCATCGCCCCGCGCGACGCAAAGTGGAAGAGACGCTCGAGACGTTGGGCCGGACAGTCGATCCCGGTGCAACGCGACACCACCTCGCCGGGCTCCCGCACTATGGCGGAGCCACAGGACGGGCACACCTTGGGCATGACGAAGGGCCGTTCATCACCCGTGCGCTTGGCTTCGACCGGACCGACGACATCGGGTATGACGTCTCCGGCGCGGCGCACGATCACCGTGTCGCCGATTCGGATATCCCGCCTCTTGACTTCGTCTTCGTTGTGCAGCGTTGCCGTCGACACCGTGACGCCGCCGACAAAGATCGGTTCAAGATGGGCAAACGGAGTAGCAGCCCCCGTCCGCCCGACATTGACCTCTATGTCCTCGAGCACCGTTGTACGTTCCTCGGGTGGGTACTTGTAAGCAATCGCCCACCGGGGGGCTTTGGCGGTGTAACCCAGCTCTTCCTGCTGAGCGACGGGATCCACTTTCACGACGACGCCGTCGATCTCATACGGGACGTCGTGACGATGACTGCCCCAATAGCTGCAGAAGTCGTAGACCTCATCAAGGGTCGTCAAACGGCGGTTCAATGGGTTCGTGCGCAACCCCAGGTCGCGGAAGGTCTGCATCGCCTCCCAGTGGGAGGACAACCGCTTTCCTTCGAACCACCCGACCCCGTGGCAGATGAGCGACAGCTTACGTGACGCGGTCACGCTCGGATCCTTCTGTCGCAGCGACCCCGCTGCGGCATTGCGTGGGTTGGCAAACGTCCTGAGTCCCTGGTCTCTCAGCCGCTCGTTCAACTGCTCGAAGTCGGCGGTCTGCATATAGATCTCGCCGCGCGCCTCCAGTACTCCGGGCGGTTCCCCTCGCAGGCGCAAGGGCACGGCGGAGACGGTCCTGAGGTTCGCGGTGATGTCTTCTCCGCGCCGCCCATCCCCGCGCGTCGCCCCCTTTACGAACAAGCCGTCCTCGAAGATGAGATTGACCGCGATACCGTCCATCTTCAGCTCGGTGACGAACCCATCGGGTTTATCGATGATGCGCTCGAGCCGCTTCCCCCATGCCATCAGCTCGTCCAGAGAGAAACAGTTGTCGAGTGACATCATGGGCGTGCGATGCTCGACCGGCGCGAACAGTTCCGAGGGCGGCGCGCCGACCCGCTGAGTGGGCGAGTCGGGAGTCACCAACTCGGGATGCGCCTCCTCGAGGGCCAACAGCTCGCTCACCAGTGAGTCGTACTCGGCGTCGGCTACCTCGGGGTCGTCGAGCACGTGGTAGCGATACGAATGGTGATCGATCGCCTCACGCAGATCGCGTATCCGGCCGGCCATCTCTTGTTTCGTACCCGTCCCCATTGTTCAGTCCTTGGTCGCAAGCAGCATGATTCGCCGCCGGGTGTAGACATAGTCGTCGTCAACCGCCCGCCAGTCCATCCCGGTGGTTCCGCCCCTGGCTGCGATGAACTCATGCACCCGCCGAATGCGCTCATCAGGGAATTCACCGCTCCACATCCATTGTGACAGCCGTTGGCTGCCCTCCCAGCGTCGTTCATCGGCGATGGATAGACCGGCGAGATTGAACAGGACACGGAAGGCCGAGGCCGGCCGGCTCGATGCATGCGAAGGATCACGCAGGAAGTCCAGCTCGTTCATGGCGACCGCCTCTTCGAATCTGTCCGGCGCCACCTGATCTATGACCAGGAGACGCCCCGACGGACGCACCACCCGCTTCATTTCCTTCAGTATCTCGAGCGGTTTGTGGACATGGTGGAGCATCTGCGCGCAAACCACGAGATCGAACGAGTCGGACGGAAGCGGCAGGCAACGCCCATCTCCTGCGACAGTCAGAATGTTGGGATAGCGAGCCTGCGCCTGCACCAGCATCTCGGATACCACGTCGACTCCGAGCAGCAGGCTGCCCCCATCGAACAACGACAAGAAGTTGCCCGTTCCGGCTCCGACTTCGACTACGGTCTCGGAGGGCTGCCAGCGCGCGAACGACACGACATCCATGTCATCGAAGCGCCCTCTGGTGCGCTCGGAGAAGCCCGGCGCTGCGCGCGTGAACTCCGTTCGGAGCTTCGCTCGGTTTGCGCTGTCGAGGTCGCTCTCAACCACGCGCAGTAGCGGCGAGCGTCGGGGAAGGAGCGGGGGCCGCCACGGTGGAGGCGATGATTCCGCCCCCGATCAACTCTTCCGGCTGCGAAGGGTCGTAGAACGCCGCCGATTGTCCGGGCGCGACCGAGTCAACCGGATGCCTGAAAGCAACAGAGCAGCGGTCGGGGGCGATGCGGTGGAGGCGCCCCAGGCTCGTCTCTCCATGTGCCCTGTGCTGCAAGAAAACCTCCATGTCGGGGCCAAGGTTTGGCTGGACGAAATTCGTCTCTTCGATAATCAGCTCCGCGACCGACAGATCCGTTCGCCGGCCGATGCTGATCGTGTTCGCGGCCCGGTCGATCGATGTCACGAAGACTGGTTCACCAAGTGAGATGCCCAGACCCCTTCGCTGACCCACCGTGTAGCGAGCCACACCCCGGTGCTCGCCGACGACCTGGCCGTCACGGTCTCGAATCGGGCCGGGCTGTGTACCTTCCGGAATGTGCTCGGCTATGTAAGCGCCGACATCGCCGCCTCGGACGAAGCAGATCTCCTGGGAGTCGGGCTTGGCCGCCGTCCGCAATCCCAGCTCGGCTGCGATCGCCCTCGTCTGCGGCTTGTCCATCTCTCCAACGGGAAAGAGGCAGCGTCTGAGATCTTCTTGACCCAGCATCCACAGCACGTATGACTGGTCCTTGTGTATGTCGACGCCGCGCAGCAAGCGGTATCGCCCATCCCGTTTCCGCACACGTGCGTAGTGGCCGGTCGCCAGCACGTCTGCCCCGAGGACCTCGGCGCGATCCATCAGCGCCCCGAACTTCACCCATTGATTGCATCTGACGCACGGGTTGGGTGTGCGGCCGGAGGCGTAGTCGGCGTGAAAATCATCTATCACCGTGTCGGCGAAATGATCGGCGAAGTTCAGCACATAGAAGGGGATGTCGAGCACGTCGGCGACGCGCCGCGCGTCCTCGGCGGCCCCGACGTTGCAGCAACCCGAGTTGTTGTTGGCGGCCTCGTCCTTCCACAGCTTGAGCATGACGCCCGTCACCTCGTAGCCCTCATCCTTCAGCAACGCCGCGGCCACCGAGGAGTCGACCCCACCCGACATGGCCACCACGGCCTTCGGCCGCCGGGTGGTTCGGCGGTCGAGCCCGCCTGCCCCCCCGGACCCCCCGGCCACCACGGCCTTCGGCCGCCGGGTGGTTCGGCGGTCGAGCCCGCCTGCCCCCCCGGACCCCCCGGCCACCACGGCCTTCGGCCGCACTAGGCGGCCCTCCGGGCGCGGCTGACGATCTCCGGGAAGACGTCGAGCACCGCGGCGACATCGGCCGGGGTTGTGGCGCGCCCCATGGACAGGCGCAAGCTTCCCGCCGCCAGAGCCCGGTCCACGCCTATCGCGAGCAGCACGTGTGACGGGTCGAGCGCGCCGGACGCGCAGGCAGACCCCGACGAACAAGCTATGCCCGCCTGGTCGAGGAGCATGAGGAGAGTCTCCCCCTCGGTCCCCGGAATGGAGACATTCAGGTTGCCCGGGATTCTGTTGGTGAGGTCGCCGTTGACGCTTGCGTCGGGAACGGCATGCCGGATCCCGTCCAACAGTTGCGTGCGCAGGGCGAAGAGGGCGTCGCTCTTGGCGTGGACCTCCTTGGCGGCAATCTCGGCGGCGGCGCCGAATCCGGCGATTCCGGCGACGTTGGAGGTTCCGGACCTCAGTCCGCGCTCGTGTCCTCCGCCGTGGATCAACGGAGTCAACCGGAGGCCGGAGCGCACGAACAGCGCACCGACTCCCTTGGGGCCCCCCAGCTTGTGGGCTGCAAAAGAGGCCAGATCGACTCCCCAGAGGTTGACGTCCACAGGCAGGTTGCCCAGCGCCTGAACTGCGTCGGTGTGCACTAGGGTTGAGGGGTTCGCCGACTTCACTGCAGCGACGATCTCCGTGATCGGCTGGATCGTTCCGATCTCGTTGTTGACCGCCATCACCGACACCACCACCGTCGAGGAGGTGACGGCTGCTGCGACATCGCTGGGGTCGACGATTCCATCCTGGCCCACAGGGACGACAGAGACGGTCGCGCCTTGCAGTCCGAGCCACTTGGCGGTGTCGAGCACGGCGCGGTGCTCAATGGCGCTCACCACTACGTGGCGCCCCGGCACCAGGTCGAATGGTCCCTTCAGACCGAGATTGTCGGCCTCGGTCCCTCCCCCGGTGAAGGTGATCTCCGCCGGGAGAGTCCCCATGGCGGCGGCCACCTTGTCGCGGGCGTCTTCGACAACTTGTTTCGCCCGGCGGCCGTACGAGTGAACCGAGGAGGGATTGCCGAAATCGCCCTCCATCGAGGCGAGCATTACTTCGATCACCTCCGGCAGGAGCGGCGTCGAGGCGGCGTGATCCAGATATGGCATCACCTGAGGATAAAGGGCGGGTGAAGCCGCGTCGGCCCATCTCGAGGAGGGCTATGCGAAGCCAAACTTCTCGAAGTGGATGCGTGAGTCCGGTACGCCGGCCGCACGGAGTTGCCTCGTGAGATTGTCGATCATCGCAGGCGGGCCGCAGATCAGGAAGTCCGGCTCCTCGAGCGGACCGCTGATCCGGCCGACCGCCTCGGCTGTGATCAAGCCCTGCTCGTCGCGTCGCCAGGGGATCACCCTCAGCCCCGGGTAGCGATCGCCGATCGAAGCCAGCTCATCGAGAAAGTAACCTTCGTCGTCGCGCTCCATGCCGTAGTACAGATCGATCTCAAAGCCGGGCGAGTCCAAGCTCCTTGCCATGCTCAGGAACGGAGTTATCCCGATACCTCCCGCCAGCCAGACCTGGCGCGTGTTGGGGATGCGAAAATGAGAGAACGCCCCGTACGGGCCCTCGACTGTGGCCTCAGCGCCCCTCTCCAGCCAATGCAGAGCTCTCGTGTAGTCGCCGACCGCTTTGACCGCGATCCTGAGCTCGGATTCGTGCGGCGCAGACGTTATGGAAAAGGGGTGGTACTGGTTCGCGACCGCGCCGGGGCGAAAGGTCATGATCTCGGACTCGCCGGCGGGCTTGAGCGTAAGGGCGTGGAACTCCTTTCTCATAGCGCTCGAACTGAAGGTAACGAAGACGAACTGCCCGGGAGTGAAAGTCAGGCGCCGCCCTTCTGGGGTCATGGTGATCTCTCTCACCGAATGGTCACCCAGCTCCGTCACTCGAAGGACCTTGTAACGAAACCGGGGAATGAAGACATCCCCGAGCAACGACCGATAGGCGAACGCCGTCACACCGGCCAGAGACAGCGCCGCCAGATAGTAGGTCAGGGCGGGGAATGACGCCTTTGTTCCTGTGGTCATGAATACGTGCAGGCTCGCCAGCAAGAAGATGAAGCCGAAGGATCTTTGAACATAAATGAACCACTCGTGGTTCAACCGTCCGTAAAGAGTCAACACTATGGCCACCGTCATGGCTACGAGCGCCAGGACGCCGAACGTCACAACCCATCCGGCGCCGCCCGTGAACAACGCCGCAGCACTTTCGGCCGAAACCACAGCCCGGCCTGCGGTTATGAGAAGCGCATGACCGAGCAGCAAGAGAAAGGCCACGCGGCCGTTCACCTTGTGGACGCCGTACATCCTGTCGAGCCCGCCGAAGAACCACTCGACCGCGCGCAGCCGGGCGCCCAGAACGAGGTTCACGGCAAAAGAGGAGGTGCCCGCCAGCGCCATCACTACCGCCATGCTCGTAAGAGAGACGCCGGGGCTCGCCCACCGGGTGCTCAACGGCTGCGCGAGAGCCCACAGCACTACAGGCGTGGCGCAAAGCGCAGCCAAGGCGGCGGGGCCGCGCAGCCTCCGCCCGACGGTCACATAACGCGCCGCAGGACTCCGTTCTTGAGCTGTCGAGGTCAGGCTCATTGGTCCATCAGCCGGGTGGTTGATCGCACAGGCAGCGTCCGCACCCAAAGTCTCCAGGCGCGCCCGGACAACTTAGTTGTCCGGCGTGTTCGGATCGGTTTCGTTGAGCCGGCGTTCGAGCTCCGCTATGTCGTCGTCTATATCCTGGACCGCATCGGTGCGCCGCCGGCGTTCGAAGTCCCTCATACGCTGGGGATATCCGATCACCTGCGCGTCGTAGACGGGGATCGACATGTGATCGCAGAAGGTAACTGCATCGGTCGGCTGGCGTACCGGGGCCCGCAGGTGATCGCCCTGCCGGTCCACTACGAGCAGAGTCGTCGGGCTGGTTGCAGTGCGGGGCTCGATGTATCCCTCCACCCCCTTGCGCTCGCGCACGAACTCCTCGAGCTCGCGCAAAGCCGGGTTGTTCTTTCGGCTGAAGAACCCTCTCATCTTGTCTCCAAAGTTCATGTCTGGCCCTTGCGGCCTTTCACCTCTTCGATAAGCTGTTCGAGCACCTTGGCCGCGTCACCCACCACGCCCAGGTCCGCCACCTCGAAGATAGGCGCATCTGGGTCCTTGTTGACTGCAACGATCCGCTTGGCGCCTTTCATCCCCACGAGATGCTGCGTGGCGCCGCTGATACCTGCAGCGATGTAGACACCCGGTTTGACGGTCTTTCCGGTCTGGCCGATCTGATATGCGTAGGGCACCCAACCGGCATCGACGACGGCGCGTGTGGCGCCCACCGCACAATCGTCCAGCAGGGCGGCCAGTTGATCAAGAAGCTTGAAGTTGTCCGGCTCCTGCAGACCGCGGCCACCGGCGATCACAACTCCGGCGTCCTCGAGCTTGGGCCCGGCGGCGTCCTGCTCGTGACGTTCGACCCGTCTGGCCCGGCGGAGCTCGTCGGGGATCTCGACATCGGCGCGGATGACCTCGGCGACGCCACCCGTCGCCTCCGCGCCGAACGACTTCGGACGGACGAGGACAATTCTCGGTGATCCTCGCAAGGCGACATCCACCAGGAGAGACCCTCCCGAAATCGCAGTTCTCGCCCGATCCAATCCGATCAAGTCGGTGGCATTGCCCATGAGGGTTGCGCCGGTCCGGGCGGAGAGGCGTCCGGCGATATCGCGCGAATCGTAGTTCGTGGCGAACAGCAGCAGCTCCGGGGAGTGTTCGGTGACGAGCCGGTGCAGGGCCTCGGCGGCCGGCTGAGCGACGAAGTCCCCGAAGACGGCGTCGTCACCCAGATAGACCTTTGAAGCGCCGTAGTCCCCGAGCGTCGTCGCGGCCCGGCTCGCCCCCGGTCCCAGGACAACGGCGGCCACCTCACCGTCCAGCGAGCGCGCCCGGGTCAGGAGCTCGAGGGCGGTGGCGTCCACGGCTCCCTCCGGCGTGACCTCTGCGTAGACCCAAACCTGGGGCATCAAATGGCCTTGACCTCGGCGAGGAGATCCACGATCCGGGCAGCCGCCTCGTCCTCGGCAACCATGGCGCCGGACTTGCGTTCATCGACTCGGGAGATTTCGACGATCTCCTGGTTGACCTCCACGTCGGCCGCCGTGACACCGAGGTCGTCCAGGGTCAGCTGCTCGAGTGGCTTCTTCTTCGCGGCCATGATCCCCTTGAACGACGGGTAACGGGGTTCATTGGCCCCTGCCGTAACGGTGACCAACGCCGGAAGGGGGCATTCGACCACGTGGTAGCCGTCGGCGGTTTGACGATCGACCCTTATCGCTGAGGCGGAAGCGGTGAGAGACTTGGCAAACGTCACCTGTGGAAGGCCCAGAAGCTCGGCAAGTGAAGACGGCATGGTGCCGGTGTATCCATCGGTCGACTCCACCCCGGCGATCACCAGGTCGAAGTCAACCCGCCGGATGGCCGCCGCCAGCACCCGGGCCGTGATGAGGCTGTCGGCGCCCGCGAGGGCATCATCCGAGATCAGCACGCCCCTGTCCGCGCCCATCGACAGCGCCCTCTTCACCGCCTCGACGGCTTGAACCGGCCCCATCGAGACGACGGTCACCTCGCCCGCGAGTGCCTCTTTGAGCAACAACCCCGCCTCGATGCCGTACATGTCGCCCGGATCCAGCACACTCTGGACCCCATCACGCTTGATCCGGTTGTCCTGTATCTCGACCGGGGCGCTCGGGTCGGGGACGTGCTTGATGCATACGACGACGTTCACTTGCCCCTCCTAGGACGGCGCTTGGTCAGTGGCTCGCATCGGCGCCCGACCGAGCCTACCGCCGTCCCAGTTCCTCTCCCCACCTGGAAACCACGGGACCCGACCGGTCCGGCCGGGTACGCCGGTTCCAGGCTCCGGCTCGAGGCCGCCGGGCGCTCGCCCGCCCGCGCCGGGTCACCGGCCCCCGAACTCCGCCCTGCCCGGCCCCTTCTCGACGAAGGACTCCATCCCCCTCTTCTGGTCCTCGGAGGCGAAGAGGGACGCGAACGCCTGACGCTCGATCAGGAGACCGGTCGCCAGATCGGTCTCGATCCCCGCCTGAATGGCCTCTTTCGCGGCCCGGAGCGCCACCAGCGGGCCCCCGGCGAAGGTAGCGGCGAGCTCTCCGGCGCGCCGCACGACGTCGGCGGGCGGAACCACCTGGTTGACGAGGCCGATCGCCGCCGCCTCCTCGGAGTCGACGAGGCGCCCGGAGTAGATGAGCTCCTTCGCCCGGCCCATCCCCACCAGTCGCGGGAGGCGCTGGGTGCCCCCGGCGCCGGGAATCACGCCGAGATTGATCTCGGGTTGTCCGAAGCGCGCGTCCTCGGCGCAGATGCGGAGATCGCACGCAAGCGCAAGCTCGCACCCACCCCCGAGGGCATATCCGTTGACGGCCGCAACGGTCACCATCGGGACCCCCTCGAGCCGGGTCAGGACCCGCTGAAAGAAAGAGATGTAGTCGGTCGCGGAGATGGGGTCCAGGGCCATCATCTCTTTTATGTCTCCACCGGCGGCGAACACCTTGTCGCCCCCAGAGATGACGAGGGCTTTGGCACGCTCGCCGCCCAGGGCCCGATCCAGTGCCTCGTCGATCTGTCCCAATACCTCAGCGCTCAGCGCGTTGACCGGGGGCCTGTCGATCCGTATCGTCCCGACCCCGTCGCCGCCTACCTCCAGGTGGACAAGCTCCGCCACGATGCCTCCTCTGTCGACGGGTGGATGGCCTGACCACCAAGGCTACGATGATGTCGTGAGCGGAGACTTCGATCTGGTCCTCGAAAGGGCTCTGGCGCAACGCCCTCCCCGTCGTCTCGAGCCCAACGGAGCGCGCGCCGCGGCGGTGCTCGTTCCCATCGTGGCCGAACCCGAGCCGACGCTGCTCTTCACCGTCCGGACGGAGACCCTCCCGAACCACAAAGGCCAAATCTCCTTTCCCGGAGGATCGGTAGACCCCTCCGATCCGACCTTCGAGGCCGCCGCTCTGAGAGAGACCGAAGAGGAGCTGGGCCTCGACCGCTCCGCCGTCCGCATACTCGGCGAGTTGGACACGGTGCTCACCCATGTGTCCGGCTACATCATCACCCCGTTCATCGGCTGGATCGACAAGCACCCGTCGCTGGCCCCCAATCCCACCGAGGTCGCACGGGTGCTGCCGGTACCCCTTGCCCATTTGACCGGCCAGATCCGGGCCGAGCCCGGCTTCTCCCACGGGGGCCGGACCTATCCAACCGAAGCCTGGATATGGCGTGGTTCCGTCATATGGGGAGTCACGGCGCACCTCCTCAGGCTGTTCTTCGAAGTCCTGGCGGAAGCGGGGCTCGCCGAAGCGCCTGTCGCGCCCTCGGAACCGTGGCCCCTGTCGTCGTAGTCGCGGTCAAGCCTTCGCCTTCACCCACGAGGCTCGAGGCCCCCGTCGCCGACGGGCTGCTGGCCGCGGGCGCAGTCCTGTCCATCATCCTCGCCATCGCGGCGGCAGTGCTTGCCTATCGGGTCATTCGGGGAGGGCGCGGGATTTAGCGAGGAGTGCAGCCCGGGAACATCTCCGGCCGTTCATCCGTCCAACCACCGACATCCCGAAACCGAGGAGAAGGCAATGACGGACGGACGCAGGACGCTCAGGACGATGGTCGTGGTGGGGATACTCGGAGCGTTGCTGGCCGGCTGCAGCGGCTCCGATGGAGCGGCAGGCGGCTCGGCCGGCGCCCTGGACGAAGGGGGTGCAGACGGCTCGGCGGCCCAACGCTCCGTTCCGAAAGCGATGTCCGAGGAGTCCCTGGACGCTCAGGGCGCTCCACAGCTTCAGAGCAGCGCACTCCCAACTGTCGCCGCACGCGTGATAAAGACGGCCGACCTCGAGGTCGGGGTTCCGGAGGGCGACTTCCGCTCGGCGCTCAGCGCGGCCGTCGAGGTGGCGCGGCGTCACGGAGGCTTCGTGTTGTCCACCTCGGTCGAGGCCGGGAACGCAAAGTCGGGAAGGCTCGTGATCAGAGTCCCGGCTGAGTCGTTCGAGCGCGCCCTGAACGACATCGAATCCCTTGGTGACGTCGACCGCGAGATCATCTCAGGCGAGGACGTCTCCCAGGAGTTCGTGGATCTTCAGGCACGCCTTCGCAACGCCGAGGCGCAGGAGAAGGTGTTGCTGAAGCTGATGGACAGGTCGAAATCGGTGCAGGACACGATCGACGTGCAGCGTGAGCTGCAGACGGTGCAACTGTTGGCCGAACAACTGAGCGGCCGGTTGCGCTACCTCGAGGACCAAACCTCGTTCAGCACCATCACCCTGGCGCTAGGCGAAAAGGGTGCGCCGGCCGCAGCTTCCCCGGGAGTTCTCCAGGAGGCCTGGGACAACGCCACCAAGACCTTCTTCGTCGTCGTTTCGGCCGTCATTCTCGGCGCCGGTTTTGCGCTCCCGGTGGTCATCCTGGTTGCGATCATGCTGCTGATCGTCCGCCTCGTGCGCCCATATCTTTTCCGGCGCTCGGGGACAACCCCCGCCCGGGAAGTGTGAGCGTCCCCGCCCGTCCGGCCGACCCCGGCAGGCACGAACGATCTTCGGGGACTGATGACCTTGGACAGCCACTTGATCCAGAGAAGCGCCCGGGTGGATGGTCTAGCTCGGCCTGTGCACCGTCACCGCCGCAGCCACTGCACCCTCTGCCAGCCGGTTGTCATAGGTCACCAACCCTGCAAGGTCATCTCCCAGGTACAGGGCCGAAGCAAGATGGATCGCATCAAGAGAGCGCAGTAACGGGTGGCCCAATGCCCCGGCCGCCTCGAGAAGCTCTTCGTCCACCCTGATCAAAGCTACGTTTCTGAAAACCGCTTCAACTCGGGAACGAACCCCGTCCACGTCATCAAGAACGCGCCGCCCCACCGCCCTCGACACCTCCGTGATCGCGAGCGCGCTCACGGCATGTTGACGCCATCCGGCGATGAACGAGAGCAACCTTTCCGATTCTCGTTCGACGACGATCAACTTGAGCAGGGCGGATGAGTCGAGGTAGAGAATGCCCCCGTCCTTCACTGCATTCAAAGGCGCTCTTGGCGCTGCTCTTCCAGTAGGTCCGTCAACGGAGGCTCACCCGGCTGGGCGGCGAGCGGAGGACCTATCTCGCTCAGGTTACCGGCGGCCGGCGTGGCACGGCCCGAAGCAATGAGCCGGTCGAGGGCGGTTGAGTGCTCAGGGAGAGGGCCGAGCACGGCCACACGCCTGCCACGCTCGGTCACCAGAAGCGTCTCGCCCTTGGCAACCCGCCTCAGATAGACGCTGAGGTTCTGACGAAGCTCCCTCACGCCCACACAGGCTTTCTCGGACATTATGTAGCTCATGGTAGCACACTGGCGTTCAGAAGGCGGGTGGTTCGGTGTATCTCCCCCAGACCTGCCTCAGGGTCTCGGTCAGCTCGCCCAATGTCACGTAGGCCTTCGCCGCCTCGATCATCACCGGTATCGTGTTTATCGAGTCGTCGCTCGCAGCCTGTCTCAGAACACTCAACGCATCCTGAGCCGCCTGCTCGTCTCGGTTGGCCCTGACCTCTGCCACCGCTTTGGTCTGCTCCTCTTCGATTTCGGGGCCGATGATAAGCAGATCAGGCTGCTCCTGCACCGTCGCGGTGAATCGGTTGACCCCGACGATGACCTTTTGACCCGCCTCGAGAAGTTGCTGATAGGTGAAGGCGGCGTCGGCGATCTCCTTCTGAAAGTACGCATCCTCAATGCCGCTGAGCATGCCGTCGAGGATCGAGCCATCACCCATCTCGTCGATCCTCGTCAGGTAGGTTTCCGCCTCTCTCTCGGTTCTGTCGGTTAGCTCTTCCACGAACCATGAGCCGCCCAGCGGATCGATGACATTGGTTGCCCCTGTCTCATACGCAACCACCTGCTGGGTTCTGAGCGAGATCTCGACGGCCTCGTCACTGGGGAGCGCGAGGACTTCATCGAGCGAGTTCGTGTGCAAGGACTGGGTCCCTCCCAGGACGGCGGCCAGGGCTTCTGTCGTCGTGCGCACCACGTTGTTGAAAGGCTGTTGAGCCGTGAGCGAGACGCCTGCAGTCTGCGTGTGAAACTTCAGCATCCACGAGCGCTCCTTGGTAGCGCCGTACCGATCTCGCATCCAGCGAGCCCAGATCCGGCGCGCCGCCCGGAACTTCGCAATCTCTTCGAAGAAGTCGATGTGCGAGTTGAAGAAGAACGACAATCCGGGGGCAAAGTCGTCCACTGTCAGGCCACGGCGCAGGCCCAATTCGACGTGCGCAAACCCCGATGCAAGCGTGAAGGCGAGCTCCTGAACCGCGGTCGATCCCGCCTCACGTATGTGGTATCCGGATATCGACAGCGGCTTGTAGCGAGGAACATCGCTAAGGCAAAACTCCATCATGTCGGCGGTGAGCCGCAAATGTGGCTCCGGGGGAAAGAGCCATTCCTTCTGAGCGATGTACTCCTTCAGGATGTCTGTCTGACAGGTCCCATCCAGCCTGGAGAGGTCTGCCCCCTGCTTCTCGGTGGCCGCCGTGTCAAAAACGAACAGCATCGGCGCCGGGCCCGAGATCGTCATGGAAGTCGAAATGGCCGTGAGGTCGATGGCGTCGAACAACACCTCCATGTCGGCAAGTGAGTCGATGGCCACCCCGCAACGGCCGACCTCACCCTCGGAGTGGGGATCATCGGAATCGAGCCCCATGAGCGTGGGCATATCGAACGCCACCGACAACCCCGTCAAGCCATGGGCGAGCAGAAACTTGTAACGGCTATTGGTTTGCGCTGCCGTCCCGTAGCCCGAGAACTGCCGCATGGTCCACAACCGGCCCCGGTACCCGGTCGGGTAGATGCCGCGGGTGTAGGGCCACTCCCCCGGGACGCCTATGCGTGGATCGACGTCCTCAGGCCCGTAGAGGGGGTCGAGGGGGACGCTGGAGAGCGTGTCGAAATCGACATCATCCCTGAGCCTCGCGGCTCTGTAGCCCTCCTCCCATCGACTTGGGGAACCGTCTGCCATACGGCGATTCTATCTTCGCAGCGGCGGCAAAGCCGGGAGCCGCGAAACCGAGTCAACTATCGCCGGGGGACGGCTACGATCGGCGGACGCCAGACAAAGATGGGACGACTATGCCTCGATTCTTCCGATTGCTCGTGGACAAAGATGCGCTCACCGACGAGCTCTTCGAGTTCGTGACCGACAACACTCCATGGCGCAACCGGCGCCCGGTGGTCGAAGAGCTCAACGACTTTGCACCTGGGGTGATCTACGTCATGGAGAACATGATCCTGGATGGAGTCGACAAGAAACGATACGTCAAGGAATACGTCGATGCCATCTTCGATGGAAGCGAAGACACCGACGTCTACATGACCTGAGCGTCCCCTTCCAGCGCATCCATCAAGAGGCCGGCGGCCTCGTAAGGATCGATCCGGCGGGCCGTAACCTCACGTGTCATCTCCGTCAACAGCGGCGCCAGCTCTTCTTCGACCCGCCGGCGGTAGCGTTCGGCCACGATCCGCTTGATCTCACGCTCCGTGCGGATCCGGCGGCGCCCCTCGAGTCGTCCGGTCTCCTCTTGCCGGGCCCGGTGCTTTTCGATGGCCGTCCACAGTTCTTCGATTCCCTCGCCCTTGGTGGCGGTGGTCTGAATGATCTCCGGTATCCAATCCGCTTCGGCCAATTCCAGCATCCGGGTCAGCTCCCGCGTCGTCTCCCTCGCTCCCGGACGGTCGGCCTTGTTCACGACAAATACGTCTGCTATCTCCATCAGTCCCGCCTTGGCAGTCTGAATTGCGTCGCCCCAGCCCGGGTTCACCACCACTACGGTCGTATCGCAGGCGTCGGCGATCTCGACCTCCGCCTGCCCCACGCCGACCGTTTCGACCAATACGACATCGGTGCCGGCCGCTTCGAGCACATGCATCGCCTCGAACGTGGCAAGTGACAGACCTCCGAGATGACCCCGTGTAGCCATCGATCTGATGAACACGCCCGGATCGGTCGCATGGGCTTGCATCCGAACCCGGTCGCCCAGGAGGGCGCCGCCCGAAAAGGGGCTTGAGGGATCGATTGCGAGCACACCGACACGCTCCTTGTGTCTCCTGATCTCAGCAATAAGGCGTT
>Ga0136620_10000569_pt1 | contig 16785 bp, 16 predicted proteins | sample AntDrymUQ4162106_2_FD_104806 | JGI IMG/M metagenome (GOLD analysis project Ga0136620, IMG submission 104806) | Polar desert sand microbial communities from Dry Valleys, Antarctica - metaG UQ416 (21.06) | ecosystem: Environmental > Terrestrial > Soil > Desert | place: Antarctica: Dry Valley... | reverse complement strand
GCGCCGAGGAGCTCGCCCGCCTGGGCGGGTTCGGGCGGTTGCGCGATTTTGGTGTGCCAGAGGCCGACCTCGACGAGGTTGCAGCAGCGATCGCGGAGCGAGCCGGAGCCAAGGCAAACCCGCGCCCGGCCTCCCCGGAGGAGATCGCCGATCTCCTCCGGTCGATCTACTAGCAGTAGTAGTGACTAGCGAGGGCAGGCGCCAGGGGTCGGGACCCCGCCGGGGCCGGCGACGACGTAGCCCGCGAACTCGATGCAGTACGAGGTCACATCGGCGTGGACGACGGTGACCGTGTCGGGCGTCCCGCCGGCGTAGGTGCCGTTCGTCCGGTGACTGAGCTCCAGGGCCGTGGTGGCTGCCTGCAGGATCGCCGTCGGAGCCGGATCGGTCGTCTGAAAGCTCTGACGCGTCCACATCCACCCCGCGACCGCGAGACCGCAGACGAGCGAGAGGACGGTGAGCGTCCTGAGCATCACCTCATATATCGGCCGCAGCTCCGTAGATAATGAGTACTAATGCGTGAAATTAGTTCGACGGTGGTACGATCCGGGCGTGAGCGACAGGCTCTCCTTCGACGTGCTCGTGATCGGGTCCGGTGCCTCCGGCCTGGCCGCCGCCGTGTCGGCGGAGCGGTCGGGCGCCCGCGTCGCGCTGGCCACGAAAGGGGCACTCCAGTCCTGCAATTCGGCGAAGGCGCAGGGCGGGATCCAGGCGGCATTCGGCGAGGACGACTCGCCTGAGCAGCATGCAGAGGACGTTTGGCGCTCGTCCCACGAGACCGCAGATCGCTGCCTCGTCGAGGTCCTGACCTCGGAAGCGCCCGGGGCGATTCACTGGCTCGAGGAGCTGGGGGTGGAGTTCACGCGGGAGAACGGCGGCTACCGCCTCGCGAAATGCGGCGGTGCGACGCGCAAGCGGCTGCTCCAGGTTGGAGACCGCACGGGTCTCGCGATCACGATGGCGCTCAAGGACGCTTTCGAGTCGGGCTCGGGAACCGCGTTCCCGAAATCCCCGTTGGGCGAGCTCACCCGCACGGAAGGGGGATGGAGGGCTCACTGCGGTGAGCACGTCATCGACGCCGGTACCGTCGTCCTCGCAGCGGGCGGACGCTGCTTCCGCGAGGCACGGGAGCGGGGGGAGCTCTCCACGAACCATCCCGGCGCCACGGGTGAGGTCACGCAGATCGCAGTCGACCTCGGCGCGGAGTCACGCGACCTCGACGCGCTGCAGTACCACCCGAACGGCGGCGCCTGGCCCGAGACGATGCAGGGGTACTCGATTCCCGAGACGACGCGCGCCTACGGCGCCGTCCTGCTGAACGCCGACGGCGAGGAGTTCACGGACTCGCTCGGGCCGCGGGACGAGGTCTCGCAGGCGATCTTCGACGAGGTGGAGAAGGGCAATGGCGTCGAGACGGAGGACGGTCGGCCCGCGGTCTACCTCGACACCACACGGATCTCGGAAGCTGACGCGGAGGTGTCCCTTCCTTACATGCTGCGCCGGTACAGGTCGGGCGGGATCGACCCGCTGAAGGAGCGGATTCTCACCTACCCGGTGCTCCACTACCAGAACGGCGGGCTCGTGATCGACGAGCACGGAGAGACGACGATCGAAGGGATCTATGCCTGCGGTGAGATCGCCGGAGGCACTCACGGAAGGAATCGGATGATGGGCAACTCGCTGCTCGAGTGCACGGTCTTCGGCCGCAGAGCCGGCAGAGCCGCCGCCGAGAAGGCGGCAGCGTGAATACGGTCGAGACGGACATCCAGCAGGCAGTCGAGGACGCCGCAGCGCACCTCTACGTCTGGGCGCTGAAGGACATCCCCCAGGATCTGCGCGACGCGCTCGCAGCTGCGGCCGAGACGGAAACGTCGGTGCCGGGTCAGCGCGTGCTGCAGACGATCCTCAAGAACGTCCAGGTCGCCGAGCGCGAGAACAACCTCGTCTGCCAGGACACGGGAATCGCGGTCTACTACTGCCGGGTCGGGGAGCATTTCCCGCTCCACCCGGCTCGGATCTACCGCGCGCTCTACGAGGGGACGATGCGCGCGACGGTCGACCATCCGCTGCGCTCGAACATCGTTCACACGCTCACCCGTGAGAACACCGGGCCGAACGTCGGCTACCGGGTCCCGATCGTCCACTGGGACTTCATCGCCGACTGGGACGGTCTCGACGTCAAGTGCGTCCCCAAGGGGTCGGGCTCGGAGAACATGAGCTTCCTGAAGATGTGCGTCCCCGCCGACGGGGTGAAGGGGATCAAGACGTTCGTGCTCGAGTCGATCGTCGGCGCCGGGGGGAAACCCTGCCCGCCCGGAATCGTGGGCGTGGGAATCGGAGGCTCTGCGGACTACGCCATGCATCTCGCCAAGGAGGCGATCGCCAGGCCGGTCGGCACGCGAAACCCGGATCCGCTCGTGGCGCAGCTCGAGGACGAGCTGAAAGACCTGTTGAACGAGACGGGGATCGGGCCGATGGGGCTCGGCGGCGACGTCACCGTCCTCCAGTGCCACATCGAGCACGCGGACACGCACATGACGCTGAACCCGGTGGCAGTCAACTACCAGTGCTGGGCGGCGAGACGGGCGAGTGCCCACATCGGCGCCGACGGCTCCGTCGATTTCGACCGAGAGGCATAGGGGCATGGCCGAGCACCGACTCACCTTCCCTGCGTCCGAGGAGGACATCCGCAAGCTTCGTGCCGGCGACCTCGTCACCGTCGACGGCCATATCATCGGCATCCGCGACCGGACGCAGATTCGAATCTTCGACCAGGGCGTGACACCGCCGATGGATCTGAACGGCGCCTTCCTGTTGCACACGGCACCCGGCGTCCGCAAGCGGGACGACGGCGGGTACGACCCGGTCTGCATCGGGACGACGACGAGCGCGCGGATGGTGCGCTTCACCGAACCGCTCGGGCGCGAGTACGGCGTGCGGGCGATCTGCGGCAAGGGGGGCCTGCCCGACGACGCGATCGAGCCGATGCGCCAGTACGGGATGGTCTACTTCGCCATCGTCGGCGGCGCTGCAGCGCTCGAGACGACCCAGATCGAGGAGATCGAGGAGGTCGCCTGGGAGGAGCTCATGCCCGAGTGTCTCTGGAAGTTCCGCGTCAAGGACTTCGGCCCCCTCTGGGTCGGGATCGACTCCCACGGAAACTCGATGTTCCACGACGTCAACGAAGCGGCAAAAGAGCGCCTGGAGACCATCCTTGCCGGACTTTGACTTTCCGCCTCGCGAAGGCGGCCTGACGCACGTCCTCGACAAGGGCCTCGGGCCGCGCGCCTGGGAGGACGTTCTCGAGACGGCCGGCGACTACATCGACGTGGTCAAGCTCGGGTGGGGAACCGCCTATGTCACGCCCAATCTCGCTCGCAAGCTCGAGGTATTGCGCGACAAACGGGTCGTCATGGGCGGCACCTTCTTCGAGGCCGTCTGGGCTCGCGGCAAGGTCGACGAGTACAAACGGTGGCTTGGCGAGCTCGGTCTGACTCACGTCGAGATCTCCGACGGCGCCGTCGAGATGTCGCGCGATGAAAAGCTCGAGCTGATCGCCGATCTGGGTCGCGACTTCACCGTCCTCTCTGAGGTCGGCTCGAAGGACTCGTCAGTCGAGTTCTCGGGCGACGAGTGGACGACCTGGATGCGAGAGGAGCTCGACGCCGGTGCCTGGAAGGTGATCGCCGAGGCGCGGGAAGGTGGCACCGCCGGAATCTTCACGAGCGGCGGCGACATGCGCGCGGAGCTCGTGGAGGAGATCGGCTCCGGAGTCGGCCTCGACGACGTGATCTGGGAGGCGCCGACCAAGTCCGCGCAGGCCTGGTTCGTCAAGCAGTTCGGCCCCGCGGTGAACCTCGGCAACATCCCGCCCGAGGAAGTCATCCCGCTCGAGACCCTCCGGCTCGGCCTGCGGGCGGACACGCTCAAGGAGGTGCTCTTGCGTGGGGAACCCCTGGTTCCCCCACGAGCCCCCTCCTCAAGGGGAGCGCGTGATGGCCAGCGCACCGACTCTTCCAGCAGTGGACTTCGAAGCAATGTCTGCAGAGGATCTGCTCCGCTGGGCGCACTCCGAGTACGGCGAGAAGCTCTCCCTGACCTGCTCCTGGCAGAAACAGTCGTCGGTGCTCGTCCACATGGTCTCGGAGCTCGGGCTCGACATCCCGATCGTCGAGCTCGACACGCATCTGTTCTTCCGCGAGACGTACGACACGCGAGACCGGCTCGTCGAGCGCTACGGATTGAGCCTTCTGCCCCCGCCGCCGGTGATCACCGTTGCCGAGCAGCACAGGCGCGAGGGCCCCAACCTCTGGGAGCGAGATCCGGACCGTTGCTGCCACATTCGCAAGGTCGAGCCGCTGCTCGAGGCCCTGAAGCCGTACGACGCCTGGATCTCCGGGATCCGGCGCGACCAGTCCCCGAGCCGCGCCACGACGCCGAAAGTGCAGTGGTCGGAGCGCTACGGGGTCTGGAAGATCCACCCGCTCGTGGACTGGGACGAGCAGAAGGTCTGGCTCTACATCCACGTCAACGAGATTCCGTTCAACCCGCTCCACGAAGGCGGCTACCGGTCGATCGGGTGCATGCCTTGCACCCGGCCGGTCAACCCCGACGAGGAAGAGCGGGCTGGACGGTGGGCCGGCTCGGACAAGCTCGAGTGCGGCATCCACGGGGACACACCCATCATCGATGCGAAGGAGCGACATGCCTGACGGATTCACCCTCTGGTTCACCGGACTCTCCGGTGCCGGAAAGACGACGATCGCCGAGATCGTCGGCCCAGAGCTCGAACGACGCGGCCACCTCGTCGAGTACCTGGACGGCGACGTCGTCCGCACCCATCTCTCGAAGGGCCTCGGCTTCTCGAAGGAGGACCGCGACACGAACATCGAGCGCATCGGCTGGGTCGCCTCGCGGCTGACCCGACACGGAGCGGCTGTGCTCGTCTCCGCGATCTCGCCGTACGAGGAAACGCGGCAGAAGGCGCGTGAGCTGGTGGAGGAGAACGGGGACTTCGTCGAGGCGTTCGTCGCGACCTCCGTGGAGGAGTGCGCCCGGCGCGACGTCAAGGGCCTCTACGAGAAGGCCTTCAGCGGTGAGATCAAGGAGTTCACGGGCGTCTCGGACCCGTACGAAGAGCCGAGCGATCCCGAGCTCCGGCTCGACACCGAGGAGCAGGCACCGGAAGAGTCCGCGCAGATCGTCGTCGGCAAGCTCGAGGAGCTCGGCCTCGTCCGCTCCGAGGTGCCGGCATGAGCATCACTGCGACGGAGCAGCTCATCGCACCGCACGGTGGCGAGCTCGTCGACCGGACGGGCGACCGGCCCGACGACCTCGACCAGCTCCCGATCGTCGAGCTGACTTCGCGCGAGCTGTCCGACTTGGACATGCTCGCCTCGGGCGCGCTCTCGCCGCTCGAGGGCTTCATGGGCCGCGAGGACTACGCGCGGGTGGTCGAGGAGATGCGGCTCGCAAACGGACTGCCGTGGGCGCTCCCGGTCTGCCTCGCCGTCGACAAGGCACCGGAGGGCGACCGCGTCATTCTCGCCGACGAGGCCGGACGCCCCGTCGCCGTCCTCGAGGTCGAGGAGACCTACGAGTACGACAAGGAGCGGGAGGCCGAGCAGTGCTTCCGCACGACGGAGGACGCCCATCCCGGTGTCGCCCGGCTGTACGAGCAGAAGTCTCTCTACCTCGCCGGCCCCGTCACCGTCTTCGGGCGAGCCGAGTCGCCCTTCCCCGAGCTTGCCTTCGACCCCGCCGAGACCCGCGCCGAGTTCTCGAAGCGCGGCTGGAAGCGAATCGTCGGCTTCCAGACCAGAAACCCGATCCATCGCGCCCACGAGTACCTGACGAAGACGGCCCTGGAGACCGTCGACGGCCTCCTGATCCACCCGCTCGTGGGCGAGACCAAGTCGGACGACGTGCCGGCCGCCACACGCGTCGAGTGCTACCGGGTCCTCGTCGACCACTACTACCCGGAGGATCGCGTCGTCGTCTCCGCCTTCCCGGCGGCCATGCGCTACGCCGGCCCGCGGGAGGCGATCTGGCACGCGATCTGCCGAAAGAACTACGGCTGCTCGCACTTCATCGTCGGCCGGGACCACGCCGGCGTCGGCGACTACTACGGCAGCTATGACGCGCAGGCGATCTTCGGCGAGTTCGAGCCGGGCGAACTGGGCATCGAGCCGATGTTCTTCGAGCACGCTGTCTACTGCAAGCGCTGCGAGGCGATGGTCTCACCGAAGACCTGCCCCCACGGCGGCGACGAGCACGTCTTCCTCTCCGGCACCAAGGTCCGGGAGATGCTCGTGAACGGCGAGGTCCCGCCGGCACAGTTCTCGCGGCCCGAGGTCGCCGAAGTGCTCATCCAGGCTTATCGGTCGTAGATGACCTGGCAGCTCTCGCTCACCGGTCTCCTGATCGGCCTGCTCGTCGGCATGACGGGGATGGGAGGGGGCTCCTTGATGACCCCGATCCTCATCCTCGTGTTCGGCTTCAAGCCGACGCTTGCCGTCGGCACGGACATCCTGCACGGCGCCGTCTTCAAGACTTTCGGGGCCGCGCGTCATCGCCACCTCGGCACCGTCCATGCGCGGATGACGTTCTGGATGTTCCTCGCGTCTGGCCCGATGTCGCTGCTCGGGGTCCAGACCGCAGTGTGGCTCGAACGACGCTACGGCGAGGGCGTGGAATCGGCGGGAGGCAAGGTGATCGGTGCCGCGCTGGTCCTCGGCGGCCTCGGGTTATTCGCCAAGACGTTCGTGCGCCGAGGGATCCAGCCGAGCGACGCGCCGTTTCGTCTCCAGCGGCGGGACCGGCTCGTCTCGCTTGCGCTCGGGGCGAGCGGCGGGTTCATCGTCGGTCTCACCTCCGTCGGAAGCGGGACGTTCTTCGCCCTCGTGATGCTGCTGGTCTTTCCGCTGACGGCAGCGAAGATCGTCGGAACGGACATCTTCCACGCGGCCGCGCTGCTGTGGGTTGCGGGGATCGCGCACCTCATCCACGGAAACGTGGACCTCGGCGCGATGGCGTGGCTCCTGCTGGGCTCGATTCCTGGAGTCCTTGCCGGAAGCCAGATCACGGTGAGGCTCCCCGAGCGATCGCTGCGGGTCGGCCTCGGGACCGTGCTCCTGGCCAGCGGCGTCCGGTTACTCGAGACGCCGGGCTACGACATCTGGGTGCCGCTGATCCTCGTGGCCGGAACGATCCTCGCCGGCGTGATCGAGCTCAAGCGCGTGAACGGAAGGGTTGCTCGAACCGATCCCGCTTGATCGCCGCGGAACGGGCTCTGCCCGTTCCGCGAAGCGAGACGCTTCGTTAGAGCGTCAAGAAGGGGAGAAACGTCGTCATGTCGACGACGGCGACCCCGGGGAGCGCGTCGTCTGCGCAGCGCAGGTTGTCGAGCTGGTCGGAGAGCGGTCGCGTGAACCACCGCTCGAAGAGCTGGCGGCGCGAGATCTCCTTGAGGGCGCCGGCGACCGACGTGCGCGCCACCCCGATCGGGTAGGCGCCGAGGGGCATGGCATCCTCGAGGGCGCGAACCTCGTAGACGCCGTCGGCGGTTCGCACCTTCACCCGCTTGCCCGTCGGCAGCGCAAAGACCTGAGGCGGGGCAACGGAGCCGATGGCGAGACCCTCCCTCCGGTCGTTCAACCACCAGGCACGAGGCTTGACCTGCACCATCCGCGCCGGCGTCTCCGCGGCGCTCTCGTGATACGCGGAGATCTGCTCGGACGTCGGCGACGGTGCCCGGAAGCGCTTGCCCATCCGCTGCTGCCTGAGCTCGTCGGCGATCACCTCGCGCGCGAGGCCCTGCGTCGCCCGCGCCCGGGCCAGAGCGGCCCTGTAGGCGGCGCGGCTTCCGCGGAACCTCGCGGCGATGATCGCGCGCTCCGCGGCCAGCACGTCGGCATCCTTCACCTGCACGAGCCGGGCCAGCACGGCCTGTGAGTAGGCGGCCGAGAACGCGATCTCTCTGTCGCCGGTCACCCGGGCGAGCCGGGTGATCTGCCCGTTCCCGATCGCCTGATCGTCGCCGATCTTGCAGCGGACGCCTGCGGGAAACCTGATCTGTCCCTGCGTGATCGAGGAGTCGAAATCCGGTCCCGCGACAACAGGCCCGTTACAGAGACGACGATCACGCGTCCAGAGCCAAACGCACGCCCCCACTTCCTTGTCGGGATCGGCCTGCGCCGTGTTTCGCGCCTGCCAGCCCCAGGACCACACCGTGCTGATCCGCGTCTCGCGAGCCACCTGGCGCGCTGCGAGCGCTTGAAGCTTCACGTGCTCGAACCAGTCGACCGCGTTCATCGTGTCGCGGTTGGACGCCTGGAAGCCCAGCATGATGCCGATCTTGTGGGCCGGGATTCCCGCGTCGGTGAGGTCACGAATCTCCCTCCGGAACGCGTTTCGCATCGTCCGGCTACCGGCGACCGCGCCCTGCTTGTGGATCATCGGACCAGAGAAGTAGACCTCTTGAATGAGATCTCCGTAGCTGGCGACCGTCCGCCACCAGTTCCCGGCGTCGCCCACCGTGTAGGGCCGGGTGGAGACCAGGAGCATGGGCCGCGCTCCAAGCTCCTTGAGGGTCTTCATGAACAGGGCGACGTTCCAGCGGTACTGGAAGTTCGTCGGAGACCACGGTGTCGTCGTGTGGGCGCCGTTGAGCTCGTTCAGTGCCATCCACGGCCGCGGACAGCCCGTGGAGGCGACGGCGCGGTAGAACAGCCGATGTGCCCAGTCGACGACGACGCTGGGCGCGAGGGGCGCGCCGGGAGTTCCCGCTCGACTGGTCAGGTAGAGGTCCAGATACACCGTCTTCGCCCCTCCCGCCCTGAGCTTCGGCGGGAAGATGAAATTGGAGGCCGCTGCGATGACGCCGGGACGCGCGAAGCGATACCAAAACGGCACCGAGCCGTCCGCGAAGTCGACCCACACAGTGCCTTTGTCCGGAAGTCCGCAGGGCCCGGCTGCCTCCGCCGGCTCGGCGGTTGCGGCGACCAGCGCGATCGCGGCTACAGCGGTGGCGAGGAACCCCTTTCCCATCGGTGTGTTGTAGCGAAACGAAGCGGGCGACGCGCGCCCGGAGCCCCATCCCGGAACGAGTTCTTCGCCACCATCGGCGATATGAGGGGCGGAGCGACACCACCCCGTCACTACACTCGGCGTCCGTGGGGCACCATCTGCGGACCGCGCTCGTGCTCCTGCTCCTGGCCGGCACCGCCACCGCGTTCGTGGTCACCGAGGATCTGAAGCTCGAGCCGGACCCGATCGCGCAGCCACGGATCGACCCGGTTTTCTCACCCGTGTGTCGCTGCGAGCATCAGACATCGCGAATCGCGTTCAAGCTGCGCCGAGAGGACCGGCTGACGCTCTCCATCGCCGACGACCAGGGCCGACTCGTCCGGACGATCCTCCGAGACGCGCGCTTCGGACCGGGCAACCACGAGTTCGGCTGGGACGGCCGCAACGACCGCGGCGAGGTCGTGTCCGAGGGGACGTATCGCCCCCGGGTCGCCCTGGCCGCCCTCGGGCGTTCCATCGAGTTTCCTCGCAGGATCGTCGTCGACACGACGCCCCCTGAGATCGACGCCCCGGGCGTGAGCCGCCGGGTGATCTCGCCCGACGGCGACGGCCGATCGGATTCCACAATGATCCGCTACCGCGCCGACGAGCCTGTCCAGGCGCTCCTGCTCGTGAACGGCCGGCAGGAGGCGAAGACGCGCCTACGTGCGGAGGGCGCGGTCCTCTGGTCGCCCAGAGGCCGGCCGAGGGGTCTCTACAACCTCACGTTGAGCGCGCTCGACCAGGCAGGGAACAGAGGTCGGCCGACCGCATCGATCGCGGCCACGATCCGGTACATCACGGTGACGTCCGAGGCGATCCGGGCCCGGTCAGGGCGCCGGTTCTCGATCCGGATCTCGACTGACGCAAGGCGCTACTCGTGGCGGCTTGGACGCCGTCGGGGGTCGGCACGGAGCCGCACCCTCAACCTGCGGGCACCCAGGCAGCCGGGCCGCTATCCGTTCGTCGTGGAGCTCTTCGGTCGCAGAGACTCCTCGGTCGTGGTGGTGCTGCGGAGGTGACGCTCCGGCGCCTCCTCTTGCTGGCAGGCCTGGCGGTGGCGACCATCGTGCCCGGCTTCCTCGTCGGGGTCTGGCTCCATGACGAGAGCACGATCGAGTACCAGCGCGGCTCGTCCACGGAGGAGTTCGTCACGACGCAGACGACCAGGGCCCCCGAGGCCCCACGCCCGAGAAAGGTCGTCCTCCGCCTCCCGTGGCCGACGTACGGCCTCCGCGTCCAGAGGACGCACACGGCTCCGGACTTCAAGCTCCGCCCGCCCTATCGGCTGCGCTGGGTGTTCAAGGCGGGCCACGTGCTCGAGTTCCCACCGTCGGTCGCCTATGGCCGTCTCTACCTCGCTCAACAGAGGGGCCGTTTCTACGCCATCCACCACAGGACCGGGAAGATCGTCTGGGAGCGCCGCTTCAACCATTGCTCGGCGGCCTCGCCGACCGTCGCCTACCGGGTCGTCTACCACTCCTGGATGCAGCCGCTGCCCTGCAACCGGAGCCCGCGGAGCCAGCCGGGGATGATCACGGCGATGGCGGCGCGGACGGGGAAGATCGTCTGGCGCTACCGGGCCGGTGTCTTTGAATCCTCGCCGCTCGTCGTGGGCAAGACGCTCTACGCGGGCTCCTGGGACCACAAGCTGCATGCGGTCAACATCTACACCGGGAAAGCGCGTTGGACGTTCACGGCCGACCACGAGATCAACAGCTCGGCGTCGTTCGCAAACGGCACGGTGTACTTCGGCACCGACGGCGGGAGCCTCTACGCGCTCGACGCGCGAACCGGACGGTTGCGCTGGCGAGCGCAGGCGCTTCCGAGATTCGGCCGCCGCGAGTACTTCTATGCGACACCGACGATCGCCTACGGCCGGGTCTTCATCGGGAACACCGACGGGACGCTCTACGCCTTCGGCGCGACCAGCGGGCGCCTGCTCTGGGCCCAACGCGCCGGGACGTACATCTACACCGCCGCCGCCGTCTGGAAGCGGCGCGTCTACGTCGGGACCTACGATGGCTACTTCATGGCCTTCAACGCCGCGACCGGGGACAGGATCTGGCGCTTCGCCGCCTCGGCGGCCATCCACGGCGCGCCGACGGTCATGAACGGCCTCGTCTACTTCGCCGCTTGCCCCCGCTGCGGAAGCCTGGCGTCCCGCTACGCGAAGCAGGGGGACCGCGGCACGTACGCGTTGGATGCGCGCACCGGAAAGCTCGTCTGGCGCTTCCCCGACGGCGTCTTCTCGCCCGTCGTCGCCGACACGAATCACCTGTACCTGGCGGGCCGCTCGCGCGTCTTCAGCTTTGCGCCGAAGCGTCGTCCCGTTCGGAGAAAGCCAAAAGGAAAGAAACCAGCAGCGCGGTCAAAGGCCAGATCAAGTACGAGTTCTGGAAGACCCGCCCGAGGTAGAGCAGCGCGAAGATCGAGGCCGCAAAGCCCGCGGCCCCGATCCACAAGCGGGAAGACCTCCGTTGGATCCACAGCAGCCACGCCGTGAAGGGCAGCCAGAGGAAAACTGCGAGCGGGAGGAACGGGTAGGAGCCGAAACGGTCGTCGAGGATCCCGACCTCGAAGAGGACGCCGGCCAGGCCGTAGCCGATGATCCGGTAGGTCTGTGCTCCGTAGGCGATGGTGTCGCCCCAGAGCGCCCCGGGGTCGGCGATGGCGAACGGGAGGATGCCGATGACGACGATTCCGGCGAACACTGCGCCTGCGCGCCAGAGGACCGGGCGGGGGACGGCCCGCGTCAGCATCGCAACCGCGAGAAATGGGACTGCGATGAGCGCGAACTGCTTCAGGAGGACGGCGCCGGCGATCGCCGCCGCGGCGAGGAGGTAGCGAGAGCGCGCCACGAGCGCGAAGGACACGACGGTGAGGAGCACGCTCGGGGCGTCCGCGGTCCCGAACCATGCCGCGCGGATCGCCAGCGGATTCGCGGCGAGCGCCGCACCGGCGGCGAGCTTCCAATGCAGCGGCGCATCGAAGAGGAAGGCGGCTGCGAAGAGGGCCAGCGTGCAGAGGAGGACGAGCATCCGGTAATCGTCGATCGGGCTCGGCAGCAGCCGCCAAGCCGCCGCCGTGAGCGCCGTGCCGGGGAAGTAGGCGAAGTGGTCGAGGGCGACCTGCGGGACGTTCTCGTCGGCGCCGGCGGCCGGATACCAGCGCTCCAGCCCCGACCCGCGGTAGTCGCGGCCGTAAGGATTCTCTCCGTCGAGGATCAACTCGCCCGCCAGGTCGATCTGGTACGTGGAGTCGTTGACGTGGTACCAGGGCTCGCTCGAGTCTCGCAGCCCGATCTGCAGCAGCGTCGCCGGCACGACGAGGGCACCGATCACGAGCGCGCAGACAAGGATCGCGAGCTTCGGCCGCACCGCCCGGCCCGCGAGCAGGAGGCCCGCGGCGAGCGCGACGACCAGGCCGGCGAGAAGCGCAGCTGCCCGCGGTACCGCTTCTTCGAACTGCCGGTCGGCGGCTCGGACGAGAAGCTCGAACGGGCCCTTCGGGTCGACCGAGCCGGGCTTGAAGGGCCACGCACCCGAGCCCAGCTCAGGGACGGTGATCGCGACGAGGAGTCCGAGGACGCCGAGGACCGCGGCGGCGTGACGGCGCGTCATCTGGCGCTGGGGACGGGCTCGGCTTGGACTCGACCCGTTTCGGTAGGCGCAGCCTCGGATTCTCGGACAGCGACCGGCACGGCGAGGTAGGCGGCCCCGACCCCGAGCGCGAGCCAGGTGATCGGATCCTCGAAGAAGCCGCTGTAGGCGAGTGCGTGGGTGAAGAGGGCCAGCAGGACGGCCCCGATCCCGAGGCCGAGCGCGGGCCGCGACCGGCGCAGGATCACGAGCATCCGGACTGCTGCGGCTAGGAGCAGCGCATACAGCACGAAGCCGACGAGGCCCAGCTCGGCGGCAACCGTGAGCGGCGTCGTATGCGACACGAACCTTGCCTCACGCGCGTTCCGCCCGGCTCGGAGCTCGCGGCTCACCTTCGGCTGCGCTCCGAGCCCGGCCCCGATGACCGGCTGTCCGCGCACGACGTCGATCGTCAGCTCCGCGCGCAGCCACCGGCCGCTCGTCAGCTCCCGGATCGACTCGCCCCTCGCCTGAACGGCGATGAAGCCCGTAGCGACGATCACCGCCACCGCAGTCGCTGCGGCGACCGCACGCCGTGCGCTCCGGTCGCCGGCGACGATCGTCACAGCTGCGGCTACGACGAAGAGAGCTGCCCAGCTCGACTGCGAGTACGAGAAGTAGAGCCCCGCGAACATCACCGCCATCAGCGCAGCCGCCGCTGCGACGTGGATGGTCCTCGCCCAGAGCAGGACGAGCAGGACGGCGAAGCCGAGGACGACGTGTCTCCCGTAGAGGCTCGGGTCCGTGAAGAGCGATGTGACCCGGAAGAACGGTGAGTAGGCGTTGGCGACCTCGAGCTGCGGGGCGTAGAACAGCAGCTCTTTCGTCATCTCCTGCCACAGACCGACGAGCGCGAACACCGAGGCGAGCCCCACGGCAATGACGGCGAGCGCTTTGGGGAGCCACGGCGCGAGGTCGCTGCGGGCCACGATCGCGGTCATGGCGGCGAACGGGAGGAGAAAGAAGGCGAGCAGGTTGGCGCCGGCGTCCAGGTCCTGTGTCCAGAGCAGCGAGATGGAGACGAAACCGAGGAACGTTGCCGCCGGAAGGGCGATCAGCCGCGGCGGAGCTGCGACCTCGTTGCGGCGCAGCGCGCGGTAGAGAAACGCCGCCACGGCCGCCGTCAGCACCACGTACAGCGGGATCAGCCGCCCGAGCTTGCCTCCCTCGGCGACCGCGAAGAAGAAGCGATGCTCGCGATCGACGTCGAGTGGGAGGCGGAATGGCGCCGCCAGGATGAGCGCAGGAATCGTCAGCAGCGGGAAGCGGACGAAGATCGCCGCGGCCGCCGCCAGGAGGATCGCGCCGGCCGCGCCGGCGGCCAGCACCGCCGGCGTGAGGAGATCGCCCACCGCGTCGATCCCGGCCATGGAGACTGCCAGCAGCGCCTCGGCGAGGCCGAGAAGCGCGAAGCCTCCGAGCAGTGTCGACCGCCGACCGGCGAGGATCGAGAGCGCGGCGCCGCCGGCGCCGACGATTCCCGCAAGCTCCGCCAGTCCCGCCTCGTCCATCCCCGGGGCCGGATACTACGTCGCGCATGGTCACGAGCTGGGACAAGGTGCTCGTCTTGGCGCCGCACACCGACGACGGCGAGTTCGGATGCGGGGGCACACTGGCGCGCCTGGCCGAGGCAGGAACCGAGGTTCGCTACGTGGCGTTCTCGATCGCCACCCGGTCGCTGCCCGAAGGGTTTCCGCCCGACACTCTCGCCCGCGAGGTGGGAGAGGCGACGGCGGAGCTCGGCATTCCGCAGTCGCAGTTGATCGTGCACGACTTCGAGGTCCGAACCTTCCCGGAGCATCGGCAGGAGATCCTCGAGCTCCTGATCGCGCTCTGGGAGGAGTGGAAGCCGGACGCGGTGCTCCAGCCGAGCCTCCGGGACATCCACCAGGACCATCAGGTGATTGCCGCCGAGGGTCTCCGGGCGTTCAAGCGGACGACGATCCTGGGCTACGAGATCCCGTGGAACAACTTCAACTTCGACTACCAGGCGTACTTCGCGCTCGAGCAGGAGCACGTCGAGCGCAAGGTGCGGGCGCTCTCGAAGTACGAGTCCCAGCAGCACCGCCGGTACTCCGACCCCGAGTACATCTGGAACGTCGCGCGCACGCACGGGATCAACGTGAACAGGGAGTACGCGGAGGTGTTCGAGGTCTACCGCGTGGTGGCGTGAGCAGCCAGCCCGGCGGGTCGTCGTCGCTCCCGGGCCGGGTAGCGTTGCGCCGCATGCGGGTGGTCTGGGTGAGCTTCGACGAGACGGGACGCGACTGTCTCGAGGCGGCGGCCGACGTTGGTGCCGAGATCGCCGCCGTCGTCACGCTGCCGGGCCCCGTGGATCCGACCCGCTCGGGGCAGTGCTCGTTCGACGAGGTGACCGAGCGGCTGGGCGCGCGCCGGGTTCTAACGACGGACATCAACGCGCCCGAGACCGTGGCGGCGATCCAGGAGACGACTCCCGACCTCGCCTTCGTGGTCGGCTGGTCGCAGCTCGTTCGCGATCAGTTCATCGCGCTCGCCCCACGCGGCGTCTTCGGGATGCACCCGACGCTCCTCCCGCGCCACCGTGGGCGGGCGCCGATCCCCTGGGCGATCCTGAGCGGCCTCGCCAAAACAGGCGTCAGCCTGTTCGAGATCCTCGACCCCACGGCGGACTCGGGCCCGATCGTCGGCCAGGCTGAGGTTCCGATCTCCCGGGATGAGACGGCGACGAGCCTGTACGAGAAGCTCTCGGGGGCCCATGTAGCGCTCGTGCGCCGCTACGTGCCTCTCCTGCTCGAGGGCACGGCGCCGTTGACGGCGCAGGATCCTCGCCGCGCGAGTTCTTGGCCGAAGCGGACGCCGCTCGACGGGCTGATCGACTGGGAGACGCGTGCGCCGTACCTGTACGACTGGGTTCGCGCGCAGACCCGTCCCTATCCCGGTGCCTTCACCTTCGCCGGCGATCTCCGCCTCACGGTGTGGCGTGCCCGCGACGTCCAGAGCCCGGAGATGGGAGACGCGGGAGTGATCCTCGATCGGCGCCCTGAAGGCGTGGTGGTCGCGTGCGGCGAGGGCGCCATCCTCCTCGAGGAGGTCGAGCTCGAAGGCGGCGAGCCGATCGAGGGCGACGCGGTCGGCGAGCGGCTCGCAGTCGGAGACAGGCTCGGATGACGGAGCGGAGGCGCCGGTGAGGGTGCTCGTCCTGGCGGCGCACCCCGACGACGAGGTGCTCGGGATGGGAGGGACGATCGCCCTCCACGCCGATGCGGTCACCGACGAGGTGCGCATCGTGTGCGTCACGGACGGGAGCTCCGCGCAGTATCCGGGTGACTCCGAGCGCCGGGCGCAGAAGGACGAGGAGGCGCGGCGTGCCGCAGCCGTGCTCGGGGTCGAGGACTTCGTCCATCTGGACCTTCCGGACATGCGACTCGACACGCTTGCCCACGTCGAGGTGAACCGCGTCGTCGAGGCGGAGCTCGCGTCCTTCCGGCCCGAGGTGGTCTACGCGCCGCATCCGGACGTGAACAAGGACCACCGAGCACTCTTCGACTCGGTCGCCGTGGCGACTCGCGCGACGCCGGGGCAGTGCGTCCGCCGCGTCCTCACCTACGGGCCCACCTCGAGCGTCGAGTGGACGCCCGCCGGGCTGAACTGGTTCGTTCCCAACTGGTTCGTGGACGTCACGAAGACGCTCGAGCGGAAGCTCGAGGCGTTCGCCTGCTACGAGACCGAGCGTCGGCCGGCGCCGCATCCGCGGAACGCGGAAGCCTTGCGGGCCCATGCAGCTTTCTACGGGGCGGGCGTCGGCGTCGCGTACGCCGAGCCCTTCGTCCTGGTGCGCGGGCTCGAGCCCGTCGAGCTGCCGAAGGCCTAGGCTGCCCGAGCTCCGGCGTCCTGCGAGCTACGTGACCGTCAAGTCACGCCGATCTTGGCCGCGAGCTCGCGCGAGATGGCGTGGTCTGAGCCGGCAACCCGCACGGTCAGCGGTCCGTCGAAAGGGGCTGCGTCTCTGATCTCGATGCGAGTGCCCGGCGTGAGCTTCAGCTTCGTGAGATAGCGCAGCAAGTCGCCGTCTCGATCCGGAACACGGCTGATCGTC
>Ga0136620_10000568_pt1 | contig 16795 bp, 11 predicted proteins | sample AntDrymUQ4162106_2_FD_104806 | JGI IMG/M metagenome (GOLD analysis project Ga0136620, IMG submission 104806) | Polar desert sand microbial communities from Dry Valleys, Antarctica - metaG UQ416 (21.06) | ecosystem: Environmental > Terrestrial > Soil > Desert | place: Antarctica: Dry Valley... | reverse complement strand
TACCCCGACATGCCCCGTCCCGTGCTCGACCGAGGCGGCCGACGGGCGAAGCTCTGGCTCAGGAGTGAGATCCAGGCATGGCTCGATCAGCGAAAGACTGCTCGCGGTTGATTCCACGAGGCCAGCCATGGAGGCGACTCGCGCGACATACCGCCCACAATGACGCAACGCCCGGGTGAACTCGCGAAGGTTCGTAGCTGCCATCGCGGTTGCGGGCAGCCGCAATTCGGACTGCCGTCGGTGTGCTCCGGCCACAATGGTGGTGGCTATCGTCCGGCACATGGGTGACGCACTCCCGCTCCGGATCTTCCTGGCTTCTCCCGATGATCTCGAGGATGAGCGCGCCGCCGTACGCGCCTGCGTCGATGAACACAACACCCGCCGCGAGCGCGATGGTGGTGTGACCTACGAGATTGTCGAGTGGGATCGCACGCGTGGCACCGCGCGTCGAGCCAGGAGGCGATCAACGAACTGATCGCTGAGAGCCACTTCATGATCGCCCTGTACAAAAGCGCTTGGGGCAGCGCACCGGGCAGTCCCTGGGGCTACACCTCTGGTACTGAGGAAGAGCTCTTCACCGGCCTGCTCGAGCTCGGACAGGTCGAGCAGCCGATGAGAGATGTATGGGTTGGCTTCGTCGAAGACTCGAACCCCAACCAGCGGATCGTCAATCTGCGGAAGCAGATCATCGAGCGGCACTCGGTGATGTTTGAGTCGCTCACGGACCTACGAGATCTCAAGGACAAGCTGACCGCTCGCCTGGAGTCGTGGCAGACCTTCGCGGGCGCCAAGGTCCCAAGGCATGTCGACCTGATGCCGTCTTCGGGGAAGGACGTGCTTCGCGCCGCGAACCTGCGGCTCCAAGGCGAGAAGCTCGTCGACCTCGGCCAGCCCGACGCCGGCCGCGGGTCACTGAAGGAGGCGGCAGTCCTAGGGGCCCGTCGAGCTCTTGGCGTACGCGCGATTCCTCCGCCGAGATGGCGACCTGGCCGGCGCGTACGCCGAAACGCAGAAGGCAATTGACTACTTCGTCGCAGGCGGTCCTCTCTTTTCGGCCCTCGTGAAGGACCTGGCTGATGATCGTGGATGGCGTGGAAATCCCGGTACTCGTTACGACCTGCATGCTCTGAGGCTCCTTGCGGTTGATGTCAACTCATCAATAACTCCGACGCAAGCACCAGCCGCGGCGGGCAGCGGAGGGTGGTGTGCCTAGCTCTCTCCATCTCCGGACTTCCCGGTAGTCGGGGCTTCGGCTTGCAATCCCGGTGCCGGCAAGTCGACATCGATGCAGGCAGTAACCACGTTCTCGACCTCGTCACAGTCTGCTGGGTCGTCTGCCGTCAGTTCCTCAATATCGTTCGGCAAGTCCTGGGTACGAATCGCGCGAATCGCGAACCCGGTAGCGCGTCGGGGAGGGTCAATGGTGAACGTCACAGCCTGATCGATCACACCTCGGTCGTTTGGTCGCAGAACGGAGCGGAAGCTCCTACGTGGGTCCGGCGCGTAGACACCTTGGTCCGCCAGGTAGACACGAGGGCCTGCGAAGACGCCGATCCGCTCATCGATGTTGACCCCGTCGGCATGGACGGTAAAACTGACGGTGACGGCGGGTTCGCTGCCCGAGACCGTTACAGCAGAAATGGTCGGGCGTCCATTGCCGGAGAAGCCCACGGCTGCCGCGTTTACCGCAGCACCCATACCCCCGCCCAGAGCGATGGCACCGACCAGCAAGAGCACCGTCGTTGGGACTGCGCCGCTCGGGAGTAGCGCGAAGATGCCGAACACGAATGCGACGAACGTCAACGCTGCTGCGATGAGGAGACGCTCTCGAGAGGCCTCGTTGTCCAGGAGTTGCGGGACACGTTCGGCGGTGACGCCGAAGGCCGTCAACACACCCGCGATGAGCGTGGTAGCGGTCACCAGGGTTTTCGCGGCTGTGTTGAGGCGCTCGGCCCTGGCCTTCTCCTCGTCCGTCATGCCGTTGCCAGCCTCCTTCGAAGGCATCCAACGCGCCCCTGCATCGTCTCGGTAGACCGAGACGATGCCCCTGCATCGTCTCGGTAGACCGAGACGATAGGTGATCGCCGCCACACGCAACAGGCATGGCACCGAAGAGCTCGGGCGCGAGGCCGGCCCGTCGTCGCCCGGCGAGCCTGGATTCTTGCCCAGGCCACGGGAGCGCCATTGGCGCGGGGGCGGTGCCTGACCCGGCGGCGCGTGCGCGGGCCTTTCGGTGTCTCAGCGCCGCCAGGGCACGTTATTGCTGACTGTGTCCTTCCGTCCGCCGATACCTCCCCATACCCTGCGGCGCGTGGGCGTGCCTGGTGAGTCGACCGGCGATCTGCTCACCCATGCTCAGGCGCCCACATCCTTGACGTCCACATCAGTGCGGTTGCCCGCTGGGTATCGAGGCGGACCCGATCGTCGTCGTACTTCGTCACAACCAATCAAGCGGCCGAAATCCTAGGGATGTCCCGGCTCGGGTTGACCAGCTGACCCGCCGCGGCTTCCTCCCGTACGTGGAAACCGGCCTGCGGACTCCGGCCAGACTGTTCCGACGCCAACAGCTTGAGGTGGTCGCCAAATGCGCGGCGACATCGCCGCGGACGTGGCTAACCCAATGTGGGTGGATCTTCTGGGACGGGCTGATGGATCTACGGGGCGGGGGCGGGCCACCTCCCGTGGCGGGATGTCGTGTCACAAACCGTGTCACGAGCACGGACTTGTTGGATTTCTGGGCGGTTCTGGCATGATGAAGCCTGCTCCATCCCAAACGATGGATCCACTACGTTGGCGAAGCGCACTCGCATGAACTGGTTGACGATCTCGATGGGTCTGTTCTGTCAGACGGGTGCCGGCGAGACCGTGGCATTTGCTCTGGACGGAACCGCCTACGAGATCGATCTCAGCAAGAAGAACGCCGGCAAGTTCCGCAAGTTTCTGCAGGACTATGCTGCCGCCGGCAGACGAGCAGGTGGTCGCGCTCGACGCAGTGCCGGTGCCCAGCGCAGAACGACTCGGACTACGACCTTAAGGCTGTGCGTAGGTGGGCCGCTGCGAACAAGGTCAATGTCCAAGCGAGAGGTCGCATCCCGGCTGCCGTTCTTGAGCGCTACCGGGCCGAGGGTAACTGAGCGCATCTCCCACTCCGCATCGGTTGCGTCCAAGCCCCCAGTCGCGGGTCCCACCCAACCCCGCCGCGGCGCGCAGGGAACCGCCTCCGATCGACCAGGCACGATCTCAGCCGATCAGGATCCACGGCACGGTCGAGCCCCGCGCATTGAGTGCGGAGAGCGAGCCTTCGCCGGAGGTGCCTACCCCCACTTGTTGGAGGACCATAGCCCCCCAACCTGGCCGCTTGCGCATTGGAGCTCCGGGGGAGGAGAGTCAGGCCCGTCGATCCGAGCTCTTGAGAGGAGGGTGCGGAATGCGCTATCGGCCCATCGATGCCGATCCCCAGGACAGCAGGCTGGGACGCTTCATCCCGGACGATTGGGGACACGTCGAAAACCACCCGTTGACGGCACTCGCGCCTGACCTGCCAAGCCAGGTGCCTGTCGTCCTGGGCGTCAACTGGTACACCGAGTTCGATAACCCCGAGCTCGATGAGGCGACCGGTGAGTTCTTTGTGGCTCGCGCCGGCGCTTCCTCGCTGACCAGCATCAGGGGCGGTCACTGCGTTTGCCTTGAGCCCGGTGGCGAGCCGGACGCCGAGGCGTGGTGGAATTTCTACAATCAGGGCAGCGAGGGAGCATGCGTCGGCTTTGGCTGGTCGCGTTGCATGACGATCCTCAACGCGGGACGCATGTATGCGGCCCGTTGGCTATGGGATCGCTCCAAGGAAGGGGACGAGTGGCCAGAGACCAACCCCGGAGATGACCAGGGTACTTCGGTGCGAGCGGGCGGCGAAGTCCTGGGCGATACCGGGCATGTTTCATGGCAGACGGACTACTCCGATGACGAGCACGAGGAGCGGGCCACGTACGATCCGGATCATGGGGCCGGTATCCAGCACTTCCGCTGGGCGCTATCAGTCGAAGATGTGCACAGGGTGCTAGGAAATCCCCGTGCCGATGAATTGGGCGCAGTGCCCTTCCTCAACTCGTGGGGGCCCTCCTACCCACACCGCACCTGGATGCCCGACGATGTCCTCGAACGGTTGATACATGAAGAGGGCGAGGTGGCAGTTCCCACGGACCGCTAGAACGCACGGGAACCCATTGCAGTGGTGAGCCGTTTCGCAGGCGACCAGTACAGACTGCTGTCTAGTTTGTGACGCTGGCAGGACAGGAAGACACCCCGGCGTCATGCGACTATCTGAATCAGTCGGACTCGGGCTCAGCAATTGCATTGTGAGTCCGGCGAAGGGTCGGAGCGACGTGAACCGCGAGGCCCTCGTCATCTCCAGATAGCACCGGGTGGAATATCGGTTGGTGAGCATAGCTATTAAGACAAACATCATCTCCGGCTAGCTCGAGCTTGCTCTCTAATTCGATGGGGATGTACCAGCCGACGATGTAGACCTTGCCTTCACGACGCATCATGGTCTTTGTGGTGAGAATGGTCACGGGCTTCCGATCTCCTGCCAGACGGTCGGCGACTTCGAGCTGCCAGGACCTTCCCTCCTCAAGCGCCCTCTCGTCGGCCTCATTGTAATCCTTTCGAGCTGGCGTCCTCACCTTTGCCGGGAGAAGTTCAGAATCCCGCTGGATATTGAGAAAAGCCGCATTGCGGATGATGTGATGGGAGCTCTGAATCTTACTCGGATCGTCTGGGTTTAGGTGCAGTTCCTTGACGAACGCCGGCGGCATGGCATAGTAGAGTAGATCGAGCAGGAAACGTGCATCGTAGGTCACGCTAGGCAAACCAGCTAGTGGCTCGCCGTCATCACCCCTGGTGACGATCGCGTCGTGGGAAATCAGCTCGCGGCGCGCAAGGACATACCAGACAATGCCAACGGCCATCAGCACACCGCCGACTCCAAGCAGAACGGTGACCGATCCACGAGAGGCAAACTCGAGAGGGCCGATCCTCGTCACCGTCCCTGCCAGAACGACTAGAAGACCGACTGCGACGAAAGCTACTGGGGGCGACTTGCCGACAGCGGCCACCCAACCCGTCAGCGACTCCATGGTGCCGCTCGTTCCGGCAGCGCCGTTTTCCTTTGGCATCGCGTACCTCCCGCCGAACGCGATAGTCCCGCTTACTCAGCGTAGACCTCTCGAACGGCTGTGTGAACACTCGAAGGGAGCTGCCGCGGCGTAGCCCCCGCTGCGGTACCAGCTCTCCGCGCTGAACCAGATGAGCCAGGGTGATACATGGATGTCCGAGGGTTGCGGGCCAGCCACGCCTACTGGGCCACTGCTTCGTCACCCGGCTGGCCAGCGAGGGTGCGGATCCCCGTCAAGGACGGCGAGAAGAAGTAGGCGCCGCCGGTTGTCTTGACCCACCGGTCGATCATGGTGACGTGGGTACTGGCCGATGTCAGGTGGAACTCTTTGCCGTCCGCATCCTGGGCAATGATGGGATCCTTGCCGTCGCGAGGTGCTTGGAAGTCGTTGTTGTTGGCCCAGCGGGCTTGGACGAACTCGAAGCCGTCCGCGATCGATGACTGGTAGCTGACAAACAGCAGCCCTCGGTCCTGGGTGTCGGGCACCTGCTCGCCGTAGGGTCCCTCGCCCGGCTGCAGTTCTGGCCCGTAGGTGATGCCGCGCCGCAGCATGCGATGGAAGTCGGCCTTGTCCCCCTCGGGCAGCACATCGGCGCGAGTGTTGGTCTTGCGGATGTGTGAGGCGCGAGGGGTCGCCTGGCCTTCCGGGTCATCCTCAAAGTCAAATCGATTGATCTTGCCCGACTCCAACACCTGCGGATACTCGGTGGAGGGGTCGGATGTCGACGGATCGAGCTCCCTGGGCATGCCTGGCACCCGCGCCAGTGGCGCGCCGCTTTTCCAGCGACCCATAAACTTGGCGCCCAGCTGGTCGGCGCTGAGACCGTGCTCAGCGGCCTTTGACTCCAGGAAGCTATTGAAGGCGGCGACGTCCTGGCGCAAGCGGCGGTAGACGACGAAGGAGCCGTTGTGGGTCCAGGCCGGGTAGGGCTGTGCAGGTGGCGGGGGTGGTGACGGGTTGTAGGGCGTCGGCGCTGGTGCTGGCGTGCTCGGCGGTTGGCCGCTGACGGTGCCCTGCTCGTCCGCGTAGCCGATCAGAAACACGCCTTTGGCGATCTTCTTGCGGCCCTTGCTGGCAGTCGTGAGCCCATCGATGCCGGGCTGGGAGATGCCGTCCTTGAAGCCGAAGTGCTCATGGCCGCGCTGATCACCGGGCCGGGTCTCGCCGGGCTGGAACTGCCCTTCCTGTGCCCCGTGACTCCTCAGCAGCCCGCTCAATTGCTGGTGCCGCTCCTCGAGGTCGTCCGGACGATCAGCGGCCAGCACCAGCACGGCGTGCGGTTCGGCGCCGCCGGCGAAAGGCGCCACCCATGACGCCGGCTCGTTGCCATTGGCGTCCCCGATCTGGGCAGCGCGCTGCGCCATACCCTGACCGAAGTCCTCGGGAAGGTTGGCCATGTCCGGAGCCTCCAGGACCGCCAATCCGCTCTTGCTGAGCCACAGGTTGGCCCACGTCGCCTGCACGATCTGCTCGGCCTGGCCAGAGCGCTCGTTCACCGAGGAGAAGACCGCGTTGAAGCGCACGACCTCATAGCCGCTGGCCAGCTGCGGCTCCAGTTCCCTGAGCAGCGGCCGCCCGGAGGCGGCGTCGGCGAAGTTGAAGGGAACCAGGCGCATGCGATCCTTGTTGAAGCCGATCAGGTCGCCCTGGATGTCCTTCAGGATCTCTTTCCTCGTGGCGTCGCTCGCTGTGCCTGCCTCGGTCATTCCGGTCTCCGCGTTCGTCGGTCCTCGTCATCGCAGCCAAGGTCGCTTCACGCCTCCGGCTACGGATAGCGGGGCGTCTGGGCCGCACCGATCGCTCATGTGTTCGAAGTTGCGCTGCTGTCACTACTCGGTCAACCCGTGGTCGCGGCTATCAGTACCCCGGTCGAGGCGAGGTGGACCAACGTGCAAAGACCGGGGTTAGCCAGGACCGCCACGATGCTCGAATTGTCCGGATGGGACGCGCCGCGGGCCCACGGGGCTGGCCGTCGGACGCGGCCGTGCCCGGCACGGGCCGGGGCTGACCCGTCCGGCTCATTCTGGGCGTCCCGGCATGTCCGGTAATTGACCGTTGCATCGCGGAACGTCAGTCTCGGCACAACGTCGGGCTGCGCTGGGACCGTTTGCACGAGACGGTCGGGGGGTCGCCCAGGAGCGGGGTGGTCCATGCGGGCGCAGCGGTGGGCAAGTTTCGGGCTCGGCCGCTTGGTCGGGGCTGGTTCGGCCGCGGTGATGGTGGTGTCGCTGCTGGTTGCGGCTGGAGGGCCTGCGTCGGCGATACCGGTGGTGATGGGGACGACGTTCCCGGATGGCACGACGCTGAACACCAGCCAGACGTGGGGCCCGGGTGGTTCTCCGTACGTGATCGTCGGGAAGCTGACGGTGGCGTCGGGGGTCACGCTGACGGTGTTGCCGGGGACGGTGGTGAAGTTCGACCCGCGCGAGGCGGACGGCGGGGAGGACCGCTTCGGGACCGGTCTGCTGGTCAGAGGGCGGATGGTGGCGGACGGTTCGGGGTCGAGCCCGGTGATCTTTACATCTGTGTTCGACGACTCGGCGGGAGGGGATTCCGACGGCGGCGGCCGGGCGGCGGCGCGGGGCGACTGGGGGGAGATCAGGTTCGACCCCTCGGACACGATGAGTGACGCGGCGGTGGCTGCGGTGCCGCCGTCTGTTCTGAACAACGTTTCGGTGCGCTATGGGGCGATGCAAAACAGTGGTTACTGCCCGACCGGGGCGGTGACGGTCGATTCTCGCGGCAGGCTGCAGGTCAGCCGTTCGGAGTTTGTCGAGAACCAGTTCGCCGGCGTTAGGTTCGAGACGCCCAGGCCAGGCGTAGGTGTGGCAACCGTTGTGAGCTCAAGGTTCGCGGACGGGAAGTGTGGGGCGGACATCGCTGGGGGCGATGTGGTGGGCAACGTCTTCGAGGACTCGTTGACCACCTTTGGGCTGCACGCACTGGATCCGAGCGCGGCTCGGGTGTATGGCAACGTGTTCGACGAGCTGGTGCAGGCATGGGCGCCCAGCGGAGGTCTCACCCGCGCCGATGTCGACTTCCGGGACAACGATTTCGTTCGCATCGCCGATACCGGGTGGCAGGACCTTCAGGACTGGCGGTTCAACTGGTGGGGTCGGCCGCTGCCGAAGGTTCCGCCGCCGGATTGCTGGCACAGCGACATCGACTATCAGCCGCCTGTGACACATGAGTTCCTGGGGGAGTTTTGTGAGCCGGGGTCGGTCGAGCGGATCACCGGGTATGTGCACGAGGTGTACCCGGCGATGCGGCATGCGCCGCCGGTGCCGGAGGCGGGGATTGGGGCGAACCCGAATCTGCCGGCCGGCTTGGCGGTGCCTCTGGGTCAGACGCTTGGGCTGGGGTGCGACCCATGCGCGAACAACCGGACGTCCTGGTACGGCAACCCGGTCAACACCGCGACCGGCAACGAGACCAAGTTCAGCGTGGATGCGCAGCTGGGCGGGGCCGGGCAGGTGTTCCGGTTCACCCGGGCCTACAACTCGCTGTCGGAGCGGGTGGGAGTGCTGGGGCGTGGCTGGCAGCATGGCTACGAGGCGCGGCTGGACGTTTCGGAACCGGATCGGGCGGTCTACGTCGGCGCGGACGGTCAGCAGGCTGGCTACAACCGGGACGGGTCGACGTTTGACCCTGATCCGGGGGTGCGGGCCGAGCTGGCCACGATCGCCGGCGGCGCGTATCGGCTGACCCAACCGGACCTGACCCGGCTGGAGTTCGACGCCGACGGCCGGCTGTCTGCGGTGCTGGACCGCTCCGGGGTGGGGGTGTCGCTGGGCTACAGCGGCGGTCAGCTGGCCACGGTGACCGACGCCGCCGGCCGGCAGGTGACGCTCGGCTATGTGTCGGGGCGGCTGACCCGGGTGGAGCTGCCGGACGGCCGGGCAATCATGTTCGGCTACACGAACGGCTTGTTGACCTCGGCCACCGATCTGCGCGGCAAGACCACGACCTACGGCTACAACGCCGACGAGCTGCTGACCACGGTGACCGACCCGGCCGGCGGCACCGTGACCAACACCTATCACCCGCAGACCGACCGGGTGACCAGCCAGACCGACCAGCGCGGCAAGTTGACCACGTTCGACTGGGAGCCGACGGCGGATGCGGGGGCGCCGGCGGGAACGGGTATGTCGACGGTGACCGCGCCGGACGGCGGGCGGTGGGTGGAGCGCTACGTCGGCCGGGTGCTGGTGGAGCAGACGAACCCGCTCGGGCATAGCGTCGAGTTGTTCTACGACGCCGACCTGAACGTGGTCAAGGAGGTGGACGAGCGCGGGTTCGCCACCACGATGACCTACGACGGTCGGGGGAACATGCTGTCGCGCACCTCGCCAGCACCGTTGTCGGATGTGGAGACCTGGACCTACAACAGCAAGGACCAGCCGCTGACCTGGAAGGTGGCCGCCGGTACCAGCCAGGAACAGACCATTCAGTACGGCTACGGGGCAGCGGATCGGTTGACCTCGATCACCCAGCCGAGCAACCGGACCACCACCTTCAGCTACACCACCAACGGGCAACTGGACGTCGAGACCAGCCCGGAAGGGGTGGCGGTCGACCACGACTACGACGCCGACGGCAACCTGGAGTGGGTGCGCACCGAGCTGGGTTCGGACACCCGCTACGGCTACGACGACACCGGCCGGCTCACCTCGGTGGTCGACCCACGCGGCAACGTCACCGGCGCCACCCCGGCCGACTTCACCACGACCTTCGCCTACAACGATGCCGACCAGCTCACCGCAGTCACTGATCCGCTGCAGCATGCCACCACGACGAGCTATGACGACTTGGGCCGGGTGGACACGGTCACCAACCCGGCCAACGAGCTGACCGGCTACGACTACGACCCCGCGAGCAACCTGACGGTGGTCACCGACCCGGCCGGAGGCACGGAGTTCGACTACGACGACGTCGGCAACCTGATCGAGATGGTCGATCCGACCGGTGCCACGACCAGCTATGGCTATGACCGGGCCGGGCAGCGGACCTCGATGGTCACCGCCCGCGGCAACGAGGCCGGCGCCGATCCGGGCGAGTTTACCTGGACCTACCGGTTCGATCGGGCCGGGAACCAGACCTCGGTGATCGACCCGCAGGGTCGAGAGACCGCCACTGCCTACGACGGGGTGAACCGGGTGGACACGGTGACCTCGCCGATGAGCAACCTGACCAGCTACGACTACGACGACGCCGGCAACCTGACCAGGATCACCGACCCGCTCGGCCGGGCCACGGTGCTGGGCTACGACAAGCGGCACCTGCTGACCAGCCGGAAGCTGCCCGGGCTGCAGCCGACCCTGTACACCTACGACGACGACGGCAACCCGACGTCACAGACGTCGCCGTCGGGGGAGTCGAAGACCACCTGGACCTACAACGACGACGGCCAACTGGACACCGAGGTCGGTCCGCGCGGCAACGTCGCCGGCGCTACCCCGGCCGACTTCGACACACTGTATGACTTCGATCCGGCCGGCAACCTGGACACCGTCACCGACCCGCTCGACCACGTCACCGACCACGACTATGACCCGGCCGGGCGGCTGACCTCGGTCACCGACCCGCGCGACAACACCACCAGCTACACCTACGACCCGGCCGGGCGACTGGACACCGTGACCGACCCGTTCGGGAAGGTGACCGACTACCACTACGACGCCGACGGCGACCTGGACAGCCGCACCGACGCCAACAACCACACCACCAGCTACGGCTACGACGACGCGCACCGGCTGGTGTCGATCAGCGACCCGCTGAACCGGCAGCGCACCTTCAGCTACGACCCTGAGGGCAACCTGGACGAGGTCATCACGGCCCGCGGATACGCCTCCGGCAACCTGGCCGCCTGGACGATCAATCACGACTACGACGCCCGCGACCTGCTGACCGCCACCACCACCGCGCAGGCCGATGCCAACGCCAGCTACGGCTACGACGACGACGGCCGGCTGGCGTCGATGACCGACGCCACCGGCACATCCAGCTTCGGCTACGACGACGCCGGTCAGCTCACCGCCGTCGACCAGCCGCAGGGCGACTACGCCTACACCTACCAGCCGTTCGGCGCGGTCGAGTCCCGCACCCTTCCCGCCGCGGGGACGATCGACTACGGCTACGACAACGACGGACAGCCCACCAGCCTGACCGCCGACGGCGACACCACCGTTTTCGACTACAACCCCGACGGGCAGATCACCCGGATCGACTACCCGGCTGGCAACGGCATGGTGCAAACCCGAAGCTACGACCCGACCGGCGCCCTCGACACGATCACCAACCAGGCGGCCGGAGCCAGCCAGCCCACCTCCAGCTTCGCCTACACCCGCAACGCCAACGGCAGCCCGACCCGGATGGTGCGCACTCGCGGCACCACGACCTACCGGGAGGCCTACGTCTACGACAGGGCGAACCGGCTGGCCAAGTACTGCACCAGCACCGGCAGCTGCACCGGCGCCACCGACTACGTCGACTACACCTACGACGACGTCGGCAACCGCACCCTGGAGACCCGCGTCGGCGGCGTTCCCAACCCGGGCAGCATCGACTACGACCACGACGGCGCCGACCAGCTCACCACCCGCAGCACCACCCCCACCGGCGGCGGCAGCACCGTCGAGACGTTCAACTACAACGCCGACGGGCTACGACTCAACGGCAGGGCATGGGACCCGCTCGGCCGACTCACCGCCTACACCGCCAACAACAAGACCACCAGCTACGACTACGACGGCTTCGCCAACCGCCGCCTGGTCAGCTTCGACAACGGCTCCACCAAGAAGCTGTCTTGGGACATCAACCAGCCCGACCTGGGCTATCCGCTGCTCCGCGTCGAGACCCGCGCCGACGACTCCATCTGGGCCCACCGCTACACACCCGATGGCTGGGCGCTGTCGGTCAAACACCCCGGGCAGGCCTTCGGCCGCTCCTACTTCCACCACAACGGGATGGGCTCGGTGGTCGATGTCACCACCGGCAACGGCGGCCCGGCCTGGCAGTACGCCTACGACCCCTGGGGCGTCACAACGACTGCCACCCAGCAGTCAGCCAGCCCGGTCGACGCCAAGCTCGGCTACACCAGCGCCTACTTCGAAGCCACCCTCAGCGCCTACCACCTGCGCGCCCGCGACTACGACCCCACCATCGGACGTTTCGTCGCCCCCGACCCCATCGCCCCACCCATCGACGACCCCTACGTGGCCTCCTACGCCTACGCCAACAACCAGCCCAGCGTCCTCACCGACCCTCGCGGTCTCATGCCCTGCGCCGCCTGCGATTACGGCGGAGGCGCCGCGAGCGGCGGCCCCGGAGAACCGTGGGATGGCGTGTCCCTGTCTGGTTACGGCCACGGCATTCTTGACTTCATCGGCCTTGCGCCAGTGGTCGGGGAGTTGGCTGACGGAACCAATGCCCTCTGGTACGCCGCTGAGGGGAATGCCACAAATGCCCTAATTTCCTGCGCGGCTTTGTGGCCCTTCGGCGGACAATCGGCCACCTTGGGCAAGTGGGGTGCCAAGCTAAACAGGTCTACGCCCACGCAATTGATTGCAATCGGGCCGGCACCGCAGAGCGCATGGGCCATTCTTAACCGCGTTACAGCGAAGGGCGCAACCTTTCCTGGGTACAAGGGGGGCAAGATATTTCAGAACCTTGGCCTCGGCACGCGTCTGCCCAACTATGGCCATGGCGGCGCAATCAAGTATCGCGTCTGGGACGTAAATCCGTACATCAAGGGTCTTGGCCGCGGTAGTCAAAGGTTGATAACAGGGAGTGATGGGTCCGCTTATTATACAAGCAACCATTACGGAACCTTTATCAAGATCCGATGACTGACCCAAGCGCGCTTCTACGAGTCTCCGAGACGCCCGTCTTTATGACTCTTTCGGCCGAACCTGCTTCGGCGGCAGAAATAGCCAACAGCTGGTCAGAGTCTGGCCTGACAGTGCGCGCCATCCGGGGGGGTAAGATGCGGACAATAGGAGCCCTCATGGACGAGATGGCCGCAGCGCTGCAATTCCCTCATTACTTTGGAGAGAACTGGGACGCACTCGACGAATGCTTGTCTGATATGCATTGTCCAGCCCAGGCCGCTGGGATGGTATTGGTAATTCGGGATGCGATAGAAGTACTTGCAAGTGAAACATCTGACAGGCTCGCAATTTTCGTTCGCCTACTCAACGACGCTATGCAGACTGCCGCTTCAACCGTTGCTCAAGGGGAGTGGTGGGATCGTCCATCGTTTCCCTTCCACGTGGTGTTGCAGGTACATCCCGAACAGAAGGGCTTGGTGACACAGATTTGGGAAATTGCCGGCGCTCATGTGCGCGATTTTTGAAGCTGAGCGACTCCTGAGCCGTTTGCGTGGGGTTGGAGACGCACGCCAGGTGGAGTGAGCGCCACGTACAACTGGCGCCGGATCCGACTTGTCGGCGTGGTGCGGCCGGAACTCGACATGGAGGCCTACGCGGCAGCGGTGGCGACGATGCTCTTGCACCGCGATACCAAGAGACCTTGGGAACTGCGCGGCTGAACGCTTAGTGCCCGCGAGCATTTAAAAACCGTCAGCTTCAAGGATGCAGACGGAGGTCACCAGTAGCATCCACGACATGGCTGATCGTCCTCTGGCGCAATGTGATGTGCTCCGATGCACGGACCCTGAGCACCGGGTCATACGAGTTAGCCCGCCAGACTGGCTCAATCTGCAAGCGCGGCTTTGCTACGAGCACTCTGAACAATCGAGCGCGGGGACAGGTGGATGTGGGACTACGGGGGTGGCGCTCGTGGCATCGGCCAAGCCTCGTCCATCGTGATGGGTGCCGATCTCCCTCCGATGGTCAAGGATTTCAGGCTGTCGAGCGTCACTTCTCGAACCTCGGCGCAACGGAGTTGGTGCGTCTCGAACTTGAGCACGGCGACGGCTCCGTCACTGACGCCGAGTTCGAACTGGACCCGGGCATCGGTCGGCGACTGGTGTCATGGCTTGGTCCTCGGCACTCGGAGTCGCTTGTGGATCGCCATGGTGAAGAGCACGACACATCAACGCCTGATTCCCAGGCTATCCCGGACTCTTACCGCCTCAGCAGCTCAGGCGGCGGAATGACGTGGTAGGTCCTGTTGACCTGGCTTCATGCGACGCCGCCGACCATCGCCGCTGAACGGTTCTCACCCATCGCTTCGCCATCCTTGCCGCTGGCAGCGGTGGCGCGATGACACCTGTGACTTGCTCGGGGCACCCTTGCGTCGGACTTCGTGCAGGTGGCCGCCTCGTCCGCCCACCGGCAACGGGTCGTGCTCGTAGGATCACCGGCATGAAGCGCATCAGCACGGAGGCATACCAAGCCCTGCGAGATGCGCTCGCGGTCGTGACGTGGTTCAAGCGACCTTTCCAGACATTCCTTCGGACCGCGCTCCGCGATCATCCTGAGTTGGTTGCCCGCCTCGACTTCTCCGACACGAAGAGGAACGTCGCCGACGAGCTCGTGGCTCGTCTCGTCGAATATGAGGACCGCTACCGGGACGTCACCATCCGGCTGATGTTGGAGATCGCCGCCATGACCCGGTTCCCCGATATCGAGAATCTCGCGGAACCCGACCGGGCCGCCCGTCTCGAAGAGGCCCGCGACGCCGCAACACGCCTGAAGATGCTCACGGAGCAGTTCGCGGGGCGGCTCGCCGAGCAGGAGCGTGAGCACGCCAAGCGCGAGGCGAATCGCGCGCAGGCTGCAGCACTGAGCCAGTTCGAGGACGACGTTGCGGCGTTGAAGGCGCGCTTCCTTGCGCTGCAGCCGGCAACGGACGCCCGACGGCGCGGGTACGAGTTCGAGGCGCTGCTCTCCGATATGTTCAAGATCTTCGATATGGAGCCGCGGCTCGGCTATGCGACCGAGACGGAGCAGATCGATGGCTCACTGAGCTTCGATACGGACGACTACATCCTTGAGGCGAAGTGGACCGCGGACGCGGTCGATCGCGCGACGGCCGATGCTTTTGCTATGAAGGTGCGCCGCAAGGGGAAGGGTCAATAACTTGGATTGGGATGACGACTGGGTTTACACCGATTCTCGCTTCAACCTCTTGGGCTGTGCCGACGACCGTTTCATGGAGTTTCTTGCTCAAGTCGTCCATCCGGTGGTCCGTCGTGACGCGGCGGAGTCGAGCAAGCTCGTCGCCGAGTTCAACCGTCAGTTGCGGCCCGACGGCTTTGTCTTGGTCGAGACTAGTCGTATCAGCGGTCGGATCGTCTATGGCGGCGCGCGAACGACATCAGTCCAGCAGCCGGGAAGCGCGGTGCGTCTGTCCGGCCGAACTCTGCTTGAGGATCCGGCGGTCCTCCGTGATCACCTCGACAGGGTTGAGCGGACGATCGCTTCAGATCCTCCTGCAGCAATTGCGGCCGCCAAGGAGCTAGCCGAGTCGACGCTCAAGCTGATCCTCGACGAGAGCGGTGTCGAGTACGCAGACGGGGACGGCTTGCCTCAGTTGTATAGGAAGGTTGCCGTCGAACTCAGGCTCAATAGGGAGTCCATCCCCGAGTCGGCCAAGGGCAGTGCGGCCGCGCACAAAATCCTGGGCACCTTGACGACGACGGTGTTCAATCTCGCTGAGATGCGGAACCAACTCGGCCTCGGTCACGGTCGGACTGCCAGAAGCCCTGCGCTGGAACGGCACGCTCGCCTGGCATTCAATACCGCCGTCGCCTTGGTTGAGTTCCTCCTCGACACTTGGCACGCTCGGCGCGACATCGCCACCGAGGCGAAGAGCTCGGGCTCCCTGGGTCAGTGCCATTGGCCGGGCTGCCCACGACGGGCCTCTTCGAGCAACTGCTGCGTCGCCTGCCGGGTCAAACGCTGCAGTCGGACCTCGGCGGCCAGCGCTTCGGAGCGCAGCGAACGGCCACGGTGCTCTGCCGCCACACACTCCAGTCCGGTAGTAACCGCCAGCCCCAGACCGCCGAGCAGCAGGAGGCAGAGCCCGACGACAAGCAATGTCGTCATGACAGCCCGCGGGGAGCGGACGCGACGACGTCAGCCGAGGCGAGGGCGTGCATGTCGCCGACAGCCTGGAGCCGGCTATGAGCGATGGGGAGCCAACTGCTGTTCTAGCTGTGACACCAGGGCGACGCCCTGCATGGCGCGGCCGGCCAGGAGCTGCAGGCCGTCGAGCTTGGCGGCCTCGATGTCAGCGGCGGCCGAGGTGCACGCCAGCGCCAGGTCGGCGCGGTCGTTGAGGCGAGTGAGTTCGCGTCCGACTCGCGATGAGAGCGAGCCCGTGCGGAAGGGCTGGAGGTTGGACATATGACCGCTCCTGTCTGCTGGTTCGGTAATCCAGGCGAACAAGGCGAGCCAAGATGAGGGAGCTGGGTAGCCACAGGTGGGCCGACTGGGTAAATTCTGGGTACGCCGGAGCAGACCCGGTGACAGACATCGTGGAGCGGGGATCGCTCATGAAGACGCAGCGGCACCCGCCCCCGGTCGAGGTGCTGGCCGAGGCCTTGACGCCGATCCTGCGGTCCGGCCTGCCGGTCGATCCGGATGTCGACGACGAACGGCTGCTTGGGCTGCGTGGCGTGTACGCCAGGTCGATTGACCCCAGAGAGCGAACCAGCC
>Ga0136620_10000566_pt1 | contig 16829 bp, 17 predicted proteins | sample AntDrymUQ4162106_2_FD_104806 | JGI IMG/M metagenome (GOLD analysis project Ga0136620, IMG submission 104806) | Polar desert sand microbial communities from Dry Valleys, Antarctica - metaG UQ416 (21.06) | ecosystem: Environmental > Terrestrial > Soil > Desert | place: Antarctica: Dry Valley... | reverse complement strand
GGACGACCGTCGCCGGATCGAGCTTCGGTGGCCTGACGGCCGCGTTCGCGGCGCTCTCACGACCCGACGTCTTCGGCAACGTGCTCTCTCAGTCGGGGGCTTTCGGGTGGAAGCCCGAGGGAGAGACCGAACCCGAATGGTTGATCCGGCGCTTTACGGCGAGTCCGAGGCTCCCGCTCCGCTTTTCCCTCGACAGCGGCCTGCTCGAGGAAGGGTCGCCGCCGGGATGGACGAGCATCTTGGAGTCGAACCGACGGCTTCGCTCGGTGCTCGAGGAGAAAGGGTATCCCGTGCACTACGCCGAGTACGCCGGCGGCCACGACTACATCTGCTGGCAGGGAACCTTCGCGGACGGCCTACTCGCCCTCGCGCCCGAGCCTTCGCAGTAGGTTCACTCGAACCTCAGACCACTCGTCGTCGAGGACGCTGTACCAGGCGGAGTCCCGACGCTTGCCGTCCCGGACGAGCATGTGCTTGCGGTGAACGCCCTCGAATCGCGCAGGAAGCGCAGCGAGAGCCGTTCGTGAGCGCTCGTTCTGGGCGTCGGTCTTGAACTCGACCCGGAGGCAGCCGAGCTCCCCGAAGGCGTGTCGCAACATCAGCAGCTTCGCCTCGACGTTCGCGCCCGTTCCCCAGGCCGAGCGCGCAAGCCATGTATGACCGATCTCGACGCGGCGGTGCTCGGGCGCGAGCGAGAGGAAGCGCGTGCTCCCGACGGCCTCGCCGGTGCGGCCGAGGCGGGTGACGAAGGGGATTTCCGTGCCGGCTTGCGCCGCGGCGAGTGCGGCGTCGAACCAGCTCCGAAAGCCCTCGGAGGTCGATCCGTCGAGATGCATCCAGCGCCAGATCTCGGGGTCCGCTGCGACCTTCGCCAGACCAATCCGGTCGGCCTGCACGAGCGGTTCTAGCACGACCAGACGCCCTTCGAGGCGCTCGGACGCTTGCGGCATACTGCGGGAGTATGGCTCGTGAGCGAGCGCCGGAGCAGGCAAGGCGCATCGCTGCCTTGCTTCTCTCGCCCCGGGTGCGCCGGCTGCGCCGGTGGTCGTTCGTGATCACACTCCCGGCCGCCGCGCTCTCGCTCTGGCTCTTCGGCATCGAGGGCGCGGGGATCGTGCTGGCGCTGCGGCTCGTGCTCTTGCTGCTTGGCCTGGTCGCCGTGCTACGCCTGCCACGCGACCTTCGTGAAGCCGTTCTCGATCTGATCATGCATCCGGTTCTGCGGCGACTTCAGCGGCTCGAGCTGCGCGTCCTGCTCACGCTCCCCCGAGTCCTGTTCGGCGGCTCCGGCTTCTCGTATCACCGCGGTTCTCTCGAGGGAGCGCTCGTGCTCGCTTTTCTCCCGGCGCTCGTGACCGAGGCGATGGTCGTTCAACTGCTCGTGCCCGACAGCTGGCGCTGGATCGAGCTTGGCGCTCTCGCCGTTCACGCCTACGCGCTTGTGTGGCTCCTGGGCTGGGCCCTTGGGCCGCGCGCCTACCCGCACAGGCTGCACGGCGGACGGCTCGAGGTACGGCTCGGGGTGCTTTATCGCGCTTCGATACCGATCTCGGCGATCGAGACGGTGGAGGAGCGACGGCTGTTGTGCCAGGCGTCGCTGGAGCTACGTGATGGCATGGTGCTGCTCGCGACACGCGGTTGCGCGAACCTGGTGCTGTCGCTCAGGCAGCCGATCGAGGTCGAGCGTCCGCTCGGGGATCCGATCGCGACGACCCGAATCGCTCTTCCCGCCGACGATCCTGCGAGCCTCGCGGCGGTGCTGCGACGACCGCTGACCGAGCAAGAGGCGCGTCGCGCGCCCGCCCTCGACGTGGAGGCATTGGCCGAGATCGCAGCACTCGCCTAACGCGGCTCTTGGCGCTCGCGGGTCCAGCCCTGAGGAACCCCCCTCGGCCGCGACTGCTGCTGACGCGAACGGAGGTGCCGGCGCAGTCGTGTTCCGCCGCGGTTGCAGCGTGTCCGATTACATGCCTAGACTTCGGAGGCGATGCCGATCTACGAGTACGTCTGCATGGAGTGCGAGTCGCACTTCGAGGAGTTGATCCGGGGCGGCGAGCAGCCCAATTGCCCCGATTGCAGCTCCGCGAACGTGCGCAAGCAGTTCTCCGTGTTTGCAACTCACGGCACCGCCGCGCAGCCCAGCTTCGGCGGTGGAGGAGGCGGCTGTTGCGGCGGGAGCTGTGGGACCTGCTGAACCTGTAAGAGCGGTAAGCCGCGCCCGAGACCTCACCGCCCTCGCCGAAGAGGTGTCGCGCTGCACGCGCTGTCCGCTTCACAGCACGAGGACGCAGGCTGTCTTCGGGGCGGGCCACCCCGATGCCGACGTGATGTTCGTCGGCGAGGCGCCCGGCTTCCACGAAGATCAGCAGGGGCTTCCGTTCGTCGGCCAGGCGGGCAAGCTGCTCGAGCGTTTGCTCGCCGGTATCGGCCTCACGCGCGCCGATGTCTACATCGCGAACGTGCTCAAGTCCAGACCGCCCGGCAACCGCGACCCGCTGCCCGAGGAGATCACGGCCTGTGAGGGTTATCTCTTCCGGCAGGTCGAGCTGATCGAACCCAAGGTCGTGGCGACGCTCGGTAATTTCGCGACGAAGCTGCTCTCCGGTAAGCCGCTCGGCATCACGCGCGTTCACGGCCAGGAGATTCAGGCGACCATCGGCAGCCGGCCGGTCTTGCTCTACCCGCTGTACCACCCCGCCGCAGCGCTCTACACGCCCGCGATGATGAAGGTGCTCGAGTCGGACTTCGCGCGCCTACCGGCTCTGCTCGGCCGAGGAGCCGACGAGCTCGAAGCGGTTCCCGACTTCCCCCCTGACCAGGAGCCGGTGCGCCCCGAGCCCGCCGTTCAGCTCGGTCTCTTCTAGGCTCGGTCCTCTTCTAGGCCCTACGCGGCAGGAGCAAGAGCTTCGCGCCTGCGTGTTGGTCGCATCGCCGAGGACAGCGTGTCGAGGGCTCGGTGCTGGAGCGACTTCACGGAGCCCTCGGTCTTGCCGAGAATCGTGGCTACCTCACCGTTCGAGAAGTCGAAGACGAACTTGAGCGTTACGACTTTCTGCTGGTCGTCCGAGAGCCGATTGATCAGCGTGAGCAGGCTCGTGTGGGCGATTGAGCCGAGCGCCCTCTCCTCGGCCGACGGAACGTGGTTGCCGATCGGCTCGGGCACTTCGTCCGCGGGCCTGGAGCGCCGCGCCGCGCGGAAGTGGTCGACCGAAAGGTTGTGGGCGATGCGAAAGAGCCAGGCAGCGAACGGAACCGATCGTCGGTTGTAGCGGTCGATCGACTCGAGCATCTTGAGGAACGTCTGAGTCGTCAGGTCTTCGGCGTCGTGGCTGTCGCCGACCCGCATCTGGAGGTAGCGGTAGATCCGATCGAAATGGAGCAGATAGAGCTGTTCGAGCGCGTCTCGGTCGCCGGCCTTGGCGCGGTCGACGAGTTCCCAGACGAGCTCCTTCGAGTCGCTCTCGGCCCGCGTTGGGACAGCCGTCAACGTGCCGATGGCTTCAGAATTGCCGCAGATGATGCTCACGTCCCTTCCTGTCGTTCCCGCCGCTCGGGAACTTCCTTGAGACTCACGTAAGCAGGGTGTGGGCGAAACGCAAGCACCCGGGCGCAAGATCCCTCGAAGGAGGGTTAAGGCACGCAGTGCGCCCAAGGTTCGAATCCCTAGGCTCTCTCCATGCGCCTGGTATCGACGTCGCCGTCGGAGACGGAGAGAATCGCAGCCCGACTGGCGAAGGTGTTACGGGCCGGCGACATAGTGACCGTGGCCGGTGAGATCGGCGCAGGAAAGACGACCTTCGTCCGGGGAGCGTGCCGGGCGCTCGGTGTCGAAGAGCCCGTCGCGAGCCCGACGTTCATGGTCGGGCGTCGGTATCACGGGAGCGACGTGGATGTGTCGCACCTCGACCTCTACCGCTTCGCGGGCGTCTCGAGCGCGGAGTGGGGCGACCTGGAGCCGTACTTCGAGCACGCGATCACGTTCGTGGAGTGGCCCGAGGCCGCCGGCACCGCCCTGGGCGACGTACGGGTCGCCGCGCTCCTCCGGCACGAGGCCGAGACCGTGCGCTTGATCGAACTCGACTCGGCACAGAGCTTGCTCGATCAGCTGCAGTCGGAATGACGATCCTCGCGTTCGACACGGCCACCGACGTGGCGACCAGCGCGCTCGTCAGGGGCGGAGAGACGCTGGGGGAGACCGTCTCCCGCCCGGTGACGGTGCTTGGGGGAGTCGATGCGCTGTTGCGCAGGGCCGGAGTGCTCGAGACCGAGCTCGAGGGTCTCGTCGTCGGGACAGGACCGGGCAGCTTCACGGGCATGCGGATGGGCCTGGCAACGGCCCGGGCGCTCGCGTTCGCGCTCGGGCTTCCCGTCGCCGGAGTTTCGACGCTCGCTGCGCTGGCCGCGGGGGCGCCGGAAGCTGTGCCCGTCATCGACGCGCGCCGGAAGGAGATCTTCACGCTTCTGAACGGGCACCCGGCCTGCATGCGACCCGAGGAGCTCGCGATCGACCCGGGAACAGTGTGGGTGGGCAGCGGAGCAGTCCGGTATCGGCTGCTGCTCGAGGCGGCCGGCGGCGTTGTTCCCTCGGACGACAGCGACCTGCATGTGCCGCGAGCTCGATTCCATGCGTTGCTTGCGTCCGAGTTCGGGCCGGCCGAGCTCGTCGAGCCGATCTACCTCCGCATTCCCGACGCTGAGCGTAATCTGACGTGAATGGCGACTCCGGCGCGTAGCCCGCAAGCGCTCCCGCTCGAGCTTCGCCGCCTTGCTTTACGCGATCTCTCCGCGGTCGAGACGATCGAGCGAAGCTCGTATCCGACGCCCTGGTCTCGCTCGATGTTCGCGGGGGAGCTGGCGAAGCCGTCGTCGATCTGCCTCGGCGCCTTCGACGGCGACAGCCGAGCGCTGCGCGGGTACATGATCGTCTCCCGTTACGTCGACGCCTGGCACGTGATGAACGTCGCCGTCGCGCCGCCGCACCGCCGCCGCGGGATTGCCGCGCTGCTGCTCGACCGGCTGTTCGAGATCACCGTCGGGGACGACCATCGCGGCTACACGCTCGAGGTCCGCGTCTCGAACGGGGGCGCGATCAGGCTCTACGAGCGGGCCGGGTTCCGCGGGCACGGGATTCGGCGCGGCTACTACACCGACAACCGCGAAGACGCGCTGATCATGTGGAAGGACCCGCTGCCCGGCGGCTGACGCTCAGAGCCTAAGGATCAAGTAGACGAGCACGAGCAAGACGGGTTGCACGTACACGAAAAAGGTTCTCGATCCTGGGGAAAAAGCACGCGAGGAGGAGAAGCGCTTCGCCCCAAGCAAGCATGCCGACCAGAACAGCCGTTAGTCCGAAAGTCTGTGAAGGTTCAGCCCGGTGATTCTAGGGATCGAGACCTCGTGTGACGAGACGGCGGCCGCGGTCGTCACGGTCGAGGGCGAGGTGCTCGCGAACGTCGTTTCGTCCCAGGCGGAGTTGCACGCCCGCTACGGCGGCGTCGTGCCGGAGGTCGCGTCCCGGCGGCACCTCGAGCTGATCGTCCCGGTCGTTCGGGCGGCGCTCGAGCGTGCGGGCCGTCGGCTCGAGGAGGTCGAGCGCATCGCCGTCACGCGGGGTCCGGGCCTGATCGGGGCACTGCTCGTCGGCCTCTCCGCCGCGAAAGCGCTCGCCTGGGCGCGGCGCCTGCCGCTCGTGCCGGTCGATCATCTGCACGGGCACGTCGCGTCGCTCTTCCTAGCCCCCGACCCGCTCGACCCGCCGTTCCTCTGCCTGCTCGCGAGCGGTGGCCATACGCAGCTGCTGGACGTCCGCAGCCACCACTCGTTCACCGTCCTCGGCACGACGCTCGACGATGCAGCGGGGGAGGCATTCGACAAGGGCGCTCGGCTGCTCGGACTGGGCTATCCCGGCGGGGCTGCGATCGACCGGATCGCGCGAGGCGGCGACGCCGACGCGCATCGATTCCCCGTCGCGCGGGTGCCCGGTCTCGACTTCTCGTTCTCGGGCGTCAAGACGGCCCTCCTCTACGCCGTCCGCGAGCTCGACGAAGCCGAGCTCGACCGTCGCCGCGCCGACCTCGCCGCCGGCTACCAGCGGGCGATCGTGCGGGCGTTGGTCGAACGCGCGCGGCAGGCGGCGGCGAAGGTCGGCGCTCGACGGATCGCCGTCGTCGGCGGCGTGGCGGCCAATTCCGAGCTCCGGGCGGCTCTGCCCGGTGCTGCGCTCGCTCCGCTCGAGCTCTGCACCGACAACGCCGCGATGATCGCGTCGGCCGGCCGGTTCGTCGAGCCCGTCCCGTATCCCGACTATCTTGCGCTCGATGCGTATGCATAAGGGACGCCGGCGCGTGGTGCGGGGGCTCTCGACGCTCGGTCTGGTTGCCGTCGGGACAGCCGTCGCCGCTGTCGTGGTCACCCGTGAGGGCGGGCCTGAGCCGGTGACGACGCCGGGCTCCGCCGCCGCTTGGCGCGGCCTCGTCGGTGAGCAGCGGGCGCGCATCACGACCGGCCAGCTCAGCCTGGTCGTCCTGAAGTCGCGGTCGCTCTCCGACCGCGTCGCAGGCGCCGGAGGGCTCGCGAGCGATCGCCAGGAGCGTCGCTGGACTGCCGCGGCGCTCGCCGCCCAGAGGCTGTTCGTCTCGCGCATGCGCGTCCAGGGCGCGCGCATCGACGTCGGGCTCAGCTTCACGCGCGTGCTGAACGGCTTCGCGGCGCCACTCGATCCGCGCGCGCTCGCGTTGCTCGAGCGAGCGCCCGAGATCGAAGGTGTGTATCCAGTCCGGGCCGCCTATCCGGCCTCGACTCCGAGCCGGCTCGGCCTCGGCGAGCGCGCCGGTTTCAGGCCCGATATCGGTCTCCCCGGCTACGACGGGCGAGGTGTCACGATCGCGCTGCTCGACACGGGCGTCGACCGGGCGCAGCCCTATCTGCGTGGCCGCGTACAGGAAGGCGTGGACATCGTCGGCGGCGGAGATCATGGTCTCGCGGCGCGAAAGCCTGACGAGGCCTCCGAGCTCGAGCGGCACGGCACCGAGCTGGCCGGCATCCTCGTCGGCGCGGACGGTCCCTCCGGCCTGTCGGGGATCGCGCCCGGCGCCTCCGTGATGCCGATCCGGGTCGCCGGCTGGCAGCGCGACCTCACCGGCGCCTGGGCTCTCTACTCGCGCACGGATCAGATCATCGCCGGCCTCGAGCGTGCGGTCGATCCGAACGACGACGGTGACGCTCACGACGCCGCGCGGGTGGCGCTCGTCGGAGTTGCCGAGCCTTACGCCTCCTTCGCCAGCGGCCCGCTCGCGAGAGCGGCGGCCGGCGCGACTCGGCTGGACACGCTCGTCGTCGCGCCGGCAGGAAACGACGGGCCGGCGGGTCCCGGGTTCGGCAGCATCTCCGGTCCGGGCGGAGCACCGGCTGCCCTCACCGTCGGCGCCGCCGATCTGCGTGGCCGCAGCATGCAGGTCCGCGTTGTCGCCCGGGTGGGGCTGGACGTGGTTCTCGACGAGCTCATCCCACTCGCCGGATCGGTTGCACCGGATCGGGCGCTGACGCTCGAGGCCTCGGCGCCGAATCTCGTCCGCGGAGACAGTGTCGGCGACCGGGCGGCTTCGCTCGCGATCGAGGACTTCTTCGACGAGAACGGCTTCAGTCGGGTGGCGGATCGGGCTGCGCTCGTGCCGGCGGGCGCCGACGCAGGCGCCTCCGTCCGCGCTGCAGCCAGCGCCGGCGCCGGCGCCGTCGTCTTGTACGGGGCATCGGTACCGGCGGGGGCGCTCGGCCTCGACGAGAGGATCCCAGTCCCGGTGGTGGGCATTGGTGAGGTGCCCGCGCGCACCCTGCTGGCCGCGCTCGAGCGCGGGGCGAGCGTCGGCGTCTCGATCGGGGCTGCTCGCTCTTCGGTCAGCCCGACCGCACAGAGTGTCGCCGCGTTCTCGTCGTGGGGGCTCGCCTTCGACGGCCGCGTCAAGCCCGAGCTCGCTGCGCCCGGCATCGCCTTGCTGACGAGCGAGCCGGGCGCCAACGTCGACGGCTCGCCCCGGTTCGGGACAGTCCACGGCTCGAGCGCGGCTGCTGCTGCGGTCGCAGGCGCGGCCACCCTTCTGGCACAGGCGCGCCCGGACCTCGACGCCGAGATACTCAAGAGCATCCTGGTCGGCGCGGCGCGGCCACTTCGCTCGACGCTCGTGTTTGCGCAGGGAGCGGGCATCGTCGACGTCGGCGCCGCCGCTGCGGCCGAGCTCGCGACGCAGCCGTCGACGCTGGCGTTCGGACGGGCGTTCAAGCCGGGATGGAAGAGCCAGCGTCGCGTCCTCGTCCGCAATCTCTCGACGCGGACGATGCGTGTCGCAGTTCGAGTCGCGCGCCGCGGCTTTCCGGCCGCCGACACCCAGGTCACGGCCCGACCGAGGCGCCTGATCATCCGGCCGGGCGGAACGGCGCGCGTGCGGCTCGAGGCTCGGGTCCCCGAGCCCGCCCGCGGCGGTCCGCCCGCTGAGGGGGTGCTCGTGCTTGCGCCCGTCTCGGGCGTTCCTGTCCGCGTTCCGTTCGCGGTCGCCTTCGGCGCGGTCAAGGCGAACCTGCTCGCCGGCATCCGCTTGTCAGCGGGCTCGTTCACCCCGTCAGACACGCAGCCGTCGGTGCTGTCGCTGCGCGCCGGTCGCGTGCGCTCGACCGGTGGCCGAAGCGAGGTGCAACCTGTGGAGCGCCTCGACATCGAGCTCTGGACCGCGGGCGGAAAGCGCATCGGCGTGATCGCACGCCTCCGCAATCTCCTGCCTGGCCGCTATGCGTTCGGTATCACCGGTCGCGACCCCGGAGGTCAGCAGCTGAAGGCCGGTGTCTACCGGCTTCGCCTGATCGCGATTCCGACGGGTGACGGATTCGCGACCAGGAGGTCGTTGAACTTCACGATCAAATAGACTGCGGCACGGTTTCCCGGCATCAGAGCCCTGCTGGAATGGGCTCTTTCCCAGAAGGAGCGGCCGACGTGACGACTGTGGAAGCCCCGACGTCTCATCTGCGCGAGAACCCCTACGAGATCGCGAAGCAGCAACTCCGGCAGGTGGCGGAGACCTTCGGCATCCATCCAACCCTCGTGGACGTCCTCTCCCAGTGCAAGAAGGCAGTCGCCGTTTCGGTCCCAACCCGCATGGACGACGGCTCGGTGCAGGTCTTCGAAGGCTTCCGCGTCACCCACAACGTCGCCCGCGGGCCGTCCAAGGGCGGAATCCGCTACCACCCCCAGGTCACCCTCGACGAGGTCAAAGCGCTCGCGATGTGGATGACGTGGAAGTGCGCGTTGATGGGGATCCCGTTCGGTGGCGCGAAGGGCGGCGTGGTGTGCGACCCGAAGCGGCTCTCGTCCGACGAGCTCGAGCGAATGACCCGTCGCTACACGAGCGAGATCATCAACGAGATCGGGCCCGAGCGGGACATTCCGGCTCCTGACGTCGGCACCGACGCTCGCGTGATGGCGTGGATCTTCGACACGTACTCGATGAACAAGGGGCACTCGGTGCTCGGCGTCGTGACCGGCAAGCCCATCCAGCTCGGCGGCTCGCTCGGGCGCGAGGAGGCGACCGCGCGCGGGGCGCTCTTCTGCGTGCGCGAGGCGCTCCGCAAGAAAGACATTGCGATCGGCGAAGCGAGAGTTGCCGTGCAAGGCTTCGGCAACGTGGGCAGCTACCTGGCGAGGTTCCTGGCCGAAGACGGAGCGACGGTGATCGCGATCTCCGACTCCTCCGGCGGCCTGTACGACCCTGACGGAATCGACATCTCGACGGCCGCGGCGCACAAGGGCGAGACAGGAACCCTGAACGGGATGCGCGGTCCGGATGCGATCTCGAACGAGGATCTGGTTCTGCTCGAGTGCGACGTGCTCGCGCCGTGCGCGCTCGAGCAGGTGATCCACGCGGACAACGCGGACAAGGTGAAGGCGAAGATCGTCTGTGAGGGGGCGAATGGCCCGACGACCCCGGCCGCGGACGAGATCCTCGCCGACGCCGGTGTGCTGATGCTTCCCGACATCCTCGCGAACGCCGGCGGCGTCGTCGTCTCGTACTTCGAGTGGGTCCAGGGCCTCCAGGAGTACTTCTGGAAGGAGACCGAGGTGAACGCGAAGCTGAACGACATCGTCACGCGCGCGTTTAATGAGACCTGGGACACGCATGTGCGGCGCGAGACGACGATGCGGATGGCTGCCTACGGGCTCGCCGTCCAGCGCGTCGGTGACGCGACGACGACGCGCGGTCTCTACCCGTAGCCCGGGTCGTCCTCTACAGCGCGCAGGGATGCCACCTCTGCGACCGAGCGCGCGCGACGATCGCGGCCGTGCGGGACGAGCTCGACTTCGAGCTTCAAGAAGTCGACATCAGCGGCGATCCCGAGCTCGAACGGCGCTATCGGGAGCTGCTGCCGGTCGTCGAGATCGACGGGAAGCGTGTGTTTTCCTTCCACGTACCCGAAGATGCGCTCAGGCGGTCGCTCGGCGCACAAACTTCACTCCCCGACCCGAGCTTGTAACTGCATGCTGCACCATTTCATCGGGGCTGGCACACTAGTTGTCAACTGTTACAAGCTCGACGCGAGGAACGGGTGTGACTGATCGACTGACGGTAGGCGTGGCGGCGCGGCTTTCTCGGTACCTGCAGGTGCTGACGCAGGCGCGCAAGATGGGCAAGGATCGGATTTCGTCTCAGGAGATCTCCGACTACACCAACGTCAATGCGACGCAGATCCGGCGCGATCTCTCGGCCTTTGGCAAGTTCGGCAAGCGTGGAGTCGGCTACAACATCGACGCGCTGCTCGGCGAGATCCGGAGGATCCTGCGCACCCAGGGCCAGCACAACATCGCCCTCGTCGGCGCGGGCCGGCTTGGGCAGGCGATCGCGGGGTCCTCGATCTTCGCCGAGCACGGGATCAACATCGCAGCGGTCTTCGACAACGATCCGGACAAGGTGGGGCGGCGAGTGGACGGCATCGAGGTGACCGACTCCGGGGCGCTCGCCGAGGTCGTCCGTGACAAGAACATCATCGTCGGCGTGCTGGCCGTCCCGCCGACGAGCGCGCAGAGGGCGGCCGCCGACCTCGTCGGCGCCGGCGTGAAGATCATCTTCAACTACTCCGAGGCACTCCTCGACGTGCCGGCCGACGTTGCCGTCCACACCTCGAACCCTGCCGTTGAGCTGCTTCACGCGCTGTACTTCCACCTAACCTGAGACCCCCGTAGAGCTCGCGCTCCCTGCGGCCGAACTAGCGGCAAGCCGGATCAGCTCCCGCCCGGCCGTGGCCCGGCGGGAGCTAGCTGTGGACGTTCAAATGCCGGATCCAGAGACCGTGCACCAGCGGCGAAGCCCGGCTTGGCCGGGCGAGAGCCGAACCAAGTGCACGAGCTCGCGAACCGAGAAGGAGGGGTCTCGTTGGGGGAGCCATGGGTTCCCCTACGCTGGGCGTGTGCGGATCCTGCTCTGGCACGGCTACCTGCTCGGGGGCACGGGCTCGAACGTGTACACACGTGCGCTTGCGCGCGCATGGGACCGGGCTGGCCACGAGGTGATCGTTTTCTGCCAGGAGCCGCACCCGGAGCAATACGACCTCGGCGGGGCGCAGTTCGTCCGGCCTGAGATCGGCGCGCGCCTGCCCGTATTCGTGCTCGACCGCTACGAGGGCGTCGAGGCGCGCCTGCTTCAGGACTTCAGCGCCGCGGACCTCGATCTGTATGTCGCTGCCAACGCCGCAGCGCTCCGCGCGCACCTTCCCGCCGACCTCGTGTTCGCCAACCACATTCTCCCCGGGGCGGCCGTCGGGGCAGCGGCGGGCGCACGGCTCGCCGTCAAGGCCCACGGCTCGGAGCTCGAGTACTCGCTGCGCGGCAACGAGGCTCTCTGCGCCCTGGCCCGGGAAAGCCTCGCCGCCGCCGAAGCCGTCTTCGTCGGCTCGGCGCACATCCGCCGTGTGCTCGAGGACGTCATCGGCCGGGTCGAGAACGTCCACGAGGTTCCACCGGGCGTCGACGTGGACGAGTTTCGACCGACGCCTCGGCCGGAGGCGCTCGCCGGGCTGCTCGAGGAGTCACGGCAAGATCCGCCGAACCCGTCGAACCGGAACGAGCGTCTCCCGGACGAGGGGAATGAGGCGCGTCTGCGCGAGTTCTTCGCGCAGGACCAGCCGACGGTCGTCTACTTCGGCAAGCTGCTCCGTAACAAGGGCGTCCACCTCCTGCTCGAGGCGCTCGCCGAGATCGATGCACGCGGGGTGATCGTCGGCTTCGGCGATTACCGCGACGAGCTGGAGCGGGCAGCCCCGCCGCGCACGCTGTTCACCGGGCCGCTCGAGCACCGACACCTGGTGCACCTGCTCCCGCTGGCCGACGTCACGGTCGTTCCGTCGATCTTTCCCGAAGCCTTCGGTATGGTCGCGGCCGAGGCCGCCGCCGCCGGAGCGCCGCCGCTCGTCGCGCGGCATTCCGGCCTTGCCGAGATCGCGGCTGGATTGGAGCAGGAGTACCCCCGGGAGTACCGCGGGCTCACGAGCTTCTCGACCGGGGACGTCGCCGATCTGACGGCGAAGCTCCGGGCGCTGCTCGGGCTCTCGCGTCCTGAGCGGGCTCGGCTCGCCGCGGACGCCCGTCGCGTGGCCGTCGAGCACTGGTCCTGGGCCGGCGTGGCCCGGAGACTGCTCGAACCGTTCCAATAATCTTTCCGACCCATGGGCGACGAGCAGAAACTCAGCCCCGACGAGCAGATCGCGTTCGCCCGTGCCGCCTTCGAATCCGGACGCGATTTCACGCTTGCGGTCGAGGAGGAGTTCGCGCTGCTCGATCCGGAGACGCTCGCCCTCACCAATCGCTTCGAGGACGTACAGGCCGCCGCCGCCGGGACGCTGCTCGAGGATCATCTCGTCGGCGAGCTGATCGCCTCCGAAGCCGAAGTCCGCACAGGCCGCTGTGAAGGCTTCGAAGAGGCGGCGCGGCTGATGGGTGAGCGACGGGAGCAGCTCGACCACCTGGTGGACGGGCTCGGGATCGCGCTCGCCGCGACCGGCACGCACCCCTGGAGCCCGTGGCAGGACCAGCGGATCATCGACACGCCGCATTACCGCCGCAACGACGAGATCCTGCGCTACGTCGTCTGGCGCAACAACAGCTTCGGCCTCCATGTGCACATCGGGATCCGCGGCGCCGACCGGGCGATTCGGGTGTGCGACGCGTTGCGGACCTACCTGCCCGAGCTGCTTGCGCTGTCAGCGAGCTCGCCGTTCGTGGAAGAGGTGAACTCGGGCCTACACTCCGCGCGGACGCAGATCTTCACGCGCTTCTTCCCCCGCTGCGGCGTCCCTGACGTCTTCGGGAGCTGGGAGGAGTACGAGCGCTACGTGCGCTTCCTCTATCGAACGGAATCGATCACCGAGCACACGCAGCTCTGGTGGAGCGTCCGGCCGCACCTGGCGTTTCCGACGGTGGAGATCCGGATCTGCGATGCGCAGCCCGATCTCAGCGAAGCCCGGTCGCTCGCCGCGCTCGCCTTTGCCCTGACGGCCCGGCTCGCGCGCGCGATCGACGAGGGTGAGGAGATCCTGCGGCCCCCGGGCCGACTGATCGAGGAGAACGTCTGGCGGGCGATTCGCTACGGGCTGTCCGGAAGCTTCATCGATCTGGCAAGTGGCCAGGTGCGGACGACGCGGGCCGCGCTCGAGCGCTTGATCGATTGGGTGCTGCCCGTCGCCGAGGAGGTGGGTGCCGCACCGTATCTCGCCGTTCCGGCAGCCAACTCGGCCGAGCGGCAGATTGCGCGCTTCGAGGCGGGCGCGACGATCGAAGAGATTTACGCCGAGCAGGTGAGGCCGAAGGAACCCGTCCATGGTTGACGAGGAGCTGACCCCCGAGGAGCTCATCGAGCAGATCAAACGCCTTCGCGTCTCGGACGTCCTGCTCTCGACGCTCTCGACCGTCGCGCAACTCGGCTACACAAAGCTCGAGCGGGCGCACCGTGATCTCGACCAGGCGAAGCTCGCGATCGAGTCGCTGCGAGCGTTGATCCCCGTGCTTGACAATGCGGTGCCGGCCGAGACCGTCCGCGACTTCAGTCAGGTGGTCGCGAATCTGCAGCTTGCCTATGCCGCCGCCGTCGCCGAGGAGCGCGAGCTCGACGCCGAGGGGGAGTCGACGCCCGACTGAGGCACGGCGCACGTCCCGCTCGCATTTGATAGAAGACTTGGCCGCGCCGGGGCTGTCCCGGCGTGACTTTGTGACAGGGGCGGGAGATGGAGTTTTTCAACGAGCACGCGGTCGCTTTCGCGCTTGTCTGTGCGGGCATCGCGATCGGCTTCGGCATCGGCCTGACCGTCTGGTTGCTCCGCCAGCCTCCCGGCAATGAGCGGATGCAGGAGATTGGACGCGCGATCCAGGAGGGCGCCGGCGCCTACCTCAAGCGCCAGTACCTGACGATCGCCGCGGTCGCGGTCGTCCCCCTTCTGGCGATCGGGTTCTACCCCGAGCTGGGCTGGGGCACGGCGATCGGCTTTCTCGTCGGCGCGGTCTTTTCGGCAGCCGCAGGCTTTATTGGCATGAACGTGGCCGTGCGCTCGAACACGCGGACCGCGGAAGCTGCCAAGTCCGGTCTGAAGCCTGCGCTCAACATCGCCTTTCGCGCCGGCTCCGTCACCGGGCTGCTCGTCGTCGGGCTCGGGCTGCTCGGCGTCGCCGGCTACTACGGCGTGCTCACGAGCGTGTTCGACAACTCACCCGAGTCGGCGATCGACGACCTCGTCGGCCTCGCGTTCGGGGGCTCGCTGATCTCCGTCTTCGCACGTCTCGGCGGGGGCATCTATACGAAGGCCGCGGACATCGGCGCCGACCTCGTCGGCAAGATCGAGGCCGGCATCCCGGAAGACGACCCGCGTAATCCCGCGGTGATCGCCGACAACGTCGGTGACAACGTCGGCGACTGCGCCGGGATGGCCGCCGACCTGTTCGAGACCTACGCGGTCACGGCGGTCGCGGTGATGCTGCTCGGCACGGCGTTTCCCGCCGCCGATTTGCCTCTCTATCCGCTCGCGATCGGCGGTATCTCGATCATCGCCTCGGTGGTCGGAGTCTTCTTCGCCCGCATCGGCCGGAGCGGGTCGATCATCAACGCGCTCTACAAGTCGGTGATCGTCGCGACGGTGCTGTCGGCGATCGGCTTCATCCCGGTGACGCTCGCCTTCGACGACGGCCCGTTCAGCTTTGCCGATCTTTACGTCTCGGCGATCGTGGGCTTGGTCGTCACCTTCCTGCTCGTCGCGATCACCGAGTACTACACGGGCACTCGCTGGGGGCCAGTCAAGTCGATCTCCAACTCCTCGCAGACAGGGCATGCGACGAACATCATCGAGGGCCTCGCCGTGGGCATGCAGGCGACGGCCGCCCCGGTGATCGTGATTGCCGCGGGCATCCTCGTCGCGTTCAAGGTCGGAGGGCTGTACGGGATCGGAGTCGCCGTGATGGCGCAGCTTTCGATGACCGGACTGATCGTCGCGCTCGACGCCTTCGGCCCGGTCACGGACAATGCCGGAGGCATCGCCGAGATGGCCGATCTCGATGATTCGGTGCGGGCGATCACGGATCCGCTCGACGCTGTCGGGAACACGACCAAGGCGGTGACGAAGGGGTACGCGATCGGCTCGGCTGCGCTCGCGGCCCTTGTCCTGTTCGACAGCTACACGACCGGCCTCGTCGAGGAAGGGCTGAACACCCGTTTCGTGCTGAACGACGCCTGGGTGATCGCCGGCCTCTTCATCGGCGGCCTGATGCCGTTCCTGTTCGCGTCCCTGGCCATGCAGGCCGTCGGCCACGTCGGCGGCCTGGTCGTGACCGAGGTTCGACGTCAGTTCCGCGAAATCCCCGGCATCCTCGAAGGCACCGGCCGCCCTGACTACAGCACCGCTGTCGGCATCGTCACCGGCTCTGCGATCAAGCGCATGCTCGCGCCCGCGCTGATCCCGGTTGCCGTCCCGATCGTGGTCGGGGTCATCAGCCCCGAGATGCTCGGCGGCCTGCTGATCGGCACGATCGTGACCGGCCTCTTTCTCGCGATCGCGATGACGTCGGGCGGCGGTGCCTGGGACAACGCCAAGAAGCTGATCGAGGACGGTGCATTCGGGGGCAAGGGCTCACCGGCGCACGCCGCCGCCGTCACCGGCGACACGGTCGGCGATCCCTACAAGGACACCGCCGGCCCCGCGATCAACCCGATGATCAAGATCGCCAACATCGTCGCGATCCTGATCATTCCGCTGATCGCAGCCATCCACGGCTGATCGGGCGCTAGAGCCAGCCGGCGCGGCGAAAGGAGCGGTAGAGCACAAGGCAGGCGACGGCGATCACGGCGAGCACCAGCGGATAGCCGAACACCCAGTCGAGCTCTGGCATGTGCGTGAAGTTCATGCCGTAGATGCCCGCGATCATCGTCGGGACGGCGATGATCGCGGCCCAGGCGGAGATCTTCCGCACGTCCTCGTTCTGGCGGATGCTCGCCTGTGTCAGGTTCGCCGTCAGGATGCTCGTCATCAGCTCCCGAAACTCCTGCACCATGCCGACTAGGCGGACGAGGTGGTCGTGCACGTCGCGGAAGTACGTGCTCAGATCCGGATGGACGAGAGCGTCGCTTCCGCTCGTCAGCCGCTCGAGCGGGTCGAGGAGCGGGGAGATCGAGCCGTGCACCTCGAGCACCTCTCGCTTGAGCTTGTAGATCCGCTCGGCCGGGTTGCCTCGGTCGGGTGAGAACACCTCCCTCTCGACCTCGTTGATCGCGGTGTCGAGGCCCGCGATCACGGGCAGGTAGTCGTCCACGACTCGG
>Ga0136620_10000564_pt1 | contig 16871 bp, 17 predicted proteins | sample AntDrymUQ4162106_2_FD_104806 | JGI IMG/M metagenome (GOLD analysis project Ga0136620, IMG submission 104806) | Polar desert sand microbial communities from Dry Valleys, Antarctica - metaG UQ416 (21.06) | ecosystem: Environmental > Terrestrial > Soil > Desert | place: Antarctica: Dry Valley... | reverse complement strand
GGACGGCACGCTCGCGCAGCTCATCGGAGTACTTCCTCGGTCTGGCCATGACTGGAGCATCTCCCTCCCCCAGGACAGAGCCTGGCATCGGAGCCTCCAAGAAATCCAGGGTCCTTCAGACCGTGGACGAGGCTGCCGAGGAGCTGGAAGGCGAAGACGCGCTGCTGGTGGACATCCGGGAGCCCGGGGAACGCGTGGAGAACGGCTCCATCGCAGGTGCCGTCGAGGCTCCCCGCGGGATGCTGGAGTTCTGGGCCGATCCGACGAGCCCGTACCACCGGGACGAGTTCGAGCCCGGCCGCCGGATCATCCTCCACTGCGCCTCCGGCGGGCGCTCGGCGCTCGCGGCGGCCACGCTCCAGGACCTCGGCTACGAGCGCGTGGCGCACATGGACGGCGGCATGAAGGCGTGGAAGGAGGCGGGAAGGCCGGTAGAAGACCACGCTTGAGCAGTGGCACTGCGCGAGCCGGGCCGTTGGGATTCTGCACACTCAGAGACAGTGTGCCGGGGCTCTCCGAGTCGCTCGGGAGCAGGTCTGCGACCGGCGCACCGGACGGCTGGACGGTGATGGGCTGCAACTGCCCGACCTTGCCGTCGCCGTCGCCGTTGGCGAACAGCGTCCAGGCCGCACCGTCCCGATGGTGCCGGAGGTCGCGCAGGTGCTGGCCAAGCTCCTCCAGCGCGAGCACTTCACTGGCCCCGACGACTACGTGTTCACCGGCGAGACGGGCCGCTACCTCGACGGATCGGCACTGCGACGGCGCTTCAAGGACGCGCTGACGCGGGCGAAGCTCAAGCCGCTCCGGCTTCACGATTTGCGCCATAGCTTCGGCAGCCTTGGCGCGCGCCACGTCGCCGCCCTCGACCTCCAGACCTACCTCGGGCACGCGGACGCGCGGACAACGGCCCGCTACCTGCACTACCGATCGCGGTCAGGCGAGGCTAAGCGGCTGGCGGACGCGTTCCAGGTCGCTCAGCCAAAGCCCGCGGAAGTCGAGGAGCTGCAACCATGACCCGCCCGGCCAAGCGGCGAAGTCTGGCGGTGGAAATCATCCGCGCCGCTCTCGTCACCGTTGCGGTCGCGGTGGTCGTCGTCCATGCCGCCGGGGCGGCTCGGACCACCCCCGCGCCCACGAAGTGCGGCGACATCGCGACGACGCACATCTACGCGATCAGGGCGGAGCGCGTCGGCTGTACGACCGCGCGGCGCGTCGCTCGTCAGTGGGCGGCGCAATGCGCCGGAATCCCGACGGGCTCGTGCCTCGTGACCGCCCTTTTCTACTGCCGCTACCGTGACAGCGGGTTCGAGAAGGGCGCGATCACCTGCACGTACGAGCGTGACCTGGGAGTGCGCACGTCGCGTCGTCTCGTCCGCTTTCAGACAGGCGTCTGATCCATGCGATCGGCTTGTCCTCGACGGAACGAAGGCGCGACTCTTGACCTATGACGCCGAGATGAGGTTCGCGGCGAAATCCACGGCAGCGCCCGCGAGGAACAGCAGCACATCGAAGGCGCGAAGCCGCATGCTTCCGCCAAGCCGCTCGACTGCGAGGCCTTGAAGGTGGGCGACCTGCGCCGCCGTGTGCGCGCCTCCGCCCTGGTTTACGCCAGACATCCAATCGAAGGTTTCTGGACCCTTTGCGCCCTCGGCTGCCCTCCGCGCGTCACGCCGGTCACGGACAATCTCCACCACGATAAGACCGACCCCGACGACTTGCAGGACGAAGCCGACGCAGTAGAGGAAGATCAGAACGCGAGTCTCAGGCCGACGAGGCTCAGCGCCTAGTGCAAGGCAGCCCACACGGGCATCGTTTTTTACGGACGAATGGGACGGATTAGGGGACTTGATTCACGAGATCCGCGTAGCCATGCCCCTTTGCGGCTCAAACCTTCTGCTCGGCGGTCAGTAGCGGCCTCGATCGAGGGCGGAGTCACGGATCTCACGGAGTAGCGGACGCGTCCACCGGGTCGCTCTCGGCCCGAGCCTGATTGCGGGGACCTTCCCCTCCCGCGCCCAGTACCGCAGCGTCGAGGCAGCGACCGTCAGGAGCGCGGCAGCGGCGTCTACGTCCAACAACTCGTCGTCCGAGCCCTGCCAGGTGATGATGTTGTGCGAGTCGCTCACCGGCTCCCCGTACCGCCCGACTCGGCGTTCCGCACGATCGTCTCGGTGGTCGTGGGGTCAGCTCCGCGCGTCCCCGGCCCGCCCTCGAGTACATGCGCGACGCGATCGCCGCGAGCATCGCGGGCCTCGGCGCGAAGCCGCAGATCGACGTCGTCCTCGACGACTCCTGGTCGACCGACCGGATCACTGCCGAGGGGCGCGAGAAGCTCCGCCAGGCGGGCTTCGCGCCACCGGCCCCTCGCGTTCCGGGAGGGCCGCAACTCCTGCAACTGCAGCGCGGGCCTTTCCGCTGCCCCTACTGCAGCTCGACGAAGACCCGCCTCGAGAACATCTTCGGCCCGACCCCGTGCCGCTCGCTGCGCTACTGCACCGGCTGCCGCCAGCCGTTCGAGCAGTTCAAGACGATCTAGCAGCAGCACGGGACTCCGGGTGGCGGAACCCGAGGGCCCGCCACCCGCAGCCGGTTTCGTTGAGCTAGCGCGCCGCGCGGACGCTCGCGCGCCCGAGCCAGAAGCGTGTTCCGTCTCGCCGCACGGCCTGGAGGCGATACTCGTAGACGACCCTCGGCCGCACTGCGCGATCGATCAGCCGGTACGACGCACCTCGGGTCGTCCCGAGCTGCTTCGCCGCGATCAGCGTCCGGTTCACCTTCTTCGCGGCCCCGCCGCCGCTTCGCCAGACGTTGAAGCCCAGGAGCCCGCTTTCGCTCCGGGTCCGCCAGGCGACGGCGATCCGCTGGTTTGCGGCGCGCGCCGAGAAGGCCTGCAGGACCACCGCGGTGGGAGTCTGGGTGTTCGTGAACACCTGGAGCTCCGCCGCCCTGACGGTAGCCGCCTGGGCCGCCGGCGCCCGCAGAAGCGGATCGGTGCCCGGGGGCTCACCCTGCCCCCGGCAGTCCGTTGGGTTCAGGGGATCGGCGTCCTGAATGCCGTGGAAGTCGGTCTGCCCCGTGCACTGGTTCGTCAGCACGACCAGCCGGACGTGCGTCGCCTGCACGGGGACCGGCAGCGTGAACGACCGCAGGATCATCTCCGGCAGCACCGGCCGCGGGCTCACGCCGGGGAAGGCGTCCGCCGGGCTGGTGAAGGCCGGGGTGAAGGTCGTCCCGTCCGTCGAGACGTCGAGGCGGAACTGGCGCAGCGCCGTGAACCGGTTCTCGCCCTGGTTGAGGGACGTGCTGACCTGCACTCGCCGGACCGTCTTCTGATCGGTCCCGCCCAGGTCCACCGTCACCTGCTTGTCCGCGACCGGGGCGGTCGTCGACTGCCAGTTCGTGCTTTCCGTATCGTCGATCAGGTTCGCGTGCCCGGTGCCGTCGCCGCTGGCGGCCCCACCCTTCGCGCTCGACGCCCAGTTCGTCGGCATCGCAACGTTGACGGCGGCGTTCTCGCCGGCCCCGAACGTCCTGGTGAACTTCACCGCTCCGTACCCGGGTGCCCGCACCAGGAAGTCGTACGTGCCGGGTGCGAACTGCGCCGTGTTGTCGAGGTTGCCCGGCGTCGTCGTCGTGGGATCCGTGTCCGCAATCGGCGAGACACGCGCCTCGTAGTGGCCGACGAAGATCTGCGCGTTCGTGATGAGCGTGTTGCCCTCGTCGGAAGCGGTCGCCGTGAACGTCACCGTCGCGTTCGAGTGCAGCGGGGACGAGAAGTCCGGCTGCGGGTCGGTGTCGCCCGCGGCGTGGGTGTTGGTCGAGGCCGCGAGCTGACCGAAGCCCCGCCGGGCGAACGCGAGCCACAGCTCGGCCTGGTTGGCGCCGCCGAAGCGCATCTGGTCGGCAGCGAGGTACGCGTCCCGCGCGTCCAGCATGCTCGGCGCGGTCGACATGAGCAGGTAGGCGTCGAACATCAGCTGGATCCAGCGCCGGTTGCCGGGACACTGGTCCGGCGCCGGCGGCGCACCCAGGGGGTTGCCGTCTGCGCACCTGCGCTGCAAGGTGGCGTCAGAGGCCGGGAACGCCGCGTTGTACTTCGAGACCAGCGCCTGCCTGATGTCGAAGTTCGTCGCGCTCCAGATCTCGCCGTCAGCGTGCACCGGGCTTTGGCCTACCGGGAAGAACGCGTCGTAGCCCATGTCGCTGAAGTTCAGCGGGCTCGTGTTCATCCCGTAATTGCGGATACCGCGCTGCTTGTGCCCGGTGGCGTACGCGCCGACCGCGTAGCGGTTCTCGTCGGCGACCGGGACGAAGCCGAACTCGTTCAGCACCTCCATCCCGAGCAGATCGCCCGAGCTCTCTCCCATCGCCCCCGCGTGGTGCCCGCTCCTGTTGCCGCCCTTGCCGATCATGCGGTTCTCGATCATGTGGCCGTACTCGTGGCCGATGATCGCCATGTCGTAGTCGCCGTCGACGCAGGGGGCGTAGAACGTCGCCCGGAGCGGCTGCCACAGGTACATGTTCGTGATTGACGGGACGCCGTCCGGCAGCGTCCGCATGTTCGCGTTGTCACGCCCCAGGTAGGTCGGGTAGCCGCCGGTCTCCGCGCCCGCCTGGGCGTCGCCCTCGACCGCGTCGTTCCCCAGGCCCGGGTTGCCGAAGTTGCTCCGCTGGGCGTTCCAGTTCGCCTCCGTGAAGCCGAGGAAGTACGACCAGTCGTGCATGCGGTTGTGCATCGCGAACAGGTTCGTCACGGCAGCGGAGATGTCGTGGCTCACGCCCGGCACAAATGGCTGGAAGCAGTTGCTCGTGTACCAGGAGTTCGCCCAGGGGTAGGTGTAGTTCCGGGTCAGGCTCTGGGGCCGGTGACCGGAGGCACCCGGCGTGAGCGGGCTCGACCACGACTCCGAGCTGTCGGCTGCGTTGCCGATGGTCGTGAACGTGGTCGCCACATCCGCGCCGGCGACGATCGTGTCCCAGGGGATCCGCGCGGCGTCGTTCCCGACCTCGTCCTCGCAGCCCGTCACTGTCTCCCAGCACCAGGTCTTGCGGATGTCCGTGCTCGGGACGTTCCACGGGTAGCCGGTCAGCGCTGCCGGGAGCGGATTTGCGGGGAAGACCTTCCACTTCGGCGGGTACGGCACACCGCCGGGTGCGGCGCTGTTGAACGCGATCGTCCCGGAGTACGCGTTGGTGGGAGGAGAGGTCCACGGCGTCCCATCGACGAAGTCACAGACCCGGACCCGGTACGTCCCCGGAGGCGCACCGCCGGCCGGGGCGTAGTGGATCGCCTCGGGGCTCGTCGCCGTGTCCTGGCTCGCGACGACGACACCGTCGCGCACCAGATGGATGACGCTGTCGTTCTCCGTGTTCACGGCCGCCACGACGACGTCGATCGAATTGACCGTCTCCAGCGGTGTGACCGTCCACCCCGTTGGCGTCTGGTCGATGTCGCACGCCCCGTCGACCACAGGGACCGCGCCGTCGAACGTGGCGGCCGTCGGATGCGACTGGTGCACAAGGTTCTCGCGGACGAGCAGCGCGCCGCTCTCGGCGTCGATCAGCGCCTTGAAGCCGGTCAGGCTCCCGTCCCGGTTGTCGAGGACGAGCGTCTCGTAGGCGGGGCGCGCTCCGGCCCCGGGCGTGGGCACGGCGACGAGGCGCGCGCGCTGCACATCTGCGAAGCCCCGAACCCCGAAGGTCGTCCAGTCGCGGTCGGTCCTCGCCGGACGGAGATCGAGAATCGAGGTGGCGCGACCGACCGTGGCGGCAGCCCGCAACCACGCCTCCTGCGCGGACAGCCTCTTCACGCCCGCCAGCGTTGTGTCGCCCGCGAGGGAGGAGGAGACGTACGCGATCTTCCAGCCGCTCTGCGGAGTACCGGTGAGGGCGACGGTGACCATCCCGTCCTGCGCCGCCGGCAGCCCGTCGAACACTTGGCGAAAGTGGACCGCATGCCCGTTGCTGGCTGCGAGACGGGAGTCCCCGTAGAGGACGAGGCCGTCGGTGGAGGTGAGGCGGAACAGCTCCTTGTTCCCGGCGAGCCAGGCCCGAGCTGCCGCAACCGCGGAGTCGCCGGCCACGCCCGTGGCGAGGTAGCCGCCGGGCTTGCTCAGCGAGCGGGGAGTGCCGAACCGGTTCCAGGTGACCCTCGCGTCGAGCTGCGAGGCCACGGCGACCTGTCTCGGCGTGCGAGCAATGCTGCCCACGCGATTGTCGACATCGGCGAGCACCCCTCTCTGGATCTCCGGAATGCTGCCGGCCGCCAGGCTCGTCGCCGAAACGACCAGCGCGGCCCCCGCGAAGGCAACCGCCCACCCGGCAAGCCCACGGCACCGCAGTCGTCGCCGGTCGGTAGTGGCCTTGCTCACAGACACGGACACGCCTGCGCTCCTGGTCAGAAACCGCCTCATTGTCTCCCCTTTGCTCGCAGCCCCGGCCTCTCGACACGTAGGAAGCGTCGTAGGCCCAATAATTCTCAGCGCTATACCCCTTGTGGCGAGTCGGCAAACTCCCGAGCCTGTCCCTCGTGAGTGTGGTCGCTAGCCGAGCGGGTGGATAGTCCCTCCAAGTTCAAGGCGATCCAGTTACACCCGAAGCCGTCGACTGAGCGAGTTCGGCGACGGGGATGCCCGTGGCCCGCACGGGGAACGCTCGTCGCCGGCTAGGTTCCTCTCCGGGCGTCAGCGAGAAGCTCGCCGACGCGCACCTGCTCGGTCAGCAGGCGGCAAAAGCGCTCCGGCTCGCCAGCGACGTAGGAGCGGCAGAGCTCTCGTCCAGCGTGGTAGTTCATGACATAGCTCCGCGAGGTCGGCTCGGTCAGGAAACGAATCACGTGGCCGGCGACCCCCTCGGTCATCAAGGCCCAGCGCTCGAGATACGCCTGCACCTCGGCCTTGCTCCTCCCTGCCTCGTGCAGCAGCAACGCCGCGTTCACCTCGGCCCAGCCGAGCGGCTCGCGCGCCCGCTCGATCGCGAGTGACTGACCGAGATCGAACTCGACGCCGGCGCCGTGCAGGGCGGCAGCAAGCGCCGTGCCGCCCTCACCCTCGAGCAGCACTTCGGGTGCGAGCATCGAGATCCCCTCGGAGACGAGCGACTGAGGCGTCGGTACGAGCACCAAGGTTCCTCGTGCGCGACCTCGCCGATCAGAACTCGGTGTTGCCGTACGTCTTGACGCTATTCGTAGCCGCCTTTTTCCTCGTCTTCGGGCTCTATGCGCTGTCGGCCGCAGGAGATCTGCGCCGACTCCCGCTGCTCCGACCAGTCCTCGGATTCGTCGCCATCGTCTACCTGCTCCGCGCCACGCTTCTCGGGGGCATCTCCGACCTCCTCGCGGGCCACGTCAAGCAGGTCGTATTCGCGGTGATCGCGCTCCTGATCGGACTCTGCTATGCCTCCGGCTTTCTCGCGCTCGGGAAAAGGCGGAAGCGGATCGAGATCGCGCGTCCCGAGCCTTCGAGCTGACGAGCGCCGGGCTGCCCGCGATCGCCCTGGAGTGGAGACAGGGGTTTCTCGAGCCCCCGGATGGATGGAGACTGCGCGCTGCGACGGGCGATTGTTGGCCTGGGTGGGGCTCGCGGGCGTGACGACTGCGCAGCCGGACGCGCAGCGTCTACCCCGGCATCCTCGTCCACATTCTGGTCAACCTTGCATCGTCGGCGCGTAACAGTGGGCGTGTAGCGCCCACGAGACCGAACTGCGGCGGCTCGGCAGGCCCGAAGAGCCAGTCGGTTTCACATCAAAGCTCTGGAGCACGTACGCGGTCGTTGACGACGGTTTCTGGGGCTCTCGGGTTCCCGACCGAAGCGATCGAGCCAGCTCGTTAGCTCGCGCCCGAGACGGGACTTGTGTTCGAGCAAGCTGCGAGCGCCGTCCCGCCCGAAGTGGCCGCGTGCGTCGAGGTCGTGGTCGATCGCTTCAAGTCGGGCTACAAGGCTCCGATCTGGTCCGCGGCGATCCGGTCGAGCGCGACGACGTGCGGAAGCTCCATCAGCGCCTCGGCGATGGCCTGCGCCCGCGGCGCGAGGACCCGGGACGAGTGCAGGCCGTGCCGGACGGCGTTCACGTTCCCGGGGTGGCTTGCCACGAGGTTCCCGTTGTTGCTCACGCCTCGATGGTGCCGGAGCGATCGGAAGGCAGCCCCGCGAAGACGGGGACACATCGGGGACACATGTTGCCACTTAGAAAACAAAAACCCCCGATTTACGGGGGTTTTAGGAGCGGATGAAGGGACTCGAACCCTCGACCTTCTGCATGGCAAGCAGACGCTCTAGCCAACTGAGCTACATCCGCGCGGCGGCCAGTATAGCCGCCCCGCTCTCAGCTCAGGGCGTCCAGGGCCTCGTTGACGAGCCTGTCCGCGAGTTCGTTCTGCTCCCGACGAACGGCTCGGTAGGTGACCCGTCCCACCTTCCGCTCCAGCGCATCGGCGTCGAGCGCGAGCTCCCGCAGCGCTTCGTTCTTGACGCGGTACTCCCCCTGCATCTGCTTGACGAGGAGCTCGGAGTCGGAGACGACCTCGACCTCGGTCAGGCCCAGCTCGACCGCCTTCGCCAGCCCCGCGACGAGTGCCCGGTACTCGGCGACGTTGTTCGTCGCCACACCGATCGCCACGCCGCGGGCATCGAGCACGGTGCCGTCCTCCGCCTCCAGCACGTAGCCGTACGCAGCCGGGCCGGGATTTCCCCGGGCGCCGCCGTCGGTGAAGAGCCGCCCCTTCACAGCTCGTGGAGCGGGTAGAGGTCGAAGGCAACCTCCTCGTAGGGGTGGGCCGCTCGAAGCGCATCGACGACCGCCTCCAGCCGTTCCTGCGGAACGACGACCTCGACCCGGTACTCGGGCACATGCTCCTCCCCCCCCACCCCGCCAACCGCCGGGTCGGCGCCCTCGCCGGCGAGGAACGTTCCCGTGCCGAGGGTGTACCAGGAGCAGCGCTCGTAGTCGCCGATTCGGCCGGCGCCTGCGGCGAAGCAGGCCTCCCGCGTCGCGTCGCGAGCGTCCTCGGGGACGAAGTACACGAGCTTGAAGCTCACGTTTGCCCGCGGCCGTGCCCGGGAACCCGGCCGACGTGGCAACCGTCACCGTTCAGCCCCGGCCCACCCCCGAGGAGCGTGCCGACACCCCCGTCGAGATCGAGCTCGACGAGCACCTGTCCGTGTTCGCCTCGACGATCGAGGACTGGGTGACGCCGCGCCAGTCCTGGGAGTTCACGCTTCACGAGGGTCACGACTTCGGTCGTACGAACAACGTCGAGGGGCGCGTCCTCTTCGTCGCCGGCGCGCAGACCTCGACGGTCCGCTTTCGCCTCGACCAGCTGGACGCGGTGGACGACTTCACGGACGAGCTCGTGCTGCGGCTCGAGGAGCAAGACGGCATCTCGAAGGCCGTGCGCTTGACGGCCAACGGCTTCGACGTCGAGTTCCACCACATCCTCACGTTTACATAGTCGACCGCCGTCGGCCTCGCTGCTGTCGGGGAGGTACACGGCACGCGCGAGCGGAGGGAGCGCGGCCGCCCGGACGATCACTCCGCGGTATCGATCTGTGCCTTCTGCAGCTTTCCGGAGTAGTCGACGTAGATCGACTTCCACTCGGTGAAGACGTCGAGCGCCGCCTGGCCGGCCTCGCGATGGCCGTTGCCCGTGTCCTTCGTGCCGCCGAAGGGGAGATGCACCTCCGCGCCAATCGTGCCGGCGTTGATGTATGTGATCCCGGCCTGGAGGTCTCGCATGGCCCGAAAGGCGGTGTTCACGTTGCGGGTGAAGATCGACGACGAGAGCCCGTAGCGGACACCGTTCGCGACGCGGATCGCCTCCCCGGCATCGCGGACCCGGATCAGCGCCGTCGTCGGGCCGAAGATCTCCTCCTGCGCGACGCGCATCCCCGGGTCGACGTCGCCGAAGATCGTCGGGCGATAGTAGAACCCGTGCTCGAGACCGTTTCCCGTCGCGACCTCGCCGCCGGTGAGCAGCTTCGCGCCCTCGCCGGTACCGATCTCGGTGTAGGAGTGGATCTTCTCGAGCGCCCGCGCGTTGATCACGGGGCCAACGTCGGTGCCCGGCTCCCACCCCGGCCCGAGGCGGAGCTTCTCCGCGGCCGCGACGAGCCGTCGCTGCAGGGGCTCGTAGACCGCCTCGTGGACGATGACGCGGCTCGCCGCCGTGCAGCGCTGGCCGGACGTGCCGAAGGCCGACCAGACGATCCCCTCGACAGCGAGGTCGAGATCGGCGTCGTCGAGCACGATGATCGCGTTCTTGCCGCCGAGCTCGAGGTGCACGTGCTTCAAGCCCTCGGCGGCGTTCCGCAGCACCTGGACGCCCGTCTCGCGTGAGCCGGTCAACGTGATCACGGGGACGTCGGGGTGGCGCACGAGCCGGTCGCCGACGGCGCCTCCCCCGCCGTGGACGACGTTGAGGACGCCCTTGGGGAGCCCTGCCTCGTCGAGCAGCTCGACGAAGCGCTGGCCGAGGAGCGGCGTATCGGTCGCCGGCTTGAAGACGACGGTGTTGCCGCAGACGAGCGCCGGGGCGATCTTCCACGAGGGGATCGCGATCGGGAAGTTCCAGGGCGTGATCACGCCGACGACGCCGATCGGCATCCGGACGCTCATGTTGAACTTGTCGCGGAGCTCGGAGGGCGTCGTCTGGCCGGAGAGACGGCGCCCCTCGCCGGCCATGTAGAGGCTCATGTCGATCGCCTCCTGGACGTCGCCGCCGGCCTCCGCGAGCACCTTGCCCATCTCCCGGCTCATCAGCTGCGCGACCTCGTCCTTCCGCTCGGCCAGGAGCTGGGCGAAGCGAAACAGGATCTCTCCGCGCCTGGGCGCCGGCACGAGCCGCCAGTCCTCGAAGGCCGCCTTCGCGGCCTCGACCGCGCGATCGACGTCGTCGGCGCCGGACTTCGGGAAGGTGCCGATCGCCTCGCCGGTCGCGGGGCTCGTGCTCTCGAACGTCTCGCCGTTCGCGGCCTCGACCCACTCACCGCCGACGTAGTTGCGGAAGCGCTCTTTGCCGAGGACGGCCGTCACGAGCTCTCGGGAATGTCGGTGCTCGGGAGGGTTCCGGGCCCGCGGGGGCGGCGGCGATCCCGGGTCACGCGCTTGCCGCCGTAGTCTTGGCGCGCCCGCCGGTCGTCGCCCTCCCGGCGATCGAGGATGACGGTCACGTTGGGGTTGTCCTTGTAGTGCTCGACCATCTTGTCGAACAGCTCGGCCTCGAGCTCGCGCGGGATCACGCAGTAGATCATCGGGTTCGATTGTAGGGCCGCGGAGCGAACGCTTTAGGTCGGGATCAGCCTGCCCTCGGCGTCGATGTGCGCGTTCCAGCGCGTGAACGAGGAATCGAGCTCGTCGGGCTCGAGCCCGCGCTCGGCGAGGCGAACCGGCTGAATCGAGTCGAGGCTGACGCGGTACTGGTACCAGGAGATCTCCCAGGCGATCGTGACCACGACCTCCTTGTTGACCCCCGAAAGCTGGACGATGCTCGCCTCCGGGGCGCCGAGGCTCTTGGCGATCCCGGCGACAGTACGCCGGCAGGGGCTCGCGTTGAAGAGCTCCGCGGCCTCGGCGACCGCGGCCTCCGTGCGGGAAAGGCGTCTGTGGGGGGCCTCGACCACTGGCGCCTGCGGCGCGGGCCGATGCGGCACGGGCCGGCGCGGCTCGAAGATAGCGGCGAGGCTCAGCCGGCGGCGGCGGCGCTCGGGCCGCATCGTGGGCACACTCGGGCTGCCCTCGCGGATCCAGCCCTGCTCGAGCGCCGTCTCCTGGCAGAGCGGGCAGACGTCGACCAGTCCGTTCCCGTCGGGCGTGAACCGGGTCGAGCGCTCGCCCATCAGCAGCGTCCGCTCGCAGAGGGCGCACGTCGTCGGCCTGAGGTTCGAGGTTCGCACCGAGGGGCGACTATAGCGCCGTCGGTTCGAGAAGTCGCTGCTTTTGCAGCGGCTTAGGTGTTTGACCGTTATCTAGTGGTGCGCGGCCTGCTCCCGCTCGGCCTTCGTCTCGGCGATCACCTTCTGGGCGATGTGCGTCGGGACCTCGTCGTAGCGGAGGAACTGCATGTGGTGGTCGCCGCGCCCGCCTGTCAGCGACGTGAGCGACTGCGAGTAGGTGAGGACCTCGGACATCGGCACCTCGGCCTTGATCGTCGTCATCCCGCCGCGCGGCTCCATGCCCTGCAGCCGCCCGCGTCGTGAGTTCAGGTCGCCGTTGACCGCCCCGACCGACTCGTCGGGCACGGTCACCTCGAGCTCCATCACAGGCTCGAGCAGCACCGGGTTCGCCTTCTCGTAGGCGTGCTTGAACGCCATCGAGCCGGCGATCTTGAACGCCATCTCCGAGGAGTCGACCGTGTGGTAGGAGCCGTCGACCAGGAGCACCCGAACGCCCTGCACCGGCGCCCCCGCGAGCTCGCCGTGGAGCATCGCCTCCTGGATCCCCTTGTCGACCGCGGGCCGGTAGCTCTGCGGGATCGACCCGCCGACGATCTTGTCAACGAACTCGTAGCCCATGTGGTCGTCGAGCGGCTCGAGCACGATGTGGCAGTCGCCGAACTGCCCGCGGCCGCCGGTCTGCTTCTTGTAGCGACCCTGGGCGCGCGACTCCGAGCGGATCGTCTCGAGGTAGGGAACGCGCGGCTGTCGCAGCTCGACGTCGACGCCGAACCGGCGCTTCAGGCGATCCACCGCGACCTCGACGTGCATCTGGCTCAAGCCGGTCAGGAGCTGCTCCCCGGTCTGCGGGTCGCGCCGCAGGGAAAGCGTCGGGTCCTCCTCTCCGAGCCGCCGGAGCGAGGCGGCGACCTTCTCCTCGTCGCCCTTTGCCTTCGGCGAGACGGCGAAGCTCATGACGCCCTCGGGGAACTCGATGCCCGGCTGGTCGACGGCAAGCTCGTGGTCGACGAGCAGGTCGCCCGTCTGGACGTCCTTCAGCTTCGCGACGGCGCCGATCGAGCCTTCGCCGAACTCTGCTCCCGGGGTGTGGTCCTTGCCCTGGAGGCTCAGCAGCTGCCCGACCCGCTCCTTCGCGTGCGTGCGGGGATTGACCAGCGTCGAATCGGACGAGATCGTTCCCTTGAGGACGCGGAAGACGTTGATGCGACCGGCGAACGGGTCCGCGAGAGTCTTGAAGACGAACGCGGCGGCCGTCGCCTCGTCGACCTCGAAGCCGACGGGGAGGCCCTTCTTTGCGGGGGAGGGCACGCCCTCGACGAGCAGGTCGAGAAGCGCAGTCGTCCCAAGGTTCTTCGTTGCGACGGCGCAGGCGACCGGGAACAGCTCGCCGCGCGTCACCGCGTCCTTCAGCGCTCGCGCCACCTCTTCGACCGCGAGCTCCTGGCCGTCGAGGTAGCGCTCCATCAGCGCCTCGTCGGTCTCGACCACGGCGTCGAGGAGCTTCTCCCGGTACTCGGCGACCTCGCCGGCGAGCTCGTCGGGAATCACCCCCGGCGATGCCTCGCGCCCCCCGTCCGGGCTCGTGTACGCCGTCATGTGCAGCAGGTCGACGATCCCCGTCAGCTCGTGCTCGCTCCCGATCGGCAGCTGGACGGCGACGCAGCTCTGCGAGAGCTGCGCGCGGAGCGCCTCGAGCGTACGGAAGAAGTCGGCGCGCTCTCGGTCCAGCATGTTGACGACGACGACTCGCGAGAGTCCGGCCTCGTCGGCCCGCTGCCACACCCGGCCGGTTTGCACCTCGATCCCCATGACCGCGCTGACGGCGACGAGCGCCCCTTCGACCACGCGCATGGCCGCGATCGTGTCGCCCTGAAAGCCCGCGTCGCCCGGCGTGTCGACGAGATCGATCGTGCGCCCCTGCCACTCGCACCGGCACACCGACGCCGCCAGGGACATGCGCCGCCGCTGCTCGTCCTCGTCCCAGTCCGAGACCGTCGAGCCCTGCTCCACCACCCCGAGCCGGTTCGTGGCGCCGGCCTGGAAGAGCATCGCCTCGACCAGCGAGGTCTTGCCGGTGCCGCGGTGGCCGACGACTGCGACGTTGCGAATCTTTCCGGGCTCGGTCGGCGGCATGCGTCCTCCGTGGTCGGGGCTGAAAGGCGGGCGGGAGGCCCGGCAGGGAGTCGATTCTAACCGGGGGCCGACGGCCCCGACGCGCTCGCCCGCGAGGCGTCGGACGCGCCCGTGAGCCGGCCCTTGAGCCGCAGGATCGCCTTCGTGTGCAGCTGCGAGACCCGTGACTCGGTGACGCCGAGAACCTCGCCGATCTCGCGCAGGGTCAACTCCTCGTAGTAGTAGAGCGTCACGACCAGCTTCTCCCGTTCGGGCAGGCGGCTGATCGCCTCGGCGAGCGCCTCCTTCAGTTCCGCCTGCGCGAGCGCGGACTGCGGGCCGAGGCCGCTCGTGTCCTCGATCGAATCGATCAGGGCCACATGGTCGCCGCCCGTTCCCAACGTCCACAGCTCGTCCAGCGCGGCGATCGAGGAGCGGCCGATGTCGTTCAGGCTCTCCACGAGCTCGTCCTCGGACAGGCCGAGCTCCTTCGCGAGCTCCTCGTCGCTCGCGGCCCGATGCAGTCTCGACTCGAAGTCGGTCATCGCGCGCTCGATCTCGCGGGCGCGCGAGCGGACCGAGCGTGGCACCCAGTCCATCGCGCGCAGCTCGTCGACGATCGCGCCCCTGATCCGCGACAGCGCGTAGGTCTCGAACTTCACGTCCCGCTCGGGTTCGTACCGCTCGATCGCGCCGATCAGGCCGAGGAGGCCGTAGGACACCAGGTCGCCCTCGTCGACGTGCGCGGGCAGCCCGCTCCCGAGGCGGCCGGCGACGAACTTGACCAGCGGGGCATAGCTCATGATCAGGCGGTCGCGCAGCGCCTTGTCGCGCGTCCGCGCGAACTCGAGCCAGAGAGCCTGGGCCTCGTCGACCGGCACGGAGAGATAGTACGGCGTCCGCGCGCGATCTCCCGCGTCCGACCTCCTAGTCCCGACGGCGGGGCCGCAGGCTCGAGGCGGCGAGGGTACCCAGCCAGCCGGCGAGCCCGGCGGCAGCGGCACCGATCACCCACTGCCCCGCAAGCAGCGCGGTGACGGCGATCGCCCCGAACCCGAGGGCGAGGACGAGGAAGAGCGCACCGAGCGCCCGGCGCTGCGAGGGGACCCGCATCGTCGGAAGCTGCCCGCCAGGGCGCGGCTAGAATCCTCGCTCGAATCGCAGCCTAGGGGCGTAGCTCAACTGGCAGAGCACCGGTCTCCAAAACCGGGGGTTGCAGGTTCGAGTCCTGCCGCCCCTGAAGGATAAAAGCCCTGCTAACGTGGGGCTTTTCTCGTTTCCAGGCTGCCTACATCGACAAGTCACGGAGGGCCAGAAAGGGCCTCTGGGGGCCACGATTGGAACAGGATTGGAACACGGCGGACGACTCCTGACGTGGTAGGTATGCTGTGTGAGCACGACTCCTCAGCCGCTCTACTGCGTCTGGCGGGCGGATGCGCGGAGTGTCGTGTGCTACCGCGCGGTACGGAGCGAGCCCGCGCTGCTGACGGACTTTCTCCCGTTCGCCCACGTAGGCCAGCATTTCCACTGGTGGGACCACCATCGGGCGGTCGGGCGAGGCAGCGGACAGCAGCGTTCAACGTTCGCGACCGGCTCTACCGTCCAGATCGCGTCGAAGTCGTCGCCGGCGAGCTCGCTCACGGGAGCCTAAACGCCGCTGCCGAAGCGGTCGGGCGAGCCGTAGTTGACGACCCCCCCAACCCCACGCGGAACCGGAGAGCCGCGAGGTCGCACGATTGCGGGTTATGCAAGAACGGCTAGCGCCGGGTTCCGTGTTCTTCCCGTGGAAATAAACACCCACCCCCGCTCAACCCGGGCGAGTGACACCCAGGAGCAAGCAGCCCCGCCGCGGCTCGCCCTAGACGTGTCGCCCGACTGGGGGGCTGTACGTCGCCGCTCACTCGCCCTGCGCGCCGACAGGAAAGACGAAGGCCACGACTCGGCCGTCGCGCATCTTCGCCACTAGCCGTGGCGCCGTCACGTAAGGCGCGTCGCAGATGCCGATGACGCACCGCTCGCGCACTGCCACCAGGAAGTAGGCGTTCGGGAAGAACGGCTCCGATAGCGGCCGGTACTTCACGTCAGGATAGAGCTGGCGAAGCCGGTAGCCGCTCTCGCCCACCCGGAGGCCGCGGGTCGTGTGCCACTGCCTCCCCGTCACTTCGATCCGGTCGATGTGGATCAGGTCCGGCGCGGTACAGCCGCTCTCCCCTTCGGGGATGGAGCCGAGCGTTGCGAGCCGGATGCGGATGCCGAGGCTGCGCCAGGTCGCGAGGGCCGCGGCCGGACTACGCTGGACGAGCCGACACTCCGATGCGTCGCCGAACGCTGCGATTGCTCCTCGGTAGGTGGGATCTCGTCGAACGTCAAAGGTGCCGACGCGCTGAAACCGAGCGCCGGCATGCAAGAGAAATCGGTGGTGAGTGCCTTCAGCGTGCGGCGATCCGGCACGCGCGGCTGTCGCGGACGTAATGGCGAAGCAGACGAGGAAGCCAAGCAGGAGGACGGGCCGCAGCCGCGCCAGACGCCGGCCGCGGTGGCGACAGCGGGAGTCAGAGCAGACCTTCGAGGTCACTCCTCCGACGAACTCCACCTCCACCGCTAGATCAGTGAGCAGAGCTTGCTCACGCCACGCCTTTAGGCACGAGGAGACCGTCCTCCCGGTCGAGGTCGAAGGCGCGCACGAGTCCCACGGGGGCGGCTCGACACTACGGCGCTGGCGGCGACGGGGGTGGTCGGCTGAATTGGCCGCATTCCCCAACGTGCGCGAATGGCGTGCGCGAGGCGCTACTGGGTGGCTACCCGGATTGCACCGGCCCGCGGAGGACGCGGCTCCCGTCCAGGCGCAGCTCCTCCAGCCAGTAGCGCAGC
>Ga0136620_10000563_pt1 | contig 16871 bp, 15 predicted proteins | sample AntDrymUQ4162106_2_FD_104806 | JGI IMG/M metagenome (GOLD analysis project Ga0136620, IMG submission 104806) | Polar desert sand microbial communities from Dry Valleys, Antarctica - metaG UQ416 (21.06) | ecosystem: Environmental > Terrestrial > Soil > Desert | place: Antarctica: Dry Valley... | reverse complement strand
GCTCCCTCCAGCTTGTGCCGTTGCAGCAGATCGTTGACGTACGTCGCGTGGTTGGCCAGCTGCAGCGATCCGGCGGCGTACCCCTCCTTGCCGAACAGGAACACGTCGACGTCACCGTCGTCGAAGCGCAGTCCGAGCGCGAGGATCCGCTCGGCCAGCTTCTGGATCTTGCCCGACCGATACAGCCCGTGCATCGAGCCGGAGATGTCCAGGCAGAGCGCGACGCGGGCGGTGTGCTCCCCGAGACCGCGCTTTTCCAGTGACACCGCGGCGGTCTTCGTCAGGGACAGCAGCTGCGGACTGGTGCTCGCGATCTGCTTCTCCATGTTGATGAGCTGCTGTTTCTTCAGACTCAGCGCCGGCCCACCCGGTGGCGGCGGAGTGGTCGACATCGGCTGCCCGGTTGGTGGTGGGTAGGCAGCCGCCGGCGGCACCGGCGGGGACGGTGCGGGCGCGTCGTCGACGGTGATACCGAAGTCGGCGGCGAGCCCGGCCAGGCCCGACGCGTAGCCTTGCCCGACCGCCCGGAACTTCCAGCCGCCCTGCCGCCGGTACAGCTCCCCGAAGACGAACGCCTTTTCGGTGGTCGCGTCGGCGATGTCGAAGCGGGCGAGTTCAGCACCGGCCGCGTCGTCGTACAGGCGCAGGTGCAGACCGGGCACCTGGCCGAACGTCGTGCCGTCGACGCTCGCCCCGAAGACGACCCGATCGAGTTCCGGTGGCAGAGCGGTCAGGTCCACGGCCAAGGTGTCCTCCACCCCCGCGCCGACCTGCGCCTTTCCACGGTGGCTGACCCCGCCGTTCGCACCGGTCGGCTGGTTGTAGAAGACGAAGTCGGCGTCCGAGCGGACCTTGCCGGCCGCTGTCAGCAGCAGCGCCGAGGCATCCACGTCGGCGCTACCGGCCCAACCCAGAACGGCACGGACCCGACCGGCCGGGACCGGGATGTTCGCCCCCTTGGACATCATCGTCATAGCCGGATTGTGCCAGGAGCCGTTGTCCACAGTTCACCATCGGCGCCGCCGCCGATCGGATGATCTCGGCTAGCGTTGGACCGATGCGACACTTCGCCCACCTTTCCGGCGGGGACCGGCGCCGACTGTTCGCCCGCCTGCCGGAGGACATCGGGCGCGACGCCGACCGTGAGCTCCGCGCGGTCGCCCTCGGGGCCACGCTGTACTCCCCGGCGAACCGCCCGACACTCGCTGTCGACATCGCCAAGAGAGCCAAGGCCGGGGTCCTCAGCCACGTCCTCTGCCTGGAGGATGCCGTGGCCGACGACCAGGTCGAGGTAGCGGAGGCCAACCTCGTCACCCAACTGCAGGCCTACGCCGACAGTGGGGGTGGCGACTCGCAACTGTTCATCCGGGTGCGGCTGGCCGACCAGATCCCCGACCTGCTCGCGCGGCTCGGCGGCGCCGCGGACGTGCTCGCCGGGTTCGTGCTGCCCAAGTTCACCGCTCCCAGCGGCCGTAAGTACTTCGACGCCCTGACTGCTGCCCGCACCGACCTACTCGTCATGCCGGTCATCGAGTCGCCTGAGGTGGTGTACCAGGAGAGCCGCACCGAGGTCCTGCGCGGCATCGCGCACCTGCTGGCTGAGCAGCGCGAGCAGGTTCTCGCGGTTCGGATCGGCGCCACCGACCTGTGCGCGATCTTTGGACTACGCCGGGACCGGGAACTGTCGATCTACGACTTGCATCCGGTGGCTTCGGTCATCTCCGACATCGTCACCATGCTCGGCCGCGCCGACGGGACCGGATTCGTCATCACCGGCCCGGTGTGGGAGTACTTCTCCGCCCACCCTCGGCTGTTCAAGCCGCTGCTGCGGACGACGCCATTCGCCGAGCACGAGGTCTTGCCGCTGCGCAGCGACCTGCTCGCCCGCCACCTTGACGGACTGATCCGCGAGATCGTCCTCGACAAGGCCAACGGGATGATCGGCAAGACCGTGATCCACCCCAGTCACGTTCACGCGGTGCACACCCTGCTCGCGGTGACCGCCGAGGAGTACGCCGACGCCAGTGACATCCTGCGCGAGGACGCCGTCCACGGCGGCGTACGGCGCTCGCACTACGGCAACAAGATGAACGAGGTCAAGCCGCACCGCGCCTGGGCGCAGCGCACGCTGCTGCGGTCCAGGGTGTTCGGCGTGACCAGGCCCAGGGTGGGCATGGTGGACCTGCTCGACGCGGGCGGCCCGGGTTGAGCGTCGGCGCCGGGCGGCGCGGGTGACTGTCGCTTCCGGGCGCCGGGTCTGGACTGGCAGCTGGGTCACCGCCCGCTGGGACGTCCAGCTGCGGAGCGACGACTCGCCGGTGGACGTGTCCGTGTCCGACCTGCTCGGGATCGCGCTGCGGCGCAACCCCCGGCGTACTCAATTGCTGGTCTCGACCGTGCTCGGCAAGCACGTCCCGACCGACCCGCGGCTGGTGTGGGCCGCCGGTCGTCTGCTGGGCGCCCTGGTTGCCGGCCGCCTCGGCGGCTCGGCCCTGCCGGCGGAGTTGGGCGGGTTGCTGCGGGCGGCGATCCACGGCGTCTCCGGTGCGCCCGCGGCGCTGCTGAACGCGGTTGGCGACCCGGGCGGTGTCGGTTCGGGCGTTGTGGTGCTCGGGTACGCCGAGACCGCGACCGGCTTGGGACACGCCGTCGCCGACGCCCTGCCGGACTGCTACTACCTGCACTCGACCCGTCGCGCCGTACCAGGGGTCCACGCCGTGGCCGGCTTCGAGGAGGAGCACAGTCACGCGACTAGTCACCTGCTCCTGCCTGAGGACCCCGGAGCCCTGATCGGAACCGGACCGCTCGTGCTTGTCGACGACGAGCTGAGCACTGGGCGGACGGTCCGCAACACGATCGCCGCGCTACACGAGCTCTCCCCGCGCGGCCGGTACGTCGTAGCGGCGCTCGCGGATCTGCGCGGGCCCGAGGACCGGGTGGCGATGGACCGGCTGGCCGCCGAGCTCGACGCCTCGATCGACGTGGTCGCGCTGGCCAGCGGTGAGATCCGGTTCCCGACGGATCCTCCCCCTCGTAACGTCCGTAGGTCTGAGCGGTATACCGCTCAGACCTACGGACGTAGCGCGTCTATCGTGCTGGACGGGCTGTGGCCGCTGGGACTGCGCGACGGCGGCCGGCACGGCTACCGCCGCGCTGACCGGGAGGCGCTCCAGCGGCAGCTGCCGCGGTTGGCTGCGCGGCTGAACGAGGTCGTCACCGGACCGCGGGTGCTCGTGCTGGGCACCGAGGAACTGATGTACACGCCACTGCGGCTGGGGATTGCCCTGGCCGAGGTAACCGACGCTGAGGTGCTCTACTCGACCACGACCCGCTCGCCCGCGATGGCGGTGGACGACCCGGGATACCCGCTGCGCACCATGATCGCTTTTCCAACCGCAGCCGGGGACCGCTTCGGTTACAACGTCGCCCCGGGCGCGGGTGAGAGCCGGTTCGACACGATCGTGGTCGTCACCGACACCGACGCGCCCGACCTGCTCGATGCCGTGGCAGGGTGCTGCGACCGGCTCGTCGTCGTACCGGTCCCGTCGTACTGTCCGGGCGCGCTGCCGCAGCCGCTGCACGGTCCGCAGTTCGGCTCGTACGCCGCGGACGAGGTGAGCTGGCTGCTCCGCGATCTGTCCCACGTGGCGCTGGAGGCGCCCACCGAGGAGCGCGAGGAGGCGATCCAGTTCGGCGGCGGGCACTATGCCGAGTCGCTGCCCGTGGAGTACGTCCCGTCCGCCGACTACCGGCGGTTGTTCGAAAAGGCGCTTGCCGCATCCGCCCCCCGGGTCGCCACGGCCGTCGGTGTCGTCACCGAACTCGTGTTGGCCCGTCGGGGCGATGCTGCGGTGCTGGTGTCACTCGCCCGGGCCGGCACGCCGATCGGGATCCTGATGCGGCGCTGGGCGCAGTTCGCCCACGGCATCGACGTACCGCACCATGCGGTATCCATCGTCCGCGGCCGCGGGATCGATCCGGTCGCGTTGCGCTGGCTGGCCCGGAATCACGATCCGGCGCGGGTGATGTTCGTCGACGGTTGGACCGGCAAGGGCGCGATCGCCCGGGAACTCGCCGCCGCCGTCGGCGAGCACGCCGTGACGACCGGCCACGCATTCGGCAATGACCTTGCGGTGCTCGCCGATCCAGGACACTGCGTGTCGATCTATGGGACCCGCGACGACTTCCTGGTCCCGTCCGCCTGCCTGAACTCCACCGTCTCCGGCCTGGTCAGCCGGACCGTCCTGAACGACTACCTGATCGGTCCCGGCGACTTCCACGGCGCGAAGTTCTACGCCGAGCTTGCCGATGTCGACGTGTCCGGGCACTTCCTGGATGCGATCAGCGGACAGTTCCCCGCGGTGGTCGATGCGGTAGCCGCCGGGCTCGCCACCCCTGATGATCATGAGCCGACGTGGCGCGGCTGGGCGGCGATCGAGCGGATCGGCGCCGACTACGGGATCGGCGACGTGAACCTCGTCAAGCCCGGGGTGGGGGAGACCACCCGGGTGCTGCTGCGCCGGGTGCCGTGGCGGATTCTGGCCAGGCCGGGCGCGGGCGCTGACATCGAGCACGTCCTGCTGCTCGCGGCGGAGCGCGGCGTGCCGGTGGAGTATGTCGACGGGCTGGCGTACTCCTGTGTGGGACTGATCCATCCGCACTTCAGCGGCGGTGCCGTCGGCGCAACCGGCAGGAGCGCTTCGACCGGCTCGACCGGTTCGAGCGCGAAGCCGTTGGTGGTTTGCGACCTGGACCGCACGCTGATCTACAGCGCCGCGGCGATGGGTACCGATCCGCCGCCGGTCCGCTGCGTCGAACGGTTCGGCGGAGTGGACGCTTCCTTCATGACGGTCACGGCGGCGGACCTGCTGCGGACGCTGCGGCGTCGATCTGACTTCGTGCCGACGACGACGCGGACCCGGGAGCAGTACGCCCGGATCAGCCTGCCCGGGCGGCCGGCCCGCTACGCGATCGTCGCCAACGGCGGTCACCTGCTCGACGGCGGTGTCGCCGACCTGGACTGGCACCGCGCGGTACTCGCCCGACTCACTGACTGCGCCCCGCTCGCCGAGGCCCACGACCGGCTGCGCCGCCACGCGGGCGATCCCTGGCTGCGCCGCGAGCGAATTGCCGAGGACCTGTTCTGCTACGCGATCGTCGACCGTGAACTGCTCCCGCCGGCGGTCCTGGCAGAGCTGACGGGGTGGTACGCCGACCGCGGCTGGGTGCTGAGCCTGCAGGGGGGCAAGCTCTACTGCGTACCCCGCCCGCTGACGAAGTCCGCCGCCGCCGCCGAAGTGGCCCGCCGTACCGGTGCCGACGTCGTGTTGGCGGCCGGCGACTCGCTGCTCGACACCGACCTGCTGGAGTACGCCGACGTCGCCGTACGACCGGCCCACGGCGAACTCGACCTGGTCGGCTGGACCCGGCCGGGGCTGCTTGTTACCGAGTCTGCGGGCGTCCGCGGCGGCGAGGAGTTGCTGCGCGTGCTGCTCGGCGAGGTGGCCGGCTACCTGTCGGCGCGCGCCTGACGGACCGCGTCGACCACGGCCCGCGCGCCCTCGCTGACGGTGGCGAGCTCGGTGAGGTAGGCCCAGAAGTCCGGCCGGTTCCGTGCGGCCAGCCGCTCGGGGACGGTGTCCAGCTGGATGCCGAGGGCGTCGAGCCGGGACACATGCTGGGGCGCCGGCCGGTCCGGTCCGGCCAACAGGAAGCGCTGCGCGTCCCGGAGCACCCGGCGGGTCTGCCGCAGCGGCTCGCCCGGATCCTCCTCGGCGGCCCGTAGCGCGCTCAGCCGGTGCCGCACCGACTGCGCCGCCCTGGCCGCGGCCTCGATGGCGACGCGGGCGGCGGCGACGGCTTCGTCGGCCTCGCCCCATCGCTGCTCCTGCGAGGTGACCAGCGCCGCTGCCCGGTCCAGGTGGCGGCGGGCCTTCGCGAGGTCGGTGGCGGCGGTTGCGGGGGTCTTTTCCAGGTCGGCGAAGGAGGGGTAGACGTAGGAGCGGCGCAGCTCGCTGAGCGCCTCCGGTGCGTCGTCGAGCTGCCCCTCGGTGACCTGTAGGAACGTGCGCGCGGCGGTGATCCGCTGGGTGAGGGCCTGCGCCCTGCCCCGCAGCGATTCAGCGTCGGCCTGCGCCTTCGCACTCAGCTCGATGACATGTGCGGCACCGTCGAGCACGCCCTGCAGGCCGAGCGACTCGACCCCGCGGTCCAGCTGGGCCAACGCGGACCGGGCCTGCTGCAGCAGCTCGGTGGCCTCACGAGCCAGGTACCCCTCCGCCTGCGCGGCGTCGATCGCCCGCGCCGCCGACGTCACGGCGACCTGAGCGGCCCGCAGCCGGTCTGGGACCGCCGCGTGCGCCGAGCGAGCCCGCTGCAGGGGCCGCCCGGACTGCTCCAGGAATCGGCGTACGGCGATCACTGCATGGGCGAGCTGATCCGCGGATGTGCGGAAGGCTTCGGCGGCATGGCGGGCGACGGGTTCCTCGGGGTCGCTGTCGAGGTCGGCCGCGGACACCGCAGACATGTACGCGGCGACCGCGTGGTTGGCCTGCTCGCGCACCGGTTCCCAAGCCGCGGCGACCTGGCGGGCGCCCTGACTCGAGTCGACGCTGGTCAGCATCCGGACTCCGTCGGCCGCCTCCGTCTGCTCCCGGTCGAGATCGATCAGGGCCTGTGCCGCGCGGCCCGCGGCCTCACGGGCCAGCGCCTGTGCCTGGTCACGGCCGCGTCGCCACCAGCGCTCCGCTGAGGGCTGTCCCATGGCAGGCACCGTATCCCCACGTGCGGAAGTAGGGGCCAGCGATGGGGCTGGGCTCACCGCCGATCGCGAGTCCGCGAGCTGCCCGCTGGCGATGGGGGCAGCGGTGGCGGCCGTCATCGTCGGGGCCCATCTGCTGGCGTGGGCCTGGCGGTGGAGGCTTGCGGCCGTCATGTGCCTCTTCGCGTTCGCCGGCGTGACCCAGGAGTTGGCCTGCGGAACGGCATTGGAAGCGTGCGGATCGCTGCTGCCGGGCTTCTAGCCGTCCCGGTCGATGGCCAGGGTGCTGCGGTACGGCTCGGACGGCCCCTCGGTTGGTACGGTGTCCACCGGCTCGTGACCGTACGGCCAGACCCGCACCGCCCGGTACGGATATCCGTCCTGGCCGGGAGCCTCCCACTCCAGCTCGACGACCTGACCGGCCGGCAGGCTCCGGTAGCCGGGCACGGCCACCTGGCTGTAGTGCGTCCAGCAACCGCCGGGAGTGTCGGCCGAGTCGATCACTCCCCAGCCCTCGCCGTCCCGCCACTCGCGCACCGTTCCCACCGTCGCCATCTGTCCAGCATGACCCCTCGGATCGGGTGCGCATGTGTCGAGCGCCGAGGCACCGTGTGTCAAGGTTGTGGGCGTGCCCCAGCTGGTCCGTGCCCGCAACGACCCCGGTCAGTACGACGACCTGGCCGACGTGTGGTGGGACAGCAGCGGACCTTTCGCTCTGCTGCATGCGATCGCCGAGGCTCGGGGCGGGCTCATCCCGCCCGCAGCCCGACCAGGCGCGGTGCTCGTCGACCTCGGCTGCGGCGCCGGTCTCCTGGCGCCGCACATCCGCAGCCTTGGCTATCACCACATCGGCCTGGACATCACCGCCTCGGCGCTGCGTCAGGCCGGCGAGCACGGGGTGCTTCCAGTCCGGGCCGACGTACTGGCTCTTCCGTTGCCTGACAGCGTGGCCGACGTCGTCGTGGCGGGGGAGATCCTTGAACACGTCACGGACCTGCGGCGTGCCGTGGCGGAGGCCTGCCGGGTGCTCAGGCCCGGCGGCACCCTCGTCCTCGACACGCTCGCGGACACCGCACTCGCCAAACTCCTCGCCGTACACATCGCCGAGCGCATCCCGGGCGGCGCCCCGAAGGGCATCCACGACCCGGCCCTGTTGGTGGACCGCGCCGAGCTGCGAGCCGCCTGCGCGCGCGGCGGAGTTCAGATCGAACTGCTCGGCTTGCGGCCCACCGTCGGAGCTCTGCTGCGCAGGCAGGACAAGATGAATGTCGTCCGCACCTGGTCCACCGCCGTCCTCTTCCAGGGCCACGGCATCAAGGAGGCACCACGATGACCAGCCTCGAACGGCTGGCCGACCCCGCGGAGGGCGTGGCCGCAGCGCACCTTGTCGCCGCCCGCTTGAGCGAGCGAGCGGCCGAGCACGACCGCGACGGCCGCTTCCCCGAGAAGGATTTCGCCGACCTGCGAGCTGCTGGGTTGCTCGGCCTGATGGTGCCGCCCCGGCTCGGCGGTCCCGGCGCAGGTTTCCAGGACTACGCCGAGGTCGCGATGGCGTTGGCCGCCGGCAACGGCTCGACTGCCCTGATCTTCAACATGCATGCCTCAGTCACGGGCGCACTGGCAGGTACGCCGGACGAGATGGCCCGGGCCCTCGGCGTACCGGAGTCCTACTTCCAGATGCGGGACCGCATTCTCGCAGCGGCGGTCGACGGGTCGCTGTACGCGGTCGCGATGAGCGAGCGCGGCGCCGGCAGCAGGTTGTCGGAGCTGAAGACGTCGTACGAGCCGGTGGACGGCGGATACCGGGTCAGGGGATCGAAGACGTTCGTGTCCGCGGCCGGTCACGCCGACGGTTATCTGGTTGCTGCCCGCCGGGCCGACCAGGACCCGCCGGTGTTGTCGCACTTCATCGTGCCGGCCGGCCCCGGGCTGCGAGTCGAGGAGACGTGGGACTCCCTCGGCATGCGTGCGACGGGCAGCAACGAGCTGCACATCGACGCCACCGTGTCCGAGGATGCCCTGCTCGGCGGGATGGAGGGGCTGGTCCTGCTGCTCGCTCAGGTGATGCCGCAGTGGCTGGTGGCCTCCTACGCCGCGGTGTACGTCGGCGTCGCGCAGTCCGCGATCGATGCCGCTGTCGGGCACGCCGGCGAGCGGGGGCTGGCCCGGCTGCCGGCCGTGCGGGCTCGCCTCGGTCGTGCCGACGCCGCTGTCGCCGCCGCCAGACTCGCCGTCCTGGAGGCGGCGGCCCGGATCGATCGGGCGCCGGGGGAGCCGGAGACGAACCGCTGGGTGTGGCGCGCCAAACTTCTCGCCGGGCAGACCGCGATGGACGTCGCGGCGTCGATGCTCGAAGCGGCCGGTACGTCGGCGTCGCGACGCGGCCATCCGCTGGAGCGGATCTTCCGGGACGCCCGCTGCGGGTCGCTGCAGCCGGCGACGAGCGACGTCTGTGCGGACTGGCTCGGGATGGCCGCGCTGGGGCTGGACCCGGAGAACGCCGCTGAGGTGTCCCGCTGGTGACCGCCGACGCGGAGGCGGCGCTGTGACCGGGCTGGCCGTCGTCACCGGCATGGGGCACGCCGTGCCGGCCTCGGCGACCCAACAGGAGCTGTGGGACGGGTTCTTCGACCGGTACTACGGTGGCCGGGCGCTGGCCCGTCGGATCTTCGCTGCGGCTGGAGTTCAGACCAGGCACGCCGTAGCGAACCCGCTGGACGAGGACCTCTCCGCCTGGAGCACCGGCGCCAGGATGGACCGGTACGTCGCCGAGTCGATGCCGCTGGCCAAGCAGGCGGTGAGCCAGGCGTTGGCCGACGCCGGGCTGGCAGCGGGGGACATCGGCCTGTTCGCGGTGGCCTCGTGCACCGGCTACAGCACTCCTGGAGTGGACATCCGGCTGGCTCGCGACCTCGGGATGAGCGCGGACCTGCAGCGGCTGTTCGTGGGGCACATGGGCTGCTACGCTGCCGTACCGGCGCTGGGGGCTGTCACGGATTTCGTCTCCGCCCGGGGCCGGCCGGGCGTGCTGCTGTGCCTGGAACTGACGAGCCTGCACGTGCAGCCGCCGTGCGATGACGTCGACCAGATCGTCAGCCACTCGCTGTTCAGTGACGCGGCCGCGGCCGTCGTGGTGGAGCCGGGCGCTGCGGACGGCTTCGACGTCGTCGACGTGGTCGCCCGGACAGACGTGTCCACCGCGGATCACATGACGTGGGACGTGACGGACCTGGGCTTCCGGATGGGATTGTCGCCCCGGGTCCCCGACGTACTGAAGAAGCATGTCCGGTCCGTCGTCACCGGCATGCTCGACCGGCACGGACTGTCCACTGAGGACATAGCCGCGTGGGCAGTTCATCCAGGCGGGCCGCGCATCCTGGACGTGGTGGGCGAGCAGCTTGCGCTGTCCACTAGCGCGATGGCGCCGTCCCGCCGCGTCTTGGCTGAGCACGGCAACTGCTCGTCGGCGACCGTGTTGCTCGTCTTGTCCGAAGCCGCGCGGGATGTCGGCACCGGGGGCCACCTCGTGATGATGGCCTTCGGTCCCGGTCTGACGCTGTACGCCGCACTGCTCCGCCGCCGCTGACCCAAGGGGCTGCGCTGAACGCCCGAAAAGCCCGACAGTGGGCGAGCCACGGGGGCAGCCCTAGGAGAAACGCACGATGTCCACGGCGATCGGCAAACGCCCCACGCAGGTGCTCACCCTCGCCGCGGCACTTCTCGTCGGCGCGGTCGTCTCGCTGTCGATCGGGGTGTACGCCGGCCTGCACGAGCCGGCCAACCGGCCGCTCGTGACACTGGGCTTCTCGGGCATGTTGCAGTTCAAGGCATGGCTGACCACCGCGGCAACGGCGTTGTTGATCGTCCAACTCAGCACAGCCCTCTGGATGTGGGGCCGGCTGCCGGGTGTGCGGACGGCTGCGCCGGCGTGGGCGGGTTCGCTGCATCGATGGAGCGGTACGGCGGCGTTCGTGCTCACGGTCCCAGTCGCCTTCCACTGCATCTGGGCGCGCCCGGCTTCGCCACCGGCGACCTGCGGGTGACCGCGCACAGCCTCGGGGGCTGCCTGTTCTACGGCGCCTATGCCGCGAAGATGCTGGCGCTGCGGGCGCGTGGCCTGCCGGGCTGGGCGCTGCCGGTCCTCGGCGGAGGTGTGCTCGCGACGCTCCTGCTGTTGTGGCTCACCTCGGCACTGTGGTTCTTCACCCGCTCCGGCGTACCGCTCCTATGAGGAGGTAGCGGTGTCCGACGAGCAAGTGTCCCGGCGGTCGGTACTGCGTGGCGTCGCAGTGACCACCGTCGCCGGAGTCGCCGGTTACGCGGTGGCGGCGACCAGCGACGCGGCCGGCGCCAGAGCGGCCACGACCGCCGCGAACGGCTACGGCGCCGATGAGCAGACCCGCAGCCGGCTCGCCGCGCTGGCCGACATCCCGGCCGGTGGAGGGCTGATCCTCGATGACGCCCGCGTCGTACTGACTCGCGCAGAGGACGGGGAAGTGCTCGCGTTCTCGGCCACCTGCACCCACCAGGGCTGCACGGTCAGCTCGATCGAGCAGGGATTGATCGTCTGCCCGTGCCACCCCAGTCGCTTCGACCTCGCCACCGGCGCTCCGGTGTCGGGTCCGGCACGACGACCGCTGCCCCCGGCCGCGGTCGAGGTCACGGGCGAGGAGGTGTTCATCGGGTGAGGGAGGTTGACATGGACTGGTCCCGCGCGCTGCCGACCCTCGTCTGGCTGGCAGCGGTCGGGTTCGCGCTCGGCGCGTTGTTCGCGCTGTCGTAGCCTGCCTATCCGTGCCGGACGTGGTCGAATTTGTCCGTGCCAGACGTGGTCGAGCAGCTCATCGCCGTCGGGCGGAAGGTCGTGGCCGCCGGGCTCGTGATCGGGTCCGGCGGCAACCTGTCGGCCCGCTCGCCGGACGGTGCGGCCTGCTGGATCACCGGTGCGGGCACCTGGCTCGACGAACTGGACCGCGCGGCGTTCTCCCTCGTCCGGATCGCCGACGGGGGCGTCGTATCCGGATCCCCTGAGCCGTCGACCGAAGCGCTGCTGCACCTGCGCAGCTACCAGGCCCGCCCCGATGTCAACGCCGTGATCCACCTGCACCCGCAGCTGTCGGTACTGCTGGACGCGATGGGTCAGCGGATCCGGCTCGTCACCACCGACCATGCCTTCTATGTCCGTGAGATCGGCCGGGTGCCGTGGTTCCCGCCGGGGACCGAGGACCTCGCCCGAGCCGCTGCCGCGGCGGTGGTCGACGGCTGCAACTGCGTGATCCTCGCCCACCACGGCTGCTCGGTGCTCGCCGACAGCGTCGAGCTGGCACACAAACGGGTGGTGAACCTGGAGGAGGCAGCGCGGGCGACGTGCGCCGCCCTGCTACTCGGTGGTCCGGTACCGGAATGCCCCCAACCGGCCACGTGATCATGGGGTTTGGCCGGTCAGGACCGGCCAAACCCCATGATCATCGCGAGGGTCAGCCCCGGGCGCGGGCCTCCGCGCCCGTCTCTCCCTCGTACCCGAGGTCTTGTCCGGACACCCGGCCGACGAACTCCTCGCTCTCGCCGGTACCGGTGGTGCTGCCGGCGTCCGCGCCGTCGGCGTCCGGGTCGCCGCCGGTCTCCCGCGAGTTGGCCACCGCCTCGTCCTCGTCGACGTCGGCTTCCCGATCCATTGCAGCGTCATCCCTTGCGGCCTCAGCACCCATGCCCGCACACTACCGCTGACCTGTCGGCTCCGGAGCCTCGCCCGCGGCCCAGGGCTGGTCGGGCCAGAACGGCCACTCCTCGAACCGGCTGGCGCGGCCCTCGGCGTCGAACCACACGAGCCAGAGGTCCTGGTACTCCTGAACCGGCGGTTCGCCGTAGCGGACAAGGACGTGCGCCACGCCGACATCGGCGTCCACCGCGAGAACGGTCGCCAGCATGGTGAACTCGTCGTCCGGCCCGTCGCGCTCGGCATCCCAGTCCCGCTCGATCGCGGGCAGGCCGCGCAGCGGCTCGGCGTACGGCGAATGCCGGTACGTCGCTGATGCGGCGAACAGCTCAACCAGGGACTCGGTTCCAGGACTGCGCCACACCCGCTCGTATGCGTCCAGCCACCGCCGAAAGCCGTTCCGGTCCACGGGAACCGAGGCTAGTGCTCAAGCTTCGCTTCCGTCCGGCTCCGCCCGGATACGTCTGGTACGTGCACGGGTACTTTGTCCGCGTCACCGTGTGTGCGACGACTATCTGGACAGCCCGCGCCTCGCCAGCGGGGATCTGGACGGCGACGGCGACGAGTATTGGCCCTGGCCGGCTCGGGGACCGATGCCCACTACTTCCTGTTCAACGACGGGACCGGCAGGTCTTCCGCGGTGGGGAACAGCACAGGTGGCTCCAGCTCCGGGGACGTCGAGGTGGCCGACCTCGAGCCCGACGGTGACCTTGACGTCATCAGCGCGATGTTCGGCTTCCAGGCCGGCGACATCACAGTCTTCCGCAACGCCGGCGACGGCGCGTTCGGCGTTACCACCAGCACCATCCAGGTCCTGCTCAACGACGGCACCGGAGTGATGGTCCAGGGGCCGACAATCGATCCAGGTGGCACGACGAAGTTCATCGACGCCGCGGACTTCGATCTCGACGGCGACGACGATCTGGTCTGGCAGCTGCGCGGCTTCGCCCTTCCGGACGCCGGCGTGGCGCTGAGCAACGGCAACGGAACGTTCGGCTCTCCGCAGCTGCTGAACGTGGCCTCGTGTGAGAACCGGGCAGGTGAGCACCGCGGACTGGACGGCGACGGGGACCCCGACATCCTCCTCGCGAACGACCGTCCGGGCTTCTCCGGGGTGCGAGGTCGGCGACCGGGTGACGATCGTGCCGAACAACGGCGACGGAAAAATCGGCGCCGCCTTCGACGTCCAGTGCCGGTGGTGCCGGCCATGGCGATCGGCGCTGACATGAACGGCGACGGCGGCTTCGCTCCCTTCGTCGGGATCGACAGCGGGAACGGTCACCACGAGGTGGCCGCGGCCGACTTCAACGGTGACGGGCTCGTGGACGTCGCCGTGCCGAACGCCGAACCGAACGCTGCGGCCGACGCCGACGCGCCCGCTCGTCGGGGTGTCAGCGTCCTCCTGAACGTTGGGTCCGGAGCTCAGCCGCGCCTGCACGATCCGGGGTACGGCGGGCAACGACTCATTGACCGGTACGCCGGGCAACGACGGGATCTGCGGCGGCGTCGGCAACGACGTCATCCTCGGCGGGACGGGTAGCGACCGGATCCGCGGTGACGCGGGGAGGGACCAGGTCTTCGGCGGCGACGGTGCCGACACGGTGCTTGGTGGCGCCGGAGCCGATCAGCTCAACGGCGGCGCAGGGAACGACCGGTGTGACGGCGGCGCCGGAACGGACACGGCCACGACCTGCGAGCGGATCGCCGGCGTCCCTAGCTCGGCCTCAACCCGCCGGTACTAGCACCAAGGGACAGCTCCCGCCCGAAGGACACTCCGGGTTAGCGTCTGACTACGTTCCGACCGACCATATGGGAGATGCCGTGCTGTTCAACGTTCCCCGCCCCGTCGTCGCTGCGTCGAGGCCGGCTGGCCGGGTCGGCGTGGTGGCAGTACTGGTCGCCGGCGCCTTGGCGATCTCTCCGGCGGCAGCAGTGAGCGCCGCCGAACCGGGCGACGGGTCACGGTTCGACACCTGGGCCGGCTATCAGGTCGGCCGGAGCCCGGTGGAGGCGCTGGCCGGTGACTTCAACGAGGACGGCGCAGCGGATGTCGCCTGGGTGCGCAACAACCAGTTCGACAACACCCTCAGCGTCACGCTGAACCTCGGCGACGGGACCATGGACGACCCGAGGGAGTTCGTGGCGACCGCGGGCAGCGCCACCGACGGCGTCGTCACCGACCTCGACGGCGACGCGAACCTGGACGTCGCCGTGGTCGCCGAAGGCGCGTGTCTCTGCAACGACATCATCGACCTCTACCTCGGTGACGGCACGGGGGACTTCGCCCACAGCACGGCCACCGGCGGTAACGGCCCCCTTCAGGTGGCTGCCGGCGACCTCGACGCCGACGGCGATCCGGATCTGGCCCTGACGAACTTCTGGGGCGGCCCCACCGTCAGCGTGCTGCTCAACGACGGTGACGCGACGTTCGCGCCGGAGGCCATCTATCCGGTCGGCGAGCGTCCGGTCTGCATCGTCACCACTGACATCGACGGCGACGCCGATCTCGATGTCGTGGCAGCTGCCCTCGGTTTCGACGGTCCGCTGGCGATTTATCCCCTGGTCAACGCCGGCGACGGGACGTTGACGCCGGCCGCCCGGCAGACCCTCGACCAGCCCGTGGGCGATCCTCGGTTGGCCGCCGGGGATCTCGACGGTGACGGCGACGAGGACCTGGCTCTCGGCGGCTTCGGCCCCACCCACTACTTCTTGTTCAACGACGGATCGGGAACATATACGCCGGTCGCCAACGACACGGGCGGTTTCACCTCTGGTGACGTGGAGGTCGCGGACCTCGAGCCCGACGGTGACCTCGACGTGGTCAGCGCGACGTTCGGTTCCACCTCGTCCGGGGACATCACCGTGTTCCGGAACTCAGGTCGCGGCGCGTTCAGCTCCGAGCGGCTCACCTCCAGTGAGCAGCCGTCCGGGCTCGCGGTCACCGACTTCACCCGCGACGGCGTGAGCGATATCGCCGCAGCGAACCGCGGCACGAGCCTCGGTGTCATCCACCCCGGCGGGCCGGGCGGCGCTTTCCCCGCCCCGCCGCAGAACGTGTTCTTCCAGCCGCCGTTCAGGATCACCACCGGTGACCTCGACGGGGACGGCGACACCGACATCGCTGCGACCACGAGCCCGGGCGGTTTCAGCGGAGCCATCCAGGTGCTGCTCAACGACGGCACCGGGACGATGGTCGACGGACAGTTGATCGTGGCCGGCGGCCCGCCCTCGTCGATCGATGCCGCCGACTTCGACCTCGACGGCGACCAGGACCTCGTCTGGCAGCTGTACGGCTTCTCCTTCGACGACGCCGGAGTGGCGCTGAACAACGGCGACGGCACGTTCGCCTCCCCGCAGCTGCTGAACGTGACCCCGTGTGGCACCGGGCAGGTCACCGCCGCCGACATGGATGGTGACTCCGCTCCCGACATCCTCATCGCCAACAATTTCGGGGACACCGCCGGGTGCGACGACGGGACCAGCGTGACGATCGTGCCGAGCAACGGCGACGGCACGTTCGGCCTGGCGTATGAGGTCCAGACCGAGCGCCGCCCCGAGATGCCGATCGGCGCGGACATGAACGGCGACGGCCTCAACGACCTCGTGACGGCCCACGGCTTTGCCATCTCGGTCTCCCTGAGCACCGGCGACGGCGGGTTCGCGCCGCACGTGGACATCACCACCAACCAGGGTCACCTCGAGGTGGCGGCGGCCGATCTCGACGCCGACGGTGACACCGACCTGTCCACGGTCAACAGTGACAGTTCGGCGACCGTGTTCCTCAACGACGGATCGGGTACGTCGTTCGCCATCGACGTACTGGCCGGCACGGAGACCGGCGGCGCGGCCATCGCGGTGGACATCGGTGACATCGACAGCGACGGCCGGCCTGATGTCGTCGTGGCGAACCGGATCGGCAACGACATCAGCGTCTGGTTCAACAACGGCGGCGGGTCCTTCGAGCAGAACGCCGTCCACTACGGGGTCAACACCGGCCTGTCCGATCTGCAGTTGGCCGACTTCAACGGCGACGGCCTGCTGGATGTCGCGGTGCCCAACACGACCGCTACCGGCTTCGCCGCCGGGGCCGAGCCGCCCCTCGTTCTCGCTGCTGCGCCGAATGGCGTCAGCGTCGTCCTGAACGAGGGGTCGGGCACCACGCCACCGCCGGCCTGCACGATCCGCGGTACGTCGGGCAACGACTCGCTGACCGGCACGCCGGGCAACGACGTGATCTGCGGCGGCGCGGGCAACGACGTCATCAAAGGCGGTGCCGGCGACGACGTCATCGTCGGCGGGACGGGTGCCGACCGGATCCGCGGTGACGCGGGTAAGGACAGGGTATTCGGCGGCGACGGTGCCGACGCGCTACTCGGTGGCACCGGGGCGGATCAG
>Ga0136620_10000562_pt1 | contig 16885 bp, 20 predicted proteins | sample AntDrymUQ4162106_2_FD_104806 | JGI IMG/M metagenome (GOLD analysis project Ga0136620, IMG submission 104806) | Polar desert sand microbial communities from Dry Valleys, Antarctica - metaG UQ416 (21.06) | ecosystem: Environmental > Terrestrial > Soil > Desert | place: Antarctica: Dry Valley... | reverse complement strand
CCTGCAGACCCGCGAGCAGCACATCCGACGAGAAAAGGCGACGAGCAACATCTGCACCGCGCAGGTCCTGCTCGCGGTCATGGCCGGGATGTACGCCGCCTACCACGGGCCGGACGGGCTGCGCACGATCGCCACCCGGGTGCACCGCTACGCCGCCGTACTGGCCGCCGGCCTACGCGGTGGCGGCGTCAGCGTCGTCCATGACGAATTCTTCGACATCGTGCTGGCCAGGGTGCCGGGCCGGACGGACGCGGTAGTCGCAGCCGCGGCGCAGCGGGGCATCAACCTGCGCCCGGTCGACGCCGACCACGTCGGGATCGCCTGTGACGAGACCACGACCCGGGCCGAGGTGGCCGCGGTCTGGGACGCGTTCGGAGTGCCCGCACCGGACCTGGACGACCTGGACGCGACCACAGCCGACGCCCTTCCGGCCGGCCTGAGGAGGGAGACGGACTTCCTCACCCACCCGGTCTTCCGGACCCACCACTCCGAGACCGGCATGCTGCGCTACCTGCGCCGGTTGGCCGACAGGGACGTCGCGCTGGACCGGTCGATGATCCCGCTCGGGTCCTGCACGATGAAGCTCAACGCCACCACCGAGATGGCCGCCATCAGCTGGCCGGAGTTCGCCGCGCTGCACCCGTTCGCGCCGGCCGAGCAGACCGGGGGCTACCGCGCCCTGATCAGCGACCTGGAGCGCTGGCTGGCCGAGTTGACCGGCTACGACGCGGTCAGCGTCCAGCCGAACGCCGGGTCACAAGGGGAACTCGCCGGCCTGCTGGCGATCCGCGAGTACCACCTCGCCAACGGTGACAGCCAGCGCGACGTCTGCTTGATCCCAGCCAGCGCGCACGGGACCAACGCAGCCAGCGCCGTCCTCGCCGGTCTCCGGGTCGTCGTGGTCCGCTGCGACGATCGCGGCAACGTCGACCTCGACGACCTGCACGCCAAGATCGACACCCTCCGCGACCAGCTCGCGGCGATCATGGCGACGTACCCGTCGACGCACGGCGTGTACGAGGACACCATCGCCGACATCTGCGCGTCCGTGCACGAGGCCGGCGGCCAGGTGTACGTCGACGGCGCGAACCTCAACGCGCTGGTGGGTCTGGCCAAGCCGGGTCACTTCGGGGCGGACGTCAGCCACCTGAACCTGCACAAGACCTTTTGCATCCCGCACGGCGGCGGGGGACCGGGCGTCGGGCCGATCGGCGTCCGCGCGCACCTGGCGCCGTACCTGCCGAACCACCCGCTGACACCCGAGGCAGGACCGGAAACCGGTCCCGGCCCGGTCACGGGGGCGCCCTGGGGCTCGGCCGGCATCCTGCCGATCCCGTGGGCCTACGTGCGGTTGATGGGACCGGACGGGCTCCAGCAGGCCACCGAGACGGCGATCCTGTCCGCGAACTACCTTGCGACGAAGCTCGGGGCGCACTACCCCGTGCTCTACACCGGGGCCAACGGGATGGTCGCGCACGAGTGCATCGTCGACCTGCGGCAGATCACCGCTCAGACCGGCGTCACCGTCGAGGACGTCGCCAAGCGGCTGATCGACTACGGTTTCCACGCACCGACGATGAGCTTCCCGGTGGCCGGGACCTTGATGATCGAGCCGACCGAGTCCGAGGACCTGGCTGAACTCGATCGCTTCATCGAGGCGATGGCCGCCATTCGGGCCGAGATCGGCAAGGTCGCGTCGGGGGAGTGGGAGCGCACGGACAACCCGCTGCGCGGCGCGCCGCACACCGCGGCGATGCTGGCCGGCCCGTGGGAGCACGGATACACCCGCGAGGAGGCGGCGTACCCGGTCGAGTCGGTTCGCGAGGGGAAGTACTGGCCGCCGGTACGCCGGATCGACGGGGCATACGGCGACCGGCACCTGATCTGCAGTTGCCCGCCGCTGTCGGTGTACGACGATGAGTAGAGGCGGCGTACGACGATGACTAGAGGCGGCGTACGACGGTTTGACTGGATCAGCGGCCGGTGTGCTCAGGCGGCGTGGTGGGCCGCAGCCGGTCGCCGGGAGGCGATGACGCTGCGATCGGGCAGGATCTCCCCGTTGTCGTCGAACAGGACAACCCCGTTACAGAGCAGGGACCAGCCCTGCTCCGGATGACTGGAAACGACGTGGGCAGCGTCGCGGTCAGGGCTCTCGGCGGTCGGACAGCCCGGGTGGTGCGAGCACATCGAGGTCTTCTCTCTGGGTTGAGCGGTCGGGGTCCACGGAGTGTGGCCCACGGCACAGTGTGACTGATGGGACGCCTGAGCGTCCACGAATTGGCGACGATGGTGCTGTGCGCGTGTCGGCAACAGCTGCCGACCGCACGGTCGACGGTACGCCGTGATCCCGGCTCAGGTCCGTCCGTGCCGCTCCTGTGCCTGGTGCAGGCGTGGACTGTAGGGCAGCCAGTCCGCGAGCAGATGCGGCAGGCCGTCTTCGGTGAGCATCGCGATGACAGCGGGATCGTCGTCGATTACGAGGGCGATCCGGTGCGTACGCCGGAGTCGGCGCAGGTGGTCGCGCTTGGCCTGCCGAGCGGGCCGGTGATCCTGGTCGGCGCGCATGAGCAGCGGTCGGTCCGGCATACCGTGGTGGGCCAGCCATTGCTCGGTGATCCTCCGGTTGCGCTCTGGGCGGCCGGTGAGCCAGCACAGCGCGTGTCCGGCCGGCAACTCGGTCACGAGGGCGACGCCCTCAGGTAAATCTGGGTCGTCGGCGGCGGCATTGAAGAACTCCTCCCACCGCCGCGGCCGGCGGTCGAGCAGGTGCAGCCGGTGAGTCACGTCGGCGACAACACCGTCGATGTCGACGACGACCAGTGGCAGGTCCGTATCCGGCAGCTCGGGCGGCACGTCTGGACGCTACCTGTGTAGTGGGCCGAGCCGCGGCATCGACGACGTGTTCGGACGCGGTCTCATCCCTGGCGTTACCAGGACGGCCGCAGTCGGCCGGTTGCCACCAGCGCCTTGAGGGCAGCCTGGAGTACATCGAACTGCGTCGGCTCGAGCTGACGTCGCCACCGGTCCACGGTTTCGGCAGCGGCGTCCTCAGCTGCTGCGGTGCAGGCTCGTCCGCGATCGGTCAGCACCAGCAGCCGGGCCCGGGCGTCTCGTGGGTCGGCCTCGCGGGTGACGTAGCCGCGCTGCACGAGGTGTTCGACAAGCTGGCTCGCAGCCTGTTTGGTGATTCCGAGGTGCGCTCCGACGTCGGCGGTGGTGGCCTCGCCGCCGCTGATGCGCACGAACGCGAAACCGTGCGCCGGCCGGACGTCGTCGAAACCGCGGCGGGCAAGCCCGTCCTGAACGCCGTCGACAAGTTGGCTGGCCAGCCGCAGGACGGTGGCGGCGGTGTGCAAATCCGGGGAGTTCATGGAAATCATGTTGACATATTTGGACAAGGAGGCTGACCATGAAGACAAGGTAATTGTCCAACTTGGAGGTCTTCATGCCAGTGTTCCGCTCCCCGGAAGCCACCACGTTCGAGCTGCACGGCAGCCGCTTCGTGTCCTACGCCACCCCATCCCGAGGCAGCAGGCAGTTGTGCGCCTGGCGATTGGAAGTCCCGGCGGACCTGCAGGGGGTGGCCCATCGACCTACCAGGGAGGAGATCATCCTTGTCCTCGACGGTGAACTGCGGGTCACACTGGACGACGCCCGGTCCGAACTGCACCGGGGAGACGTCGCCCTGGTGCCGGCGGACAGCGAGTTGCGGGTCGACTCCGGCCCTGCAGGAGCAACGGCGTGGGTCACCACCACACCCGGGATCGAAGCGGTGACCGGCGACGGATCGCGGATCACGCCTCCCTGGGCGCTGTGACAGGGATGGCGGCCGGCTGACCCCGGCGGCTGCGGTGGGTTGAGCGGCGGTCCCGGCGAATCCAGTGACCTGCCTGGATGCGCGCCAGCGCCTGATAATGGTTCGCTGTAACCCAGGTCATGCTCACAACCACCGGCGCGAGGAGCGGGCAACCCCGAACCTGGCCGCTATTGGGCCTGCGCGACGGGGACCGCATCGTTGTGGTGGCCTCGAACTACGGTCAGCGCAACCATCCCGCCTGGTACCACAACCTGCGGGCGAATCCCATCGCGTCGGTCGCCGTCGACGGTGCGGCCACGCAGATGCTGGCCGAGGAGGCGAGGGGCGACGAGCGCGACAGGCTCTGGCGGGCTGGCCTGCGCGTCTATCCGGGGTGGGCTGCCTATGAGCGCCGCGCGGCACCCCGCCGCATCCCGGTTTTCGTTCTCACCCCACGGTAGTGACGACCTGTCGACAGTCGGTCGGAAAGTCGGGGAAGAGCAACGCGGCGCCTCGACCAGTTGTGCCATCGTCCGCCGATCTGCCGGTGGCAACGCATCAAGGTCGGGGGTAGCGGTCGTGGACGGGGTTGGTGGGGTGTCCACCACCTGCGGGCAGGGCCGAACCGCTCCGTAGCCTCGCAGGGTGACCGTCCGGCTGGGCAAGCTGCTGCTCGGGCTGCTGCTATTCGCGGTGGGCGTGACCCTGACCGTCCAGGCCGAACTGGGGCTCGCCCCATGGGATGTGTTGCACTCGGCGGTGAGCCAGCGCACCGGGCTCGGGTTCGGCACGGCCTCAGTGATCACCAGCGCTGCCGTTCTGCTGCTCGCGATGGCTCTCGGCACCAGGCCCGGGATCGGCACCGTGCTCAACACACTGCTGATCGGCGCGGTGATCGAGGCGCTGCTGCGGGTCGGTTTTCTCGGTACCGCAGACCGGTGGCCGTGGATCGCCCGACTACTCCTCCTCGTTGCAGGTCTGGCCGTCATCGGCGTGGGCAGCGCCCTCTACATCGGCGCCCACCTCGGTTCGGGTCCGCGGGACAGCCTGATGCTCGCCGTCCACCGGCGGCTCCGGGCACCGATCTCCCTGGCCCGCACCATCACCGAAGGCTCGGCCTTTGTCCTCGGCTGGTTGTTCGGCGGAGCCGTCGGCATCGGAACTGTCGTGTCGGTTGTGCTGATCGGACCGCTGGTCCAAGTCGGGTTTCGGCTGCTGGGGCAAACGCCGGTGCGTCCCACGCACGGGCCGCGGCCATGAGAGTCGACGAGCCAGCGGTGTCTTCGGTGACTGAAGGACGCATATATCCCTGGCGAGATGGGGATGCTGCCGGAGCCGGCATGATCGCACCCAGGCCCCACGATGCTCCCGCAACGCCCCTCGACACGCCGGGCAGGTGCTGCCCAACCGGACCGAGTGGACCCGATTGTGGGGGCGGGTTGCGATCATGGAGCCAACCGCCGCGCCCAGGTACCGTCCGCCGATCCGGTCGGCCCAGTACCGCACCTGGTCGAGGTCGTCTACCCCCGTGACCCGTCCAGCTTCGCGGTGCGGACCGGTCCGTCCGGCAGATCGGCGCGCCCTGGATGAAGTCGCGCCAAGCGCCCTCGGGCGCATCGGCGTAACGCATGATCGTGAGCCTAAACGCGAAGCGGCCGGCGCCTGAGCGCCCGGACGGATGAACCGGCCGGGCGCTCAAGAGGGCGTTACGTGATCCGCCTGCGGATCAGACCGGGTGAACCTTCTCTGCCTGCGGGCCCTTCTGGCCCTGGGTGACCTCGAACTCGACGCGCTGTCCCTCGTCGAGGCTACGGTAACCATCGGCCTCGATGGCCGAGTAGTGCACGAAGACGTCGGCGCCGCCGCCGTCAACAGAGATGAAGCCGAAACCCTTTTCGGCGTTGAACCACTTCACGGTGCCTTGTGCCACTTGTCTTGCTCCTTGCATGAAACTGTGTCGGAGGCCACGGTCGCGGCCTCCGGGCCGACCCGCCGGCCCGTCCCTCGACCCGGTGTCACCGGGAGAAAGCGGATTCCGCGCTGAAAGTTCCGCGGGCGTATTGACACGATCAGGGAACGACGACCGGGATGAACGTTAGCACCTACGGGCGCTCCTGGCACTTCGCCATGATCGGTGAATGGGACACTGCCCTGGGGACTACTGAATGTGCAGGTCCTCGACACTGAACGTCACTATGCGCTGATGGCCGGCGGCTGAACAGGTGAGCCGCGGCAGTGGATCGCTCGACACCGCGCGGACGGTCACGGCGACCACGCCGGAATCATGCGAAAAGCCGATCCGCCAGGTAGTCGGGTCGATGCGCCGTACGTCGGAGGGCGGCAGTGCGGTCAGCCCGAGGTCGTCCACCGCCCGACGGGCGTGGTGCTGCGCCGCCTGCACCGCCATCGGCAGGGCGCTGCGGCCCCGGAACAGGTCGGGAACGACTCGGCCAGCCTCGTGTGCGGTGATCAGGTCCGGCACCCTGGCAACCGCCACCGTGCCGTAGTACAAGCCGTGGGGGAGTACGACGACGTTCGCCGCGAACCGGTCGCCGCCGGTGTGCGAGCACTCCCACGTCTGCTCGGGTCGAAGCGCCGCGAAGGCCGCCGCAACCGGTCGGCCGCGGATCGCACAACAGGCGTCGTGCCGAGCATGCGTGCACACCAGGTACGCCGGAGCGTTCGAGCGCTGCCCGCCGGTGCCGTCCAGCGGGACGTCGACGAGGTCGCGGTCCCGGTCGTACACACCCCACCAGGCACCTTCCTGGCCGAGCCGCGAATCGACGAACGCCCAGCGCTTCGGGTCGGCAGCGACGGCGCGGCCGGGTCGACGGATCAGCATGGCCCGTACGCCGGCCGCCCGACACCTGCGGTCCAGTTCCCGCGCGAGGCCGGCGTCCAGCCGGGAGGACAGCAGGGCGTCACGGCCCCACGGACCCGGCGCCTCGATGAGAAACCACCGCGAGACCGGAGCCGCCGAGCCGTGAACGGAGTCGCCGCGCGCAAGGGACAGCGCAGCGCAGCGGGTGGATGGGGTGAGCGGTCCCGGGTCGGTCATCCAGACGGGTCGGGCTGCTGACCGTTCTCGGCAGCTTGATCGCGGTGTTCCGGCGAGGGCTCGACGATGACCAGCCCCTCCAGCAGCAGCCGGCGGACCAGGACCAGTTGAGCCTCGGCGTCCAGGTCGGGCAGCTCACCGATCGAGATGCCCGGTCCGGCCAGCGCCCTGGCGACGGCGCGGCCGGTGTCGGGTGGAAAGCCGATCGTCCGGTCCGAGACCGCCACCGTGACCTGCTTCGCGCCGAGCTGCACGGTGTGGCGCAGATGGGGGCGGCGGCGGATCGAGGTCACCGAGCTGAGCTGCGCGGCTGCGGCGGCTTGGGCGATCGGGGACAGCGGTGCAGGCCGGACCGCGGACCACAGCTGCCGTCGTACCCGGTCGGTGGCCTTGGCCGTGTCGACGTCTCGGAGAATCGAGACGAGCCGGTCGACGGTGGCGCGGACCTCGGTGTCCATGCTTGCGGTGTCGGCGGGGTCGACTCCCAGCGGCAGCGAGCCGCGCAGCGCCGGATCGTCCGCAGCCTGCTCCAGCAGCGCCTCGAGGAGGGCGTAGCGGGTCAGCGTGTGGATGCCCACTGTCAGGTGCGCGGAGACCTCGCCCTGGGCGGTGGCCGCGTGCAGCCAGCCGCGAGGCAGATAGAGGGCGTCTCCGGGCTTGAGCACCGCATCGATGTCCGGCGCTGCCTCGGCGGCGCGGGCGACCTCGATACGCCGGTCCGTCCACGGCTGGCTGCGCAGCGGGGCGGGCAGGACCGGCGGGTGGATGATCCAGCGCTTGGTGCCTGCGATCTGCAGCACGAAGACGTCATGCACGTCGTAGTGGGCGGAGAAGCCCTGCGACTGCGCCGGGGTGATGTAGGCGTTGATCTGCACCGGGTGGCCGAGGTCGGTCACGAGCGCCGCGGCGAAGTCGATCAGCGGCGGCCACAGCCGATGCAGGCCCTGCAGGACGAGCGTGGCGCCGTCGGCGAACAGTTCCAGCACCCGGTCGTCGCTGACCTGATCTGCGACCTGCGCACCTGCACCGCCGGAACGGGTGAAGCGGACCGCATCCACGACCTGCCCGTTCTTGGCGATCCGGAGGAACGGCGTGCGCAAGCCGCGACGGCTGACCAACTCGTCGACGTCACCGAGGCTCAGCAGATCCTCGAACCCGCTCGGCAGCTCGGCCGAGGCGGACAGCAACGGTCGGCGGGACCAGTAGTCCGCGGCAAACTGCTCCGCCTGGAGGCCGATGCAGCGACGAAGGGCCGGGCGGGCGGGCGCGCCGCCCACCCGGCCCTCATCGGTCAGCGTTGTGATCAGGCCGAACCGTCAGCGCCGCCGTCAGCGCCGCCATCGGCGCCGCCGTCCTGCACTCCGGGAGTTCCCTCCGCGCCGCCGTCGGCCGGTCCCTCAGTGCCGCCGCCGGCCCCACCGTCGGCGCCGCCGTCCGCGCCGCCGTCACCCACTCCTGGGGTGCCGCCCGCGCCCCCGTCGGCTGGTCCTTCGGCACCGTCGGGCCCGCCATCAACCGGCGTCGTGGTCATGTCATCGTCGTCGAGCGCCATGCAGTCCTCCATGTGGTGCGGTCGGATTGGGGCTTACGTCCTCACTCTGACACGCTGCTCACCGCCTCGCATGCCGAGGGTCCGCACTGCCGGGCGTCCCCCGCAACGTCCGTACGTTTGGTCGGTATTGGGCGCTCAGGTGTACGGACGGAACGACTATTGCCTGGTCACAGTCGGCGGAGCCGAATCCTGCGGACGGAGTGGTCCGGCCCCTTTTGCAGGATCAATCGGGCCCGAGAACGGCTCGGCGCGATGTTCTGCTCCAGGTTCGGTCCGTTCACCGCCGCCCAGATCCCCTCCGCGACCGCCACCGCAGACTGCTCGGGCAGGTCGGCGTACCGATGGAAGTAGGAGTCGGGGTCGGCGAAGGCGGTCTCCCGCAGGGTGAGGAATCGCTCGACGTACCAGCGTCGGATGTCCGCCTCGTGAGCGTCGACGTACACCGAGAAGTCGATGAAGTCCGACAGCAGGACCCGTGGCGTACGGCCGAGTGAGGTAAGGCCGTGCTGCAGCACGTTCAGTCCTTCGAGGATCAGGATGTCCGGTTGGGTGATCACCTGCTGGCGGTCGGGCAGGACGTCGTAGGACAGGTGCGAGTAGACGGGGACGGCCGTCTCCCGCCGCCCGGCCTTGATCTCGGCGAGGAAGCGGACGAGTGCCCGGCGGTCGTAGCTCTCGGGAAAGCCCTTGCGCTCGAGCAGGCCCCGCTGGACCAGGGTGGTGTTGGGCAGCAGGAACCCGTCGGTCGTGACCAGTTGGACCGAGGGATGGTGCGGCCAGCGCGACAGCAGCGCCGTCAGCAGCCGAGCGGTCGTGCTCTTGCCCACGGCAACGCTCCCGGCCACCGCGATCACGAACGGGACCTTGGACGCCCGCGAGTCCAGGAAGCCCCGCTGGGCGGCCCACAGCTGCTGAGCCGCAGCGACGTACAGGTTCAGCAGGCGCGACAGCGGCTGGTAGACGGTCTCGACCTCATCGAGATTGAGGTAGTCGCCGAGCCCGCGGAGCCGATCGATTTCGAGTTCGGTGAGCGGCAGGGGAGTGGCATCGACCAGTGCCCGCCATGCCTCCCGCTCGAAGTCCACGAACAGCGAGACGCCGTCCACCTGTCCGTTTGCCGCCGCCACCCGTCCATCCTCGACTGCACTCCGCCGGTACGACGAATCGCTGCTACCGGCGCCACACCGTCTGCTGACTTGGGGCTTAGGGCGCGGGGAAGCGGTAGACGTGGTCGTCGCCCTCCAGCGGATCCCCCCTGCTGGTGTTGCTCGACGTCAGCCAGAGCGCTCCATCGGGCGCCTCGACGACCGTCCGCAGCCGGCCGTAGACACCCTCCAGGACAGGGACCGGTTCTCCGAGCTGCCCCGGTCCGGTGACCGGGATGGTCCACAACCGCTGCCCCCCGAGTGCGGCGACGTACAAGGTCTGGCCGATGACGGCGGCACCGGAGGGAGATGCCTCGTCGGTCGTCCACGTCACGAGCGGATTGGTGAACCGGCCCTCGAGGTCACCCTCGCCCTCGACGATCGGCCAGCCGTAGTTGGCACCGGGCACGATGAGGTTGACCTCGTCGAACTGGTTCTGTCCGAACTCCACGCCGTACAGGGCGCCGCTGTCGTCCCAGGCCAGGCCCTGCACGTTGCGGTGCCCGAGGCTGTAGATCAGCGAGGCCGGGAACGGGTTGTCCGCCGGCGGCGTGCCGTCCGGCGTCATCCTGAGGATCTTGCCGTTCAGGCTGTCGCCGTTCTGGGAGTTGTCGCTGTTCCCGGCGTCGCCGGTGCCGGCGTACAACATGCCGTCGGGACCAAAGGCGATCCGGCCGCCGTTGTGGATGTCCGCGTTCTCAATGCCGTCGAGCAGAATCTCCGGCCGCCCGCCCAGGGTGAACCGCGCGATCCGGTTGTCGTCCTCCGTCGTGTAATAGGCATAGACCAGGCCATCGGCGTCGTGCGTGGGGGAGACGGCCAGGCCGAGCAGCCCACCCTCGCCGAGGTCGGCCACGTCCGGAAGCGTCATCTCCTCGGACTGCTCGCCTTGGGGCGTGACTCGTAGGATCCGGCCCGTCGTGCGCTCGGCGACCAGCGCGTCCCCGTCGGGAAGGAACGCCACCCCCCAGGGCACCGAGATGTCGCTCGCCACGGTCTGGACCGGACCGAAGCCTTCGATCGGCCCGGCCTCGGTTGCCGGCGGCGTCGAAGCTGTCGTCGGTGGCGGCTGGCTCGGCACTTCCGATGTCGCGGCGGTCTCGCTGGGGCTGCCACCGTCTTGCGGTTCGGGGGAGTCGCTACTGCAAGCAGCCAGCAACAGTACGGCGGTGAGGCCTGGGACGAGGCGGTTCGGCGTACTTCTGCGATGCGGCATCCCTCCACGGTGCGTGCCGGATCGCTGCTGCGCAAGCGGCCGGCTATTGCTCGTAGACGGGGACGATGGTGGCGCGGGCCAGGGTGTGGCTGAACAGGTTGAAGCCGAGGAACGCCGGCCGCGAGTCCGGCTCGACGGCGAGCGCCTCGACGTCGACCGCGTGCACCACGGTGAAGTAGCGGTGCGGGCCGTGACCCTCCGGCGGTGCGGCCCCGACGTACTGCCTGGCATTGGCGTCGCCGGCCAGCATGACCGCGCCATCCGGCAATCCTGAGCCCGACGAATCGCTGCCGGCGCCGGTGTCCAGCTCGGTCACCGACGCCGGAATGTTGAACACCGCCCAGTGCCAGAAGCCGCTGACAGTGGGGGCGTCGGGGTCGTAGACCGTGACTGCGAAGCTCCGCGTCTCCGCCGGGAAGCCGGACCACGCAAGATGCGGGGAGATGTCTTCGCCGCCGGCGCCCATGATGCCGCTGACCTGGGCGTTCGCAAGGGCCTCGCCGTCGGCGATGTCGTTGCTCGTGACCGTGAAGGTCAGGACTTCCGGCAATGGGCTATACGGGTCCTGGGCACGCTCAGGCATGCGATCTCCTCTGGAATCGACTGGCTGCCAATCTACCGAGGGTGACCCGTCCTTGCTCGGGCAAGCAGGCTGTCGCGCCGGCCGCGGCTGGCTTTGCGGTGCGTGGGTGGCACCTCCCGGTCCATTACCTGCACTGCCGGGCGGAGCGATGGACCCTGAAGTGCCGCCTTCGGCCGGGAAGCGGCACATCTGAGTCCGATACTCGCGCACCACCCCGAGCAATGGACATACCGGTGTGCCGGCACTGAAGGCGCCGAGTGACCTCGGTTGGCGCTATCCAGCAGCAGTGCTCGGTCAGCCCCGACTGATTTTGTCGGACGGTCCTGGCAGCGTGAGTGTCATGACTGAGCAGACACGGCGTCCGCCCTTTCCGGTCACCCTGGCCGCAATCGACCAGATCACATCCGTGGGCGGAACCGTCCGGGTCGACGTCGAGGATGGTGGTTGTTGCGGCCGGACGTGGGTCTTCAGTCGAGACGAGCCACGGCTCTCCGACGAGATATTCGGGTGCCCAGGCGCCGTACTCGCCGTGAGTTCAAGCGCGCTCCCTGTCCTGACCCAGTCCCGCCTCGACTACGGCGCCACCTTGCGGCCGCCTCGGTACCGGGTGCTCGCCTCGCCGGGCGACCGCTGCCCGTGCCGCCGGTCCTTCGGTCGGCCCTGGCCGGGTCGCGGGCAGCCAGACTGTCGTGCCACGACGCCGATGCCGTGGGACGGCCACGATCAAAGTTAGGTAGGGCGTCAGTCGAGTACGGCACTGGCCACGCTTATCCGATGGCATCAACGGCCCTCGCATCAGAGCATGACAGCCTCCGATTGGGGAGGGTGAGGACTGTGGCCTACGAGTCGGCTATCGCGTACGACGCCGTACATGCTGCTCGCGGCAAGGACTACGCCGCCGAGGCGGGGCAGATCACAGCGCTCATCCGGGCGGCCGTCCGCGGGCAGTCTCACTGCTGGACCTCGCGTGCGGCAGCGGCGGACACCTGGCCCATTTCCAGCGCGACTTCGCCGATGTGGTGGGGCTGGACGCCTCGCAGGTCATGCTCGACGCGGCGGCGATCCGGGCGCCTTCGGCGCAGCTCGTCCTGGGCGACTTGGCCGACTTCGATCTGAGCCGCCGCTTCGACGCGATCGTCTGCCTGTTCTCCAGCCTGGGCTACCTGCGGGACACCGGTCGGCTGCGGTCCGCGGCTGCGTCCATCGCCCGACACCTGAATCGCGAGGGGATCGTGCTTGTCGAGCCGTGGCTGACCGCCGAGCAGTTCGGTACCGGCCGGATCAGCGTCGACACCGGGCAGTCGGCCCATCGAACCGTGGCCCGCATCACCCGGTCGTCGGTGGTCGACGGACGCGCCGTCCTGGCGACGGATTACCTCGTCGCCGAGGCCGATGTGACCGAACACATCACCGAACGGCACGAGATGACGTTGTTCGCCCACGCGGACTACCTCGAAGGGATGCGGACGGCGGGGCTGGACGCGCAGCTCGACGGGGACGCGGGACCGGCCGGGCGCGGCCTGATCACCGCACGCTCGGCGGGGCTGAGGCGCGGCCTGCACACGAGCTAGGCTGGCGCCGGCCAACCGGATCTGTGCCAACCAGTCTGGAGTCGCGCGCGATGGGAGAAATCGTCGTGTTCTCCGGTGCCGCGCACCCAGTCTTCGCCGCCGAGATCTGCGACCTCCTCGGTACGCCGCTGTCGCCGAGCCACCGGCTGCGCTTCAGCAACGACTGCCTGCAGGTGCAGCTGCGGGCGAACTGCCGCCAGCGCGACGTGTACGTCGTACAGCCGCTCGTCCCCCCGGTTCAGGAGAACCTCGTCGAGCTGCTCATGATGCTGGACGCCGCCCGGGGGGCGTCCGCGGCGCAGGTCACCGCCGTCATCCCGCACTACGCCTATGCCCGGTCGGACAAGAAGGACGCCGGCCGGATCTCCATCGCCGCGCGCCTGGTCGCCGACCTCATCGCGACGGCGGGGGCGAACCGGGTGCTCACCATGGCGCTGCACGCACCCCAGGTGCACGGCTTCTTCAGCGTCCCGGTCGACCACCTCACCGCCATCACCGAGCTGGCCGAGCACTTCACCGGCCGCGACCTGTCAAATACCGTCGTGGTCTCGCCGGACCTCGGCAACGCCAAGGCGGCCACTCAGTTCGCCCGCCTGCTCGGCCTGCCGGTGGCCGCCGGCAACAAGCAGCGGCTCACTGACGACCACGTGGTCATCGACTCCATCGTCGGTGACGTCGACGACAAGAACGCCATCATCCTCGACGACGAGATCGCCACCGGCGGTTCGGTCATCGAATTGCTGGACCGGCTTCGGGAACGTGGCGTCGGCCGCATCTCGTTGGCGTGCACGCACGGCCTGTTCACCGGTACGGCGTTGCAACGGCTGGCCGCCCAGCCGGACCTACTGGAGATCGTCACCACCGACACCGTGCCGCTTCCTCCCGACACCACGCTGCCGAAACTGACCGTCTGCTCCGTCGCCCCGCTGTTCGCCGACGCGATCAGCCGGATCCATCTGGGCGAGTCGGTCAGCAGCATGTTCGCCCGGGTCGGCGGCTCGGGCTGAGCCCGGCGGGTTCGGTCTGTGGCCGCGTCGGTCGTTGTGTCGTCGGTCGCCGCAGTGTTGTTCCGTGCGTCGGGTCGCCGTAGCGGCGTCGTACTGTCGCCGGCATGGAGTTTCAGGACGTCGTACGCCGCCGCCGGATGGTCCGCCGCTTCCGGCCGGACGCTGTCCCGGAGGCCAGCCTGCTGCGGATCATGGACAACGCGGTTCGTGGCCCGTCGGCCGGCTTCTCGCAGGGCCAGGCATTCCTGGTGCTGCGTGGCGGTGAGTTGGAAACGTTCTGGCAGATCTGCTCGGCCGCCGTCACCGAGGAGGTCCAGACCGCTCCGCTGGTCGTCGTCCCGATGTCCAGCAAACAGGTCTATCTGGACCGGTACGCGCTACCGGACAAGGGGTGGACCGATCGCGACGAGGCGCGGTGGCCGGTGCCGTTCTGGCACATCGACACCGGCATGGCCGCCTTGCTCATCCTGCAGACCGTGGTCGACGAGGGTCTTGGGGCGCTCTACTTCGGCATCATGACCGAAGCGCTGGCCGGTTTCCGTGCGGAGTTCGGGGTGCCCGAGGACCACGAGCCGATCGGGGCCATCGCGATCGGCTACGACGCCGATACCGAACGCCGGGACCTGCGGTCGCGCCGGCGTCCCCGTCCGGAGGTGGTCCACTACGGCCGGTGGTAGGGGGTCCGTTACCGCTCCAAAGCGTTGGGGTCCATCCAGATGACCTCCCACAGGTGACCGTCGAGGTCCTGGAAGCTCCAGCCGTGCATGCCGTCCATGTCCATTGGCTCGTTCGAAGGCTGAGCGCCGGCCGCCATTGCCCTGTTGACGAGTTCGTCGACGCCCTCCCGACTGTCGGCTGACAACGCGAGGATCACCTCGGTGTGCGTTGTGGCCACGGAGATGTCCTTCTTGGTGAAGTCCTTGAAGCGCTCTTCGACCAGGAGCATCACAAAGCTGTCCGCACCGACGATCATGCAGGTGGCCGTGTCATCGGTGAACCGCGGATCGAACTCGAACCCGAGTGCGGTGAAGAAGTCGATCGACTTCTTCAGGTCTTTGACGGGCAGGTTGACGAAGAGCTTGATCGGCATCGCGCCAACGTAGCAGCGCCTCGGGCGGTGGAGCCGGGTTGCGGCTGACGTCGTGAATAGACTGCCGATCAACGAATCGACCGGTCCCGACGCCGAAGGAACGCAGCCATGATCTTCATCGTCGTCAAGTTCACGATCCGCCCCGAGCGAAGCGACGAGTGGCTCTCGCTTGTGGCGGAGTTCACCGAGGCCACCCGAGGGGAGGAGGGCAACCTCTTCTTCGAGTGGTCCCGGAGCGTTGACAACCCCCACCAGTTCGTCCTCGTCGAGGCGTTCCGGGATGGCGAGGCGGGCGGGGTGCACGTCAATTCTGACCACTTCAGGACCGCGATCTCGTGGATGCCCGACGTGGTGGCTCAGACGCCGGAGATCGTCAACGTCGAGGTTCCGCAGGATGGCTGGGGCCAGATGGGTGAGGTCAGCCCGCGCGGCAACTCCTAGCTCCCCGGCGCGGTGCGGCGACATGGAAACAGCCGGTCGCCGCCTTCACTTCCGAAGCGGATTGAACCATTCGAGTCCACCGAACCGGGCGAAGCCGCTGTCGCTCGAGGCGAGCGTAAGTCCGTGCTCCATGGTCAAGGCGGCCAAGTGCGCATCGGGTACGTCATTCGCCCGCACGCCGGCGGTGAGCAGGCAGGTCCGCAGAACCTCGCGGTGCCGAGCAGTCGGCCCGGGTATCCAACTGACGTCGGCGTCGAGCCAGGCCTCCACCTGATCCCAAGCATCTGTGATCGGCTCGGGTTCAGTGAAAAGCCTCGGGTTCGTGACCAGGCGGACGAACGCCAAGAGGCTCGTCCACGGCAGTCCCACGCGCGGCGTCCCCGCCAGCTGATCTTCCAGCCAGCCTCGGGCCGCGTCGTGCTGACGGTAGGAGTCGACGTGAGCGTAGACGAGCAGGTTCGCATCGATCGCGATCACAGATGGCTCTCACCTTCGACCAACGCCAGCACGTCGCTGATGTCGTCGACGTCGGGAAGCCGGGACTTGCCGAGGGAAACGGACAGCGTGTACGGCCCGCACCGGACGGGTTCGGCCCGCTCCAGCTGCGCCAGTCCCGCCCGCAAGACGTCGTTGATCAGCTGTTTGAAAGGCCGGTCATGCCGTGACCGCAGCTCTGTCAGCTGCGCCACGACATCGTCATCGAGGCTGAGCGTGGTTCTCACACATCACAGCATAGTTGACCTGATGCGTTGATGATCGGTCGGCCACTGGTCGTTGATCGAGTGCAAGTGCGCAACACTTGCCTGCCTTCTACCGGTGTCAGGAGTTCGTCGTTCTCGCCGCGGCCGCCAAAGCTGCCGCGGCCGGCTGGGCTGGCGCGATAACGGCGCCCAGGCGGCGGCTGCGTAGCGGGGACACAGTGCAGCGATGATGGTCGGGTGGCAGACGACCGGCATCGGCTGAGGCGGACGTTTGACTCCGCGGCGGACCTCTACCAGCGGGCGCGGCCTGAGTATCCGAAGGAGCTTTACGACGCCCTGGTCAGGACGGCGCGGATCAGCGCCGGCGATCAACTTCTCGAGGTCGGGTCAGCCAGCGGGAAGGCGACCGACCAGTTCTTCGTCGAGGTCAAAGAGGTCTACGACGGCATCGGTGAGAGTTTGCCCGAGGGTGTGACCCGGCCGCGGCCCGGCGAGTTGACCGACGACCGCGCCGAGATCGACCAAAGCAGGCTCTTCGAGGAGGTCGTCGTTCGCCAGTTCGATTGGGAGGTCAGCTACGACGCCGAGGAGTACCTGAGGCTGCTCGACACGTTCTCCGGCCACATCGCCATGGAGGCGGGGAAGCGCAGGCACCTCTATGCGGAGATCAGGCGGCGGCTCTCGCAACGACCGGACGGTCGCCTGCGTCGGCACTGGGGAGCCGT
>Ga0136620_10000561_pt1 | contig 16897 bp, 14 predicted proteins | sample AntDrymUQ4162106_2_FD_104806 | JGI IMG/M metagenome (GOLD analysis project Ga0136620, IMG submission 104806) | Polar desert sand microbial communities from Dry Valleys, Antarctica - metaG UQ416 (21.06) | ecosystem: Environmental > Terrestrial > Soil > Desert | place: Antarctica: Dry Valley... | reverse complement strand
TCCCGCTGACGCCGGGACGGTGGAGCTGGTGCTCTGGCTGGTCCTGTTCACTGCGGCGCTTGCGGCCGCCGTCCGCCTATCCCGACATCCCGCCGCCTGGAACTACGTGGCCGTGGCGGGAGCCCTGCTGCTCGCGCTGCCGGTCATCCAGTACGGGGCTTTCGAGGCGGGTGCCTCGGACGCGACGGGGAGCGTCGACGAGGAGACGCGGACTCCAGGGGCCGGGCTCGAAACCAGCTCGAAGCCGTCAGCCCCGCTGCCCGAGCGGCGGCCTGACGTCTACTTCTTCCTGCTCGACGGCTACGCGCGCGCCGACCAGCTCGAATCCACGCTCGGCTATGACAACTCGGGGTTCCTGCGCTCCCTCGAGGGCCGCGGCTTTCGGGTCCACGACGCGGCGACGGCCGCTTACCCGACGACCTTTCTCTCGCTGGCCTCGACGCTGAGCATGGAGTACTCCGCTCCCCCCGGGGAGGTCGGGGAGTACACGCCGTACTACGACGCCATCGAGGGAGACAACGCCACGGTGCGGGCATTCCACGAGCTCGGCTACAGGTTCGTGTTCGCAACCGACTACTCGTCGTTCGACTGCGCCGACGAGGTCGATCTATGCCTCGAAGCCGAGGAGAGCGGGATCGACGTGCTGATCGGCGAGCGCGAGACGGCGATCCTGCGCGCGACCCCCCTTGCCGAGGTGCTGCCCGCCTTAGGAGTACACGCCAGCCCGCTGACCGGCTACCTCACCCCCGAGAGCGTGGTCGAGCGCGTCGAAGCGGAGCGCTCCGACGACCCTGTGTTCGTGTACAGCCACATCCTTGCCCCGCACCCGCCCTACCGCTACCTGGCGGGATGCGAGCTCAAGACCGACCTCACGAACCCCTCGTTGATCTACTGGGGGGAGGGGGAGGGCAGCGGCGGCGAGGAGTACACACAGGCGGTCGAATGCATCAACCGCAGCCTGCTCGCAAGCGTCGACACGATCCTCGAGCGCCGGCGCGACGCCATCATCGTCATCCAGGGCGACCACGGCCCGAAGTTCGGGATCGACTTCCAGCGTCCACTGAGCGAATGGTCAACGGTTGAGCTACAGCAGCGCTTACCGATCCTCAACGCGCAGCGGCTACCGAGCTCCTGCTCGGGCACTGACGCTCGCGCGGAGCTTGCCGTGAACACGTTTCGCTACGTCCTCGGCTGCATCACCGGCCGCCCGCCGGACCCACTTCCGCCGCGCCATTTCATGGTTGATCTGGATCAGGGCATGGTCGAGCGGGTGGATGAAGCGGTGCTGGTCCCGCCGAATCGGTGAGCCGTTAATAGTCTCGTCGCGCGTGGTTGCCAGGGATCCACATCCGAGCATGACCGCTGCCAACGAGGATCTGGGACCGTTCGAGGTTCCACCAGAGCCAACCGCCGCTGAGCGTCAGGTGGCCGATCTGATCCAGATCGATACGGATCCGGAGACGGCCGCAGCCGTCCTGGAACGCGTGCCGCTGTGGTTTCACACGTTCTCGCTCGACGCGTCCAAGGGGCTCTACACCCGGGGCGTGGCCCGTGACCACCGCTACCGGATCCCGGCTCTGCCCGCGGACTTCAGCGGCATGAGCGTGCTCGACATCGGCACCTTCGACGGCTTCTACGCGTTCCTCGCCGAGGCTCGCGGGGCGAAACGAGTCGTGGCGGTCGACAACGAGCAGTACAGGAACTGGATCAGCTCGCGGTGGGGCGTCGAGCTCGAGGGAGGCGAGGGGTTCGACGCGATCCGCGAGCTGCTCGACTCCGAGGTCGATTACCGACACCTCGACGCATTCGATCTTGACGAGCTCGGTGAGACCTTCGATCTCATCCTCTGCTTCGGGATCCTGCACCGCGTGGAGAATCCGCTGGGGCTGCTGAAGATCCTTCGGCGACGCCTCGCGGGCGGCGGACGGGTGCTGCTCGAGACTCACGGGCCGGCGGATCAGAGTCTCGATTCCTCGGCGGCGGTCCACATCCCAGAGGCAGGAGAGGTCTATGCGCATGATGATTTCGTCTACTGGGGGTTCACAGCGGCAGGTCTGGACGCGATGGCCCGCCATGCCGGCTTCGAGGGCTTCGAGCTGATCGACGCACCGATGATCGACGGCCATCGGCGGGTGATCGGGGCGCTGCGCGGCGGGCCCGTCGACTAATCGCGGCGGCCCCCGACGTGCGTGGGACGGCAGTTCGTTCACGCGAGTAAAACATCCGCTTTGCAGGGCCTTAACAGCTCCAAGGGGTTTTAGTGGTCCTATACGGATTGATCGGAGATCGCCACGGCACTGCCCCCGCTATACGCACATCGACTCGGCCGCGACTACGGTCCGGACTCGTCGGCGGCCGCGCTTCGGCACACCCTGACCGGCCCGGTGGAGGGTCTCGAGACTGACGTCTGCCTGACGGCGGACGGTCGGCTGGTCCTCCTCCACGACCCCTTGCTCACGCTCGGGACCACCCTCGATGGCTGGGCGCATGAGAGGACCGCCCAACAGATCCGATCTGCGCTGATCCGTGACTCCTCGGGACGGCCGACGGCAGAGCATCCGCTGCTGTTGGAGGAGCTGTTCGAGCTGGTGCCGGAGACGATCCGTCTCCAGCTCGAGGTCAAGGCGCATGCCGATCCCAACCTTGCTCGCCGTACCGCGGAGGTGCTCACCGAGTCGCTTCGGGGCGAGCCGATCCGCGATCGGGTCGAGGTGATCAGCTTCCATGGCGAGGCATGCGCTGTCGCCGCGGCCGACGGGATCTTCTCCCGTCTCGTGATCTGGGCCGACTACGCGCCCGAGGCGCTCGCATCATGGGCCCATCGGACGGGAGTGCGCGGGATCTCGGTCGAGCACTTCCTGCTCACCAAGCAGCTCGTCGAGGTCCTGAGGGGCGCCGGACTGAGCGTGAACGCCGGTACCGTCAACCACCCTGAGCTTCTGAGCCGGGTGCTCGAGTTCGCTCCCGACGCGATCGGAACCGATCGCCCTCACGAGCTTCGCGCCGATGCCGAGACGCTTTCGGCCCTGGCGCTCAGCAGCTAGCGCGGGTGGTCCACCGCAGGGAGCGCGAGTAGCTTCAGCCTATAAGGGCTTGGCTTTGCATGGGCGCGGCTGGTTTCGAACCAGCGACCTCTCGCGTGTGAAGCGGTGGGCCTCAATGAACGCGCAACCTTCTCCGCGCTTCCGTTCGCGGTCTGCCTGAACGACAATCGCGCCGAGGCGGAGCTCGACCCCCGACTCGCTCTGCATGGCCTCGTAATGTTCCTACGGGCGACCCCGTGGCCGAGGTGGCTGCCCGCCCTCGGAATTCACGGCAGTCCGCTGACCGGCTACCCCACGCCCGGAAGCGTGGTGCGGCGAGTTGAGCGGGAACGCTCAGATGACCCGTGTTCGTACAGCTACATTCTCGCCCCGCACCCGCCCTACCGGGGAACCCGTGAGGTCTCGCGCAGTCCGGCGGCTCGCGAGCGTCCGCTATTTCGGTCGCCAAATCATTTTCGCACCGAGGAGCTCTGCCACCGTCACAAGCCGGAAACCGCGGTCCTTCAGGGTCTCGATGATTTGCGGCAGCGCGGCGACTGTCTGGCTTCTGGGGCCGCCGCCGTCGTGCATCAGAACGATCGAGCCGGCTTGCGCGCCGCTTACGACCCGTTGGTAGATCGTGCCTGAGCCGGGGAGCTGGTAGTCACTGGTATCGACATCCCACAGGACGCTGGTCATCCCCAGGCTGGATGCCGAATGGGCGAGTCCCGAGTTGATCACCCCCTCGGGGGGTCTGAAAAGGCATGGGTCGAAGCCGGCCGCGTGCTTGATCTGAGAACTCGCGCTTGCCAGGTTGGACCGGGATGCAAGAACGTCGTGGTGGAGGGTGTGGTTCCCGATCATGCTGCCCTGCCTCAGCACCCTCCGGAGGATCGCCTGTCGGCCGGAAATCTCCTGTCCGACGACAAAGAACGTCGCCTCGACGCCGTTGTGCTCGAGAATGTCGAGAACCTGAGAGCTGTAGGCGCTCGGGCCATCGTCGAAGGTGAGCGCAACTCGGTTTCCGGCACTGGGTCCTTGATCCACGACCGGGCGGCCCCCCAGCTTGCACCCCACGAGTCTCGGACGCTTGAGCTGCTCCGTGGCGGGTTCTCCGTCGGGGGTCTGGTCAAAGCAGGGAGGCGAACTGCCCTGCGCTTGCTTTCCGGAGCTGCGATCTGAGCCCGCGGAGAACAGAAGCGGAAGCGCGGGTGGCGGTTCCGGCGAACGCGGGGGCGGCTGTCCGGGCTCGCCGGAGGGTCCGTCGCATGGCGCTTCGTTCCAGGCGGTGACCGCTGTCCACCGCAGCGTGCCGGGGTGGAGGTCGAGGTGCTGAAGGCTGATGCGGGCACGGAAGGCGTTGTCTTGCTTTTTGACCGCCTTTCCGACGACCTCGGGAGTCCCCTGCGGTCCCTCGGCGCCAAAGCGCGTCGAGACTAGCTCCGGCTTGCCGTCGTCGCCTGGCGCGAGGCACAACAGGCGGGCTTCGCCTTCCTCGTCGAGCGCCAAGCAGGCGTATTTCTGGGCGCCGGCGCTGGCGTCGGGACTTGGGCTCAACCCGTCGACAGCCCACGCGCCAGCGGTCTGAATTCGCAGTTCGAGGCTGGGGCCGGACTGCTCGACCTCAGCCCGCTCGATGTCGAGCGGACCGGCGGCGTCTCCCACGGGGTCGTGGCTATCGCTTGCCAGAGCCGGGGCGGGAATCGCCGAGGCGCAAACGACAAGGCCCAACCCGCAGGTCGCCCGTACCCGTCGCGACAAGATGCTCATGGCCCACTCTAGGCGCCCCGGTTGCTGCCGCGCAACCCATGATTTGACTCAGGAGGGACGGTCAAGAAGAAGAAGAAGTAGCCGGACCATGGGCGCGGCTGGTTTCGAACCAGCGACCTCTCGCGTGTGAAGCGGTGCGTTCTCAGGCGCTGATGGGGGGTCATCAGGCGCTCGCGGATGTGCTCGGATGTGCGTCGATAGGCGTGGATGTGGGCGCCATCGGGCACCAGAATCGTGCGGGTGCCCGACAACCAATGTCCCCGGACGCCCCCTCCCGGCACGCACGGGTTGTAGTCGGCTGCGGGCCCGGGAAGAGAGGCATTAGGGTCTCCCCGTGGAGATGCCGGACGTGATCGGCAAGTTCGTGCGCGCTGCGTCGGAAGCCGACCAGGAATCCGCCGCGGCGTGTGTCACCGAAGACGCGGTGTTTGAGCTCCCCGGCGGGCGGACGCTCCCGCCGGGACGAGACGGAGCGCGCGCCTTCGCAACTCAGCACGCTGAGTCCGAGGGGCGGAAGCCGACAGTCGAACTGGAGGATGCCGAGCAGCGGGAAGGCGACCGCTGGCTGGCGTCGCTCCGCTTTGTCAGCCGCGAGGTTGCCACCGGGGAGACGCTTTACGAGATGAGCGTCGGCGGCATCTTCGAACTCGACGGCGAGCTCATTGCCTGCCTTCGCGCCTTCCCGTCTGCTGCCGAGGCGGAACAAGCCCTGGTGGAGCAGTAGCTACGGGGCCCTACTAGATGGGCCCGGATGGCTTTTCAGCCGTTCACAAGGTGTGTGGGCAGCTCAGCTAGAGCCGTATTTCGGCTCGAGCCGTTGTGCGTCAGCGCGCCTCGGATGTGCGTGGATGCCTGCGGATGCCGTTGGATGTGGGCACAAAAACAGGGCCTTTGCCCAATCCCGACAATCGGCCTGGCGTCTTCCCGCAGCGGGATCGAGCGAAGTCGATCGAGCGAACGTCGATCGAGCACGTCGCCGAGGGTGCGGTCCACAGGTTTACGTGGGCGCCGCACGTGGTATTCATTCAAACTAGGCTGGATGTTCGAAGCTAGCCGTCTGACCGGGGAGGGCCAATGAAGAGATTCCACGTAATTGGGCTGACGCTGCTGGCGATCGTCGCCGTCGGCGCCTTCGGCGCGATCGGCGCCGTCGCCCACAAGACGAAGAAGTCGGTCGCCACCACGGTGACAGTGGTGTTCACCCCAGGGGAGCCCGCCGGGGGGTCCGGCAACATCAAGGACGGCTCGTTCTCAGGCAAGCTCGGTTCCACCAAGCCGCCATGCCTCAATGGCCGGACGGTCGTTGTCACGCGGGTGGGCGGCCCCACGATCGGCGAGGACAAGCAGAGTGATGCCGACGGTAGTTGGGCGGTTTCAATCAAGGACCCCCAGCCGACCGGCGGCGAGCAGTACACCGCCACGGTTCTGGGGCTGAAGATCGTCAAGAGAAACGACCAGAACCACAAGCACGTCATCAAGTGCTTGCCGGTTTCGGAGACGGTCACGATCCCGACGCCGTAGCTTCGGTTGGGATAACACCAGCCCTCCCCGCGACGGCCGCGCTCCTGCGCGGCCGTCGCTTTGATTGACGCCGAGCGGGCCCTCGCGATGCGCGAGACCGGCTCCGCAAACCGCTCTAGCAAGCCATGGGCGCGGCTGGTTTCGAACCAGCGACCTCTCGCGTGTGAAGCGAGCGCTCTCCCACTGAGCTACGCGCCCTCGGCGAGATCATAGGCAGGGCTCATGGGCGCCACGAACCCGATCATGCCTCGTGGCCAGGGTCGATCTTCTCCGCTCGACTCAGGCGCAACGGGCTCACCGGACCCCGGCGGCTCGCGTGGGTGGGCTCGACCACGAACGCGACGCGGTCGCCCAGCGATCGCGAGTGGAGCACCTTGCCGGCGAACCAGGCCGGGGCGCGCTCCAGGATGGGTAAACCGTGGGGACCGGCCGACCATGGAGGCACCCGGCTCGCTCGTCGTCAACCGCGGTCGTCACGACGAGCATCGCGGAGTCGAGGTCGGCCATCAGGGCGTTGAACGCGCCGGCTTCGGTTTGGTCGCTCACCACGCCAACGCATACCCGGCCCTCAGGCAATCAAGCGCTACGATGGCCTCGGACCGTGCTAGGCGGGGAATTAGCGGTGCCCTGTACTCGCAATCCGCTCTAGCGAGGCCGAACGCCCGTCTGAGGGTCGTGGCCTTCGGGGTCAGTACGTCGCAGGCGGCGTTGACGGCCGGGTCCCGCGCAATGTGAGTCCGTGAATCAGGTCAGGTCCGGAAGGAAGCAGCCTTAAGCGATCGCTCGCATGTGCCGCGGTAAAGCCTGGCCCGAGCTAGTCACGACGCAAGCGCCCGAAGACCGCTCTCGACGACGGGCCGCACGGTCCATCTACTTGCCCGGCGGCGCTAGTCGTCGTAGTCGACGCCGGCGTCGTCGTGCTGGGGCCCAGCGTCGGGGAGGCTCTTGAGGATCTGGTTGAGCGCCGGCTCGGCGGGGGGCGGGGCCGGGGGCGCGGCGCCGGGGCAGTAGCGGCTGTAGACCGTCTCGGCGGGCACCTTCGGCTTCGTGGTCGAGTGCATCCACGAGAGGTGCAGGTGGTGGCCCTTGCCGTGGTTGACATCGCCGTTGTAGCCGACCCAGCGAAACGGCGGCCGTGGCTGGTTCTGCACCGGCTCCGCCCAGCGCGCCAGCTTGGTCACCTTGCGCCACGTCCCGCCGGTAGCCGCGTTGGGGACGATGTCGAGCGCGAGCCCGATCGGGTGCTCGCCGTTCGCCGAATGGCCCGAGGTCGCGTAGCCGTCGGTGATGAAGATCTTGTACTTGCGAACCATCCAGGCGATGTCCTCGAGCAGTCGCTGGTCGATCATCTCGCCGGGAAAGCCCGGGATCGCGACGAAGGCGCCACCGCCGTTGGTCTGGCAGAGGTTCTCCTCCAGCTGGACGCTCGACTGCGGCTCGATCCCGCCGCCCGAGCTCGCTGCGGCGATCGCGCCGCCGGTCAGCCCGACCGCGGATGCGATCGTCGCCGCGAGCAGCCGCGTCGTACGCCTAGTCGTCTTGAAGTGTCGAGCAGTTCGCATAAAGGTCCCAGGACTCATTCGACCCCACCTGCCGAGCGCCCTGAATACTGGGCGCGTCTTCCCGCTCCGGATCCTGGGGGTCCAGGGTAAAGGAATTCTTAGCGTCTTGTGAGCCTGGTGCAAGCAGATAGCCCTGAGGAGCGTCGCCGCCGGTCCCCGGCTCCTGACCGCTCGCGGCCGGGATGATCGCCGACGGAAGCCGCTCCAGCCACAACGCGAGGAACGGAATCGCGCGCTCGTCGGGAACCGTGATCGGAGAGCAGGCCGGGTCGAAGGCACCGGAGTCGGCGAGCTCGTGGAGGTCGTCGCCGACGCGCTGCTGGACGGCGATCGAGTCACGCAGATCGGAGATTCGGTCGACCTGTGCGGGGACAAAGGCGATCAGCGCGACGACGATCAGGCCCCCCGCGATCGCCCAGCGCCCACGCCACGGATTGCCGCGCTCGAGGTTGAGCCAGCCGAACACTCCGGCGGCGCAGAAGATCGTCAGGATCGTCGCCGCCGGCAGCAGGTAGCGCGTCAGAACCGCGAGACCGGCAAGCGCGAGAACCGAGAAGGCGGCGAGCGCCAGCGTCGCGGCGACGAGTCCGACCAATGCTCGCCGGCGCAGCAGCGCCAAGGTCAGGACCAGCCCGGCCGCGGCGCCGAGCAGAACCGGCTCGCGCAGCACCTCGCCGAGGCGCTGGGGGCCGTCGAACACGAGCCCGGTAATTCCGGTGTCACGCCCGAGGGTTTCGACGGTGTCCTGCGTCCCCGTCAGCGAGTACAGCGGATCGCCGGCGAAGGCGACGTCGAGTAAGACCCAGGCGATCGGCGCCGACGCGGCGAGGACGGTAAGACCGAGACCGCGGCGGTCGCGCAGGAAGCCCGCGATCGGTGCGAGCAGCGAATCCCGCGAGCGTCCGCGGTCGCCGAGGGCGAGATAGAGAACGTACGCCGCGGAGAACAGCCACGCCTCGGGCCGCAGCAAACCGGCGATCGCGAGCAGCGCGAGCACCGGGCCGCCGCAGCGCGGCCGGCGCGTCTCGATCAGCAGCGCGCCGAGCACGAGGGCGAGGTAGGGGATGTCGACATAGGCGCGGACCCCGAAGTCGAGCAGCGGCTGGCGCGTGATCACGACCGCCGCGGCGAGCCCTCCGACGGCCGGGTTGAACCACTCGCTGCCGAGCCTGTAGACGAGGTAGGCGACGGTCGCAAGCGCGAGGAACGCGAGCACGAGAAGCGCCGTCTCGGCCCCGTCGCCCAGTGGCGACAGCACGACGCCGACCAGCGTCGCCAGCGGGTGCGGGGTGGGGGAGAGCGAGGCGTCGTAGTCGGGCTTGATCCCGTCGGCGATCTCGCTTCCCCACAGCAGCGCGTAGAAGCTGTCGTACTGGACGAAGCCATGGCCGAAGATCAGCCAAAGGGCCAGCGCGCCGGCCCCGATCCAGGCCATCGGCACGAGCGCCGAGGCCGCCCCGGCGAGCCTCGTCGGAGGCGCGGTCATCGCGGGCGCAGGCTAGCGCGCCGCTGCTTGCGCGAAATGCCTCGGAAGCCTCTCGGGGCCCTCCACCGCCACGGATACACTGGCCGCCGAATGTCCGAGACCTCGCTCTACCGACGCCACCGCCCGCAGTCGTTCGACGAGGTGGTCGGCCAGGAGCACGTCGTGCGCACGCTGCGAAACGCGGTCGAGGGCGACCGCGTCCACCACGCTTATCTGTTCGTCGGCTCGCGCGGAACGGGCAAGACGTCGATGGCGAAGATCCTCGCCCGCTGCCTGAACTGCGCCACGGGGCCGACGGTCGCGCCGTGCGGAGAGTGCGAGTCGTGCCTGACGATCGCGACCGGGAACTCGCTCGACGTGATCGAGATGGACGCCGCGTCGAACCGCTCCGTTGACGACATCCGCGATCTGCGCGAGCGCGTCGGATATGTGCCCGCCTCGGGCAAGTGGAAGGTCTACATCATCGACGAGGCCCACATGCTCACGCGCGAGGCCTGGAACGCGTTTCTCAAGACGCTCGAGGAGCCGCCCCCGAACACCGTCTTCGTGCTCGCGACGACCGAGGCCCACAAGGTCATACCGACGATCGTCGACCGCTGCCAGCGCTTCGACTTCCAGCGCCCGGCGCTGACCCAGGTCGCCGAGGTCCTGCGCCGCGTCTCCGCGGCGGAGCAGATCGAGATCGACGATGGCGCCGTGGGGGCAATCGCGCGCTCGGCCAACGGAAGCTTTCGCGATGCGCTCGGGACCCTCGACCAGCTCGTCTCCTACGGGGGCGCGAGCGTCGCGACCGACGACGTCCTCTCGGTGCTCGGCGTCGCCGACGCCGACCTGATCTTCGACGCTGCCGAGGCGATCGCAACCGAGGACGGTAGGGCAGCCCTCGGCGCCGCGAGCCGCCTCGCCCAGTCGGGACGCGACCCGTCGCAGTTCTGCCGCGACCTCGTCGCCCACCTGCGCCAGCTTCTCGTCGTGCGCACCGCCGACACGGTCCCCGACGGCTTCAGCGTCACCGCCGCCCAGGAGGAGCGCCTGCGCGACCAGGCCGGGCGGCTCGGCGACCAGGCACTGGTGCGCTCGATCGACGAGCTGTCGGCGGCGCTGAGCGCGATTCGCGAAGGCGACGAAGCCCAGATGACGCTCGAGCTCGCCATGCTGCGCGCCGCCCGTCCCGATCTCGACCCCTCGCGTCAGGCCCTCGCCCAGCGCATCGAGCGGCTCGAACGCAGGCTCGACGGTGAGGAGGTCGCGGCGGCGCCAGCCGAGGCCGCGGCTGCGAAGCCCGCCGCCGTCGCGCCGGTTGAGCCGCCTGATCCCGAGGAGGTCCGCGCCACGCGCGGGCCCGACGCCGACGCCGAAGCCGAGGGCTCCGGCCCGGACGCGGCTGGTGAGGGAGGCCAGACGGACGAGACGGGCTCCGGCGACACGGACGCCTCGAAGGCGGAAGCTGCCGGGAGCGGGGCAGCACCCACCGGTCCGGGCGCCTCCGCCGGTGGCGCGGTCACCGCAGCCGCCGAGGCGATCGACCTCGAGCGGATCACGGGTCTGTGGCCTGCTGTCGTCGACCAGGTTCGCGAGTCGGGGTCGGAGCTGATGTCGACGGTCTACGCCGCCGCCCGCCCGCTCGCCGTCGATGCCGAGGCAGCTGTCCTCAAGGTCGGCTTTCCCCCCAGCGCGGCCTTCAACAAGCGCAAGGCCGAGGCACAGGCCAACCGCGAGAGCTTTGCCGATGCGGTCAAGACGATCGTCGGCGAGCGGCTGCGCCCGGTCTACGTGCTGCTCGACGGCGAGCACGAGGAGGAGGCCGAAGGCAACGGCGGTATGTCCGAGGACGAGATGATCGAGCGCATCAGGTCGGAGTTCGACGCCGAGTTCGTCGAAGCCGACGCCGAGACGAAGGAGGAGTCCCCATGACGAGAGGCGGACCCGGGGGACCGGGCGGGATGGACATGGGCGCGATGCTCAAGCAGGTCCAGGAGATGCAGGCCGAGATGATGCAGGCCCAGGAGCAGCTCAAGGACGAGATCGTCGAGGCGAGTGCCGGCGGCGGCACGATCAAGGTGAAGATGAGCGGTGACCTCGTTCTCAAGGAGGTCTGGATCGACCCCGAGGCGATCGACCCCGAGGACTCCGAGGTGCTGGCCGACATGGTCATGGCAGCCGTCAACGAGGTATTGCGCGCCGCCCAGGAGCGCGCCACCGAGAAGATGGGCGGTATCGCTGGCGGCATGCCCGGGCTCGGCGGCCCGGGTGGCGGGCTGGGCCTGCCCGGCGCCTGAGTGATAGCCGCGGCGGTGGCTTGTCGGGCCCTCGAGCGGTAGCGGCGAGCTCGGCCGAACTGCGCCTGGGTATGGGGGCGAATCGGGACTCCTGATCGCTTTGGTGGGCTATGGGCCCCCAAATCGATCAGAAGGCGAGTTCTGAGCTTTGGCGACTCGCCGAACTGCAGCACGGGGTATTGGCGCGATCCCAGCTGATCGAGTTCGGCATGACCACCCACGCGATCAAGCATCGGATCGAAAGGGGACGCCTGCACCCAATCCGACGGGGTGTCTACGCGGTTGGAAGATCCACAACTACCGAGTACGGGCGCTGGATGGCGGCGGTCCTCAGCTGCGGGCCGGAGGCTCAGCTCAGCCACGAGAGTGCGGCCATCCTCTGGGGCATCCGCAAGGGCAAGGACAGGATCATCGAGATCTCGCTACCGCTGCCCTTGACACGGCGCCGGCCGGGAATCCGAGTCCATCGCCGAACGAACCTCGAAGCCGCGGACATGACGCGTTACCGGGGCATCCCCCTTACCCAGCCAATCTGCACCTTGGTCGACCTTGCCGCCCCGGCTGCCAACCAACCAGCTCGAGGCTGCGGTCAACGAGGCCGACAAGCTCGACCTGGTTGATCCCGAGGCTCTGCGGTCGGCGCTCAACGGATTGACAGGGCGGCGAGGCGTACCAGCCTTGCGTACGCTCCTCGATCGCCGCACCTTCACGCTCACCGCCTCCGGGCTGGAGCGCCTGTTCCTGCCGATCGCACGCCGGGCGGGGCTTGCCAAGCCCCTCACCCGCCAGGTGGTGAACGGCTTCGAGGTTGATTTCTACTGGCCGGACCTTGGCCTCGTCGTCGAGACCGATGGTCTTCGCTACCACCGCACACCCGCCCAGCAGGCGAGGGACCGGCTGCGCGATCAGGCCCATACGCGAGGAGGTCTGACTCAGCTGCGCTTTACCCATTCTCAGGTCGCCTACGAAGCCGGCTACGTGGAAACCACGCTCGCAACCGTGGCGAGGCGGCTTGCGCCTCCGTGGCCCGGCCGGCTCGCGTAGCTCCCCACCCAGCCGGGCGGACGTTTCGTCCATCGTCCCCTATCGGGTGGGCTAGGCGCGGGATAGCACCGCCCGACCCGCTACGGTCCGCGGCCGATGCAGCCCGGCCCGATCAACAGGCTGATTGCCGAGCTTTCGCGGCTGCCCGGGATCGGGCAGCGCAGCGCGCAGCGGCTCGCGTTTCACATCCTGCGCGCCGACGACGAGGAGGCAAGCGCCCTCGCCGACGCCGTGCGCGAGGTCAAGGAGAAGGTCGGGCTCTGCGAGGTCTGCTTCAACCTTGCCGAGGGTCCGCGCTGCGCGATCTGCGAGGACCAGCGTCGTGACCCATCGGTGATCTGCGTCGTCGAGCAGCCCGCGGACGTGATTCCGATCGAGCGCACGCACGAGTACCGCGGCCTCTACCACGTGCTCGGCGGGGCGCTGTCGCCGATCGACGGCATCGATCCCGAGGACCTCAAGATCGACGAGCTCGTCGGTAGGGTCGGCGACGGCGATGTGGACGAGGTCGTGCTGGCCACCAACCCGACGACGACCGGGGAGGCGACGGCGCTGCATATCGCCGAGCGCCTGCGGGGCGATGCCTCGATAACGCGCCTCGCGAGCGGACTGCCGGTGGGGGCCGACCTCGAGCACGCGGACGAGGTCACCCTCGGCCGCGCCCTGTCGGGGCGCCGCTCGCTCGACGGCTAAATCAGGCCCAGCCGGCGGCCGGGATCGGGACGGGACTCAGCCGAAGGCTCGCTCGTCAGCGCAGGCGACGGGTGCGGTCGTCGGGCGCTGCCGGCGGAGGCTGCTGGTATTGCTGCTGCTCGTAGAGCGCGGCCTCGTGCTTGCGGCGGTCGTTGCTCCACATCAGCTGGTAGAGGATCGACATCGCGAGGCCGACCGCGCCGGCGATCATCAGGATCAACCCCAATGCCTCGCGGTCGATGCCCTCGATGTTGAAGGTGAAGGCATAGCGCACGATCGCGCCGACGGCGATCAGGAATATCGAGGCTCCAATTGACATGCGCGCCGTCCGAGGATAGCTACCCACCCGGCCCTTCGGCTACGCACGCCGGCGTTCGGGCGCCGGGCTGCGGTCAGGCTTCGCGCAGCCCGAAGCGCGCATGCAGGCGCCGCAGCGGGCGCGGCGCCCACCAGTTCCATTTGCCCAGCAGCTCCATCAACGACGGCACGAGCAACGCGCGGATGATCGTCGCGTCGATCAGCACCGCGAGCGCGGTGCCGAGCCCGTTCTCCTTGATGAAGATGATGTCCGAGGTGACGAAGGCGCCGATCGCGATCGCAAACAGCAGCGCCGCCGCGGTCACGATCCTGCCGGTGCGCTCGAGGCCGATCGCCACCGCCTCGGAGTCCGAGGCGCCGCCGTCGCGAGCCTCCTTGATCCGGGACAGCAAAAATACGCCGTAGTCGGTCGAGAGCCCGAAGGCGACCGCGAACAGCAGCACCGGCATCGTCGACTCGAGCCCCCCTTGACTGGTGTAGCCGAGCAGCCCCTCGAAGCGCCCGTCCTGGAAGATCAGCACCAGTAGCCCCAGCGTCGCGCCCACGCCGAGCAGGTTCATGACGAGTTGCTTGAGCGGCAGGATCACCGAGCCCGTCATCAAGAACAGGACGACGAACGTGACCGCGGCGATGATCGCGAGCACGAGCGGCAGATGGTCGATCAGGCTCTGCTGGAGGTCCATGTAGCCGGCCGTAAAGCCGGTGACCGCCGCACCGCCGGGCAGCGCGCGCAGGCTGTCGACGAGGTCCTGGCTGCGCGAGCTCAGCGGGTCCGTTTTCGAGATCACCTCGACCGCGTAGGTGTCGGCGTCGAGACGAAGCGGGTCGCCCACCGCGGCGACGCCGTCGAGCTCCCCAGCCCGCTTCGCTGTGTCGCGCGCCTCGTCGCGGTCTCCCGATACCGCGAGCTGTACCGGCAGGTCGCGAAACGGCGGAAAGTCGGCGCGCAGGACATCGTCGACCTGGCGCGCGCTCGCCGATTCGGGCAGCACCTGGGCGTCGACGGAGGTGAATTCGATCGAAAGGAAGGGAATCGTGAGCGCGATCAGCAGGGTTGCGCTTGCGACCGCGACGCGCTTCGGCGCCCGCATCACGAAGCGCGACAACCGGTACCAGAAGCCCTCGGTCGCCGGTCGCGCGTCGGAGTGGGCACGGCGCTGCAGAAACGCCGGGGAGAGCGAGTTGACGCGCTCGCCGAGCATCGCCAATACCGCCGGAAGGACGACCAGTGCGATCGCGCCCGCGATCAGGGCCACCAGCGACCCCCCGAGCCCCATCGAATAGAGGAAGCGCTGGGGAAAGATGAGCAGGGATGCGAGCGCGCCGGCCACGGTCAACGAGGAGAAGAACACGGTGCGCCCCGCGGTCGCGAGCGTTCGCCGCATCGCCTCGAGCCCGGCCCCCGATCGTTCGATCTCCTCGCGGTAGCGAGAGACCAGAAAGAGGCTGTAGTCGATCGCGAGGCCGAGTCCGAGGCCGGTGACGAGGTTGAGCGCAAAGATCGAGACCGAGGTCAGCTCGCTCGCGACCCGCAGCATCAGGAAGGTGCTGACGATCGCAAGCCCGCCGACGAGCAGCGGCAGCGCCGCCGCAACGAGGCTGCGAAAGAACAGCAACGACAGCAGGAAGAGGATCGGAAACGCGAACAGCTCGGCGCGGCGCAGGTCCTGCTCGACCTGCTCGTTTACCTGCTGCTGGGCCACGGCGTTGCCGCCGACCTGGACCCCGGGCTCGCCTGCGAGGTCGTCGACGATGCGCTGGCCGGCGTCCTGGATCTCGTCATCGTCCGTCGGCTTCAAGCTCACCGCGAGATAGGTGGAGTCGTTTTCGCGCGAGACGAAATCACGCGAGCGCGTGTCGAGAAAGCCCGTGACCTGGCGCACGTCGGGGTCCGCGCTCACCTGGTCGGCGACCTCGGTGACGCGCTTGCTCCCGGCCGCGGTGGTCACGTCCTCGTCGATCAGGACGACGACGCTGGCCGACCGGTATCCCGCCGCCTCGAGGCGCTTCTGCGCCTGCACGCTCTCAGTGTCGGGATCGTCGGCCCCGTAGGGATCGAGGCGGTCGGCGACGCCGGCGCCGAGCGCCCCGGCGAGCGCGAAGAAGACGACGCTCAGCACGACCACGCGGCGTCCGCGCCGGTCCGCGAGCCTGGCGAGGCGGTCGAACATGCCTAGGCGGCCTTCCGCCGGCCGCGCTCGAGCTCGCCGGTCGCGCGATCGCACCACGCCAGCATCCACTCGTTGAGCTCGATTCCGTAACGCAGCACGACGTGGGGATGGGGGTCGTCGAAGGCACGCACCGCGGGCTCGATCTCGCGCAGCTGGTCGAGCGTCGCCGCGTGCTGGCGGCGCTTCGCGGCGATCGCCCCGAGCGGCGCCTCGGGCCCTCCGCCGGCGGAGAAGAACAGCTTCAGCAGCCCCTCGTCGCGAAGCTCAAAGGTCTCGGGGTCGCGCTCGAGCCAGCGCCGCAGCTCCTTGCGCCCCGCCGCCGTCAGGCGGTAGACGGTGCGCCGGCGCCCGCCGCGCGGCGCCTCGGCAGCGTCGACCATGCCGGCCGCGGCGAGGCGCTTGAGCTCGGGGTAGATCTGGCCATAGCTCGTCGCCCAGAAAAAGCGCGTCGACTTGTCGACGACCTGCTTGATCTCGTACCCCGACCGCGGCGCGCTGCGAAGCAGTCCGAGGATCACGTATGCGGTGTTGCTCAACTCCATCTCGGAGAGATATATCACCGTGATACATCGCGGAGTGTGGCGTGGGTCACGGAACGCCGCGAGGCAGGACGCCGCGCGGTGGGGGACCCTTGGCGCTCCGCTAATCGCCGTCTGCGATCAAGCCGATCTCCTGCTTGAGCGCAAGTACCCGTCCGATCGCCTCGTCGAGGCGATCCTCGGAGATCTCGCCCGTCCCGACGGCCTCGATCAGGGCGTCGGCGACGCCCTCCTGGTCTCCCGGCGAGGAGATCAGCAGCAGGTCGGCGCCGGCCTGCACCGCCGCGATCGCCCCCGCGGTCACCGCCGAGCCTCCCTCCGGCCCCTGGCCTCCCGCGTCGGGGGCGGCGGCGCGCGCCTCGATCGCGCCGGCGCCCAGGTCGTCGGTGATCGCGACGCCCTCGAAGCCGAGGTCCTCGCGCAGGAGGTTAAAGGAGATCAGGCTCGAGAGCGACGCTGGGGTGACGGCGTCGTAGGCGACGTAGAAGGCG
>Ga0136620_10000559_pt1 | contig 16900 bp, 16 predicted proteins | sample AntDrymUQ4162106_2_FD_104806 | JGI IMG/M metagenome (GOLD analysis project Ga0136620, IMG submission 104806) | Polar desert sand microbial communities from Dry Valleys, Antarctica - metaG UQ416 (21.06) | ecosystem: Environmental > Terrestrial > Soil > Desert | place: Antarctica: Dry Valley... | reverse complement strand
GGCCATCGGGTGGGGCGGCCATCACCTCGACCCGGTGTCCGCCGGGAGCGCGAACGAAGGCCCGCGGCGCGGCCCAGTGCTCCTTGCGCGACTCCACCTCGTACCCGGCGTCTCGCAGGCGCGTCAGCGTATGGTCGTAGTCGTCCAACACCACGGCGGCGTGGCCCTTCGGCGGCGCGACCGGGTCTTCGGTCCAGAGCAGATGGACCTGCGTCTGGCCGCTCTGTAGCCAGGCGGCCCGGTCACTCAAGGTCGGTGGCGGCTTCACCGGCCTGAACCCGAGCAGTCGCCAGAACCGCTCTGCCGCGGGCCCGTCCGCCGGGGCCGTCTCAAGCGCGACGTGCTGGATCACCGGCGCGAAGGTACCAACCCTGACCCCGCGCGGCATCGGGAGCGATCGAGCTCACAAGGGTTGTGGCGTGGATTCGGGCGCGGGGACAAAGACCGGGGGCGCGTGACACATGTTCGCTTGCCGCTCGTCAGCGGCCAGTGCGTGATGTCGCCCGCGAGCGGGCCGACCTACTCCGCGAGGGCCTCGCTGGGCACGACGTAGAACTGTTCGCCAGAGCTCTCCCGCTGGCCACAACGCGTGCCTAACCCCCGCCGTCGATACGGCGGCGTCCGGTCCACGTGACCTCCGCGCGCCTTCACCCACTCGGCGACCGCATCGAGATCGCCGCCAGCCTCTTCCACGCGGGAGCGCAGGAGGGCAACCGCGCCGGGCGTCCGGTCAATGAAACCTGACGGCTGCACGGAAGCTAGGAGCGCTCGCACCGGGTCACCATTCACGGGCCTAGGGTTTCACAGATGCTCGAACTCTTGAGCATGGGTCGAAGCGGCGTACGTCGAGGTCGCCCAAATCACCCGTTCCACGGGCGGCAGGCGATGCTCGCGAGCCAGCCAGCTCCGCAGCGCTCAAGTCACGTGGGCGGCCATCACAAATGCTGGGACCGCGGGCTCGAAGGCGTCCTCGGAGCCCGTGACCCGGTCCTCGACACTGGTACTGATCGGTAGAGCTGGTTGACTTAGCTGCACTAAGCATATATGCTGTATGCAGATAACGATGAGCGAACAGCCTTCCGACACCGAGCAGCGCTTCCTCGCCGCCTACGACGCGGGCGAGTTCGAACGTCCCTCGGTGACCGTCGACCTCACGGTGGTCACCGCCGACGACGGCGCTCTGCGAGCGCTGCTGGTGCGTCGCGACGAGCACCCCGACAAGGGCAGCTACGCGCTGCCAGGCGGCTTCGTCGGACCCGACGAGTCCCTCGACGACGCTGCCGCGCGCGTCTTGCGAGAGAAGGCCCGACTAGACCATGTGCACCTCGAGCAGCTCTACACCTTCGGCGCCCCCGACCGCGACCCGCGGACCCGGGTGATCACGGTTGCTCACCTCGCGCTGGTCGACGCAAAGAGGCTCCAGTCGGCCCTGGCAGAGGACGAAGCGGTGGTTGTCGCCCGCCTGCGGGTTCCGTGGGAGGGCGAGCGGGGCGGCCCGGTCGAGGCACTGGACCGAGATGGCCGCCCGCTCAAGCTCGCCTTCGACCATGGGGACGTGCTCGGCACCGCCGTCAAGCGCATGCGCGGCAAGCTCGACTACGCGCCGATCGGGTTTCAGCTGCTGCCGCGCGACTTCACGCTGCGCCAGCTCCAGGACGTGCACGAGACCGTGCTGGGCCGTCCGCTGAACAAGGACTCGTTCCGGCGTCGAATGCTGGCCTCCGACCACCTGACGCCGACCGGCCGCCGCGAGCGCGATGTCGAGCACCGGCCGGGCGAGCTGTACCGCTTCCGCAGGACATCCGCCGTCTAGGAGAGGAAAACCATGGCCGAGATCCGCAAATACCCTGTCATCCGTCACCTCCGCAGCGACCCGACGATGCACGCGCTGCACTACCGTCGCGGCGAGCTGGTGCGCTCAGGGCGTGGCCTCGCCTTCTGGTTTCGCCCGCTCGCCAGCGGCGTCGCCGAGGTGCCGGTCGATGACCGCGAGCTGCCCTACCTTTTCCGCGGGCGCTCGGCGGACTTCCAGGAGCTGACCGTGCAGGGCACGATGACCTACCGGGTGACCGAGCCCGAGACCCTCGCGGACCGGATCGACTTCGCCGTCGATCTCGACTCGGGCCGCTGGGCACGGACGCCGTTGGAGCAGGTCGCCGGCCTGATGACCCAGCTCGCCCAGCAGTTCGTGTGGGACTACCTGACCAGCACGCAGCTGCGCGAGATCCTGACCGACGGTGTCGACCAGATTCGTACCCGGATCCGCGAGGGGCTAGAGGGGGAGGCGGCGGTCACCGACCTCGGACTAGAGGTCGCTGCGGTCCGCGTCGCAGCGATACAGCCCGAGGCCGAGGTGGAGCGTGCGCTCCAGACGCCGACCCGCGAGACGATCCAGCAGCGGGCCGACCAGGCCACTTTCGAGCGCCGCGCGCTGGCGGTGGAAAAGGAGCGCGCAATTGCAGAGAACGAGTTGGACAACCGCATCGAGCTCACCCGCCGCGAGGAGGCGCTGGTGGCGCAGGAGGGACAGAACGGCCGTCAGCGCGCCGCCGAGGCGAGCGCCGCGCAGCGCATCGAGGCTGAGGGCGAGGCCGACCGTCTGCGACTGACTGCCGCCGCCCGCGCAGAGGAGCTCGAGCAAGTCGAGGGAGCGCGGGTCGCCGCGGAGCGCGAGCGGACCGGCATCTACCGCGACATCGAGCCAGCCATCGTCATGGCCCTAGCCGCGAACCAGCTTGCAGGCAAGCTGCGCACGATCGAGCACCTGAACATCTCGCCCGACATGCTCACGCCGCTGCTGGCGACGCTCGCGAAGGCGGGGACGCGCCGGCTGGACGAGCCCAAGAAGGGCTGAGGTCGTGACGGCCGGCGTCCAGCGCGCGGTGCTCGTGTGGCGTAGCACCGAGTACCGCGCTCGTTGCGCGACATGGCACCCGCGACCAGGCGCGCTTCTTCCTGGAGACGCGCGGCCAGTCGCTGGATGAGGTGGAGGAGCGCGACAGGCACTTCGATGAAGCTCGGCAGGCCGTACTGGGGGGGATCCCCCCGAGTTGGAGGCGCAGCGAGGTCGAACGGTCTGACCTCGACCGTTTCCTCTTCGAGCCGGACGACCTCGTGCTAGTCGTCGGCCAGGACGGCCTTGTGGCCAATACAGCCAAGTACCTCGCCGGCCAGCCGGTGATAGGGCTCAACCCCGACACCGAACGTAACGAAGGCGTGCTTGTGCCCCACCCGCCCGCGGCGGCCGCGGACCTGATCGCCACCACCGCTGCCGGACGCGCAGCGATCGACGAGCGGCGGATGGTCGAGGCCGCGCTCGACGACGGACAGCGCATCCTCGCCCTCAACGAGGTCTTCCTCGGCCACGCCACCCACCAGTCCGCCCGCTATGTGCTCCGCGCTCTGCAATGCGAGGAGCCCCAATCCTCATCCGGGCTCATCGTCACCACCGGCACGGGCGCCACCGGTTGGGGGCGCTCAGTCCACAGCCAGCGCCACTCCCCGCTGCGCCTCCCCGACCCGGCCGAGCCGAGCCTCGCCTTCTTCGTGCGCGAGGCATGGCCGAGCGTGGCCACCGGCACGACGCTCACCGAGGGCCTGCTCGGAGAAGGCGAGCGGCTCGAGCTCATCTCGCGAATGGACGCGGGCGGGGTGGTCTTCGGGGATGGAATCGAAGCCGACCACCTCGACCTGCCGTGGGGCAGTAGGGCGACGGCGAGGATCGCACCGGAACGGCTGCGCCTGGTCCGAGGCTGAAGCGTCCCTTAACTGACGCGCGTGTCACGCCGGTCCCACCACCAAAGCACTCTCGTAAAGAAGGGGTCCCCGGTTCGAGTCCGGGCGTCGGCTTGGCAAGAAAGGCCTGAAGCCCCTTCCGCGCCTCGGCAGTCGCCAGGTCACAGGCAATTGGTCCCTGGCCACCTGACCGGGCCGGGTGCTAAATTCTGCTCAGGTCGGGATCCTGGTGGGGGTTTGCCGGCAGTGCATCGCCGGAAGGGAGCGCGCGGTGACGCCAGGAGCCGAATACTGCACCGCGTCTAGGAATTGAATTGTGCGCCACCCGGGCGGCCGGTCATGACTGGCCGGATCGGGAGTCTCGGTCTCGTTAGCGACGAGACCGGGGAGGCGACGAGGGAGGTGCGAAGCGCGATGGAGTGGGCGCAAGTGAAGGCGATGGCGGCGGACGGGTTGTCGCAGAGTGAGATCTCGCGGCGGTTGGGACTCAATCGCCGGACGGTGAAGCGGCTGATCGAGGCTGCAGAGCCGCCGAGCTATTCGCGGGAGCCGGCGGGCTCGATGTTGGATCCGGTGGACCCGGTGTTGGAACAGCTGCTCGCGGACTGGCCGGAGATCAAGGCGCCGCGGGTGACGGAGATACTGCGCGACGACTATGGCTATGTGGGTTCGGTCGACCTGGTCCGCAAGCGACTCGCGCAGTTGCGGCCGCGGTCGGAGCGGCCGGCGCAGAAGACGGGCTATCGGCCGGGGCAGGTGCTGCAGGTCGATTGGGCCGAGATGCCGACCCGGCCGAGGATCGCCGGGCGGGAGCGGCGGGTCTACGCCTTGATCTGCTCATTGCCGTTCTCCGGGGCGGCGACGGCGCACTTCTCGTTCGACATGACGATCGAGTCGTTCTTGGAGGGGCACGTCCGGGCGTTTGAGTGGCTGGGCGGCGTCCCCAGGGAGTGCGTCTACGACAACCTCCGCTCGGCGGTCGCCAAGCGCGAGCGCATCGACAATCGCGATGTCATCACCTGGAATCAGCGGTTTTCGCAGCTGCGCGGCCACTACGCGTTTCATGCGACGGCCTGCACGCCGGAGACGCCGCGCGAGAAGGGCTCGGTCGAGGGCGCGGTGCGTCATCACAAGACCGGGTTCTGGCCGGCCAGGCGCTTCGAGGACCTGGCCGAGCTCGACGTCGTCTACGCCAGCTGGCGCGACAGGGTCGCGCTGCCGCGTCGCCACGCGACCGGGCGACACATCGTCGCTGAGCGGCTCGCGCACGAGCGCGAGCATCTGCGGCCGCTGCCGCCGGTCGTCTTCGACGCGGCCGGTCGTCGATCGTCACGGGTGCCGCTCGATGGCTATCTCAAGCACGGCCGCTCTTTCTACCGCGCCCCGGAGGGATTGGTTCATCAGCGCCTCGAGTTGCGCTGGAATCGCGACCGCGTCTGGATCGAGCACCACGGCCAGACCGTCGCCGGCTACCGGCGCAGCTACGAGCAGGGCGTCTGGCAGCCCGCGCCGCGGATGCGGCCCGAGCCGCCACCGGTCGCCGAACTGCTGCCGCTTCCGATCCCGGAGATCGTTCCGCCGGCATTGAGCGACTACGCCGAGCTCTGCGCATGACCCCAAAGGCCAAGGCGGTGCCGGCGGTCGGGGAGCGACTGCCCTACCTATTGGGCAAGCTCAAGACGCCACGCGTTCTGGAGCGCCTCGAGCAGACCGCGGCGACGGCGCGCGCGGAGGGCTGGCCCTACGAGCAGTTCCTCGAGTTCCTGCTCGAAGCTGAGGTCTTCGCGCGCGACGCGTCCGGCGCTCGCAACCGGATCGGTCACGCCGCATTCCCCGCGCACAAAACCCTCGAGGACTTCGACTTCACCGCCCAGCCCGCCGCCGAGAAGCCGCTGATCTTCCACCTCGCCCAGCTCGCCTGGGCCCAGGAGCACATGAACGTCTGCTTCTTCGGGCCGCCCGGGACCGGCAAAACGCACCTCGCGATCGCGTTGGCGATCAAGGCCTGCCAGGCCGGGCACCGCGTCGCTTTCGCGACCGCGCAGCAATGGATCGATCGCCTCGAGCAGGCCCAGCACCGCAACGCGCTCGACGCCGAGCTACGCCGACTGGAGCGCTACAGCCTGCTGGTCGTCGACGAGATCGGCTACCTCCCACTCGAACGCCAAGCCGCGAATCTGCTCTTCGCGCTGGTCGCCAGACGCTACGAACGCGGCTCGATCATCGTCACCAGCAACCGCGGCTTTGACGCCTGGGGCGAAATCCTCGGCGACGCCATGGTCGCTGCCGCCCTCATCGATCGCCTCGTCCACCACGCCCACATCATCACCCTGAAGGGCAAGAGCTACCGGCTCCGCGAGAGGGGCACCGGCCCAACGCCGGCGATTCAGACTCCGGGCCTCCGGCCCTCCGCCTAAATCGAGACAACAGCCACCCAGCTGCGCACTATTGGCCTCCTGATCCCTGCGCACTATTCGATTCCTGTTGACACGCGGTGGCCGGAACGGTCGCCGGGTTGTTGGACTTCTCTCGCTCAGCTCATTCGAGAAGGGGTCCCAGACGTGTTGTTCTCTAGTCGCTCATCTTCCCCCAGGCCTGGCGTGGTGCGCGGTGCGGCCGGGGCGGCTCGCACCCCTGCCGCCGCGTTGGTCGGCCGCGCCGGAGCAGGCGTGATCTCGTCACTCGACGCCGGCCGCGTCGCCGCGGTGCTCGAGTCCCCCGGTTCGGTCCAGGCCGCCGTCGGTGGCGTAGACGATGGCGAGCTGCTGCGGCTGATCGGGGTGGGCGACACCAGGGCCCTCGCGCTCTTCTACCGCCGCCACGGCCCTGCCAGCTTGTGGCTCGCCTGTCACGTGATTGGCGATTGCAAGAAGGCCGAGGACGTGACCCGGGAGGCGTTCGTCTCGATCTGGCGCCGCGACGGGGGAGACCGAACAGAGGGCGAGAGCGCGCGCGAGTGGATCCTCGCGATCGTCCGTCACCGCGCCATCGACGCGCTCAATCGAAGCGGGCCCCTCGCGCACCGTCGGACAAGCAAAGATGCGAAACCCGTCGCGCAGCGCTCCACGCTGCAGACCCTGGAGGCCTGATGGCGTCACTTCGCAAGCAGGGAGCGGCGCTCGCTCTCCGGAGCGGCGGCCACCTCGTCAATGCCGTCATGCCGGCGGTCGGCCGAGGGCGCGCAACGCTCCAGCCAGGGCCAAGGTCGGCACGTACACCTACGCACCCCGCCTCGATCACGATCTACCTGAACGGCCGACCCTCAACCCTGGACGGCGCGATCGGACGGCGTCGAGGAGCGGCAGGAGCTTCCTCAGAAGGCCGCGGCGGCAGCAAGGGGGACTAACCGTGACGCACCGGAGGCCACCATGGCGAATCAGACGCTCAGAACGAGGCGTTCGACCTCCACGACATAACCGTTGGGTATTCGCGCCGGGCGGCTTGGACATCAGCTCCACCGCCCGACGTTAGGACCCAGACACGCAGCCGATGGGCTCCGCGCCGCCCCCGACAACGCGGGGACGGCACGCTGGCTTTACTCAGGCGTTGGCGAGGTTGCGTTCGGCGGCCTTGATCACGCCGGCACGGTTCTTGCGTGCCCGTTCGTAGGAGCGGACCTCCTTCGCGCGTTCGTCGTCACCCTCGCCGAGCACAGACCCGATCTCAGCGACGGAGAGCTCGTCATAGCCTGCCCACGGCTCGTCCCCGCGCAGCGATGCGGTTTTTTCGAGGATCGTGGTCCGGTTCTGGTTCTTGCGCTCGTAGGAGTCGACCTTGGTGAGATCGACCTGGGACAGGTCGCCCAGCTTGCTCACGATTTCGTCGGCCGTGAGCCTGTCGTAACGCGCGATGGCCAGGTCGTCCTCTGAGGCGACGGCTCCCTTGACCTGGCCTTCGGCCAGCGCGACGCCCGGCACCTTGCGGGCCTGGCGCGCGGTGCGCTTTGTCTTCGCCGTGCCGGCGCGAGTCGCCCTGCTGGCTGTCCCTCCAGCGTTGCGTGCCGCGTCGGCCGCCCCGGTCTTCGAGACGTCGTATGACCGGTTGCCCTCGACGTCGGCCTTGACTACGGCGTCGGTGAGCTTGGGAATCTCTCGAAGCACACGGTCGAGCATCTTCTGCTCGTCGGAGAGAATCGAGGCGGCTAGGTCTGCCGTCGTAGCGTCGCCGACCGACCGCGCGAGGCGTTCAAGCGCTGTGTAGGTCGCGATCTCGAGCGCCTCGGTGGCGCAGGCATCCTTGGCGTTCTTGAGCACCTTCTCTTCCCCGCCGCTGCCGCGGACCAGGTCCAGGGGGGTCTTCGCTAGCGCCAGCACCTGGCCGATCGCACCCCCGGCCGCTCCGAATGCGACCTGGAGCGGGTTATTGCCGACGCCAAGCTCGCGCAAGCGCGCCTGTACTCGCCTGGCGTGCTCGCGTGTCTCCTGTAGGTGCGTCTCCAGCCCGCTGCGATAGGAGCCTCTCGGAGTCATCGCGATCTGCGACTGCAGAACCCGGATCAGGCCAACTTCCGTGGCGTGGGCTTCGTTGAGGTACTGCACGACCTTCTGCTCAGACTGACTCATGGAGTCGGCCTCCTGTTCTTGGACATTGACGGCTAGTCATCGCGCTCCTGCCGGTTAGGCAGAGCGTTGCTACGGGGAGCGCCCTTCAGCTGTTGCGTCGCAAGATGCTGCGCCGAGTTGGCGGACGACTGTGGCTGGTCTGGGCGAGGATCGCGTTGGTCACGACCAACCCAACTCCAGAGAGGATGCTCAGGTTGCCCAGCACGCCGAGTGAACGCTGGATCGTGGCGGCCGGCTTGGGGGTCTCCTCGGCGGGGGTTACACCGCTTTCGATCGACACCGCCCCGTCGGGCGCCTGCTTCGCAAGCCGGGCACCCTGAATGCCGCTGGCGATACCCGCGAGCAAGGTAGAGATCACAAAACCGTCCTTCGCCTTCGCAAGGCCGCGCTCGCGCTCGGAAAGGCGGTCGGATCGGGCTTCGGTCAGACGAGCGGCTCCCCAGCCGCCCGCCACCGCGACGAGAGAGACTGCATTGATCACGTTGTAGGCGTTCCAGGCCGTGTTGGTGACCTTGCCGCGTTCGGGCTTGCTTTCGATGACCCGCACCGCCGGGTTCATGGCGAACTTGCCGTACATCGAACCGCCCAGAAAGCTTGCCAGCCCAAAGTCGTGCGCGGCTCGAGTCGTGTTGGCGAGTGTGTCGCTGACCATTTTCGTTCCTCTGTAGTCGGGTCTGTCAACGGTCTACGAGGGAACCCACTGAAACGGTCACGCTACGGGCCACCACGGCAAGCAGCCCACCGCTTGCCGGCCGTCCCGCGCCGGCGCTCGCCACCGATCAGGAGTCCGAGCCGAACGTGCTGACGCCGGCCGAAGGCTCGCCGTTGAAGCTCGCACGAGTCATGGCCGCAGCATTCGTTCCGGCCGGTGTACGGTTACTCAGAGGGACTTCTTTCAGCGCCACTGAGGGCGCGCGCCCGGCCGTCGGGCTGCCGCCTCTCGGCAAGGACCGCGATGCCTGAGCAAACCCGATGGCCGCTACCAACACAGGATCCTGACATGATCTGCGAGATCTTCGTTCTCTCCCCGAACACGCTGCTGGACTGACCCCCCAGCGGGGCCTGGCCATGGAGACGGTCGACGAGTTCCTGATCGCCGAGCGCAGCTACTGCGACGACGAGTCCAGGCTCTCGGTGGGCCTGGCCAACATCCGCGCCGAGGTGCCGGACGTCGATGCGAACAAGGACAGGATCCTGCGCGCGGCCAAGATCTTCAAGGAGCGCGGCGTGAACATCGCGATCTTCCCCGAGTTCTGTTTGTCGGGCTACTTCTGGGACGAGCACGAGGACTGCCTGGCCTACATGAAGGAGGCGGTGGCCGAGGAGCACGCCGAGTGGATCGAGAGCGAACTGCAGCCTCTGATCGGAGACGACCTCGAAGCGATCGTGCTGAACAACCTGACGGCGTCAAAGGAGAAGGACCGCTTTCTCAACCGCACCTTCGTCGTAGGCCGCGACCCCGACTACCTGGCCGACGAGAGCACCTACGACAAGGTCTTCCTCCCGGGCATCGAGAAGGACTACACCGAGAGCGGCCGCGACGACCGCCTGGTGCTGCAGACGCGGCACGGGCGTCTGGGGTTCACCACTTGCTACGACTACCTCTTCAGCGAGTTGCTGCGCGAATACTCGATGGTCGAGGAGGTGGATGCCATCGTGCAGATCGCGTCCTGGCGGGCCGCGGGAGCTCGTGACTACCCCCGCATGAACCTGCGCACCGACAACTACTACGGCAACCTGTGGGACTACGTGATGCCGGCTTCCTCGGCCACGAACCAGTTCTGGACCATCGCGTGCAACGCCGTGGGCGCGCACGGCGTGACCGGCGCCCCGTTCTGGGGCGGGTCGGGCATCTGGGCGCCGTCGGGCATCTGCCTGATCCAGGCCTCGCACGTGAGCCAGGAGCTGGTGATCGTGCACAACGTGGACGTCGAGGGCGCCCAGGACCACGAGAAGGACGACTTTAACTACGCCTTCGACTTCAAGCAGATCTACCGTCCGCTCGAGGAGGGAAAGACCTTCAGCCGCGACCTGTCGTAGCGTGGGCCCCATGCCGAGCGAGATCTCCCTCGAGCGCGACTCCGGCGTGGCCACGATCACGCTCGACGCGCCCGACCGGCGCAACGCGCTGACCCGGGGCATGGCGCGCGAGCTGGCGTCGGTGTGCGACGAGGTGGACGCCGACGCCGCGGTGGGCGCCGTGGTGGTCCAGGGGGCGGGCGGCTTCTTCTGCGCAGGTGGCGACCGCGCCACGCTGGACGCCGCCGGGCGCGACCCCGCCGAGCCCGAGGCCTACGCCGGCCTGGGCGACGTCTATCGCTCCTTCGCGCGCGTGGGCGAGCTGGAGCCGCCCACGATCGCGGCCATTCGCGGCGGCGCGGTGGGAGCGGGGGTCAACCTGGCTTTCGCCACCGACGTTCGCGTGGTCGCGCGCGAGGCCAAGATCGTGTCGGGATTCCTTCCCATCGGCCTGCACCCCGGCGGGGGGCACGGCGTGCTGCTGGGCCGCAGCGGCCAGCGCGAGGCGGCCGCCGCCATGGCCCTCTTCGGCGAGCGCATCGACGGGGCGCGTGCAGCCGAACTGGGGCTGGCGTGGGCCGCGGTGGAAGATGCCGAGGTGGAAGGCGCAGCCGCCGCGATGGCCGCCGTGCCCGCGGCCGACCCCGAGCTGGCCCGCCGCACCGCGCGCTCGATGCGCGCCGAGTGGGGCCCGCCGCCGCTGCCGTGGGCCGCTGCGCTGGAGCTGGAGCGGGCATCGCAGATGTGGTCCATGCGCCGCAAGCACCTGGCCGGCGACTTCTAGTCTCCCGCCGGTGGGCTACTTCTCCGCCGTGCGCCTGTTCTCGCTCTTCGAGCTGGGGCTGTTCACGGCGCTGCTCGTGGTGGCCATAGGCGATCTGGGCGAGGGAACGGCGCGGGTGCTCGGCTGGTCGCACGGCGTGGGCTGGATACTGCTGTGCATCGCGGTGGCGATCGGCTGCCGGCTGCGGGTCTTCCCGTGGCCGCTGCTGGCCGCCACGGTGTCGCCGCTGGGGCCGGTGGGCAGCACGCTCGGCATCGAGTACCTGGCCAGATCGAGAAACCGCCCGGCCACCGAGGCATAGCCGCTCTTCACAACTGTGTTCCCGCTCAATCTCCCCAACGTCCTCACCCTGCTGCGCATCCTGCTGGTGCCGGTGCTGGTCGTGGCGCTCACAGAGGAGGTGCCCGGCGGGGACGCGATCGCCGCGGCGGTGTTCGTCGTGGCCGCGCTCACCGACGGCATCGACGGCTACATCGCCCGCTCTCGCGAGTCGATCACCAACTTCGGCAAGGTGATGGACCCGGTAGCCGACAAGCTGCTGATCGCCGCCGCGCTGCTGGCGCTGGTGAGCCTGGACCGCGTGGACGCCTGGGTGGCGATGGTGATCATCGCCCGCGAGTTCGCCGTCAGCGGCCTACGGATCGCGGCGGGGCAGCAGGGAGTGGTCATCCCCGCGAGCGGACTCGGCAAGGTCAAGACGATCGTGCAGTCGGCCGCCGTGCTGGCCCTGATCGCGGTCCCGGATCCCGGCGCCGCCTGGGTGCTCGCCCTGGTCTACGCGATGGTGCTGACCACCGTGGTGTCGGGGGCTGACTACTTCCTCAACTTTCGCCGGCGCCTGCAGGAGCTCTCGCGCGACCGTCACGCGACGGCGGGCGCCCCGCCGAGCGGCTGAGCGATCCCGGCCGCTGGAGCGGCGCGCCCCTAGGCCGACCCGCCGGCGGTGCCGGGCGACCTGCCCTGATCTCGGGGGAAGCTAGAGAGCGGCGGTCTCGGCGCGCTCGTCCATCTCGGCGATACGGGCCATGAGCTCGTCGCGCGAGGCGCCGCGCTCGTACAGGGCGCCCTCCATCAGGGGTCCGTAGACGTCGAAGAGCGCACAGAGAAGGTCCACGGTGCCCAGTGTGGAGGCCCGATGGGCAATTGCGATCTCGTCGGCCCGCTCCAGCACGTGCTGGGCGGCATCGGGGTCGGGGTGCGAGATGGCCGCCGGGTCCGCGGAATCGTCGCGCTCCACCAGTGACACCTCGCCCACTCCGAGCGCCTGCATGGCGGCGCCCACGCGGCCGTGCAGGCGCATTGCCCGCAGCCACCGCTCCACCTGGTCCTGCGTGGAATGTGCGAATGGCATCGCCGTCCCTGCAAGGGCGGTCACCAGCGCGGCATCCTGAGATAGGGGCATGGTCGTAGTGTGGGAGTTCGTTTTGAAGCGATCCATGGCGTTCCCATCGGCGAGACCCATCGCCCACCTTTAGCCCCGCGACCGCGGACTGGCCGCTTGGCAGGGGGGCAGCCGCGGCCGCTAGGCCAGCGATGAGCGGCCGTCGAGCCACTCGCGCGTGGTCATGTGCCCGGCGGCCCCGGGCACACCGGCCAGCTCGGCCTGCAGCTCGCCGATGAGCCCGTGGCGTTCGGCCACGACGCTGTGCTTGTGGATCGTCTCGAGGTTCTCCTGGCGAGCGACGACGAACGCCTGCTCGCCGAAGTCGCCGAACTCGTCAACTGCCCGGCGCACCATCTCGCGCACGCAGTCCTCCACGAAGCGCGGGTTCCGGTGGGCCTTCTCCACCACCTCGGCCTCGTCGGGTCGCTTCATCAGCTCATAGATCTCCGAGCTCATCGACGACTCGACGATGCCCAGCAGCGTCCGGGCCTCCACGCTCTCCTCGCAGCCCTCCGGGCAGCCGACCTGCAGGCGGCCGATCCCGCGCTGGTTGTGGGTGGCCACCGGCACACTGGCGAAGATGCGCTCGATCTCCTCCTCGCCGAAGCCGTCGTCGCCCAGCCGATCTCGCGCGCGGGCCTGCAGCAGCTCCTGCGCGCAAGGGCAGGCGGTGATGCCCTGGGCCTCGACCCCCACGAGCCGGCGGGTGCCCCGCGGTGATGCCACCGCCGAGCCCAGCAGCGTGTAGATCTCTTGAGTGGCCGCCCCCGACACCGGCGCGCGCTTGTGCTCGGGGTAGCGCGCGGCGATCGTTACCTCGGCGCGCGCGGCGCCCTGACGCTCTCGCACCCGTTCGGCGATGTGCTGTGCCAGCGTCTCGGCCTTGAAGGCCTGGCCGAGCACCACCTCGTCGATCGCCTCGTTGATCACCTCCTCGAAGCGCGACATGTGCGCGCCCTTCTGAGCGGGCCCCAGATCCACGAAGCAGTCGAGCTGGGCGTAGAAGAGCTGCTCACTGCCGGCCGCGCCGATCCGGATCACCTTCTCCACGCCGGTCACGCCCACGCGGGACAGGCCCACGCGGGTGGCCGGACGCCTGGCCTGCACGTCCTCGTCGTGGGTGGCCACGAGGTCGGTCATGACCCGGCTGACGATACTCGTCCAAGAAGTGCTCATTCGCACGATCGTTGCTACTCTGGCCGCGGCTCGAAGTCAGGAGGTCCTCGCAGAGGCTCCGATACAAGGCTCAGCCCCTCGCGGCACTGCCGCGCAGCACGACAACCAAATACAGCAGACGCCCGGGACGAGTGGCCCCGAGCTGTACTGGAAACGCGAGTCGAGGGAGCGAGCGTTGAGCGAGAAGACCGATGGTGGTGGTGTTGCGCTGCTGGCCGAGCAGCCCGAAATGCCCTTTGGCGACATCGAGGAGCTGCGCACACTGCTCACGGAGGGACGCGAGCGCGGATACCTGACCTTTGAGCAGATCGCGGCCTGCCTCGAAGAGGTGGACGTGAACAAGGAGCAGGTGCAGCAGCTCCACGCGCACCTCGTGGAGAACGGGATCGACGTGGTGGCCGGCGACGGCAAGCTCGCCGCGGCCTCCGCCGACGGCGCCCAGCCGGTGCCGCCACCGGACGGCCAGTCCCCGGCCACCAAAAAGCTCGAGCTGGACCTCACGGTCGAGCCCAGTCTCGATTCGCTGCGCCTCTACCTGCGGTCGATCGGGCGCGTGGAGCTGCTCACCGCCGGCGAGGAGGTCTCGTTGGCCAAGCGCATCGAGCGCGGCGACATGGTGGCCAAGCAGCAGATGGTCGAGGCCAACCTGCGACTGGTGGTCTCGATCGCCAAGGGCTACCTGGGTCGCGGGCTGTCGTTCCTCGATCTGATCCAGGAGGGCTCACTGGGGCTGATTCGCGCCGTGGAGAAGTTCGACTACCGCCGGGGCTTCAAGTTCTCCACCTACGCCACGTGGTGGATCCGGCAGGCCGTCACGCGCGCAATCGCCGACAAGGCACGCACGATCCGCATCCCCGTACACATGGTCGAGAAGCTCAACAAGGTCGTGCACGTGGAGCGCCAGCTGGTGCAGGAGTTCGGGCGCGAGCCCGAGGCCGAGGAGATCGCGCGCGAGCTTCAGTGGACCGCCCGCGAGGTCAAGGAGATCCTGCGCATCTCCCAGCTTCCGATCTCACTGGAGAAGCCGATCGGCGAGGAGGAGGACTCCGAGCTGGGCGACTTCGTCGAGGACGACGCGGCTGAGTCGCCGTTCGAGATGGCCTCCGAGAACCTGCGCCGCGAGAACGTGTGCAAGGCCCTCGACGCCCTGCCTCAGCGCGAGCGCGAAGTGATCGAGATGCGCTATGGGCTCAAGGGCCACCAGGCGCGCACCCTCGAAGAGGTCGGCCGCGCGTTCGGCGTGACCCGCGAGCGCATCCGCCAGATCGAGAACAACACGCTGAAGAAGCTGCAGTCCCTGCCCGAGGCGCAGAGGCTCAGAGACGCTTCTTAAGTCCCGTTCGCCGCGCGCTCTAGAATCTTCGCGCCGGGCGGGATGTCCGAGTGGTTAAAGGAGACCGGCTGTAAACCGGTTGGCTACGCCTACGCAGGTTCGAATCCTGCTCCCGCCATTCTTCGCGCATCCTCCTAGGGTGCTCGTGATCCCATGAGCGCTCAGCCGATCGACAAGCTGCTTCAGCCGCGACTCGATGCCCTGCGTCGGGAGCTCGAGGTCCCCGGCGAGTTCTCGCCCGAGGCGCTCGCCGAGGCCGAGGCAGCAGCGACCAGGCCGGTGGCGCCGGGGCCGGACGCGCGTGACGTGCCCCTCCTTACCATCGACCCGCCCGGCTCGATGGACCTCGACCAGGCGATGCACCTCGAGCGCCTCGAGGATGGCTACAGGGTCCGGTACGCGATAGCGGACGTGGCGGCGTTCGTGGCGCCGGGTGGCGCGCTCGACCGCGAGGCCCACGCGCGAGGCCAGACCATCTACCTGCCGGGGGCAAAGGCGCCCCTTCACCCGCCGGTGCTCAGCGAGGACGCTGCCAGCCTCCTGCCCGAGCAGGAGCGGCCGGTCGTCCTATGGACTCTGGACCTCAACCGCCACGGCCAGCTGGCGACCACCTACGTGAGTCGCGCACTCGTGCGCAGCCGCCGCCGGCTCACCTACGACGAGGCACAGGCGGAGATCGAGGAGGGCGGCCAGAGCGACAGTTCGCTCGCGCTGCTGGCCGAGGTCGGGGTACTGCGAGAGCGGATCGAGCGAGAGCGTGGCGGCATCACTCTCGATACGCCCGACCAAGAGGTCGTCGAGGGCGACGGGGGACTGGCGCTCGTGTACCGCTCGCAGCTGCCGGTCGAGGGCTTCAACGAACAGATCTCATTGCTCACCGGAATAGCTGCGGCACGTCTGATGCTCGACTCCGGTGCCGGTGTCCTGCGCACGATGCCGCCACCCGACGAGGGTTCGATCGAGTACCTGCGTCGTACCGCGCGGGGCCTGGGGATCGACTGGCCGCGCGAGGTGGGCTACCAGGATTTCATTCGCTCGCTGGACGCCGGTCGGCCCGCGCACGCCGCAATGCTGCGCGAGTCAACCGCGCTGCTGCGCGGCGCAGGCTATGCCGTGTTCGAGGGCGAGCCGCCGGCCCAGTACGAGCACGCCGCGCTGGCCACCCCCTACGCGCACACCACGGCGCCGCTGCGCCGCCTGGTGGACCGCTACGCGCTGGAGCTGTCCGTTACGGCGTGCGCGGGCGAAGGACCGCCCGACTGGGCGCTGGGGGCCCTGCCTGCCCTGCCCGAGGAGATGCAGGCATCGGGGCGCCGCGCTGGTGCTGCGGAGCGAGCGGTTGTGGATCTCGTAGAGGCCGCGATCCTCGCGCCCCGCGTCGGGGAGGAGTTCCAGGCGGTGATCGTGGATGTGGACGGCAAGGGCCGGGGCGGAGTGGTCCAGCTGGCCGACCCGCCCGTCATCGGGCGCCTCGACGGCCGCGATCTCCCGCTCGGGGAGCAGGTGCGCGTGCGCCTCACCAGCGCCGACGTCGACCGTCGCCGGATCGAGTTCACGCTGGCCTGAACGGGGCGATACCCTCACCGATCACGCCCTCGTAGCTCAGTTGGTAGAGCACTTCCATGGTAAGGAAGGGGTCTCCGGTTCGAGTCCGGACGAGGGCTTTACACGAACCCCCTGGTAATCAGGGGGTTCTGTTGTTTCTAGCAACGTGTCAGCCGGAGTCAAACTCACGCTTAGGACACTTCTAGGACACATCAGATCGGCCTGGGACCCCAGGACACCTAGGAGTCTGTCGAAGTATTCGTCCGGCTGACGGTGGAGGCTGGGGGTATGGCGATCGCGTTGAGGGCTGGGGATGAGGCGTTTCAGGTGCAGATGGTCTGTCTGGACGAGCTCGTCCCGGC
>Ga0136620_10000558_pt1 | contig 16932 bp, 17 predicted proteins | sample AntDrymUQ4162106_2_FD_104806 | JGI IMG/M metagenome (GOLD analysis project Ga0136620, IMG submission 104806) | Polar desert sand microbial communities from Dry Valleys, Antarctica - metaG UQ416 (21.06) | ecosystem: Environmental > Terrestrial > Soil > Desert | place: Antarctica: Dry Valley... | reverse complement strand
GGTCGGCCGCCCGGTTCTCCTCGGCGTTGGCGACGACCACGTCCGGCGCCAGCCGCACGATCTCGTCGACGGCAGGGTTCTTGGTCCCGCCGACGCGGCGGGCCATGGGCGGAGCCCCGCACACGCAGTAGTCGGTGACGCCGACGACCGCGTCGCCGGCCCCCAGGACCGCCAGCGTGTCGGTGACACTGGGTACCAACGAGACGATCCTCATCGTTCGCGCGTCGGGACGTACTCCCCCCGCTCGACGCAGCGAGCGAGCACGAACAGGTAGTCCGACAGCCGGTTGAGGTAGCGCACGATGAGGTCGTCGGGCAACAGGCCGACACGCCGCATCGCCACGGTGGCGCGCTCCGCACGGCGGATGATCGTGCGCGCCAGGTCGATCGCCGCCCCCGCCAGTTGTTGTCCCGGCACGACGAACTCGCCGGGGAGCGGATGCTGTTCGACCAACTCGTCGATGCCCTGCTCGAGCCGGTCGACCATCGCGGGGGTGACGCGCGACACCCCGTCGGTTAGCTGCGCCCAATGATCGGTGTGGGTGGCCAGCTGCGCGCCGACGACGAACAGTTCGCGCTGCGCGGCCAGGACCAGGTCGTGCCAGCGACCGTCCAGCTGCGCGCGCGCCAGGCCTAACGCGGACACTGCCTCATCGACGGTGCCGTAGGCGTCGGTGCGCAGGTCGTCTTTGTCGACGCGGCCGCCGTACAACAGGCCGGTGGTCCCATCGTCACCGCGCCTGGTGTAGACCTTCATGGTCTGCGTCCTACCGCTTCGCTACATGAGGACATGTCTTGTGTCCTACCGCTGTCGCTACATGAGGACGTGGCTCAGCGCTCCCCGGCCGCCAGGTCCAGCCCGGGAAACCGCATGCTGGTGTGCCCGCGGTAGCGCTGGTTGACCGACATCAGCAGCGGCGTCAGACCCTCCAGGCTGCGGGCCAGCCGCAACGGGCCGGCATGAAACGCCCGCAGTCCCTTGATGGCGTCGCACAACTCGACGGCCGCGGCGATTGCGGCGTCGTCATCGCCGCACAGGGGCACATCCATCTCCAGGACCGCGTCGGGCTTGCGCAAGGTCGGCGCCGGGATCCAATGCAGGCCGGCCACAACTCGTGCCTCGGCCAACAGGGCCTGACATTGCTCGGCGGCCGACCCTTCTGGCACAGCCAGCGGGCGCGGCCCGACCGCGTCCACCGTCAGGGGCACCACCGCCGACACCACCGGCTTGCCGGCGGTCTGCTCAACCAGACCCCGTAGGATGTGGGTCTGGCCGCGGTAGGGCACGACGACCACGACAATATCGGTCGCGGCACAGGCGGCGGCATTGGTCGCTGGGCGCACGCCATCGACGCCGAGCTCGGCGGCGACCTGCTCGGCGCGGCCGGCGTCGCGCGAACCCAGCCATACTTCATGGCCGGCGCCGCCCAACCGCAGGGCCAGTCCCCGTCCCAGTTTCCCGGTGCCCCCAACCAGGCCGACCCGCATCATTCGGCGTGTTCCTACCGCTTCGCTACTTGAGGACATGCTCAGTGACCTGCCGCTTCGCTACTTGAGGTCATGCGGCGCCCTTGTCGGACTGCTCGTGGATGGCGTCCTTGACCGACTCGGGCATGCGGGTCACCGTGGCCTTGCCGCGCAGGCGCGCCCGCTGCTCAGGCGGCAGCGCCTCGCGTACGGCGTCCAGCGCCTCCTGGCCGGTCAGCGACTCACGCTCCACCAGCTCGTCGGCCATCGCCTCCAAGCCCGCGCGCAACTCGGAAAAGTCCTTGACGACGGCGTCGAGGGCCTCACCGAGTATCCGGCGGACCTCGGCGTCGATGATCTCGGCGGTCTTGTCGGAGTACTCGTGGCCTCGGCTGAGCTCCTCGCCAAGGAAGACCTGCTGCTCGGTGCCGAAGGCGATCGGCCCGAGCGCGTCGGTCATGCCGAACTCCTTGACGATCGCCGTCGCGAGCTTGGTGGCCTGGACCAGGTCGTGCTGCCCGCCGGTGGTCGGTTGCCCGAGCACCACCAGCTCTGCGGCGCGGCCACCGAGCATCACCTTCAGCCGTGCGTCCAGCCACGTGCGCAGGTAGATATGGCGCTCGTCGATGGGCAGCTGGGTCGTCACGCCCAGTGCCATCCCCACCGGCAGTACCGTCACCTTGTAGACGGGGTCGGCCTCCTCTTCCAGGAACGCCGCCAGCGCATGGCCACCCTCGTGGTAGGCAACCGCACGCTTCTCCGCTTCGTCGAGTCGCAATGCCGCGCGCTCACGGCCGATGGTGTGACGCTCGCGAGCCTGCTCGATGTCGCGCATCCGGATCAGGTCAGAATCGGAGCGCACGGCGATGAGCGCGGCCTCGTTGATCAGGTTCTTCAGGTCCGCGCCGGCCATGCCCGGCGTGCCGCGCGCGAGGTTACGCAGGTCCACGTCGTCGTCGATCGGCTTGCCCTTGGCGTGGACGGCGAGGATCTCCTCACGCTCGTCGAGCGTCGGCAGGGGCACCACGATCTGGCGGTCGAAGCGGCCGGGACGCTGCAGCGCGGGGTCCAGCACGTCGGGCCGGTTGGTCGCGGCCATGATCACGACGCCCTCGGAGCCAGCGAAGCCGTCGATTTCGCCCAGCAGCTGGTTGAGGGTCTGCTCCCGCTCGTCGTGACCGCCGCCAAGGCCTGCCCCGCGCTTACGCCCGATCGAGTCCAGCTCGTCGATGAAGATGATGCAGGGGGCGTTGGCGCGGGCGGTCTTGAACAGGTCGCGGACACGGCTGGCGCCGACGCCGACGAACATCTCCATGAAGTCCGAGCCCGTCACGGTGATGAATGGCACGCCGGCCTCGCCGGCGGTGGCGCGAGCCAGCAGCGTCTTACCGGTGCCGGGAGGCCCGATCAGCAGCATGCCCTTGGGCACCTCGGCACCGGCCTTGCGGAAGCGGTCGGGCTCGCGCAGGAAGCTGACGACTTCCTGCACTTCCTCTTTCACCTCTTCGTAGCCGGCAACGTCGGCGAAGCGGGTGTTGGGCTCATGCGGCTTGTACAGCTTGGCGGTGGACTTGCCGATCTGGGTCAGCCCACCCATCTGGCCGCGGGTCTGGCGGCTCATCCACCAAAAGAAGCCGACGAACAGCAGCAGCGGGAACGCGAAACTCAGCAGCAGGGCCGCCAGTCCCCCACCGGTGTCCGGACGGGCGGTGATCGCGACATCGTTGCTGCGCAGGAATGGCTCGACGCCGTTACTGCCGACGTAACCCTCTGGCGGCAGGGTGGTGGCGAACACCTCCCCGTCGGTGAACTCGCCCTCCACCGACTGGCCGGTGATGGTGACCTCGGCCACCCGCCCCTCGGTTACCGCCTGGCGGAACTCGCTGTAGCTGGTCTGCTCGCTGGATCCGTTGAGTCCGCTGACGAACCAGATGACTAGCACCACGGCAACCACCGCCGTGAGCAGTCGCGTGCGCTTGATGCGATCCACCGTCGTTCCCAGTCACCGAAGGGCCCTGATCACCGAAGGGCTTGGCAACCACGGTACCCCTGCCCTGCGACGGCGACCTCGTCCACCTGGCACCATTGCCGAGGCTTTACCCTGTCCTCATCCAGCGAAGCGGTAGGACATACAATCCTGTCGCCGTGAAGCGGATCAAGCCGGAGCCGGGGCAAGAGTCGGTGTGGGACTACCCGCGCCCGCCACGGCTGGAGCGCACTTCCCGACGCATTCGAGTGGTTCTCGGCGGCGTGACCGTGGTCGACACCGACGCTGGTTGGCGAGTCCTGGAGACCAGCCATCCGCCCGTGTACTACCTGCCGCGGGAGGCGTTCACCCACTGTCAGATCTCCGGCAGTGCCAGGACGTCGTTCTGCGAGTTCAAGGGCCATGCGACGTATGCCACGCTCGAGGCCCGGGGTCGCGTGGAACCCGACGCCGCCTGGTCCTATCCGAGCCCTTCGCCCGGCTTCGAGCCGCTGCAAGGCCATCTGGCCGTTTACCCAGCGCGGATGGACGCCTGCTTGGTGGATGGCGAGCGCGTGAACGCACAAGCCGGCGACTTCTACGGTGGCTGGATCACCAGCGAGATCGTCGGACCGTTCAAGGGAGGCAGCGGCACGTGGGGCTAGTAGCTCGCGCTCAAGAAGCCTTCAGGCGGTAGCGCTTGGAACGACAGACCCGTTCGGCGGTGTGCACTACCCTGACGCCGGCCCCAGCGTTTCCAATCCGAAAGACACCGCTGTAAAGGACACCGTGCCGCAATCGCCCAGCCCCGATTACCGCCGCGCCGACGAGCGCGCGGTCGTGGCCGGGCTGCGGCAGCGGGAACCCCTAGCCCTGGCCGAGGCCTACCATCGCACCGTGCCCGCCGCCTACGCCTGTGCGCGGCGACTCCTGGGATCGTCGGACGACGCGGAGGTGTTGCTGCAAACTGTCTACGCCGAGTTGTGGGCGTCGCCGCCCGACGGCGTCGGCCTCGAGGGCTGGGTCCGTGCCCGCTGCTTCGAGTTGGGTGCCGACGAGCTCCGCGCGCGTGGCAGCGCGCCGGCGTCGCCTTCGGCGATGACGTTGCTGCCCGATCTACCGGCGCCTTCCGGCAGCTACCTCGATGCCGCGGAGCGCGGGCTGGCCGAGCTCGATGAGCGGCAGCGGGAGGCGATCCTGCAGGCCCATGACCAGGGTCGTCCCAGCGTGCAGCAGGCGGGTGAGGACACCACCGCGGCGATGACCTCGGCGCTGGTGGCGCTGGCTGGTCAGGCGCCGGCGATCGACGACGGGTGTGAGGATCTGCCCGACCTCGCCGACTGGGTGCTGGGGCTGGTGGCGCCGGACCGTGCGACGCAGATCGAGGCCGCCGTCGCCTCCCGGCCGGGGTGTGGCGCGTTGGCCCAGGTGCTGCGCGCGGGCCGGCGGCGGATCGAGGGTCTGCCCATCACGTCGGACATGGGCCTGCGGGTCCTCGCCGTGGCGCTCACCGGCGAGGACGGCGCCAGCCTCGGGGGCGCGCCCAACGAGACCGACCACCTGTTGGCCCACGTCGCGGCGGCGGCCTCCGCCCCAGCGGTCGTGGCCGAACCACTGCCGTCGGCGCTGGATCAGCCAGGGGACGACGAGCTGCTCGCGCCTGCTGCAACCACGACGGCTGGAGCGACGTCTGCTACTGCGGCGACGTCTGCGCAAGACGTCGGAGGTTCGGCAACCTCCGCTGGAACCGACCCGTCGCAGGCCGCGCCGGCCACAGCCGCTGCGGCCGGGACGCCGGTGCCGGCCACAACCGCGGCACTGGAGGCGCCGACGGGAGCCACCGCGGCCGGGGCGCCGGCAGAGGCCGGGTCCAAGCCATTGCCGGCGCCGCTGCGCGACGAGCTCAACGGTCAGGGCAACGCGGCGGTGAGCCAGGGCGAGACGGCGGCCAGCCCGGCCACGTCCGGGGACGGGCAGGACACGGCCAGGACCGCTGGCGGGTCCGTCGCCGCGGGCGACCGTAACGACAGCATGGCCGCCGATGCCAAGCCGGCATCTCGCGGTCTTCGCGTAGCAGGCATCGTGCTGGGCGTGCTTATCCTGATCGCCGGCGTGGCGCTGGGCCTGTACATCGGCTTCCAGGTCCTCATGTAGCGAAGCGGTAGGACAAAAGACAGGTCCTCATGTAGCGAAGCGGTAGGACAAAAGACAGGCCTCATGTAGCGAAGCCGTAGGACATAGGATCAGGGGGCTTGTGGGCAGCTAACCAAGATGGCCCAGCCGCCGAGACACCTCGCTGCTCAACAAGCGCACCTTGGGGCCCAGCGCCGCCGGGTCGGGCAGCCGCGGTGACGGCGCGACGATGCCGAGGCTGGCGATCGGACGGCCCGACCGGTCCATGATCGGGGCCGCGACACCGGCGGCTCCGCGCTCCAACTCATCGGAGGAGACGGCGTAGCCACGTGCCTTGCTGGCCGCCAGCTCCGTTGCGAGCGGAGGATGGCGCGCCACCAGCGGCCCGCGGTCGTCGGGGTCCAGATAGGCCAGCAGCGCGCGCCCGTGTGCGCCGACGGCGAGCGGGTGGCGGAAGCCGACGTAGTAGCCGACCCGGACGAGCAGTCCCGCGGGTTCCACGCGGTCGACGACGACGACATCGCCACGGTCGCGCACCGCCAGGCAGACTGCCTCACGAACCTGTTCCATCAGCGAGCGCATGGCCGGCAAGGCGAGCCGGCGCACCTCCAGGCTGCGGCTGGCGCGGGCGCCGAGCTCCACCAGCGCCACACCCAGCGCGTAGCGCCGTGTCTCTGGGTCGCGGACCGCGAAACCCTGCTTGCCGAGGGTTTCCAATAGTCGATACAGGACGGCCCGATCCAGCCCCGTCGACGCCGACAACTCGGCGACCGTCACCCCATCCCCGCTGTTGCCGAGGCATTGCAGGACCGCGAGTCCTCGCGACAGGGTCCGTGACCCGCTGCCGACCCCTGAAGCGGGTGGCGCGACCGCTGGCATCCGCCTCTCCTTGTCCTTCGCGCTACCGCCTGCGGCGCCCTGCCCACCTGTCACCCTCGCCAACCCAGCGCACCTGCACATGGTGAGCGGGAGCGCTGGGGCGGCTGGCCACAGTCTGAGACCCGAACCCGACCGGGGTCAAGCGTTACTGCGTTCGAGTCGACTTCGACGGCTGCGCAACCGGGCCGCTGCTAGGCTTCGCAGCCAAGCGACAACAGGAGCACACGTGACATCGCAACACTTTTTGCACCCTCGAGCGGAGGAAGAGACGCCGCTCGAACGCATGGTCGAGGCCAGTGTCTTCCGCAAGTTGTACGACAATCGGATCCTGTATCTGCGCGGCGCGATCGAGGACACGGTCGCCGACACTCTCGTCGCGCAGATGATGTCGCTGGACGCCGACAACGACAAGGACGTCACGCTCTACATCAACTCCCCTGGCGGCATCGTCACGGGCATGTTCGCCATCTACGACGTCATGCACCTGATGAACAGCAAGGTCAACACGGTCTGCGTCGGCTTGGCGGCATCGGCGGCAGCGTTCCTGCTGGCCACCGCCAGCGGCAGCCGCGCGGCAACCCCCAACGCGCGAATCATGTTCCACCAGCCGTTGGGCGGCGCGCGCGGGCAGGCCGTCGACATCCAGATCCAGGCTCAGCAGATCGTCTTCCTGCGCGAACGGCTCAACGAGATCCTCGCCGGGCGCACCAACCAGCCTCTGGAGCGGATCCAGAAGGACACCGACCGCGACTTTTGGCTGTCGGCCGAGGAAGCCGTTGCCTACGGTGCCATCGACGAGGTCCGCGCCCGCGGCGGGGTCTGACCCTCAGCCGCCCAACCACAACCTTGCGGAGCCGGTAGCCGGGTCGACCGCGACGACGCGGTGGTTGCCCGTGTCCAAGACCAGGATGCGGTCGCCGGTCCACAGCACGGCCTCAGGCTCGCGGAAAGCCGAGGCCGAACGCAGGTCGGGCGGTAGCGGGCGGTGCTCCAGGGCCGCCAAGACCGCGTCGAACGGGCTGCCATCGCCCAACAGCGTGCGCACCCGCCCTGTCAACGGGTCGAGCGATTTGATTTTGTGGTTGTGGGTGTCGGCCAGCAGCAACGACCCCTGCGGCCTGCGGCGATGCCAAGTGGATGCTGGAGACGCACCTCGTCGCCCTCGCCGTCGACGTCGTCGAAGGCGAACAGGTCACCGTGCACTGCGGCGATGCCCTCGGCGACGCCCCACAGCTGATGGCTGCCGGCCATCGCCACCAGCAGCTCGCCGACCTCGGTGACAGCGACGTCCCACGGCGAGCGCAATGCCACCGCCGTCGCCGAGGCGCCGACCTCGGCATGCCGACCACGCTGGCCCCGGCCACGGTGCTGACCTCGCCGGTGTTGCGGTCCACCGCCCGCACCGCGTGGTTGCCGGTGTCGGCCGCGTACAGCGTCGGCCCGTGGACGGCGAGGCCGTGAGGATGGTGCAGCCGCGCTTGGTCACTGCCGTCCACCAGACCTAACGCCCCACTACCGAAGCGCCGCCACTCCCGACCGTCGGGAGTGCACGCCACGACCTGATGGTTGCCTGTGTCGGTGACATAGATCTCGTCGGCACCGGCGGCGATGCCGCCGGGAAAGGCCAGCGTGCCTAGCGGGCCGGCCTCGGGCTTGAGCGGCAATGGTTTCGGGTCCAGGATCGCCCGCTGCTGGTCCAGGACGCCGCGCAGCGCCAGCAGCAGCGGCTCACGGTCAGGTTCGCCGCTGGCTGGACCGACGATGAGGCCATCGGCGCCGATGATCATCAGGGTCGGCCAGGCACGGACCGCGTAGGCGTCCCGCAGTCGCTGGCCAGCGTCGACGACCACGGGGTGAGTGATGCCGTGGCGTCGGACCGCTTCGGCGACCAGGTCGGGGTTGCGCTCGGATGCGAACTTCGGGGAGTGGACGCCGACCACGACGAGCGCCTCGCCGGCCAGCTCCCGCTCGACCGCTGCCAGCACGGGCAGCGTCTGCAGGCAGTTGATTCAGGCGTAGGTCCAAAAGTCCAGCAGCACGACCTTGCCGTGCAGGTCGTCAGGCGTCAGCGGGGCGCTCCACGTTCAGCCAGACAGCATCGCTCGGCAGTGCGGGCGCGTGGATGCTGGTCATATCGCCACAGTACTCATGCGGACTCATCCGGACTCATCCACCTCCGGCATCACCCCGGTCCTGCTTCATTTGCGGGACGCGGTCCCCGTTCCAGCCGCTTGCTGCCGGTACTCGTCGACCGACGGCCCGCCGAGACGCTCCAGACGCCAGCTGAGGTAGGCGTAGGTGGCCAGCAGCAGCGCGGCGGACGCAGGCCAGCCCGTCGCGATGCGCGCCACCGCCAGCCAGCCGACCTCCTGGCGCAGCACCAGGATCCACTGCACGCTGGCCTTGCCCAGGTACAGCGCCGCCCAGGCCCAGGTGATCTCGGAGTAGGCCGGTCGGACCTTTGGATGCCAGTACCAGGCCAGCGGCCAGCGGTAGATCGCCGCGCTGGTCAGCGCGATCGCCGGCCGGCGGGCCAGGATGCTGAGCACCGACAGGACGCCGAGGACCGCGTTGCTGACGATGCCGGGTAAAAAGTAGGCGGTGGCCTCGCCGGCCAGCAGCGCGAAGGCAACGGCGACCAGCGTGCCACCAAGCCCGGACAGCGCGTACAGCAGTCGCTGCCGGCGCAGCAGCCGCAGCGCCACGACCGCCACGCTGAATCCGAGGGCGATCGCGGCGGCCGCAGCCAGCCCCAGGACGGCGTTGACGACCACGAACAGCACCGGCGGCGCGACGGTGTCGACCAGCACTGCCCGGTTGGCCAGCAGGTCACGGGCACTGTAGTCCGAGGCGCCGGTCTCATGGCGGGTCATCGGCGCTGGCACCACGGGCAGTAGGTCGTGCCGCGGCCACCCAGCACGACTTTGCGCAGCGCGGTGCCGCAGCGCGGACAGGCGCGCCCCGCCTGGCCGTAGGCCACCAGGAAGTCGGCGTTGCGTCCCGACTCGCCGTTGACCATCCGGTAGTCGCGGAAGGTGGTGCCCTCACGCTCGATCGCCTCGGCGAGCACCTCACGAATTGCCGTCCACAGGGTTGCAGAGCGCTCGCGGCCGACGCGGCGCGCGTGCGGGTTGATGCGCGCGCGCCACAGCGCCTCGTCGGCGTAGATGTTGCCGACCCCCGCGACCGGACGCTGAGTCAACAGGTACGGCTTGACCGCCATCCGGCTGGCCGCCAGCGCGGTGTGGAAGCGCAGCGGATCAAAGTCGTCGGACAGCGGCTCAGGGCCCAGCGCGGCGAGAGTCGCCAACGCGCTGTAGTCACCGGTCGCGACCACGGCCAGCGTGCCGAATCGACGGACGTCACGGAAGTCCAGCTCGCTGTTGTGAAGGTCAGGGTCGGCATCCGAACCGGGATCTGCTGGCTGGGAAAGCGTGAAGGTCGCGCGCACGTAAGGGTCGGGCTGCCAGCCATCGGCCCCGCCACGGAAGCGAAACGAGCCCGTCATGCCAAGGTGCACGATCAATTCCAGCCCACCGTCGATGGGAGCAAGCAGGTACTTGCCGCGGCGGCGCAGGTCGAGCACGCGGCGACCCGCCGCCTTTTCGACAGCATGGAAGCGGGCCTGGGGCTGGGCGGACACCGACAAGATCCGCCGGCCTTGCAGGCGCGGCGCGAGCTGGCGGCGAACGCTTTCGACTTCGGGAAGCTCTGGCACGGCACACCATTGTCGCGTCTTTGCCGTTCACGATGAACTCGAAGTCCTCACGCACAGTGAAGTTCCGGCTGACCGTTGCCGATATTGACGGCACCAGCACAGGTCCGGCTGGGAGAGGGTCGATAAAGAATTGACATGCCGGTAATCCAAAACCAGCCCGCAACGAGGACAGGCAGGAAATCTGCGCTGTGCCTGGCCCTTGACCTTCCCGCGGCGACGCTGTTCCTGCGCGGTGAGGCGGCGTCGCTGGCGCACGGCCTCGGCGGTGACCGCAACACGGTCCGCGACACGCTGGCGGCGCACTCGCGATCCCACGAGCGCTGGCTGGCCTTGGTAGCCGAAGCCCGCAACAGCCTTGGCGACGACGCCGGGCAACGGGTTGCGGCGCTGTACGCGCTGCACGGGCGCGTGGCCGAGTCCATGGCCCGGCGGTCCGGCGAGCTGTTGGAGGCACGAACCGCCCAGGCGGTTCAAAAGATGCTGATCGAGTGGCTCGATCAGCTCACCGACGCGACCCTGGACAGGCTGCGGCACGAGAACGACCCCGACCCCTTCCCCGGGTAGAGTTCGGGCTGTCCTCAAGTAGCGACAGCGGTAGGACACAAGTCCTGGGCGAGCCGTCGCAAGCGCGCCTACGTCGCTGATGATGGGAGGCCCACACCGATGACCGGCGCGTTTCGCGTTCCTCCACCCAGCAACGAGCCAGTCCGTGGCTACGGCCCTGGCAGCCCCGAGCGCACCTCTTTGACCGATCGCCTCGCCACCATGGCCAAAGAGCGTCTCGAGGCGCCGATGGTCATCGGGGGCCGCCCGGTGGCGGGGGCGTCGACGTTCACGGTCACCGCGCCGCACCGCCACGCGAATGTGCTGGCCGACGTTCAGGCCGCCGGCCCCGAGCACGTGTCCGCGGCCATCGACGCCGCGTTGGCGGCGCGTGCCGGCTGGGCGGCCATGCCGTGGACCGAACGGGCGGGGATCTTCCTGCGCGCCGCCGAGCTGCTGGCGGGACCGTGGCGGGACACGATCAACGCGGCCACGATGCTCGGCCAGTCAAAGACGGTGTACCAGGCCGAGATCGACGCCGCCTGCGAGCTGATCGACTTCTGGCGCTACAACGTCGCCTTCGCCGAGCGCATCTACGCCGAGCAGCCCGTATCACTGCCCGGCACCTGGAACCGCATGGAGCACCGCCCGCTGGAGGGTTTCGTCCTAGCAGTGACGCCGTTCAACTTCACGGCCATCGCCGGCAATTTGCCGACCGCCCCGGCGTTGATGGGCAACGTCGTGGTCTGGAAGCCGTCGGAGAAGCAGGCGCTGGCGGCCCAGTACACGATGCAGCTGCTGGAGGCTGCGGGGTTGCCGCCGGGCGTGATCAACCTCGTGCACGGCGACGGCAAGATGGCCGCCGAGGTCGCGATGGGCCACGAGCGCTTCGCCGGACTGCACTTCACCGGCTCCACCACCGTCTTCAAGGGGTTGTGGCGCCAGGCCGCTGAGCGCATCGACAGCCTGCGCAGCTATCCACGGCTGGTGGGCGAGACCGGCGGCAAGGATTTTGTCGTCGCGCATCCCTCAGCCTCAACCGACGCGCTGGTGGTGGCGCTGGCCAGGGGCTCGTTCGAGTACCAGGGGCAGAAGTGCTCGGCGGCGTCCCGCGCTTACGTGCCGCGTTCGCTGTGGCCGCGCGTGCGCGACGGGTTGGCCGACCTCGTCGGTGACATCCCGATGGGCGACGTCGCCGACCTTTCCAACTTCATGGGCGCGGTGATCGACCAGACCGCCTACCAGCGGCTCACCGAGGCGGTCGCCCAGGCCCGTGCTGAAGGCGTGGAGGTCCTGGTCGGGGGTGGCGGGGACGACCGCGAAGGCTGGTTCGTCGAGCCGACCGTGCTGGTGTCGGACGACCCGACTTCCGACACGATGGTCCGCGAGCTGTTCGGACCGGTGCTGACGGTGCACGTGTATGACGACGCGCGCTATCGCGACACCCTGCGCCTGGTGGACCAGACGTCGCCGTACGCACTGACCGGGGCCATCTTCGCCGACGATCGTGCGGCGGTACAGGAGGCCCTGACCGCGCTGATCGACGCGGCGGGCAACTTCTACGTCAACGACAAACCGACCGGCGCGGTCGTCGGACAGCAGCCGTTCGGCGGCGCCCGTGCGTCCGGCACCAACGACAAGGCTGGTTCCATGGTGAACCTGCTGCGCTGGGTCTCACCGCGGGCGATCAAGGACACCCTGGTGCCACCCGTGACGTGGCGCTACCCCCACATGGGCTGAACCGTGGCTGAGCTGCTGGTCATCGCCAACGCGCAGGCAGGCTCCGCCCAGGACGAACGTCTGCAAGCGGCGCTGGACGTGTTGGGGCGTGCGGGCGAGCCCGAGGTGGTGCGCTGCGCCTCGCCCGACGACGTGGACGAGGCCCTGGACCGGGCCCAGGGGCGGCGCATCGTCGTCGCCGGCGGTGACGGCAGCATGCACCTGATCGTGCAGCGGCTGTGGGAACGTGGCCCGGACACCTTGGCCGCCACCGAGCTCGGGCTGGTGCCGCTGGGTACCGGCAACGACCTGGCCACCGGGCTGGAACTGCCGGAAGACCCTGCCGAGGCCGCGCGGGTGTGCCTCGACGGCAAGGTCACCGCGTTGGACCTGATCGACACCGATCGGGGCGAGATCGTCGTCAACGCCTCACATGCCGGCCTCGGCGCCGCCGCCGCGGAGCGCTCCGACGGCCTCAAGTCCTCGCTGGGTCCCCTGGCCTACCCGCTGGGAGCGCTGGTCGCCGGCGTCCGTGAGGCCGCATGGGAGCTGCGTGTGACGCTGGACGGCGAGGTGGTGCACGACGGCAGCACGCTGATGGTGGGCATCGCCAACGCTCCGTCGATCGGCGGGGGCACGCGGCTCATCCCACCGGCGATGGCCGACGACGGCGAACTCGACCTGATCGTGGTGAGCGCCGTCGGGCCGGCCGCCCGGCTGGCGTTCGGGGCGGCGCTGCGCAACGCGGCCCACCTCGATCGCGACGACGTGCTGCACGCCCGCGGCCACGAAGTCGGCATCACCGGCGACCCGGTGGTACACGACCTCGACGGTGAGCTGTATGACGAGTGGCCGTCAGCCACGTACCGGGTCGTTCCCGCAGCCTGGCGACTGCTGACACCCGCGCTCAAGTCGTGAGGCGGTAGCGCACCAAAATCAGGTCAAGCAGCGAAGCGGTAGCGCACCAAAATCAGGTCAAGCAGCGAAGCGGTAGCGCACCGAACCCGGCGCTCAAGTAGCGAAGCGGTAGCGCACCGAATCAGCGCGACGTCAGACCGCGCTGGCGCTGACGAGGCGCTGCTCGCGGACGGCCGCATCCAGGAACTCTTCGGCAGCGACAGGGTTCAGGGGCCGCGCGAACAGGTAGCCCTGCCCCAGCCGGCACGCCAGCTGCAACAGGCGCCCGGCCTGCTGCGGCTCCTCGATGCCCTCGGCCACGGTGTCCAGGCGCAGCGTGCGTCCCAGCTCGATGATCGTGGAAGCCACGGCGATCGCCTCGCCGTCGTGGAGCAGGCCGTCGACGAAGGACTTGTCGATCTTGAGGATGTCCACCGGCAACTCGCGCAGGTAGGACAGCGACGAGTAGCCCGTGCCGAAGTCGTCGATGGCCAGGTGCAGGCCCAACGCGCGCAGGGCACGCAGTCGGTTGATCCCCGCCTCACTTCGATCGAGCAGTGTCGACTCGGTGATCTCCAGCACGATGGTGCGGGGGTCGACGTGGGTGGCTGCCAGTGTCTCGGCGACCTCGCCGACCAGGTCCGGGTCGGCCAATTGCACGGCCGACAGATTGATGCTCATGGTCAGCGCCGGCAACGTCGGGTAACGCCGGTGCCACTCGTGAGCCTGCCGGCAGGCCGCCGCCAGGATCCAGCGACCGATGGGGATGATGAGGCCCGACTCCTCGGCCAGTGGGATGAAGTCAAGGGGCGCAATCAACCCGCGGTGCGGGTGCCGCCAGCGCACCAGTGCCTCCAGGCCGTGCACCGAGCCCGTGGCCAGCACCACGGTCGGCTGATAATGGATCTCGAACTCCCCCCGCTCCAGCGCCCGCCCGAGGTCGGACCTGAGCTCAAGGCGGGCCATGGCGGCGGCGTACATCTCCGGCCGGTACAGCTGGAAGCCGCCGCGTTCGCCTCGCTTGGCGATGGACATGGCCACGCCAGCGCCGCGCAGTAGTTCGTCGGCGGCTGCCAGCTCGTGCGAGTGGATGGCGATGCCGAGGCTGGCTCGCAGCGCCACCTCCTTGTCGTCCACAGTGGTCGGCTCGGCCAGTGCGGTGCTCAGCCGCTCCGCGATCCGCATGACCTCCTCGGTGTCGTCGACGTCCTCCAACAGCACGCCGAACTCGTCGCCGCTGAAGCGTGCGACGCTGTCACCTTCACGCAGGTACAGCTGCAGGCGCGCGGCCACCGTCGTCAGGACCTGGTCGCCGGCGAAGTGCCCGAGGCTCTCATTGACGGTCTTGAAGTCGTCCATGTCCACCAACAGCACCGCCAGGACGCTGTCGTTGCGCTCGCGACGAGCCAGCGCGTGCCTGAGCCGGTCGGTGAACAACACCCGATTGGCCAGCCCGGTGAGTGGGTCGTGCAGCGCCTGGTAGGACAGCGCCTCCTCTAAGGCCTTGCGCTCCATCACGTCACGCATGGTCAGCACGACACCGTTGATGCTGGCGTCGTCGGTGAGGTTGCGGGCAAGGGCCTCGACGAGCACCCACCTGCCGTCATTGTGCCGCAGCCGCCACTCCACCCGCTGGGTCTCGCCGGGGTGGGCAAAGGCCTCCTCCAGGTAGCTCGCGGCCGCAGCCGTGTCGTCGGGATGCAGCAGGTCGAGCAGCCGCTGGCCCACCATGGCGTCGGGTTCGCGGCCGAGCACCTGGCGCGACGACGGCGTCTGGTAGCCGATCGTCGTGTCCGGACTCACGACCGTTACCAGGTCGGAGGCGTTGTCGATCAGCGAGCGGAAGCGGCGCTCGCTGCGGCGCAGCGCGCGTTCCTCACCGGCCTGGTACTCGGCGAGCTGGCGATCGTGCAGGAAGCGTCGGAACAGCAGTATCCAAAAGACCGTGGCCAGACTCATCACCAGGACGAACCCGAGGCGGACCTGCAGTTCGGTGCGCCGCGCTCGCGAGGCGGCCTGGGCTCGAAGGTCGGTCACCGCCGCACCCCAGGCGTCCAGCGCTCGGCCGGTGTCGGGGCCGCCCGCTCCCCGTGCGCCGGTCGGCCCCGTCGGCCGCAGGGCACCCCGGTCGCCCGCGACGGCGGCATCCAAGCCGAGCAGGGCCCTTCCGGCGTCGGCCGTCGAGGCTCCAAGTCCGGTCAGCTGGGTAAGGCTGATCCCGGCGTGGCGGGTCATCGCCTGCGCAGCCGCGAGTGTCACAGCAGTCTGCTCCGGCGCCCGGTCGCGCTGCTGGTAGTCCAGGTGCTGGTCGGCGTACGTCGCCGACAGATGGTCGGCCACGACGAACGCCGCACGCGCGTCCGTGGCGGCGACGTGAAACAGCCACATGGCCGACAGCTCGGCCACCATGACGATCAGCCCCACGGGCGGCTCCAACCACTGGCGCTTACGGCGCGTGGTGAAGCCGACTGCAGGGCTGGCGCTGGTCGTGGTCTTCTGGCCCGCCATCGCTCCTTGTCCGGTTCACCCCGCTGCGTAGCGGCTGGAACAGACATCGGTCGATCCACGGCCTTCTTGAGCGGCGGGGCGCGGCTGATCCTGTGTTCTGCTTGAGGACGGGCTCCTAGGCGGCGGGTGGAAGTTTCAGCGCGGGGCCATGCGCAGCGCTCCGTCGAGTCGGATCACCTCGCCGTTGAGCATGGGGTTGGCGACGATGTGGCCCACCAGCGCCGCATACTCCGAAGGTCGCCCCAACCGGTTGGGGTGCGGCACCTGCGCGCCCAGCGACTTGCGGGCCTCCTCGGGCAGACCCGCCAGCATGGGCGTCTCGAACGTGCCAGGAGCGATCGTGCACACCCGGATCTGCTTGTCGGCCAGGTCACGGGCCAGGGGCAACGTCATGCCTGCCACCCCGCCCTTGCTCGCCGAGTAGGCGGCCTGGCCGATCTGGCCGTCGAAGGCCGCCACCGAGGCGGTGTTGACAACGACGCCCCGCTCTCCGTCGACGGCGTCGGCCTGCGCCATCAGCTCCGCAGCCAGCCGGATGACGTTGAAGGTGCCGATGAGGTTGATCGTCACCACCGTCGTGAACTGCGCCAAGGGCAGGGGTCCCTTGCGGCTCAGGACGCGCCCTGGTGTGGCGACGCCGGCGCAGTTGACCACGATGTGCAGCCCGCCCAGCCCCGCCGCGACATCGACGGCCGCCTGCACGTCTGCCTCGTCGGTGACGTCGGTGGCTGCGAACGTCACCTGGCTGCCCATGCCGGCTGCGGCTTGTTGGCCTGGCGACGACGGAAGGTCGGCGATGACGACCTTGGCTCCCACCGCGCTCAGCGCCTCGGCGGTCGCCTTGCCCAGCCCTGACCCGCCGCCCGTGACCAACGCGACCTTGCCAGCGACCTTCATGGACCCGGACTGTAGCCCAGATCCGCCGTTGCTTTGCGGCGGCAGTGGCCGGATGGGACCATGGCAGTGATGAGTGACCAACCGCCGGCCTGGACCCCGTCATCGTGGACGGCGCTGGCCGCCGAGCAGCAGCCGGAGTGGCCAGACCCCCAGCAGCTCAAGGCCGCGCTCGCCGACCTGGCCGCCATGCCGCCGCTGGTCTTCGC
>Ga0136620_10000557_pt1 | contig 16952 bp, 14 predicted proteins | sample AntDrymUQ4162106_2_FD_104806 | JGI IMG/M metagenome (GOLD analysis project Ga0136620, IMG submission 104806) | Polar desert sand microbial communities from Dry Valleys, Antarctica - metaG UQ416 (21.06) | ecosystem: Environmental > Terrestrial > Soil > Desert | place: Antarctica: Dry Valley... | reverse complement strand
GCCCCCCAGCGGGCACCGTGACCGTGAGGGTGCCCGCCGACGAGTACGAGCAGTTGCTGCTGTCGATGCGCGACGTTGGCATCGTGCGCAACCGGCGCATCAGCTCCGAAGATGTGTCCACCGAGTACGTTGATCTGCAGTCCAGGTTGCGCCAGCAAGAGGCGCAGGAACGCTTCTACCTGGGGCTGTTGAACGACGCGCGCGACGTCGAGGACGCGATCGCGATCCAACAGCAGTTGCAAGGCCTGCAAACTGACATCGAGCGCATCAAAGGACGGCTGCAGTTCATCGACGACCGCACCACCTTCTCCACCCTGACTGTGGAGCTGTACGAGCCGGGCGGGGCCCCGATCACCGAGCCGCCGTCCGGGCCGAGTCTGGCCGCCTCCTGGCTGCGGGCGCGTGAGGCCTTCGTGGCGGTAGTCGGTGCGGTGTTGGTGACCACGGTCTCGCTGCTGCCGCTGCTGCTGATTGCCGCGGTTGCCTGGGCAGTGTGGCGCTGGTCTCGACGGCATCCGTCCACCCTTGGCGCTCACCCAGAGTGAGGCGGATCTCTGCGTAGCACGGGCCGTAGGATGCGCCGATGAGCACCGCACGCGCCGACCGGGTCGACCGCAGCGAACTGTTGGCCTTCATCACGCCGCGGCACAAGGCGGTCCTGACCACCGTTCGCGGCGGCGGGCGCCCGCAGCTGTCACCCGTCGCCATGGGCGTCGACGAGCAGGGCCGCATCGTTATCTCGACCTACCCGGAGCGGGCCAAGACCGCCAATGCCCGCAAGGACGCGCAAGTGTCGGTGTGCGTCCTGTCCGACGACTGGGACGGCGCCTGGGTGCAGGTCGACGGCCACGCCGAGGTCCTCGACATGCCTGAGGCACTCGAGCCATTGGTCAGCTACTACCGGGTCATCTCCGGCGAGCATCCGGACTCGGACGACTACCGCCAGGCCATGCAGCGCCAGGACAAGAGCCTGATCCGCGTGACGATCGAGCGCTGGGGCCCGATCGCGACGGGCGGCTTCCCCCCGCGCCTGACGCAGTAGCGCTCAAGCAGTGCACCGTATCTGCCGCTACAGGGTCGGCTTGAAGACCATCGCCCAGACCACCGACAGCAGGATCAACACGTTGATCAGGTTGTAGGTCCGCAGCCGTGCCTGCAGCGCCGACATCCGGGCCGGGTCCGGATCATCGCTTTCGCTGAGCTCGTTCAGCTGGTGGCCCAGCCGTGACAGCAGGGCACCGCCGAGGGCCATGGACACGACCATGCCGAGCAAGCCGTAGGCGATCCACAGCTGTTCGAAGCCGATCCGGCCCACCACCACCATCACGATCCCGGCCACGAGGGTGATCACCGCGGCCGGTCCAACCACCGACTGTCCGTAGAAGGCGGCTTGGCGGCCGAGCGCAGCCGTCGCGGCGACATTGCGCTCGCGAGCGAGGCGCGCCGGGATCACCATCAGGGCGACCACGCCGCCGAGCCAGACGATGACGGCGACCACGTGCAGGAACTTGAACAGGTTGTAGGTCGTGTACACAGCGTCTCCCGACCCGGGCTTGCGGCAACGAACGGTTCCAAGCCGCAACGATTACGCGACGCTACCTACGACCGGTGCCGACCGCCAGTGATCCACCCGCACGGCAGGTCACCAGCGGGCGCGGTTGCCTTCCTGTTGTGGCAGCTGGGGGGCGAGCGGCGCCGCAATCCCAGCGACCGACGTGCCTGCCGGCCGCGACGGTTCCCAGTGGTCGGCGAGCTAGCGCGCCGCTCGGGCGTGCGGCCGGCGGTGCTGCCGGCTCGGCTTGTGCGGCGCTTTGCGCGCCGGCTTGGCGCTGGTGTGCGGACGCTCGGGCACTCGCGCGACGATCGGCTTGGGCCGGAAGTCGGTCGGTAGTTGCTCGAGCGCCACGCGGTCGACCCCGCTGGGCAGGGACAGCGCCCGCTGCAGGCTCTTGACGTCGCGCACCTTGTCCGGCGGCACCAGCGTCAGGACCAGTCCCTTGGCTCCCGCGCGCCCGGTGCGCCCCGAGCGGTGCACGTAGTCCTTACCCGTCTCCGGCGGGTCGAAGTGAACCACGACGCCGACGTTGTCGACGTGGATCCCCCGCGCGGCCACGTCGGTGGCCACCAGCGCGTGCACGCGCCCCGCCATAAAGTCGGCCAGGGCCCGGTCGCGCTGGCCCTGCGAGCGGTTGCCATGGATCGCGACCGCTCCCACCCCGTCGCGTTGCAACTGGCGTGCGACACGGTCGGCGGCGTGCTTGGTCCGGGTGAAGACGATGGCGGGCGCCACGCTGCGCACGACGTCGCCGGTGACATGCACGCGCGCGGCGGCCTCGGTGTGCCAGAACAAGTGGCGGACGTCGTTGCGTTCCTCGGTGGTCTCGGCCAATTCGTGGCGGATCGGGTTGCGCTGGTAGCGGCGGATGAGTACGTCCACGTCGCCGTCGAGGGTGGCGGAGAACAGCAAGGTCTGTCGTTGGCGCGAGGTGGCGTCGAGCAGGCGCTTGACCTCCGGGAGGAAGCCCATGTCGGCCATGCGGTCCGCTTCGTCGACGACGACGAAGTCGACATCGGCCAGGTTGACGTCCTTGCGCCGCACGAGGTCGGCGAGGCGGCCGGGGCAGGCCACCGCGATGTCGATCCCCTGGCGCAGCCGGCGCTGGTCACGGCTGATGGACATCCCGCCGTAGAAGGTCGCTACGGAACGGTCGAGGGGTTCCGCCAGCTGGCGAAGCTCGGCGGACACCTGCGCCGCCAGCTCTCGGGTCGGCACCAGGACCAGGCCGCGAGGGCGTCCGCGCGTGCCCTTGCCGATCTTGGCCGCCATGGGGATCGCGAAGGCAAGCGTCTTGCCCGACCCGGTGGGCGCGCGGCCACATAGGTCGCGTCCGGCCATCGCGTCGGCGATGGTCAGCGCCTGGATCGGAAAGGGATTGGTGACCCCTCGCTTGGCGAGGAGACCGGCGATGCGCGCGGGCACGCCGAGGTCGTTGAAGGTGGTCAAGCTGCTACTCCTGTTCGAGCGCTTGTGCTCGAAGACGGTGAGCGCGCCAGGCGCGCATGGGCGAACACGCCCGAAAACGAGGAGAGCGGCTCATGCCACGAGGTCGAGTTCGGCGTCCGGAGGGCGTCGCCGTGAAACGGTCGCCGCGCCGGTGCGCGCATTCAACGGCGAAGTTCGCGACGCCGTTGCCCTCACTGTAGCGAGTCCTGCCAGCGAGTCGCGTACCAGGCGTTGTACCCCTGGACCGCGCAGCCAGCGAGTCGCGTACCAGGCGTTGTACCCCTGGACCGCGAAGCCCAGGGGTTACGGTGAGCTGAGTTACGGTGCGCCGATGTTCCCGGGATTCGCAATGGGGCGCCCGTGACCGCCGACGACGGGCCGGTCCAGCTCGGCCACGCACCGTCCGGTCTCGGCCGCGACTTCTGGTGGCTGTGGACCGCCTCCGCGACCTCCAACCTGGGCGACGGCATCCGCCTGACGGCGCTACCGCTGCTGGCCGCCGCCATGACCGCCAATCCCACGGCGGTGGCCGGCGTCACGGCGGCGACCTACCTGCCCTGGCTGCTGTTCGGCCCCGTCGGCGGAGCGATCGCCGATCGCAGCGACCGGCGGCGGATGATCATCGCCGTGCAGGTGGCCAGGGCGGCCTGCGTCGGCGTGTTCGCCGTGTCGCTTGCGGCGGGCGGAGCCTCGTTGCTGGCGCTGTACGCCGTCGCGTTGTGCATCGGCCTCGGTGAGGTCGTCGTGGACGGTGCCTTGCAGGCAGTCATCCCGCTGGTGACCCCGCGCGACCGTCTCGACGCCGCCAATGGCCGCATGGGCGCCGCCGAGCTTCTCGCCAACGAGTTCCTTGGCGGGCCGGTCGGTTCGCTGCTGTTCGCCCTCGCCGCGGCGTTGCCCTTCGCCATCGACGCATGGTGGATTCAAGTGGTCGTCGCAACACCCTGAGGTGAGGGGTTGCGATGGGAGCTCGACGGCAGCAGCTGGCAGGTCGTGGAGGGCGTGCGCCAATGCGCTCACCGGGGCGCGCCCCGGTGGTGCGGCGTGAGCACCGGCAGCGGTTCTGGTTGGCGATCGCGCAGGGGTCCTCCAGCGAGGATGCGGCTGTGGTGGCCGGGTGTCCCGGGCGGTTGGGACCCGCTGGTTCCGTGAAGGTGGCGGCATGCCGACGGTCAGCCTTGCGCCCGTGTCGGAGCGGTATCTGTCGTTCGTGGAGCGGGAGGAGGTCGCGCTGTTGCACGCCCAAGGTGTCGGGGTGCGCGAGATCGGCCGGCGGGTCGGTCGGGATCCCTCCACGATCTCACGGGAGCTGCGGCGCAACCTCACGAACCACGGCGGCCAGGCGGAGTATCGGGCTTCGACCGCGCAGTGGCATTCGGACCGGCGCGCTACGCGGCCCAAGGCCGCCAAGCTGGCCGGCAACGACCGGTTGCGCGAGTATGTCCAGGACCGTCTCTCGGGCACGATCGTCCGGCCCGATGGGGTGGCGGTGCCCGGACCTGGGGTGCGGTGGATCAGCCGGCGGCACGGGCGCCGGATGGACCGCCGGTGGGCCAAGGCATGGAGTCCGGAGCAGATCGCGAACCGGTTGAAGATCGACTTCCCGGAGGACGAGACGATGCGGATCTCTCATGAGGCGATCTGCCAGGCGCTGTATGTCCAAGGACGCGGCGCACTCCGTCGGGAGCTGGTCGCGTGTCTGCGCACCGGACGGGCACTGCGGGTGCCCCGCGCACGGACCCGGGGTCGGGGCAAGAAGTTCGTCTCCCCGGAGATCCTCATCAGCCAGCGGCCTGCCGAGGCCGCCGACCGGGCCGTGCCCGGCCACTGGGAAGGCGATCTGATCCTCGGGCTGGGTAGCTCCGCGATCGGGACTCTGGTCGAGCGCACCACCCGGTTCACCCTGCTGCTGCACCTGCCCCGCATGGACGGGCACGGTGAACTGGCGCCGGTCAACAACGGCCCGCCGCTGGCCGGGCACGGCGCCGAAGCAGTCCGTGACGCGATCGCGATGACGATCGCCACCCTCCCAGTCCAGCTCCGTCGCTCGCTTGCCTGGGACCAAGGCTCGGAGATGGCCCAGCACGCCCAGCTGCGCATCGACACCGGGATGCCGATCTACTTCTGTGACCCTCACTCTCCCTGGCAACGCGGCACCAACGAGAACACCAACGGGCTGCTACGCCAGTACTTCCCCAAGGGCACAGACCTGTCCAAGCACTCCGCCGAGGATCTCGATGCGGTCGCTCTGAACCTCAACACCCGCCCCCGCAAGACCCTCGGATGGAAGACCCCTGCCGAGGCCCTCAACAACCACCTACGCTCCGCCCCACAGGCCGGTGTTGCAACGACCCCTTGAACCTGAGATCAACCTGCTGGCCGCACTGCTGTTCGCCCGGGTGGCCACGGAGCGAGCCGTGGCCGATGCGGTCGCCCGAGCGGCCTCGATATCGGGCCACGACGGCGTGCAACCTCGTGCGCCGTAGGCCCACGTCGCCCTGGAGGATGCCGGCCGGCGTTGCAGAATGGCGCCAGCAAGACGAAGCGGAGCCTTGATGACCAGCCAGCCCACGGCCGAGCGCAGCGAGTCCCGGACCCGCCGGCCGCTGGTCGGACGCCAGGTCCTGCATGGGCCAGCGTGGTTCGCCGTGCTGGCGCCACCGCTGGTGCCCGTTGTGCTGTGGCTCAGCTCGGACGCTGTGTCCGTGGCGTTCGCGGCACCGGCGGGAGCGCTGCGCAGTGCGGCGTTACTGGCGGGCCTGTGTGGCTATTCGGCGTTCGCCACCAACCTGGTGCTCAGCGCCCGCTGGCCCGCGGTCGAGCGCTTGTTCGGCGGCCTGGACCGCATGTACCGGTTCCATCGTCGTCTGGCCGCCGCCGTGGCCGCGCTGCTCGTCGCCCATGTGGCGCTCGTGGTCGGCTCGCAGGCTGCCACGCCCGGCGCGAGCGTGGCTGGGCTCCTGCTGCCCGACGCGGGCTGGCGGGTCTTCGCAGGCGTGCTGGCCTTCGCCGGCTTCGCCGCAATCCTCACGGTGACGCTGCTCGGCCGGTTGCGTCATGAGCCGTTCCTGCGGGTGCACCGGGTCTTCGGGCTCGTCTTCGCCGTCGGCGCGCTGCACGCACTGCGGGTGCAGGGGATCGGGTCGCAGATCCGCTTCCTCGACGGGTACCTGCTGGTGCTGACCGCCGCGGCGATCGCGGGCTGGATCTACCGCTCGGGGTTGGGGCGGACCCTGGTGCGGCGCAACTTCTACCAGGTGGCGTCGCTGCGACCACGGGGGGCGTCCATCGCCGAGGTCGCGCTGGAGCCGGCCGACGCGCCCCTGGATTTCGAACCTGGTCAGCACGTGTTCATCGGCATCAACCACCCCGCCGTCGGCCGCGAGCTGCATCCCTTCTCGATCACGTCCGCGCCTGGGGAGCCGACGCTGCGTCTGGCGGTCAAGGCCGTCGGCGACTACACCAGCGCGCTGCCCGGCGTCGAACCCGGCGCATGGGTTCGCGTCGAGGGGCCCTATGGCGGCTTCTGGCACCGCGGCGAACAGGTGCGACGGCAGCTGTGGATTGCCGGCGGCATCGGGATCACGCCGTTTCTGTCCATGGTCCGCAGCCTGCCCTTTGGGCAGTCCTCGGACGACGGCCAGACCTCCGGCGACGGCGGGCTGGGCAAGGACCGCAAGATTGACCTGTACTACCTGACCGACAAGGCTGCGGCGGCGGTGTTCCTCGACGAGCTGCTCGCCCTTGCAGCCGACCGCCCGGGGCTGCGGGTCATTCCCCACGCCGACGAGGACAGCGGCTTCCTGACGGCCGCTCGAGTCGTCGAAACCTCCGGGGATCTGACCGGCGCCGCGGTCTACCTGTGCGGGCCGAAGCCGATGACCGACGCCCTTACCACGCAGTTGGTCAACGTTGGGGTGCCTCGCCACCGGGTCCACTTCGAGGAGTTCCGCCTGGGCGGCCCCCTGCGGTAGGCGGGGCCCCAGGACCCGGGCCCGGATCGGCGGCGGCGCCCACCAGCACGCCGATGGTGCGCAGCACCGTCAACAGTCCCGCCGGCAGGTCGATCAGCTCGTCGGTGAGCAGCTCGACGACAGCGAGCGGTTGCCCCGAGGGGTTGGCCTTGACCGGGAACGCCAGCGCGCTGCGCAGCCCGTGCCGCAGGGCCGCAGCGGCGCGGGGGAAGTTGGCATCGGCGGCGATGTCGGGGATCCAAGCGGGCCGTCCCGATTGCCACACCCTGCCAGGCAGGCCGGCGCCGGGGACCAGTCGCTGCTGACGGGTCATCGCCCCGAAGGCCGGATAGCGGTCGGCTCCCTCGCCGATGTGCGCGCACCGCAGCCGCTGGGCGTCCTCGTCGATGATCCATGCCGCGGCGAACGGCCACGCCAGCGCCCGCGCCAACGTGTCGCCCGCGCGTCCCGCCAGCTCGTCGAGTGCCCGCGAGGCACCCGGCGACGAAAGGTTTGCAGCGATCTGTTCCACGGCGGCGAGCCCGCGGTCGAGCAGGCGCTGGGTATCCGTCTCGTCACGGTGCGCCAGCTCTCGCAGTGAGCCCACAAAGCTCCTTCTGCCGCTGTCGTCGACGAACACGCTCAGCAGCAGTTCAACGGCGACCTCGGTGCCGTCGCGGCGCAGCGCCGGAACCTTGACCGGTCGTCCGATGAGCTGTGGCGTGCCGGTGACGAGGTAGCGGGTGTAGCCGGAGATGTGAGCCTCGCGTAGCCGCGGTGGGACGATGGTGGTCAGGCGCCGGCCGGTCAGGTCGGCCGGGGACCAGCCGAGCAGGCGTGCGGCGGCAGGGTTGACGTGGGTGATGCGGTTGCGGTCGTCGCCGACGACGATCGCGTCGCCAAGCTGGTCGATGAGGCGGCCGGAGGAGACGTCGGGTTCGGCAGGCGCATCGTCGGGCTGGTCGACGGTGAACGCCGGCCACGGGGTCGGCGCCGCACCGCCGCTCTGGGCGATCACTTCGCCGAGCCACCATCGGCGGCAGCCGCGCACCTCCGGCAGCGTGGGCGGGGTCAGCAGCTGACCGCCGCGGGCCAGCTCGTCGGCTTCCTCCAGCATGGCCAGCAGCCGGGCGCTGGCCTGCGCATCCGATCCACTGACCATGCCGACAAGGTCGGCGGACTCCTCGCCGGCGGCGTCGGCGCCCAGCAGGCCGGCGTCCAGCTGTGCGATCACGACCTGGGCGACCGCGCCCGCCGGCGCGGCGACACTCGCAGCGTCACCCAGGGTCAACAGGGTGTGCTCACGTCGCAGCGCCTCGTCATGCTGCTGCATTGCCCGGTACAGCGTGACCGGCAGGCCGAGCAGGTGCACCGCAAGGCGGCGCTCGTCAGCGGGCACTTGATCGGGGCGCACGTCGGGTGCGCCGTCGCCGCCGTCGCCGAGTGCGCCGCCGAGTGCGCCGCCGCCGCCGCCGTCGCCGCCGTCGCCGGGCGCCGGGGCCTCGGCTGCCTCGCCCAGCTCGAACCACACCACCTTGCCGTCGGGGCGCGGTTCCACCCCCCAGCGGCTGGACAGCACCTCGACCAGCTCCAAACCTCGACCGGTGGCCGCATCGGTGGCGAAGCCACGTCGGGTAGGCAGCACCGTGCTGCGATCGCTGACCTCGACGCGGATCATCGAGGCGCCGCCAGAGATGCGGATACCGACCGCCGAGCGGGAGTGGAGCACGGCGTTGGTCACCAGCTCGCTGACGAGCAGCTCGGTGGTGTCGCTGTGGCGTTCCTGGCCGAGCTGATGCAGCGCGGCGCCGACGAACCGGCGGGCCCGGCCGGCGCTGCGCGGCTCGGCAGGCAGCAGCGTGTGGATGGCCACCTCCAGACTGATGTACGCGCTCAGGTGCTTGCGGCGGTGATCGTAAGCCTTCGCCGGGGTTGGGAGCCCGATTGCCGCCGTTGGCCGCCCGCCCTACGGTGCTGTCGCACCGGCGACGCCGGCGCAGACCAGGAGGCGGACCAGTGCAGGTGACCACGATCTCTACCGCCGCTTTGGGCGACCGCTCGTACGTCGTCTCCCAGGACGGCGCCGCCGTGGTAGTGGATCCCCAGCGTGACATCGACCGCATCCTCGCCGCGGTACCGGACGGCGCGCGGGTCGTTTACGTGCTGGAAACCCACGTGCACAACGACTACATCAGCGGGGGGTTGGAGCTCGCCCGGCGCACGGGCGCCGAGTACGTGATCGCTGCCGCCGACGAGGTGGCGTTTGACCGCACTGGTGTCCACGACGGCGAGGTGCTCGCCGCCGGCCCGCTGCGCATCACCCCCATGCACACTCCCGGTCACACTCCCCAGCATCTGTCCTATCTGATCGGCGACGGCGACGGTCCCGGGGCGGCGTTTACGGGCGGGTCGCTGCTGTTTGGCACGGTCGGTCGCACCGATCTGATCGGCGCGGAGCGGACCGAGCAGCTGACGCGGGCGCAGTACCGGTCGGCGCGCGGTCTGACCGCCACCCTGCCGGCAGCCACCACGGTGCATCCCACCCACGGATTCGGAAGCTTCTGCGCGTCCGCGGGCGGCGCAAGCGCCGCCGCCGAGTCGACCATCGGCCGCCAGCGCGACGAAAACCTGGCCTGCACGACGGCTGACGAGGAGGCCTTCGTGCGCATGCTGCTGGGCGGGCTGACCGCCTATCCCCGGTACTACGCGCAGATGGCGCCGATCAACCGCGCGGGGCCGGCGCCGCTTGACCTGTCGCCACCCCCCGAGATGGCGGTGACCCAGCTAGGTAAGCGAGTCACCGCCGGCGCATGGGTCGTCGACGTCCGTCAGCGGCGAGTGTTCGCCGGGGCCCACCTCGCCGGCACGGTCAATGTGGAGCTGGGCGACTCGCTGCCCACCTATCTGGGCTGGGTGCTGCCATGGGGGACCCCGGTCGTGCTGGCCGGTGACCACGCTGGCGACGTCGGCGAGGCGCAGCGGATGCTGGCCCGCATCGGTATCGACCATCCCCAGGCCCGTGTCGTTGGGGTCAGCGCGGCAGCGGAGGCGAGCGCGTCGTATGCGGTGACCGACTTTGGCGGGCTGGCGCGGGTCAAGGCGCAGCGGCAACTCGCCGTGCTCGACGTCCGGCGCGACGACGAATGGCGCGACGGCCACATCGTCGGCGCGCTGCATGTGCCGTTGCCGGACCTGGAAGACCGGCTCGACGAGCTGCCTGCCGAGCAGTTGTGGGTGCACTGCGCGTCGGGGTTTCGCGCGGCAATCGCCGCGTCGCTACTGGACCGAGCACGCAGGGACGTGGTGCTCGTCGACGACGAGTTCGCCCGCGCAGGCGACGCCGGTCTGGAGTTGACGGCCTGACGCGACAGCATCACTCCTGACGGCCGGCGGGAAAGTTCGCGGCCGTGGGCCTCACACCGGTCGCAACGGGTGGTGCGGCGCGGGCGGCAGCGCAACAGTGACGAGGTCGCCCCGGCGCACCACACCGCCGGCGAGGACCACGCTCATGACCCCCGCCTTGCGGAGCAGGTTGCCGCACTCGTCGCGGTCCAGCACCGCCGCCATAAGGCCAGTCTGGAAGCGGTTGAGTCGCACGCAGGGGTTGCGCAGGCCGGTGATCTCCACCACGGCATCGACACCCAGGCACAGGCGGGTGCCCGTTGGGAACTGCAGCAGGTCGACGCCGCCGGTGGTGACGTTCTCACCGAGCTCACCGGCGGATACCGCAAAGCCAGCCGTTCGCAGGTGGTCGTGCAGCTGAGCGTCGATCAGGTGGACCTGGCGCAGATTGGGCTGGCTGGGATCTCGCGCGACCCGCGAACGGTGCCGAACGGTGACACCCATATGCGCATCGCCCTCGACACCGAGGCCAGCCAGCAGCCGGATGCTCGGCTGGGTGGGCTTGCAGAAGGTGTGCATGTCGCTGCGATGCACGGCGTGCACCACGCCGCTTGGCCTCGACGCAGGGCGCTGATCCACGGCGGCATCGGGTTGGCAGCGCATCTGGGCCAGCGTAACCACGCCTACCACCGTGGCGGTACCGCCGACGCGGGGGCACAGCTGCGACAATGGCTGGGATGCCGACGGACGAGGCCGCACGGCTGCGCACCGCCCTCGCGCTGTTCGACGACGGTGTCGCCTTGATGCGCCAGAACCTTCGCCGGGCTGATCGCGATGCCAGCGAAGACGAGATCGCACGGCGTCTGGGGGCGTGGCTACGGCATCGGCCCGGTGCCGAACACGGGGATGGCGCCGGACACCCTGTCCCCGACCGTCTGCGATGAGCCCTCTCGCGACGTTGTTGCGTGACGTGGCGGCCACGCTTTGGAAGGCGGACATGGGCTTCGCACTCGTCGGTGGTCTTGCCGTTTCGGTCCGCACCGAGCCTCGGTTCACGCGCGACGTCGATCTGGTGGTGGACGTCACCGGCGATCGACAGGCGGAAGCGGTCTCACGGCTGCTGGTGCCGCCATACGAGGTCCTCGCCACGCTCGAACATGACGAGTTGCGGCGTTTGGCGGCTGTCCGTTTCGGATGGGTGGGAGCCGCTGCAGCAGGAGCGGTGGTCGACCTGCTCTTCTCGTCGTCGGGGATCGAGGCTGAGATCGTCCACGCCGCCACCCCGATCGCGGTGTTCCCGCAAGTGAGCGTGCCGGTGGCGCACACAGGGCACTTGCTGGCCCTCAAGCTGTTGGCGCGCGACGAGCGGCGGCCACAGGACGACATCGACCTGCGCGCTTTGCTCGCGGTCGCCAAGCCCTCTGACCTCGAGTTGACCTCGCAGGCCATCGGCTTGATCGTGCAGCGGGGGGCAAACCGAGGCCGCGATCTTGGTCACGAGTGGCAGCAGTTGGTACCCAAGCGACAGTGACACCGACCCCGGCCGCGTGATGCCACCAGCGCTCAATAACGAGGCGGTAGCGCACTCAATCAGCGTTTGCACCCGGCGATGATGGCCCACCCGAGCAGGTCGCGTTCCCAGCGAAGGTAGCGCTGGCGATGTCGCTCACTACGGGCGCTGATCTCCTGCGCGTCAGGGTCGTGCGGGTGGTCATGCAGCCACTGCTCGGCGGCAAGCCAGTGCAGTGACTCGTAGCGGTCCCAGTCGTCCAGCGACGAGTCGATGATCGTCACTGGCGCCAAACCGTCTTGCTCGAAGCACTTGATGGTCTCCGGCAGCGTGCCGAACTCCTCGCCGGGATCGGGCTCGAAGCCCTCGGGCAGCGGCCACACCCGCCAGTACGGCTCGCCGACCGCGACGAACCCGCCAGGACGCACCGCCGGTGCGAGTGCCGCCAACGTTGCTGACAGCCCATCCCAGACGAAGCTCGCACCGAGGCATAACGCCGCGTCGTAACGCTCTGGCTCGAAAGAGAACTCGCTGGCGTCCGCGCGGACCAGTTCGATCAGCGCTTCAAGCCCCGCGTCGCTGACCCTGCGCCTGGCGGCCGTGTGGAACTCCTCGGCCCGTTCGACGCAGGTGATGCGGCAACCAAAGGCCGTGGCCAGCACGAGCGCTGGACCGCCCCGCCCTGACGCCATGTCCAGGACGTGGGACTGCGGCCCGAGCCGCAGACACTCTCCCAACAGCCGGATCTTCTCCGGGCTGGTTGGGTTCTGCAGCTCGTGCTCGCGTTCGATGACGGCGAAGTACCACGGCATCAGCGCGTGAGCCTACGCGGACAGCAGGCGCGCCTGCCTGACGAACGCCTCGCCATGCGTTCCCGACCACTCCAGGGCGCCGCGGTCGCGCAAGTCATGCGGGTCGCCGCGCCCGCTGAGCAGCAGGAGGAACGCAGCCGGCGTGCCGCTGACCTGATGACGGGCACCGGCAGTGCCGTCGGCACTCCACCGCCCCCGCCCGTCACGGACCGTCAGTACACCGTCGTGTTCGATCGCTCCGTGCAGGGCGACGCGCAGCCCAGCGGTGGCGTCGCCGCCGACCCGGCTGGCCACCAGCTGAGGGGTGATCGCGAGCAGATACGCACACGCCTGCGCCAGGGTCGCCGAGCTGTCGTCGAGGTCGACGACTTCGCCCAGGCCGGTCGTCAGGTCGTAGCCGTGCACCCACAGGTCAGCGCACGAGGCGCGCAGTGCCCGTTCCCCGCGGGTGAGTTGGATCTGCTGTCCTGTCGCACCGCTGGGCGCAGCGATGTGGCTGACCTGGGCCGCGCGAGCCGTGCGCAGGCCCGCGACAAGGCTGTCAGCGCCCGCCGGGGGTGGGCGCAGCCAGGCGCTGGGTCCCGCGACGTGGGAGACCAGGCCTGCCACGTCGGCATCCGGGCACGGCGTCGGCCGCTGCCAGTCGTCGGGTCCGATCCGCTCGGCGAGCACGATGAGCCGGTCCCAGGCCTCCACCACCGCTTCGCCCGCAGCCCCCACACGTCACCTGCCCTTCGATGCCCGATACCACGCACGTCCACCCAGCGGGTGAGCCCGACGGCTTCAGGTGCGACAGTACCGCAGCCGTCCGGACACCTGGAGATCGCCGCTGTCGTTCGGCCGACAGGCGAACTGTGCGCGCCTCCTATCCGTGCATGTTCGAGGTGGCGCGAGTTTGTCGCCGTGGCGTTGACAAAGCGCGGGACCACGGTTCCCTCGGCTACCAGAGCCGCACAGGCTACGTAGTGATCCTCGTCATTCGGTCGGCAAGCGACCGCCGACCATGGTCCATGCGACCCGCATGTCCGCATCCAGTGCCACCAGGTCGGCGGTCATGCCGGCGGCGATCCGCCCGCTGGTCGCTGCCCGGCCGAGGATCCTCGCCGGGGTCTCGCTCACGCTGCGGGCCGCCACGCCCAGCGGCACGCCGACGGTGCCGACGAGCGTCCGCAGCGCCTGGTCCATGGTGATGACACTGCCGGCCAGCGTGCCGTCGGGCAGGCGCGCGGCACCGTCGGCCACCGTGACGCGCTGGCCCAGGAACTCATAGCTCCCGTCCCCGAGCCCGGTTGCGGCGATCGAGTCGCTGATGACGGCGGCGCGCTCCACGCCCTTGGCGGCAAGCAGCAATCGCACGGCGTACGCGTCGACATGCAGCCCGTCGACGATCACCTCGGCGGTGACCCGTTGGTCGGTCAGCGTCACCCCGACGATGCCAGGATCCCGGTGGTGCAGCGGCCTCATGGCGTTGTACAGGTGAGTCACGTGGCGTATCCCGGCCTCGATGCCCCGCTCCATCTGTGCCGCATCGGCCAGTGAGTGCCCGGCGGCGCAAGTGACGCCGGCGGCGCAGGCGCGCTCGACCAGGGGCAGCGCACCCGGCAGCTCAGGGGCGATAGTGATGACCTTCAGCCAGCCCTGTGCGCGCTGCAGGTAGCCGTCGAGCAGGATGGGATCGGGCGCGACGACGGTGTCGAGCGGAAAGGCGCCGGCGCCACCCGGGTTGATGAACGGGCCTTCCAGATGGGCGCCAAGGCATACAGCGCCGGAGCCGTCGGCCTGATCAGCTGCGTAGGCCGCTACCGCCTGCAGGCCCGCTTCGATCGATTCGTGATCGCCGCCGACGCTGGCCAGGAACCCGGTGACGCCGTGGGCCGCGTAGAACTCGGACATCCTCGCCAGATCGCGCGTGGTGCCGCCGGCTCGCGCCCCGTTCGCGCCGTGGGTATGCAGGTCGATCATCCCCGGCGCGAGGATGAGGTCGCCGGCATCCAGCACAGACTCGACGTCACCGGGTTCGGTGTCGTGGCCGGCGTCGACCGCGACGATCCTCCCGTCGGCGACCGCGACCGTGGAACGACCTTGGACACGTCCGCCGGTGACGAGGCCTCCGGCACGGATCACCAGCTTGCTCATTGTTGGTCCGGCGGCAGGACGACCACGGTCGCCGTGCGTGGTCGAGTAGGCAGGGGGCGGTGCCTCATGGCGTCAGCCTGTCCGGACGCGGGAAGGACACACCTCGCGGCATTGTCGAACTGGCCGCCAATGTGCGCGATGCTGGCGGACGCCAGACAGGAGGCCCCCAGATGAGCGCCCCGTTCTTCACTGACGTCACCGAACCGATCGCCTATGAGGGCGCTGGCTCCGACAACCCGCTGGCCTTCCGCTGGTACGACCCCGACCGTGTGGTCGCCGGACGCCGGATGCACGACCACCTGCGCTTCAGCGTCGCCTACTGGCATTCGTTCAACTGGAACGGGTTCGACGTCTTCGGGGACGGCACGCTGGACCGCCCGTGGCTGGAGTCCGGCGCCGACCCCATGGCGCAGGCGCGCACGAAGATGGCGGCGGCGTTCGAGTTCTTCGACAAGCTCGGCGTGGGCTTCTTCTGCTTCCACGACCGTGACATCGCCCCCGAGGGCGCCAGCTTCAAACAGAGCTGCGCCTTCTTACACGAGATGGCCGACGCGGCCGCCGAGCACATGGAGCGCAGCGGCGTCGGGCTGCTGTGGGGCACAGCCAACCTGTTCTTCCATCCCCGCTACGCCGCCGGCGCCGCGACCAACCCCGACCCCGAAGTGTTCGCCTACGCCGCGGCGCAGGTCCGAGCCTGCCTGGAGGTCACGCACCGGTTGGGCGGCGCCAACTACGTGCTGTGGGGCGGGCGAGAGGGCTACGAGACCCTGTTGAACACCGATCTGCAGCGCGAGCTCGACCAGCTAGGCCGGTTCCTGCATCTCGTGGTCGAACACAAGCACCGCATCGGGTTCGACGGTGCCATCCTGATCGAGCCCAAACCCTTCGAGCCGACCAAGCACCAGTACGACTTCGACGTGGCCGCGGTCCACGCGTTCCTGCAGCGTTATGACCTCGTCGACGAGGTCAAGCTCAACATCGAGGTCAACCACGCCACGCTGGCCGGCCACGACTTCCACCACGAGGTCGCGGCGGCGGTGTCAGCGGGGATCCTTGGCTCGGTCGACGCAAACGCCGGAGACGACCGGCTGGGATGGGACGTCGACCGGTTCCCGGTGTCGGTCGAGCAGATGAGCCTCGGGCTGCACGAGATCCTGGGGGGCGGAGGCCTGACCACCGGCGGGTTCAACTTCGACGCGAAGCTGCGTCGCCAGTCGGTGCACCGTAACGACCTGTTCCACGCCCATATCGGCGGGATGGACACCGTGGCCCACGCCCTATTGGTCGCCGCCAAGATGCTGGAGGACGGTGCCCTCGAACAGGTCCGACGTGAGCGCTACAGCGGCTGGGCCGGCGAGCTGGGCCAGGCCATCCTCTCGGGGGACCGCAGCCTGGAAGATCTGCACGGACACGTATCTTCGCGCAACGCTTCCCCGCAGCCGGTATCCGGCGGGCAGGAGGCGCTCGAGAACCTCGTCGCCCGCTACGTCGACCAGGTGCGGTGACCGCACGCCTGGTGTGCGGGATCGACTCGTCGACGCAGTCGACGAAGGTGGAGTTGCGGGGAGTCGAGGACGGCACGCTGATCGCCACCGGCCGCGCGCTCCACCCGCCCACGAGCCCGCCGGTGAGCGAGCAGGACCCTGAGACCTGGTGGGATGCCCTGCTGGAGGCCCTGGCGCACGTCGCCGAGCACCTGGGCGACGTCGTCGCGGTGGCGGTCGCCGGGCAACAGCACGGGCTGGTCGTTGTGGATGCCGGGGGCCGACCGGTGCGAAACGCCAAGCTGTGGAACGACACGACCTCCGCGCCGCAGGCCGTGGCTCTCACCGAACGGCTCGGCGCCGAGGCCTGGGCGCGAGCGTGCGGGCTGGTGCCGGTCGCCTCGTTCACCGTCACCAAGCTGGCCTGGCTGGCTGAGCACGAGCCACACAACCTCGCGCGCGTCGACCGGGTGATGCTGCCTCACGACTACCTGACGTGGCGGCTGTGCGGTGAGCACGTCACCGACCGTGGTGACGCGTCCGGCACCGGGTGGTGGTCGCCGCGGCACGGCGAGTACGACACCGAGCTGTTGGCGACGGCCGTGGAGAACGCCGCCAGCTGGCTGCCGCGGCTGCCGCGCGTGCTTGCGCCGGACGAACCGGCAGGCGTGATGCCCTCCGACATCGCCGAAGAGCTGGGCCTGCGCGCCG